>Ga0137381_10003383_pt1 | contig 11330 bp, 10 predicted proteins | sample SagtaG_16_FD_104808 | JGI IMG/M metagenome (GOLD analysis project Ga0137381, IMG submission 104808) | Vadose zone soil microbial communities from Sagehorn Ranch, Mendocino, California, USA - Sage2_L_115_16 metaG | ecosystem: Environmental > Terrestrial > Soil > Vadose zone | place: USA... | reverse complement strand
GCACTTCCGGCTCGGCACGGGCTTCAACTTCACCGACTTTTCCGACAACGAGTTCTCGGAGAACGATTACTCGACGCACGGCTGGTTCATCCGCATGCAGGGGACCTTCTGAATGTCGGCCGCCCGCCGGAGCCTGGAGACCGGACTGGCCCTGATCCTGGTCCTGGTCTTCTTCTCGGCCTTCCTGAGCATCCTGAATGCGGTCTTCCCATCCGGTCCGGGCCTGAGGGAGCTGATGCGCTCGGAGCGGAAGCCGGACTCTCCGCTCGATGGGTCACCGGGCGCCGGCGGGGCGCTGGAATTAGCCGCCCATCTGACCGCCATGCGCAACCAGGTCAAGAGCAGGAGCGCGAGCGAGATCGCCTGGGGCAAGGCCACGGAGGGCATGGCCTTGCGTGACCGGGATGCGATCCAGACGCTCGATCGGTCCAATGCCACGATCACGTTCGACGACAGCAACTATCTCGACATGGGACAGAACTCCCTGGTGATCATCCAGCGGCTGGAGGACGATCCCGCCCTCAAGGAGAGGCGGTCCTTCCTGGTCATGGTGGAGGGCGACCTTCGCGGCCGGATCGCCGGGGCGAGGGACTCCGTGGTCCGACTCGAGGTGGCCACTCCGGGCGCCGTCACACGGATGCAGCGCGCGCCCGCATCCGGGGGTGAGCTCAAGTTCAAGATTTCGGTCCACCCGGACCGCTCATCCACGATCGCGGTCTACGAGGGCTCCGCGGACGTCATGGCGCGGGGCCAGATCGTCCACGTGGGCGCCAATCAGGCCACGGTCGTGAGGGAGGACGGGACGCCGGCCCCCCTGGAGCCCCTTCCGGCCTCGCCGACCCTCGACGCCCCGGCCGACGGGGTCCGCGTCTATTATCGCGATCTTCCGCCGCGCGTCGAGTTCGCCTGGTCGACCCTCCCCGGGGCCAAGGCCTATCATTTCGTGCTGGCCCGGGATTCCGCATTCCGTTCAATCGTGGACGAAGACTATCCGGCGCTGGACCACCTCACTCACGGCAATCTCAGGACCGGGACCTACTTCTGGCGGGTCAGCGGACTGGACGGCACGCGCGAGGGGGCGTTCAGTCCGCCGCGGGACTTCGAGGTGACGCAGGACCGGGAACCGCCCTTCCTGGACGTGCGTCTGCCGCCTCCGACGACGAAGGACAATCGCTTCCGGCTGGCGGGAAGGACGGAACCGGGGGCCCGCATCCTCGTGGGTGGCGAGCGCGTTCCGACCAACGAGGCGGGTGAGTTCGAATTCGACTTGCAGCTTCGCCCCGGAATCAACCTGGTCGTCGTCCAGGCGGTGGATCCGGCGGGCAACGTGTCGTTTCGGTCGCAGATGGTCAACCTGAAATTCTAGGTGGAGCAGATGAGACTCCAACTCCGATTTCCCATACGGCTCAAAATCATGGTCGCGCTGCTGTTCGTCATCACGTCCGTCGTGAGCCTGATCACGTTCACCATGGGCAGGCTTTTCAATCAGGACAAGACTGCCTACATCCACGACCTGACATCCTTGATCGCCCTGCACACGGCCGAAGAGGCACGCTCGCAGCTCGACGGATACCGCGAGCGGCTTCTCATGTTCGGCGGGGTGATGTACGAGCAGGGTCTGACCCCGGCCCAGAAGAACGACCTTCTCAAGAGGCTCTTCGAGGACTTCCAGGAGTTCGTCGCCGTGACCCTCTACGTCGACGGAGTGGAGCGGGCGACGGTGTATGACGCCCGGCAGCTTGTGGAAGGCGGCATCGATCGGGGGGATCTCGCGAGTTATCGACTGGCTCATCCGCTCCCGATGGACCGGATTCGGGCCGGCGACGTGCACGTCGAAAACTCGACCCTCTCGGACAAGCTGCTGAGCCTGACGCTGGCGATTCCCTATCCGGTCTCGAAGGGAACGGAATCGGTGGCGATGGCGGCCGTGATCCGCCTCGACGGCATGCTGCGGCTCGCCAGCCGCTCCAAGGCGTTCGAGACCTTGATCATCGACGGCCAGGGCGTCCTGCTCGCCCACACCGATCCGGCGCCCGTCGTGGCGCGAACGGTGGTCCCCTGGATCGCCAAATTGCAGGCGCTCGGCGGGCCCAAGAGCCTCGGCACCACCCAGGAATATGTTCTGAACGGCAAGGAGATGGTCGGTGGATTCGCGAGCGTGCATTTCGGAGGATTGCTGGCCGGGGTCCAGATCCCCAAGACGGCGGTCTACCTGACCGCCCGGGAGCTGCTCAACAACCTGATCCTTGTCGCGCTCGCCCTTCTGGTTTTGGCCGCTCTCCTGGGGCTGTTCTGGGCCAATCGGATCACGAGACCCATCGAGGAATTCTCGCGGGCGGCGCGCGTCGTGGCCAAGGGGCAATTCGACGTCCACCTGGAGCCGGCCTCACGCGACGAGATTGGGGAGCTGGCGGGCTCGTTCAATCAGATGACCTCGGAGCTGAAAGGCCGCGAACAGGCCCTCCAGGACGCGCAGTCCGCTCTGATCCAGTCCGAGAAGCTGGCGGCCCTGGGCCAGTTCAGCGCCGGCATCGCGCACGAGGTGAAGAATCCGCTGGCCGGCATCCTGGCCTACGCCCAGCTCGCCCTGCGCAAACTGAACCGGACCGACTCCCTCTTCGAGTCCCTCGAGATCATCGAGAAGGAGACCAAGCGCTGCACGAAGATCATGGAAAACCTGCTCAAGTTCTCCCGTCAGGAAAAGGTCAAGTTTCAGATCACGGATGTGAACCGGGTCGTCGAGGAAACCGCCGCCCTCGCGGATCATCAGCTCGGACTTCACAAGGTTCGTCTGGAGAAGAAGCTCGAGCCGAATCTTCCCGCCATTCTCGGCGACGCAAATCAGCTCGAGCAGGTCCTGATGAATCTCCTGATCAATGCGCAGCAGGCCATGGAGGGCCAATCCGGCTCGGTCAGGATCGCCACGCGTCTGGCCCCCGGCGACCGGATCGAGATCCAGGTCCGCGACACGGGTCCCGGGATCCCCGCAGAGATCCAGGCGAAGATCTTCGAGCCATTCTTCACGACGAAGCCGGCCGGGAAGGGCACCGGGCTCGGGCTTTCGGTCAGCTATGGCATTGTCAAGAATCACAAGGGAGACATCCGGGTCGAAAGCGGTGCGGGTCAGGGGACCACCTTTACGATTTCGCTTCCGACGGCGAACGCCGCGGAGGTCGTGGCCGTCGCCGGCGACAAGGCGACTCCCTGATCCGCTCCGAGTCCCCTGTGCTCGCTCAGGCCGGCTCACCCCGTCACGGCGCGTAGAAACGCTCCGTAGGCGTCGAGATAGCGCTCCACATCGGTCTCGGTCGCGGGGACCGAAAGCGTCGGCCCCGCGCCCGGCAGCGCTTCCCACACGCCGCGGTTCGCCATCCAGATCCGCTCCGTTCGCGTCAGCCGCCGGCCGCGGAGCGCCAGGGCCTCGAGGCCGGTCTTCGGCTCCGGACCGTACCAGTGGCCGGAGCGGGGGCCGAACCGCTGCGCCGTCCACGGCAGGCCGGCCGCGCGGATGGCGCTCTCGATCCCGTCGGCCAGTCGGGCGCCGAGCCGAGTAGTGTGTTCATAGGCCGCCGGGGTGAGGACTCTCGTCAGCGCGGCGCGCGCCGCCGCCATCGACAGCGGGTTGCCGAACAGCGTGCCGCCGGTCGCCGCGAACGGCTCGCGCGTCACATCGATCTCCAGGGCGAGCGGCTCGATCATCCCGTAGGCCCCGAGAGGCACGCCGCCCGCGATCGATTTGCCGATCGTGACGACGTCCGGCTCGAGACCGAACAGCCGGGTCGCGCCGCCGTGGCCGACCACATGTGTGTGCGTCTCGTCGATGGCGAGAACCGTCCCGGTCTCGCGCGTCAGGGCGCGCAGCGCCTGGTGCCAGCCCGGCTGCGGCATCAATAAATGCAGGTTGTTGGTGAGCGCCGGCTCGGTGAGGACGACGGCGACGTCTCGCGGGGCCAGAGCACGCCGCAGCCCCTGCAGGTCATTGAACTGGGCGATCCGGACCTTGCCGGGGGTCGCCTTCGCCAGCCCCCGCTGCGCGGGAACGAGCTGGCCGTCCTGCAGATCGATGAGACCCTCGTCGAAGTGGCCATGATAGTGGCCATCGAACAGCAGCACGACCTCGCGCCCGGTGGCCGCGCGCGCCACCCGGATCGCCTCGACATTCGCCTGGCTCGCCGACAGGGTGAACTGCCAGAACGGGACCGGATAGCGTCCCGCCAGCTCCTCGGCGACTTCGACCGCCTCGCGGGTCGGCAGCAGGAACTGCGTCCCCTCCCGGACGCGCCGCGCGACCGCCTCCACGATTTCGGGGCTGGCGTAGCCGCAGAACATCGACATGTCGGCCACGTTGACGTCGAGGTAGCGGTGCCCGTCGACGTCGGTGAAGCCTGCCCCTTCGCCGACGTCGATGTAGACGGGGACGTCGTTGTCGGTCGCCATCCACGCCATCGGCACGCCGTTCGGCATGTGGGCCCGGGCGCGCTCGAGCAGACCCATCGTGCGCGGCTGCCCTTCCACGAATCTCGCCAGCTCCTGGTCGTGGAGGTGCCTGACCTTCGCCGGGTCAACTCCGGGTGCGGACATGCTGGTCACTTCTTGGGTTCCGCCGGAACGATTTTGAACGTCTCTCCCGAGCGCTCGACGCCAGGCTCTCCATCCGCTGAAAGCTGCGCCTCGCATTCGGCTTTGGTCTTGTGCATCCGTGGGAGCCACGCGCCTTCCAACCGCTCCGTCCCGCCGATGGGGTCTTTCGTGACCCAGCGGGATTTCTTGGCGTCTTCTTTGACGATCTCGACCTTCGCGCAGGCCGGCATGTCGTATTGCATCCTGGCCCCGGCGACGAGCGAAGGCGCGTTGAGTTTCTTGAACGAGGCGGAGATATAGACGGTGTCGCCCTTACGTGGCCAGGCCTCTTCGGAAGCAACAGCGAGCGAGACAAAGAGCAAGGCGAAAGAAACTGCGAGTGGCCTCATGATGCGCGCCTCCCATTGCGGCCCCGCCGCCTGCCGACGGCCGGGGCCGGCTGTCAGGCATTCCCCGCTGCAGTCAGGATCACCTTCCCGTGGAGTTCGTCCTCGATCATGTGCCGGAAAGCCTCGCGAGCCTCGCTCAAGTGGTAGGTGCTGTCGATAATCGGTGTGATCTTTCCGGATTCGAGAAGGTTCCTCAGGAGAGCCATCGCGTCTTTCTTGGTGGGCAGCGGCAACCCCGGACCTCGCAGCTGCTTCACGAAGCGTGAGAGGACCATCAGCGTGAGAAAGTAGGGGATGAGTCCGAAGACACGCTTGCCCGACGCTCCAAAATGCTCGTGCCCGATGAATACGTATCGTCCGTCGGGGTTGAGCGCGCGCCTGCAGGCGAAGAAGGAGCGATTCCCCGGGACATCGAAGATGAGATCGTAGCGAACGCCGCGTCGGGTGAAGTCTTCCCGGGTGTAATCGATGACCTCATCCGCCCCGAGCGAACGAAGCATGCCCAGCTTGCTCGTCCGGTCCACGGCGGTCACGTGCGCGCCGTAGGCCTTCGTGATCTGCAAGGCGAGAGCGCCCACGCCGCCCCCGCCACCATTGATCAACACCTTCTGACCCAGCCGCAACTGATCCAGGCCTCGGAGGTTCAGTAGAGCGATGAACCCGGAGGTGGGGACGGAGGCGGCCTGCTCGAACGTGATGTTGTCCGGCTTCAGCGCCAGCAGGTCCTGGTGTGCGGACACGTATTCGGCGAAGGCGCCGCCGTTGACCCATTGGTGTGTAACGATGGTCTCGCCGAATACCGTGTCACCCGGCCGAAACCGTGTCACGCTCCCGCCGACGGACTCGACGATTCCCGCCATGTCGGTGCCGGGGATCGGGGTCTTGGGTTTGGAGAACCCAGATCCACTGAGGCGGAGGAGATAGGGCCGCCCGGTCACGACGTGCCACACATCCGGATGGACCGAAGCCGCCCGGACCCGGACCAGGACCTCATCGTCGCCGACAGCCGGCTTGTCGACTTCGCGGAGCTCCAGATTATCGGGAGATCCGTATCTCTCCTGGACGATCGCCTTCATCGCGTCATCAGAGTACGAGTCGCGAATGCGAAGAGGTGTCGTATCACCTGGTCTCGAAGTCGATGACCATATATGCGAAGCACCTGACCGGCTGGCCGTCGAGCTTCGTCGGCCCTTCGTACGTCATTTCGGCGACGGCACGTCGGGCCTCCTCGTCGAAGCCAGGATAGCCCGATGGGCCGACGACTTTCGCGTGGCTGACTGTAGCGTCGCGCTCGACCACGCCCGCCACGATGACACGACCGTGAGCGTGCAGGCGACGAAGATCTGCCGGGACCTCGGGCGCCTTCATCTGATGGCGCGAAGACCTCTGAATTCGATCTCGTACTGCCGGATCCTCTCCGTCGATGATGGCGTCCGAGCCGGCAGTGGCCTTCAATTCTTCGAAGTAGGCGTTGATCGCCGAACGCTGTGCTGGAGTCAACACCGGCGCCGGGTTGGACGGGGTGGCGGCACACGCACACAGGACGCTGCCGAGGAAAAAGACAGCTGCCAGTCGGCTCGTCATGCCGAACCCATGGCCCGCGCCCCCGGCCTCCGCGCATCCTCTACCGAGATTTTTTACCACACCAGAACCCGCTTGCCTCACGAGGGCACGTAGGCTTGGAGGTCAGCTTGTCAATGATGCCGACTTGATCGAGCGGACTATTGAGATAGAACATGACCTCCACAAATTTCTCTGTCATCTGGACAATGCGCGAACAGGGTGGCGTTGGCCCACCCTGGGGATAGCTCGTATCACAGTCCAGTGCGAAGCGGACCGTCTTCCCGGGCGCAAGAAGTTTTGACTCATCGCGAAACACTTTGAGCACCTTCCCCTTGACCATGGCTTCGTAACGCCCGGGCTCATGGGTTGCTTCGTCGATTGCGACGACGAAGTGGGTCTCCCGGTCCTCTGGATCGAGGGTCGGGTTCTCGATCGCAGTACCACTCAGTGCGTAGTTCAGTGTGGGAATCCTAGGATGATGGGAATCCGCATTGAGGTCCAGGTATACCTCGAGGAATCTCGCAACCTTCAGGTCCTCGACTCGTGTCCAGAGGGACCGGCTGGACGTGACGACATCCCCGGAACGCACACACGCGATGTCGAGCGCTACCGTCTGCCCCACCTCCAGAAGGCCGAGGCGATCATCGAAGATCCGACGTATCGTGGCCTGCACTTCACAATAGCAGGGCGTTTTCGCAGGTACGAACACCTCAACGACTTCGACCTGGAGATGCATGGCGGCGCGCCGCCGAGCAGCTTCCATGTCCTCGGGCGGCACCATCCCGAATAAAACGGAGTTGGAGCAAGCCAGGAATAACGACAGAGCGAGCCAAAACGGTCCCCGGTCGTTAGCCCGGTTCGCCATGAGCCTGAGCAATCTGTCGTCTGATCATTTGAATCATGCTTTCCGTGTTCCCCATCAGGCGGCCTCCGGTTCTGTCTGGTACGAAGTAGGCGACAGAGTCCGCACCCATGAACGAAAGGCGATAGATCTGTACCAACGATGCTCGACTTCTCAACACCGGAAGTGCCCAGGATACGCTTGAGCATTCGATGATATCGTGCCATGAGAACGTCTGCTCGGAATTCTTGTGGACGATGGTCACGCCCGAAAAATCGATAAATACATCTCGAAACTGCCCCCACGTTCGCACAAGAAGACCGATATACAAGGAGCCGACTGTTAGAAAGAACAGTCCAATCCACTCATCGCCAGGATTCGTGAATCCGTTGTAAGCGCCAAAAAGCCCGATGCCGCCCATGAATAGCGAACACAATGTGACATGTGCGCGTCCCGACGGATCGCTGGAATAGATAAATCCCTTCATATCTTGTCCAACTAACGCTCCGGCGCGGGGTCCCTTAACTCGAGCGAAGAGAGCTCACTAATCGTCACGTAGTATCCGTCCGGATCCCGGAGCGAGAACTCCTTTGTTCGAGTATTCGGATTCGCGTGCGGCTCCTCTTCGAGTCGGGCGACGAGCGCGCGCGCCCCTTTCAGTGACATATCGAAATCATCGACGCGGAAGAACAAGAGGAGCCCGTTGCCAGGTGTCGCGTTGTCCCGGCTCATCAACGAAGGATGCTCGTGTGCGCCCCACTGGTGAAGGCAGAGCAGGACAGTTCCATCCGAATCGAGGATCTGACTAAAGTAGGCATGGTCGGGTCGTGTCTCGGGCTGGCCGAAGAGCGACTGGTACCATTTGAAGCTACTCGGCACATCGCTTACGCCGAAGATCGTCCAGGTGCGTTTCATGACGTCTTCTCCCGTCGGCTAACGCTCCCGCTCAGCCGCGGTTGGGGGGCGCCGGCCCGTCGCACTCTAGAATGGAATACCGACCTTTCGGACTTGTAACGCCAATGTCGTTTGCGCAGTTTGTCCGGCGGCTCTGACCGAAAAGGTGGCGATCTTCCATGACGGCGATGTCTCTTCCGGCGCGCTCAACAGGACTCGTAGATGGGCAGTCTGACGCGCACCAACGGTGAAGGCGCTCCGATCGGGATCGACAAGCTGCCATCCCCCGGGGAGGCGCGCATCGAGTGTCGCAGACAGCGGCCGGGAGTCACCGTTGCCGATCCGGAGCCACACCGGGACGCGAGTGGAAGGGGGCACTCCGACGCGTGTTGGGATGTGCTCTCGGAGACCCGCGAGCCCGTGGCGGCGCCAGAATTCGCGATAGAAGGCCCAGGGATCACCGAGCTCAACGGTGAGCCCGGGTCCGGTCTGATCCGTCGCGGGCGGAGCAGCGGCGACGAATCCGATCGCGCCGTTGTCCAGGCCGGCGAATGGATCTGACACCGCTCGTGCGTCAACGACATGATCTTTGCCAGGGATCAGCCGGACGACGGGCGGGAAGAGGGGAAAGCCAGCGTACATCTGTCGCTCGGAATCGGCGGGGTTCTGAGCGAGCGGCGCAAACTCCTCGGCTGTCAGGTAGGCGGCCGCGGACTCACCCGCAAGACGTAGGTAGCTCTTGGCCCGCGACGGCGAAACCTCCGCGACAGCGAAGCTCGGTCCCGGAATGGGCGGTAGGTCATCGGCGTCGGTAAAGAAGAACAGCCGTTTCGCTTGCCATGGTGTCAGCCCTTCGCGACGCTGCCCTACCCGGCCCGGAGCCTGCGGCGGTGCGACTTGCTCCGGGAATGCCATCGGGTCTCCCGCCAGATCGAACGCCTCGACAGCAAGGATGCCGCTCGCCTGATGTTCGGAATGGTCCCCAACGAGCGCCGGCAGGAATGTCAAAATCACCTCGGGGCGCGTCAGCCTGATGAGGCGCACTGCCTCCTCCAGAGCAGCGCCGTGCGGCCACCAACCGAGCGATTCAAGCGGATCCTGACCGAGCGACCAGTTGTCGTTGCTCAAGTACCACGTCCATTCGATTCCGAGCCGCCGCAATGCTTCGCGGTGCTCACGGTCCCGCACCATCCCCATCGCGCGCCCATTCTCTGATCCATGACCGTTGGGCGCACTCGTACCGCGAGTGACCACGGCTTCGCCGATCCGCTTTCCCGCGTCGAGCGACAATCGCGCGAGATAACTGGATATTGCCGTTTCGTCGTCGGGATGAGCGACGATTAACAGCACGTCGCACTTGAACCGGCTGTCCTGCGAATCGAGCAGTTGCGCCGCAAGGTTGACTGGATTTGCGCAGGCAAGTACCAAGAACCACCCCGACAGCATCAGCTGTCGAGCCAAGGCCCTGATCGTTCGGAACGTGTGCAACGGAACGCATGGGTTGCCTGAACGCATGGTCAGAGAGATCAATACCACGATACTAACCCAGGTCGCAATCGCCGGTCGTGCCGCTTCCCCAGTTTAGTTGTCGTCATCGATCGGCCAAACAGCCTGGTGTTGCTCCTCGTCGGCCCAACGCCCCGGGTAAGCCGCGGCGCGCGCGCGTAACCTCCAAACCGCCGAGGGCCTCCCGCGTGCCGGCAGCTTAAGCCGGTTGTTAGGCGCCAGACCACCCATGCGCAAGTCCTGCAGCTCCGACTTCCCGATGACCGTTTGGACGGCCTGCCTCGCTGATTCGATTAACGCGGACGCGGGCTGGACTCCCTGACTCTTGACCCAGGCACGGACGTCGTCGGCAAGTCCGGCGCCGCCCCGACCACAAAGCGCGGCGACTACTTCACCGGCTGCCAAAGCGATTGAACACTCCGGTGCCTCAAGGTAGCCATGTGACTTCGTTTGGAGACCGGAAGGTTCCTTGAGGTCAAAGCTATTGTCCGCCCCGCGATGCGATCTTCAACGTGGATACGGCCTTCTCGAAGATGGGCAAGTTCTTCTCGAAGAACTCCTTGCGGTTGCGCAGGAAGAAGTCGTAGGCCGTCTCGCCGTCGGAAACAGCGTAAACGAGAGTATGCGTCTCGGTTCCATCAGGATCCCTGGAGCGGAGCATGACGCGGAGCCCCTGGCAGCCTCCCACGGGCATCGCCTTCACCTCGGACGTCCCGAGGAGGTGGCCGCTCGTGTCCATGGCGGAGGTCTCATAGACATCCAGCATCCTCTTGCGCGCCTTGTCGTCCATCCCGGAGCAGGAAATCCCTCTCTGGGATTTGTGGCGGTCCACCAGGAGCGAGGGTGTCTCTCCGCTGTCGATGCTCTCCATGGCTCTCATTGAGTCCGCGAGCTGCTTCTGCACGTCTGTGACCTTGACGCTCGCGAGATTGATCGGAGAGAAAATGACCACACCGTAGGGACCGGGCTTACCCATCTGGGCGTTTTGGTCATGCGCCTGCCACCCGACGGGAAGCGCGATGGTGAACTGCTCTTTGAATCCTTCGTAGGGCGCGAATTCCGCTTGCTCTTCCTGCGTTCCGACGTCGGCGTTTGGAGGCGCGCCGCCAGCGATGACCTTCGGGACGGCCGGCGCCACCTCCGCTTCGAGACGCGCCGCTCCGACCAGCGCGACCCACCTCGAGCGCTGATCATCGTCGAAAGGCAGCCTGCGGCTCGCGTAAGACACTCGGAAGATGGCCGACGTACCCTTCATCAGCTTGGCGATTTCGTGTTGATCGTCCCACCCGTGGCAGCCCTTGGTCTCGAACTCATGCAGCACCTGGTCCTGACTTTCGTTCAGAATCCGCCACAGAGCATCCGGGCACTCCTTCAGGAGTTTGTCCCTGAAATTCCCGGCGATCGCTGCGAGCGACGTTTGTTGCGCGCCGGGATAGGTGACCACGCTCACGAGCTCCGTCCATCCATCCACGGTCTCGCCGGGTAGCACATACTCGATGATCGCCTGAGTGCCGACGTCCTTCTGGTAGCCCTGCTTCCAGGAGCGTCCATCGAAG
>Ga0137381_10003382_pt1 | contig 11332 bp, 13 predicted proteins | sample SagtaG_16_FD_104808 | JGI IMG/M metagenome (GOLD analysis project Ga0137381, IMG submission 104808) | Vadose zone soil microbial communities from Sagehorn Ranch, Mendocino, California, USA - Sage2_L_115_16 metaG | ecosystem: Environmental > Terrestrial > Soil > Vadose zone | place: USA... | reverse complement strand
GGCGATCACCACCACTTCGTTGCCGCCGATGGTGAGTCCGTTGGAAAAATTAACGATGGTGCCTCCGGGGCGAAAACTTCGTCCCGCCAGCTTATAAGGCGCGCTGATGCGGTGCGCCTCCTGCACCCCCGGCAGGACCTCGATATCGCGTACGTCGAAATCAAAGCGTGCACCCACCGCGCCCAGCACGGTCTGCCGCGCCCCGGTGCTGCGATGCACCTCGAAGCCCATGCGAACCAGATGGTCAATGACACGCTGGATCTGCTCATCGGTCGCGGTTTCTTGCATGGCAACAATCATGGTTGAACTTGCGGCGAAACTCAGTCATTAATGTCAGACTCAATTTCGGTTTCTCCGCCGGCAGCCTTCGCCTTGGGAGCGATTTCTTCTTTCTGGATATTGCGCATTACGTCAATAATGCGCTCGAAAACCTGAATAAGTTCCCGGTTGGGAAGCGGGCCCTGATTGGCGCCGCGCACGTTCTCCAAGATCTTCTTCTCGCGTTCGGGCTCATAAATCGGCATCTGGGTATTGCGCTTCAGGCGCCCGATTTCGCGCGCCGCTCCCGCGCGCTCATTTAGCAACTCGACCATCTTGCGGTCAAGTTCGTCAATTTTCTTTCGCCATTTCGCGATGTCCATAAGGTTTGCAAGCTAACGTGCAGATTCCAAGGCCCGGCGGTTTGACTTCACACTGCCCGGAGAGACAGCCGTGGATCTAGCCAGCAATGATTCTACAAATTTTGCCACCGCCACAGCGGCCAGCGTCCTACCCGCATTCTCAATGGTGCGGACGATGGCGCTGCCCACCACCGCGGCATCGGCGAATTCCCCCACGGCGCCAAATTGTTGCGGAGTGGAAATTCCAAATCCGACCGCGACCGGCAGGCGCGTGCATTTGCGCAACCGGCTGACGAGCTGGCGTGCATCTGCCGCCAGCTCTTCCCGCGCCCCGGTGACTCCGGTGCGCGAGACAGCATAGATAAATCCGCGAGAGGCTTCGCAAATCAGCCGCAGGCGCTGCTCGGTGCTGGTGGGCGCAACTAGAAATATGGTCTCCAGCTCGCGGGCTCGCATGCAGCGAAGATATTCGCCGGCCTCCTCTACCGGCAGATCGGTAATCAGGGCGCCGTTGACTCCGGCGTCTGCGGCGGCGGCACAGAAACGGGTGAAACCGAAACGCAGCACAGGATTCACGTATGAAAAAATAATCAGCGCGGCGGAAGATTGCTTTCGGACCTGGCGCGCCAGCTCGAGGACGCTTGCCAGCGTGGTGCCGTTGCGCAGTGCCCGTTCGCTAGCCCGTTGGATCACCGGCCCATCGGCGACCGGATCGCTGAAGGGAACACCTAACTCGATAACGTCCGCGCCCGCATGGCTGAGAGCAAGCACAACCTCGCTTGTAGTTTCAAGATCGGGATCCCCGCAAGTGAGATATGCAACCAGTCCGGGACGTCCTTTGAACTGCAGGGACATAGTAGACAGGGCAGCAAGCGATCTGAAGCGAAGCATTGCTGCCCTATAGAAAATTAGCTAGGAATACTTTTTGATCCAGTCGTCTTCTTCCTGGCGTAGCCGCAAGTCGCGGCAGCCAACATACCATCGTTTCTTCTCATCCTTGCCGATCCACATTCGCTTTGTCGGGCCCAGCTTCGCCCCCAGATCTTGGTCAAATCTAAAGCGCTGCTTCTGTTCCAGCACTTTGCGATAATTCTCTAGATCAGAAGGATAGAAGCGCGTCTCCATCAACTGGTCATTGTAGAAATCCAGCACCAGTTCTCCTGTATAGCCGAGATGGGAATAGTTCTTCACCAATGCCGACAGCGTGCTGTGGGCAGGCCGCTTGTCGCCCGAAAGCAAATGGGTTTCTTGCAAGATCTCCCACGTCTCCGGCTTGAGGCCGAGAACGCGCTGAACGCGTTGCGCACTCTGATAGCTGTAGAGGTTGTCGATGAGCATGGTGGGCAGCTTGTTCGACTTGCACGCTGGCGTCGCCAGCAACAGCAACCCGAGCAACGACGTCTTAAATTTAGTCATGGGGCCAATTCCTGGAGGATTCCCATGTCCTTATCGCCGCGGCCGCTCACATTAATGATGATAATGTCACTTTTCTTCATCTTAGGCGCGCGCTTCACACACTCAGCCACGGCATGCGCGGATTCCAGGGCGGGAATAATACCTTCCGTCCGCGCCAGCAGCGCGCATGCCGCGATCGCTTCCTGGTCAGAGGCGTAGACATACTTCGCTCGGCCTGACTCCTTGAGAGCGGCGTGTTCCGGGCCGACGGCAGGATAGTCCAGCCCGGCAGAAACCGAATGAGTGCCGGCGATCTGGCCGGCGGAATCCTGCAGAACGTACGAATACGTTCCCTGCAAGACTCCCGGTTCGCCGCCTTGAAAACGTGCCGCATGATCACCGAGCCCCGTGCCGCGGCCTCCGGCTTCTACGCCGATAAGTTGGATATCCTTGTCAGCAATGAAGTCGTAAAAAATGCCAATGGCATTGGAACCGCCGCCGACGCAGGCAATCATTGCCGATGGCAGGCGGCCTTCGGCTTTGAGTATCTGCGCGCGAGTTTCGCGTCCGATGACCGACTGAAAATCGCGGACCATTACCGGATAAGGATGAGCGCCTAGCACGCTGCCCAACAAATAATGAGTGGTGCGCACATTGGTAACCCAGTCGCGCATAGCTTCGTTGATGGCATCTTTGAGAGTGCGCGAGCCGGCATCCACCGCCCGCACTTCCGCCCCCAACAGCCGCATGCGGAAGACATTCAGCTCCTGGCGGCGCATGTCCTCCGAGCCCATATAAATGACGCACTCAAATCCGAAGAGGGCGCACACGGTGGCGGTGGCCACGCCGTGCTGACCGGCCCCGGTTTCCGCGATGATACGGTGCTTCCCCATGCGCCGCGCCAGCAGCGCCTGCCCTATGCAATTGTTAATCTTGTGGGCGCCAGTGTGGAGCAGGTCTTCGCGCTTCAAATAAATTTTTCCGCGGCCGCCGATTTTTTCGGCGAGCCGGCGCGCCTGAAAAAGTGGTGTCGGCCGACCCGCATATTCCCGCAGCAAGGAATCCAGCTCGTCTCGAAAGCGATGATCGCAGCGCGCGCCTTCGTAGGCACGCTCTAACTCTTCCAGTGCTGAAACCAGCGTCTCAGGAACGTAGCGGCCTCCATAGGCACCAAAGCGCCCCGGCGTTTCTTTGGAAGATATTGTTTTCGCCAACGGAAACGAGGACTCTGGGCCCGGCTTCGCCGTTCTTTTTTTAGGAATGCTCTTGGACTGCGGCATCAAACGCTCAAGCTTTTCTTTTCTGTTTTGCGGACCGCCGCCACGAACGAGCGCAGCTTTTCAGGATCTTTTTTTCCGGGCTCCCGCTCGACCCCGGAGCAAACGTCCACGCCCCAGGGACGCAAGCTGCCGATGGCGTCGCCCACGTTGGAGGAATCGAGGCCTCCGGCCATAATGATCCGCAAATCTCCCGCATATTCCGGAACTATCGCCGAAGCGCGCCTCCAGTCAAAGGGGTGGCCGGTGCCGCCACGCAGCGACGCCGAGCCGGAATCCAGCAGCACCCCGTTGATCTGGCGGACTTCCGCGAATGCACGCAACTCGACCTCAAAGCCTGGGCCAACCTGAATTGTCTTAAAAAGCCGCAGCCAGGGAGTGCGCGGCTGGGGGGAATCTCCTGATCGGAAAAGCCTGGCGGCAAATTCAGGGCTTTCCTCACCGTGGAGCTGTACTGCTGTAAGACCGGTCTGCTCCACGATCTCGCGGATGCGCTCGGCGGATTCGTTCACGAACACCCCGATTTTTTCCACTTGCTTGGGCAGCGCCGCCACCAGGTCGCGCGCCGATGACGCATCAACCTGCCGCGGGCTGGGCGCAAAGATGAAACCAAGGGCATCGGCGCCAGCGGTCACTGAGGCTTGGGCATCTTCTGAATTGGTAGTGCCACAAATTTTGATCCAGGTCATGATTTAATCTTTGGTTCCCGCCCGCCACGAGCTCACGCCCGCCGAGCCCAGCGGAGGAGCGGTGCTTTCGGCAATCAGCCGCCTGAGGGCCTGGCCGGGATCATCGGCCTTCATCAAGACTTCGCCAATGAGAAACGCCTGGTATCCATCGGCGCGCAGCTTGCGGATGTCCTCTCCACTCTGAATTCCGCTCTCCGCAATCCTGAACACGCCTGCCGGAATTTTGGGAGTAAGCCGAAATGGTATCTCCGAATCCACTTGGAAGGTGCGCAGGTCACGGCTGTTCACCCCAATCATCTGGCAGCCGCAGTTCAGCGCCCGTGCCAACTCTTTTTCATCGTGCACTTCGCAAAGGACATCCAAGCCAAGTTGTCCGGCCCGGGTGTACAACTGCTTCAGCTCCGAATCGTTCAGCGCGGTCACAATGAGCAGGACAGCGTCTGCGAAATTGGCCTTGGATTCAACCAGCTGAAATTCGTCCAAGATGAAATCTTTACGCAGGCAGGGCAGCTCACCGGAAGCCGTAGCGCTCGCGGCAGAAGCTTCGCAGAGGTCGGCGAGCGATCCTGAAAAGAACTCCGGCTCAGTGAGTACAGAAAGCGCAGCGGCGCCCGCGGCAGCAAGCTGCGAAGTCAAACTTCCTACTGGATAACTGCCACGGATGGGCCCACGCGAAGGGGAGGCCTTCTTTAATTCTGCAATGATGGCGGGCCGGGTTTCGGCGAACCGTGCCAGGCGAGCGCGAAATCCGCGCGCGATATGGCCCTCGGCTTGGCGCTCCAGTTGGGCAATATTCGCGGAAGCGCGTGCCTCGGCAACTCGCTTGCGGGTTGAAGCCAGAATTTGCTCAAGGCCGACAGTCATGGCTGGTGGCAATGAGTATAAAGCGCGCTGGCAGGGAATTGACAGAGAGCGGGTGGGATAGTAGCTTTCCGCACGATTTTTGTTGTGGCGAAATCCAGGAGGATAAACATGCGAAAGCTGCTTTTTTCATTGGCCGCGTTAGCGCTGGCTATTCCTGTTGTTGCGCAAGACGCGGTCAAGGTTGATCCCAAACATTACACGGTGGTAACGGAAAACGATCAGGTAAGAGTGTTGCGGGCAAAGTATGGGCCACACGAGAAATCGGTGATGCACAGCCATCCGGCCACGGTCGCGGTGTTTCTTACCGATGGCAGCGTGAAATTCAGTTATCCGGACGGCAAGAGCGAAGATGTCGCCCTGAAAGCCCGCGATGCCCAATACCGCCCTGCAATCACGCACCTTCCGGAAAATACCGGAGACAAAGCGTCTGAAGTGGTCGTGGTGGAGCTAAAGGGCAAGAGCGCGGGGGCAACGTCATCCGGCAGAAAAAACGCCGGCAAGCCTGCCAAGAAGATGTAGATTGAGCTTCTGTTATTTTCTTCGAGGCCGCGACTGCGCGGCCTTTGTTTTTGCTCAAGGCTTAGGCCCGGCACTCGCCTCAAACAGCCATCATCTTTCTGGATCTACTGACTGATCCAAATATATCCATAGCACGCGAGAGAAGAACGTCAGTGCTGGCACCAGCGGCAAGAACAAGAAGAACGCCCAAAGCACACTCTTCTGCAGGGACCATGAAGTGAAATACCAGAACAGCAAGGCAAATACTGTAATCGTGAGCAGCGCCAAGCCATAGCTGATGTACATCGCTCCCAGAAAATAGCCTTGTTCGCGCTCAAATTTGAGGCCGCAGGCGCCGCAACGTTCGTTCATGGGTGGAAAACCGCGAAGGATGGAGCCGTTAAATATCTTGCCTGCGCGACAGCGGGGACAAAGTTGATTCAATATACCCCTCACCGCCGATACTTTCACCGTCACAACCAGGAGTAGATGCTGGTTTCAGCAATCGCTTTTTAAGAAATGGTGCCGAAGAAGGGACTCGAACCCCCACACCCTTGCGGGTACATGGACCTGAACCATGCGCGTCTGCCAATTCCGCCACTTCGGCTTGGGCACTGCGGGCGGGCTTCAGGATTTGCCCGTCAGGAAAGAACGACACATCTATTTTACAGAGGCTCGAAAAGGTGTCAATCCGGATTGAAGCCACCAGACACAGGGACTCAGAGATTTTTGCCTTTGATATGTCTAGGCTCCGTGTCTCCGTATCTGGTGTCTGTTCAGATTAGACCGGCGTTCCTACCTCATGTAAACAGTCACAATTGAATTAAAGTAATTGTAATTCGCATCGTAGCCCTCAATAGTGATCGCATACGAGCGCTTGCGTCCCAAAGTCACGTAGATGTCAATCGAAGCCGTGTTCACGGCTTCATAGACCTTGTTGCCACCGACATAGACCTGCATGATCTTAATCGGACCGTTCACCGCAGTGGCAGAGGCAGTCACATGGACAGGATTTGCCACCCGACTGCCATTTAGTGGGGAAGTTATGTTCACGGAATTGATCGTGGTCGATGGCGAGGGAGGCGTCGAACTGACAGTGACCGTGCCTTTAGCGGATGCGGGCACATTCTGGTTGTCATACACCGTCGCAATGACGGTATAGGCGCCCACAGTGTTGTAGGTGTGCGTGGCGGTGGGTCCGCCGAGAACAATGCCATCCCCGAAATCAATGCTGGAAGAAACGATGCTGCCACCCGAAGCGGTAGAGGCTGACGTCGAGGCCGTGACCGGCAGCGGCGAAGTGCCTGCGTTTGGACTCAGCGAAAGCACAGCCGTCGGAGGCTGACTGGTTGAACCCGCAATCGCATAACTTAACGCGCCCGACATATGGTTGGTCATCGAGGCCTTGCCGATGGCCTTCACATAAATGGTATAGCTGCCGCTGCCCAGTCCAAAGGGAGAGAGATCGAGCGAATGTGTCCCGGCGGGCGGGTTCGCGAGGGCCATAAGATTTTGCCCGTCGATAGAAATAAACACAGTGTAGTGGTCCACGGTGTTCTCGTTTCCGGTCAGGCGCCATGCCACCGAGCTTCCCGAAAGCGATGCTGCGACGCTGACGCAATTGTCTATCCCGGTCTCAATCTCGGTACCCTCTTCGTAGTCATTCCACACCGCAACCTGGAAATTGGGCAACTGAAAGGCAGAGGAATAGTATTTGCCGGCGATGGCGAATGTATTCAGCCACTTTTGTCCGCAATTCTGGGACAATATCCGGTTCGCCGACCATGAGGCCAGAGTGTCGTTGAAGCCTTTGAAGGCCGAACCGAAAACGACTTTGCTGGCCACATCTTTGAGGGAATCTCCATAAAACCAATCGAGGTAGCTCGGATCGCCGGGTTCAATCCAGGAGTAGCGTCCATCGAAACCGTTGGTCTGGTGTTCCCAGATGATCATGGGATTTCCCTGAATACTGGCCAGAACCCGGCTCCAGTCGATGGTGTAGGACTCCAGCCCGAACTCAAACACTAGGGGACGCCCGTTGCGTTTCATGTATGCCGGTGAAGCATAGAAGTTCTGGGCCGCGTAGTTCAGTTGCTCAATCACCGCTTGCGTAGGCGTGCAGCCAGGGCAACCTCCCCACTGAATCATCCCGCCATCTAACATCATGGCGACTTCAAAGCCGGAATGAAGCTCGGCCTCGCGCAGCAGCAAAGTGGAAGAAGTATTCTCGGTAGCCAGACGAAAGCCATACCAATCAGAGATGGCGCCATCGAAACCGCGGCTGATCATGTCCACCACCTGCTTGCGCACCTGATTGGGGTCGGTGGAGTCGTAGCCGACGTTCATGTGGTTGCTGCCGCCAAACCAGGGCTCGAAGGAGGCGTAAATCTTGGTGGTTGCGCCCGAATAGAGCAGCGAACGGATGGGCATTTTGCTGACATTGCCGGCGCCGGCGTTGCCGTTGCTCTGCGCCTTAAAGCCGTCGGCGGCGCTGGTATTGTTTCCGGTTTCAATGGCCAGGGTGGTTGTCGGGTTCACCACCGTCCCTGCCAGACATAGATAGCAACTAACAAATAGAACTACAACAACTGCGGCCGATCTGCGCACGCGTCCCTCCCAAGGGTTGGGGAGACGCGATTCAAACTTCGGCCACAGACCCGTTACTTAAGGTTTTGTAAAAAGTGAGCGGATTTTTACCGGGAAATGCCTTAATCCATAGGTGCCGAAGGGTCGTAGTTCTTATGGGATTTTTGCTCAGTGCGAGCGAGGCTTTGGTAACTACACCCAGAAATAGCTATGTCGGTGGATATTATTTGCCGCCGGCGTACTGGGCGATGAAACCATTGGCCGCCCGGCCGACACTCTGTTCAGGACATGGGAGTCTTGTGTGCAAATCGGCAACATGGCGATGGAAGGACACACACCGCGACTCTGCTGCCGAACGTGCTGGTTACCCAAAGTTTCAGCTCTGGCAATATAAGTAACGATGCGCAAGCTGGACGATTGCTTAGCCGCTGCTACTGCCCGCAGATCGCCCGTTTGGCGAGGGATATGGGGAGCGCCTGCAACGGCCCAATCGCCACGCCCCAGAAAGTAGCTCCCTCGAGGCCGCAGAAATGTCGGCCGCCTCCAATTCCAAGCGCTCCGTCCCTTTTGGTTGAACTGTCGATAGTCGTACCCTATATGCTTATCTATAGAAGATAGAAAGCTCCAGCCGAGGCGCGTACTCTGCCGCATTGCCACCTTTCTTCTTTCCCGGAACATCGCTCTGGTGTCATCACTAATCCCTAACTCCCAGGCAGCACCGCAGGTCAGGATTACCGCTCACTACCTTCATGCTCGCATCCGATACCCCGCGCCTTCCCTCCGCTTGCGTTTTCTCCAGAAATGTATGTATACTCATCCATATATGGAGGGCACAGATGGCGACACTGCAACGGCCCCTCGCCGGTTTTTCCGCCGATAGCGGAGCGGATCTCTCCAGCAAAGTAGTGCAGCAGCGCCTCAGCCGATCCGCGACCGCGGCGTTGTTTAAGCTTGCGCAAGCCTGGCAGCTACGTGATGGATCAACCCGGCAGCTTCTCGGCGGCGCTTCCACCGGCGTTTATTATCAGCTGAAACGAGGCCAAAAAAAGACCCTCGATCAGGACAAACTCACGCGCATCTCCTTGCTTGTCGGAATCTTCCGGGGGCTCAATATCCTTTACAGCCGCAAACTGGCCGACCTCTGGGTGAATTTACCCAACTCGAATCCTATGTTCGAGGGAGAGGCGCCCCTCACTTACATGATAAAGGGCGGCGTGCCCGCGTTGATGCGCGTTCGCCAACTGCTGGATGCGCGGCGCGGAGGCCGGTGACGCCCAAGATTATAGCCATCCGGCAAGACCATACCCACCGCCTCATTCCGTCGCGCCCGAGCGAGCAGAACGTCTTGGGGCGCCTGGCAGAAGGGGAGCACGAGCTCCAGGAATTATTTGAGCTGGACGGCGCCACCAATGAACGCTTGCTCGGAGAGTCGAATTTACTTCCTGGCATCAGTGTTCACGAACTGCTTTTTGGCCTCGCCTACGCGCACATCGTGAATGCGGCCTTCACCCACGCTCATCCTGGGGGCAGTCGTTTCAACGGTCCCGAGCGGGGTGCCTGGTATGCAGCGTTCGAGTTGGAAACCGCCCAGGCCGAGATCGCCTTCCATAAATCTCAGGAGCTTCGCGAGATCAATTGGGGGGAACCGGAAACGTTTACGTTTGACGACTACCTGGCAGATTTCCGCGCTGGTTTCCACGATATCCGCGGCGATGCGACGCATGCCGAGTGCCTGGACCCAAACAGCTACGTCACTTCGCAGAGGCTCGGCAGAGATCTATTGGCGTCGGGCTCGGGTGGGATTGTGTACCCGAGCGTTCGCCGGCCCAAGGGCACCTGTCTCGTCTGCTTCCGCCCCGCTCTCGTTACCAACGTCCACCAAGGTCAAACGGTGACGCTCATCTTCCGCGATCCGAACTCTCCTCCTGCCATCAGCTAGCCGCATCGGCGATACCAGTGTTTCTTCCCCACTGTCCGTATTAGAACATCTACGCGAGCGGGAACTTCATGGCTGCTCATCGTGTCGTTGGCGTACGTGATCTGGATGAAGGGGCGTCGCGAGGCCTAGACCGAGGCTATTACAGCGGCATTTCCTCGTTGAGAACGACGACCCAGCCGTTTCCCCGCGGCCGACCAGCCGCCGGTCTTTTCCTAGACCTCGAGGCCGTCAGAAATGTCGGCCGCCTCCAATTCCAAGCGCTCCGTCCCTTTTCCGCTTTTCCTGAGACTCATGCGCCCTTTCTTCGGCTTCCACCAGTTCTTTGCTCTCCATCATGACTCCTTTCGGCGCGCACGTCCTCACCAGAGCGAAAAGCGAGCGGTCGATCGCCTGGAGGTGCGGTGCGAGGCGAGATGAGTTCGAGCCTCCGTCGTAGTTCCTGCGTCTTGGACATGATCTCTCTGGCTCTCTCGATTACCTGTTTGGAGTGCTCTTTCAGCTCGCGGGAGTATTCTTGCGGGTTTTTCGCTTGCATGGGGTTGCCTTCCTGGGCGGGGAGCCCATATTTGCGATGCAGCCTTTGCGGTAGCGGAAACTGCTGGTGGGAGTTTCGCGGGAGAAACGCTGAGTTGCTTTTTGTGAGCTCAATCTACGAACCCATTCATCCTTTCCTCAACAATCAAACCCCCTCTCATAGCGGCCGGGTGTGTTACTGTGATCAGCACGATCCAAATCCAAATTCCTATTTCAAAAAAGGTCTTCGCGGCGAACACCAGAGAAGCCGACTTCACTTCGGACCGCCTCTCCTCTGAATGCTGTCACCGACCTTCGCCACCACCCCTGGCGCTTTTCAGACGACTCCGGCGTCCGCGTTTGTGACTAAGTTCAACAAGACAGGCTCAGAGCTCCTGTATTCGACTTATCTGGGCGGCAGCCTGCAAGATGCCGGTAGAAGTATTGCGGTGGACAACCTGGGAAACGCGTTTGTGACTGGGAGCGCGCAATCTTCCGATTTTCCCGCCAAAGATCCGATCCAGCCGTCATTCGGAGGCGAGGCGTGCCCCCGCGTATTTGGTCCTCCCTGCACCGATGCATTTGTCACTGTACTCAACGCCACCGGCTCTGGACTGCTTTTTTCCAGCTTGCTTGGCGGCAGTTCACAGGATGGCGCATCCGGAATCGCGGTTGATTCCTCTGGAAACATCCTAGTGACGGGGACAACGTTGTCATCCGATTTTCCAATTACCAAAAACGCCCAGGACAACTCCTTCAGCGGTGCCTCCGATGCCTTCGTGGCGAAAATCGCCCTGCACGATGCTCCCATCCTGCCGGCAGCTTCACTCTAGCTGCATTGCCGCAGAGTGCCAGTGTCACCCGCGGACAATCGGCAACCTACACTCTGACCGTCACTCCGCAGAACGGCTTCAACACTGCCGTCTCGTTCGCATGTTCGGGACTGCCGGC
>Ga0137381_10003381_pt1 | contig 11334 bp, 13 predicted proteins | sample SagtaG_16_FD_104808 | JGI IMG/M metagenome (GOLD analysis project Ga0137381, IMG submission 104808) | Vadose zone soil microbial communities from Sagehorn Ranch, Mendocino, California, USA - Sage2_L_115_16 metaG | ecosystem: Environmental > Terrestrial > Soil > Vadose zone | place: USA... | reverse complement strand
GGGCAGGATGTGCTTGGCATTCTTTTCCTCGCAAACAAGCACGTGCCAGGTGGTTTTACCGAACGTGACCAGGAGTTGCTCTCCCTTTTCGCGGCGCACGCAGCCATCGCGCTGACCAATGCCAGGCTGTACGAACGCAGCCGCGAGCTATCTGTGATCGAGGAGCGCGCACGCCTGGCGCGCGACCTGCACGACGCGGTGTCGCAGAAGCTCTTCGGCATCAGGGTCAAAGCACGCGCGGCGGCGATTTTGGTGCCGCGCGACCCTGTGCGCGCCGCGGCCGAACTCCAGAGCGTCGCCGAACTCGGCGTGGAGGCTTACGCCGAGCTTCGTGCGGTGATCGACGGCCTGCTGCCGCCCGACCTGAGCGCACACGACCTGCCCGAGTCCATCCGCAGGTACGCCGAGGTCGCGGGTCGTGCGCACGGCAGGAAGGTGCGGTTCACCGCGGGTGAGCTGCCTTGCCTTGGCCGCGAGGTCGACGCGGTCGTCTACCGGGTGGCGCAGGAGGCGCTGCACAACGCCCTGCGGCACTCCGGCGCCGACGAGGTGCGGGTGGGGCTGCGCCGTGGGCCCGGGCAGGTGATCCTCGAGGTCGCCGACGACGGCCCCGGGTTTGTGGTTGATGGGCTAGCCGCGCGGTCCAACGGGCTTGGCCTCGCGTCGATGCGAGACCGGGCCGCCTCGGTCGGCGGCACGCTGACCGTGCGTTCTGCGCCCGGGGCTGGCGCCACGGTCAGGCTCGCTGTACCCGTAGATACGCGCGCTGGTGCGCCGTGATCGTCGGGAGGCTGGGCGCATGGACGTCGCACCGATGACGGCGCGGATCAGGGTGCTCATCGCCGACGACCATCCGGTGGTCCGCCAGGGGTTGCGTACCTTCCTCGATGTCCAGGACGACATCGACGTCGTCGGCGAAGCCGCAGACGGCGCCGAGACGGTCGAGCGCGCGGCGGCGCTGGCGCCCGACGTGATCTTGCTTGACCTGAAGATGCCCGGCCTCGATGGGGTAGGCGTGCTCGAGGAGCTGCGTGCCCGGGGTATTAACGTGCGGGCGCTGATCCTCACCAGCGCGGTGGGCGCCGGGCACGTCGCGCCCGCGATGGCAGCAGGCGCCGCAGGCTACCTGTACAAGGACGTGGACCCGGAAGCGCTTGTGCGCGCGATCCGTACCGCCGCCGATGGAAACGTGGTGCTCGCACAGGCGGCGGCTGGCCCGCTGACCGACCAGGCCGCGCTGGGCCAGCAGAGCCGGGGTGTGGCGGCATTGACCGGGCGGGAACGTGAGGTGCTGGCACTGCTGGCTCAGGGCAGGTCAAACCGTGAGATCGCGAGGACCCTCGGGGTGGCAGAAAAGACCGTCAAGACCCACGTGAGCTCTGTGCTGACCAAGCTCGGCGTCCAGGACCGCACCCAAGCGGCTGTCTATGCGGTGCGGCGCGGTCTCACCAGCGGATAAGAGCGCCCAGAGCGCTCAGCACTGTACATATGGGGTAAACGGCCGGAAACTTGCTGAAGACCCGAGAGTCTGGGAGCCGGTCGATGAGCGTGCGCCGCCTGGGTATCGCGGATTTGCCCACGGCGGGTGCCATCGTCAGCCGTTTCACCGGATCCACGCGCCAGGATCCGTGGGATTTCCTGGCCGATCCCTACACGCTGCTGTTGGCAGCCGAGGAGCGCGGCGGGGTGGTGGGCTGGCTTTACGGGTACGAACTGCCGTGCCCGGACGGCCGGCGGGTCATGCTGATCCGCCATATCGAGGTTGACGCTTCGGTTCGCCGCCGCGGCCACGGCCGGGCTCTAATGGCCGCCGCGCTCAGGGTCGCTCGCGAGCGCGGTCACGCCGAGGTGGTCGCACCGGCTCGGCCTGGTGACCCAGCCGCGACCGCCCTGTTCGCCGGATCAGGCGCGCGGCAGGGGCAACTGCGCCAGATGTACCGCTGGAGTATTGGAGATAGCGATAGCGTGCCCAGCTCGCGGTAGGTTCTTAGCAGCCTGTTCACAGGGTCTGCCGGTGGGAGGGCGTGCATGTCCGACGAAGTGCTTCGGCTACGTGGCGTCGGTGTCCGTCGTGACGGGAACATGTTGCTCCGCAACATCGACTGGACCGTGCACGAGGATGAACGCTGGGTGGTCATCGGCCCGAACGGCGCGGGTAAGACGACGCTGCTGCAGGTGGCAGCCTCATTGCTGTTCCCGACCGAGGGCGAGGTAGAGATCCTGGGCGAGCGCCTCGGTCACGTGGATGTCTTCGAGCTCCGGCCAAGGATTGGTTTCTCCAGCGCTGCGGTCGCGGAGAAGGTGCCGCCGGGCGAGAAGGTGATTGACCTCGTGCTCACCGCGTCCTATGCAGTTTTGGGCCGGTGGCAGGAGGAGTATGAGTCTTCTGACGTCACCCGCGCCGTCGAAATGCTCGATGCGCTTGGCTGTGCACATCTGATCCGGCGCCGGTTCGGCACGCTGTCCGAGGGCGAGCGCAAGCGAGTGCAGATAGCCCGCGCGCTGATGCCGGACCCCGAGCTGCTGCTGCTCGATGAGCCGGCCGCAGGGCTTGACCTCGGCGGCCGTGAGGACCTGGTGCGGCGCCTCGGCGCGCTCGCCAGGGACCCGAACGCGCCAATGTCGGTGCTGGTCACACACCACGTGGAGGAGGTTCCTGACGGGTTCACCCACGCCATGCTGCTGCGCAGGGGAAGCATCGTCGCCGTCGGCTCGCTCGACGCAGTGTTCACCGAGCGTAACCTGTCACGGTGCTTTGGCGTGCCGCTGACCATCGAGCACCGCCAGGCCAGGTGGACGGCGCTGGCCAAGTATGCCCAATGACGCCTGAACGGCGTACGCCCGGCCTAACTAAGTGCGAATTCTCGATTTAGTATCACCACTGTGGGCGCTATTCACGCGTGGCTATGGTGGCTCGTCGCCGCCTTGGGACTCGCGGTCCTTGAGATCGTCACCACGACGCTTGTCTTTGGCATGTTCGCGATCGCCGCGGGTGCCGCGGCGCTCGCTGCCTACCTCGGGGTCCCGTTTGTGGGCCAGGCCATCATCTGCGCGGTGGCGACAATCGGCCTCGTCATTTTCGTCCGGCCCGTCGCCCGCAGACACCTGATGCGCACACCGCACGAGACCAGGACCGGCATTGCCGCTCTGGTTGGCCAGACCGCCCTGGTGCTCGAACGGGTGGACGGCGAGGCAGGCCAGATTAAGGTCCGCGGCGAGGTCTGGTCGGCGCGAGCCTACGAGCCTGGGCAGGTTCTCGAACCGGGTTCGCGCGCGGACATCATCGAGATCACGGGCGCAATCGCGCTCGTTTATGGAACCGAGCCGTCATGAACGGAGCTGAGCCGCTATGAGCGCCATTGTCACCGCCGTCCTCGCGCTCATTGTGGTGGCGCTGGCCGGATTCATCGTGGTGAAAACGATCCGGGTCGTGCCGCAGGCGATGGCGGGGATCGTCGAGCGGTTCGGCCGCTATCACCGCACCCTGCACGCGGGCCTGAACATCGTGGTTCCCGTAGTGGACAGACTCCGCCCGCTCATCGACCTGCGGGAGCAGGTGGTGAGCTTCCCGCCGCAGCCGGTCATCACCAAGGACAACCTGGTGGTCAGCATCGACACGGTCATCTATTTCCAGGTGACCGACGCGAAGGCGGCCACCTACGAGGTGGCGAACTTCATCACGGCCGTGGAGCAACTGACGGTAACGACGCTGCGCAACGTGGTCGGTGGCATGGATCTGGAGACCACGCTGACCTCGCGGGATCAGATCAACCATGAGCTGCGGCGTGAGCTGGACGAGGCAACGGGCAAGTGGGGAATCCGGGTCGGCCGGGTCGAGCTGAAAGCGATAGAGCCGCCGCCGTCGATCCAGGACTCGATGGAGAAGCAGATGCGCGCGGAGCGCGACAAGCGCGCCGCGATCCTGACCGCGGAAGGCTCGAAACAGTCCGCGATTTTGACTGCGGAAGGCGAGAAGCAGGCCGCGGTGCTCAGGGCACGGGGCGAGGCGGAAGCGGCGGTCGTGCGCGCGAACGCGGACGCCGAGGCGAAGGCGGCACGCGCGTCCGGCGAGGCACGTGCGATCACCACCGTCTTCAAGGCGATTCACGACGGCAACCCCGATCAGCGGCTGCTCGCCTACCAGTACCTGCAGACCCTGCCGCAGATCGCCCAGGGTGACTCGAACAAGCTGTGGATCGTGCCAAGCGAGGTGGGCAAGGCGCTGGAAGGCCTTGGCGGCTTGTTCGGCGCGATCACCGGAGGACAGGCGGTCGCGGGCGAGAGCGCGGGGTCGGCGTCGGGTGACGGCACGGGCACGATGGCCGCGGCGGAGCAGGAATCCGGGGCCGGCAGCGTAAAGAGGTTCCCATTAGGCTCCTGAACGGCTGCCGCAAGGCGCACCTACGATTTGTGACGTGGCACACACCGCACCACCGCCGCCCGGAGGGCGCACGTGAAAGGTGACTGGGTCGAGATCGTTATCGCCGTCGGCGAGGCCGTCCGAAGCTATGAGGTCACCGCCACACGTGCGGGCCGCCGGGTGGAGGTGCTGAACCGCCGCGGCATGATCGAGGTGAGCGAGGTAACACGCGGCGGTACGGCGGTGCGGACCGCGCGGTTCATGGCCAGCCGGGTCCTTGCGCTGGTCGAGCATCCAGCACCGCGCCGGGCGGCGGACCGCCCCGCGCGGGGGATGGTGGCAGAGTAAGAGCCCCGGTGCTGGGCTTTTTGAACAAGCGCGGGGTTTGGCTGGTGCGTTATGCGATGAGGTGGTCGAATTCTCCGTTCTGCACGCCACGGATGAGAGCCTCGATCTCGGCCCTGGTGTAGATCAGCGCTGGCCCTTCAGGGTGCCGTGAGTTCCGCAGGGCGATCTGCCCGTCCGGCAGCATAGCCATCTCCACACAGGTGCCCTGCGAGTTGCTGTGGTGGCTCTTCAGCCAAGCCGCCCCGCGTAGCTTCCCCGCTGGTATCCCGTTGTATGTAGCAATCACTTAGTCTCCTTCATGATGGTGCTAAGGATCTCGGCCGTGCTCTCCGGAGGTTCGCTTTCGACGCACAGCCGTTCCATGACCTCGATGTAGGTGTCGACGTCATCGCGCCTGTCGAGGTAAAGGGCGCTGGTGAGCTGCTCTACGTAGATCACGTCAGGCAGGTCAGGCTCGGGGAACCGCAGCATGGTGAACGGGCCGCCCTCGGCGGCGTGCCCACCGGTGCGGAAGGGCATGACCTGGAGGATCACGTTCGGGAGCTTCAGCGCGTCGAGTAAGTGCTCCATCTGCGCGCGCATCACCTCCGGGCCGCCGAACAGCCGCCGCAGGGCCGCCTCGTCGATGACCGCCCATAGCCGGGGGCCACCTGGCCGGGTGAGCAGCCTTTGCCTGTCGGTCCGCAAGCGGACTCTGCGCTCCACCTCTTCCGCCGCCGCACCCGCCTGGCCGACGCTCATTACCGTCCTGGCATAGTCCTCTGTCTGCAGCAGGCCAGGGATGAACTGGACCTCGTAGGTCCTGATGAGGGTGGCCGCGTCCTCCAAGCCGACGTAGACCTGGAACCAGCTGGGCAGAAGGTCGTTGTAGCGGTGCCACCAGCCGGGCGAATTCGCCTTATCGGCGAGGTTAAGCAGAGCCTGCCGCTCGCCCTCATCGGTGACGCCGTAAAGTGTCAGCAGGTCGGCGACATCGCGCTCCTTGAAACTCACCCGGCCGAGTTCTAACCGGCTGATCTTGGATCCGGACGCGCGGATCGTGTAGCCGGCCTCGTCGCGCGTAATCGCCTTGCTCTCCCTGAGTCTGCGTAGCTGAGAGCCGAGCAGAATGCGCAAGACGGTGGGACCGCCCTCTGGCTGGACCTCGTACACTTTCTCCCCCCAGGCTCGCTACGGGTGCAAACCCTTGCCCAAGTCCCGTTGCGTGCCCCTCGGATCGTGTCGGCTCACGGCGGGATGGCTCACGCCGCACGTGTCGGCTCACACCGCGATGGCTCACGTGTCGGCTCGGCCGATTCATCGCCGCAACCGTTGCACAATCCGTTTGCACGTGCATTAGGCCTTGCATCTGCAAGCGTTACAAGCGATGATAACGCGAGTGGACGGACGTTTCCGCGCTGCCCAACGCATTCGGCGAGGGTCACGATGACAGCGTCACGGGCGCCAGGGGCCGTGTACGACGGCTTGACGCGCGGCATCACACCAGTCGGCCTCTTACCTTTGCAGCCGCCTGACCTCGGAAACGACCGGGGAGCGATGTGGGACGAGGCGGCGTGCGCATTGCGAGGCAGGCCGGAGTCGGTGAGATTCGCCCGCGATTTCGCCCGCGAAACCCTTACTACCTGGAGCCTTCCCGAACTGTGTGACGATGTGATCTGGGTCATTTCTGAGCTGGTGACCAACGCGCTCAACCATGGCTTGCCGCAGTCCTCGCGCACCGGGTGGGCACGGCCGATTCGGGTGTGCCTTACCCTGCAGCCGGTGCAGGTTCTGTGCCTGGTATCCGATCCAGGTGACGGCGTGCCTGTGCGCAAAGAGCCGGATTACCTGCGGGAGTGCGGTCGGGGGCTGCATGTCGTTGAGGCCTGTAGCGACCGGTGGGGCTGGAACCCGCTAGACGGCGGGGGAAAGGTCATCTGGGCGGCCTTCCGCGTCCAGGACTAGAGCCGCGGCCGGACCTGGATCATTCCTCCGGCAAGTACCCGGGTGTCGAATGCGGGCTGGCGCGCTGTCGCGGGCCCATGCACGACCGCCCCGTCGCCGATTCGGTATGTGCTGCCATGCCACGGGCAGCTGATGCACAGATGGCCGTCTAAAGTGAGCAGTTCGCCCTGGTGCAGCGGGCCACCGAGGTGCGCGCAGCGATCTGCGATGGCGCGGACCGACGAGCCCTCCCGCAGCACGAGCACGCTGATGTAGCCAAGTTCGCGCCGCACCGGCCTGCCGTCAGGCAACTCGTAGAGCGTGCACAGGTCATGCCAGCCGAGGCCGGCGAGGTGCGCGACCGGCTCCGCATGATTAGCGCCCGCGGCGAGCCGGAAGGACAGGTGGCCGCCCAGATACCCGCCCACCCCTGCAAGCGCGAGCCCGGAAAACGACAGCGCCTTTCCGCTGCGCTGGCGGCCTGCCGACCTGGCGATGAGCGACGCGCAGTAAAGAGCCGAGGCTGCCGCGTTCGCTGCGGCGTGCGCGATCCCGACTCGCTGATGCTCACGGTGCAGAACCGACCAGTCGGCGAGCCCGGTAAGTGTCGCGGGCGCGGACCCCGCGATGCCAGCGGCGATCAGCGAGCGTGTCGCGCGTTCTGTCGCTGGCAGGAGGTCGAGCAGCGCGGCAGAAGTCCAGAAGCCGAGCGGCAACTCCGATAGGCGCGGATGAACCGGCTGGCCGAGCGGCACACCGTACAGCGCATCGGCGGCGGGTCCTTTCTGCAGCGCTCGCCGGACGGCAGAGGAAAGCACAGCGGTGGTGCGGTCGGCCCAGCGGATGCGCTCGAGGCGCTCAGCCACGTTGGCGGGGCTAAGCCGGGTGCCAAGCGGTCGCATGCGGTTCCCCGCCTTTGCCGCCTTGGCAGTGCCGCGGCCGAAGAGTTTCGCAAGGGAATGGGTCACACCGTGTCCGTACCCGGCGCGTGCCGCGAGCTACCGCTACCGCCCGAGCTGCGGGTCACCAACCCAGTGCGCCTGGTAAGTTCAGCCACCGTCGCGCCCGGGGTAGGCGCGAGCATCCCCCGCTGCACGGCTGAAGAGATGAGTTCCCTCGCGTACGCGCCAAGCTCGGCGGAACCGTCCTCGATGAGCCGGACGTTGGCAAGCACCTGGTCTGCGGTGACGCCATGGCGGAGCCAGGTGCCGCCACCGGTGTGGTAATTGGCGAGAATCGGCTGCAGGCGGTCGAGCGCGCGGGCGAAACGTGCCTCCACGGTGCGCCGCTGCTCGAACTCATCCCACGCGGCTCGCAGCCGCCGCGCCTGATCATCTGGCAGCAACGCGAAGATGCGGTCCGCGGCGGCGCGCTCGGCGCGGCGCGCCCGCGCGATCTCTGCGTCGGTGGCGTACACGAACGTGTCGCCCGCGTCGATCTCCACGATGTCGTGCAGCAGCACCATGGTGATCACGCGATTCAGGTCGGTCTCCGGCGGCGCGTACTCTCCGAGGGCGACGGCCATCATGGCAAGGTGCCAGGAGTGCTCGGCCGAGTTCTCCCTGCGTGAGCCATCCAGCAGGGTGGTTTGCCGCAGCACCACCTTCAGCCGGTCGATTTCATGGACGAATCGCAGTTGCTCTCCGAGGCGCTCCATGACGTCCATTCGATCACGCTGCCACAGGGCACCGGCGGTACTGGCGCAACGTGCACCCCGACCTTGGCGCCCGGGTCGCCAAGGCCATCAACGGCGGCTGACCAGCGAGCACTCGGAGCGAACGACACTGCCCGGCGCGGATCCCGCGCCGGGCCAGTGTCAGTGTCTTTGATGAGCTGGGCCTTGTGCCCTAGTTTTCGCCTTGTGCGATCGCCGCGTCGACCTCGGCGCGGCGCGCGGCCAGATCTTTGTCGTAGTCCTCCGCGATCTTCTCGTCCTGGCGCATCAGGACGGTGAGGTCGCCCTTCGCCGCGTCAAGCACCCCCATGTCGGCGTAGGCCTTTTGCACCTTCGGTCCCCAGAGCCCGACATCCTTGACGCAGGGCACGATCCGGGTGAACAGCAGCGACTGGTACATCTTGTAGATCGGCGAGTTGTCGATGTAGGTCAGGCATTCCTCAAGCGGCAGCCCCAGCCTGGTGAAGACCTCATGGCCGCGGAAGCGGTCCCGCATCAGGTAGCAGCCCTCCACGACGAACTCCTCCCGCTCCTCCCGCTCGGCTTCGGTGAGGCTTTCGTAGTAGTCGCGCAGCGCGAGCCGGCCGAAGGCCACGTGGCGCGCCTCGTCCTGCATCACATAGGCCAGTAGCTGCTTGACCAGCTGGTTGGTGGACAAGTCTCGGTAGACACCGAACGCCGCGAGGGCGAGCCCCTCGATCAGCACCTGCATACCCAGGTAGGGCATGTCCCAGCGGCCGTCGGTGAGGGCGCTTTCGAGCAGCCTGGCCAGGTCGGTATTGACCGGGTAGAACATGCCGATCTTTTCCTGGATGAACCGGTTGAACAGCTCGACGTGCCGCGCCTCGTCCATCACCTGGGTCGAGGCGTAGAACTTGGAGTCCAGGTCAGGTACCGACTCCACGATCCTTGCGGCCACCGTCAGGGCGCCCTGCTCGCCGTGCAAGAACTGGCTGAACAACCATGAGCCCTGGTGCCTGCCGAGCTCGTCACGCTCGGCCTCGGTCATCTTCTCCCAGATAGGCGTGCCGAACAGCGGGTTGAAGTCATCGGAGATGCCTATCACGTTGGAGGGGTCGACCTCGATGTCCCAGTCGATCCGCTTCTGCGCGTCCCATTGCTTGTCCTTGCCCTTCTGGTACAACGCGAGCAGCCTGTCCCTGCCGTCTTCGTATTCCCAGGTGAACCTGGCCGCCCCGGCCGCAGGAACGTCCCAGGTGCCCGGCTCGACCGGAAAGGTGTAGCGGTCGTAGGTGCTCACGGCTGCCTCCCTGCGCGCTTTCTGCGCAGCGCCCCGATTGGCGTCGGCGGTTAGTCGGCTTTACACAACTGCCTAACATGTCAAGCACCAGCACGCAATACCGCATGAGCCACGCCGGGCGGGCATTCGTTGCTGCCTGGTAGTGCAGTTCCCGCGTAGAGCGGGTTATCAAAGACAGACCGAGGGCTCGTGGTCGGCGTGGCCGCCGGGTTCGAGCTGGAAGGTGGAGTGCTCCACGTCGAAGTGGCCGCGCAGGCATTCCTGCAGCATGTCGAGCATCCGCGGACCGTGACCGCCGTAGAGCACGGTCGGCTCCACGACCACGTGCGCGGACAGTACCGGTATCCCAGAGGTGATCGTCCAGGCGTGCAGGTCGTGCACGTCGGACACGCCGTCAAGTTCTGTCAGGTGACGCCGCACCTCGTCCAGGTCGACGCCCTTGGGCGTCGCCTCAAGCAGGACGTCGATCGCCTCTTTGAGCAAGCGCCAGGTGCGCGGCAGGATCAACACTCCGATCGCCAGTGAGGCGATGGCGTCCGCGCGGCTGAAGCCGGTCAATGCGATGACAAGCCCGGCCACGACGACCGCGGCAGCGCCGAGCGCGTCCGAGACTACCTCGATGAATGCCCCGCGCACGTTCAGGCTCTCCGCCTGGCCCCGGCTCAGCAAGGCGGCCGATACGCCACTGCCGGCCAGCGCGATCATGCCGAAGACCATCATTATTCCCGGTCTGACGCCAGGTGGGGTGATCAAGCGGCGCACGCCCTCGGCGAGGATGAACGCACCGACGCCGAACAGCAGCAGCGCGTTGCACGTCGCAGCGAGGATTTCCGCCCGTGCGTAGCCGAACGTGCGCTGCGTGGTGGCCGGCCGGGTGGCAAAATGCGCGGCGAGCAGCGACAGGCCGACGCCTGCGGCATCGGTGGCAAGGTGCCCCGCGTCGGCAAGCAGGGCGAGCGATCCCGCGATAAGCCCGCCGGCCACCTCGATCGCGAGAATCGTCAGCGTCACAGCAAGAGCCACCCTGAGGCGGCCGCGGTGGCGGCCTGTAGCGGTCGACTTGGTCGCCGTCGGCTCTACTGCCACTCGTCACACCTCCTCACAGTCCGCAGCCTATGGCAGCAACTCGTAAGCGGGGTTGGTCATGATCGGTGCACCGTTTTTAATGCCGACCGGCCCACGCAGCCTGACCCTTGATCCAGGTATCACCCCCCCGATGTGCGTGCGGCCGTAGAACAACGCGGTCAGCTGGCCGGACGCGTCGGCGACCTCGCAGGCGAGCACACAGCTGTCTTCCACCGGCCTGATCTCGATGCTGCGCACCCGGCCCTCCACCGTTGCCCGGCCAGGCTCGACAAGCGAAGCGATGGGCGTGACCCCGGCCGGCACTGGGGGCCATTCGAACTCCACGACCTCTGGGTCGACAGGAACGGGGATCTTGGCTCGTTTTCCCTCATCACGCTCGTGCAGCATCTCCACACGGGCCTGAACGTCGAACGGGATGATGGTGGCAGCGCAGTCAGGTATCCGGCTTACCACTCGGGCAATCTTGTCGCCGGTACGGTCGTGCAGCAGCCTGCCGAGCAGCGGTGAGTAACTCCGCCGTGGCAAGACCACCGTGACGTGAGTGCCCTCGTGGCTCACCTCTTGCGCGACAAGCTCAGCGGCGGCGCGTGTGAGGCGCCGGTCCACGCATTCCACAAAGTCGAGCGGGATGCCGCGGTCGGCACGAAGCCAGTCCTCGCGCAGCTTGTCAGCCTGGGCGTT
>Ga0137381_10003377_pt1 | contig 11337 bp, 13 predicted proteins | sample SagtaG_16_FD_104808 | JGI IMG/M metagenome (GOLD analysis project Ga0137381, IMG submission 104808) | Vadose zone soil microbial communities from Sagehorn Ranch, Mendocino, California, USA - Sage2_L_115_16 metaG | ecosystem: Environmental > Terrestrial > Soil > Vadose zone | place: USA... | reverse complement strand
AGGACTTTACTCCAGAACCTTCGGATTTCCCGTTCAATTACAGTCCACGCTAGCATAAAACCTTGGAGGTACTCGCCGGCCATGAGATGGACTCCTGCGGAATGACGAAGACGTAATTGCGCCAACGTTTCTGAATCCCTCTGAGCCTCGACGAACAGAAGAATGCAGTCGCTAAGCGCGCTCTCAGTGGTCGTAACGCGAGAGTGGGGATTGCGACTCAGTTCAGTGGGTCCCCCGTATGAAGTGACTACCCCGTGCTCATTGATGTTTACGGTACCGAGGTCCATAGGGTTCGTAGTTGGCAGGCAATGAACTCCTTGAAAGTCTGAAGCCGCGAAGAAAGAATTGAGGGATTCGAGAGCCAGATGCTCATGAGGAGTATCAGCTACGGCCACGCCACTGCTGAAAATCGTGATCTCAAGGCCTTTGTACAAGCATTTCCAAAACGGCTCAGTGATGGTCCATGGGTTGTCAATGTGCTTGAACACTTCCGGTAAAGATTCCTTGAAGGTCTTTGTACGATTGGGCGGCTCAATTTTCGTAAACCGTCCAGCGAACGCTCTTCTTGCTAGACCCGTGTGTTCAAAAAACGAGCGCGAGGGATACGAACGGGTCCGCTCAGCCTTCGCTAGAGCATATTCTCGTTCCAATACAAGAGGATACGTTCATAAGCGCTACTGAACCTGGATAGTGATAAACTGCGACGTTGTCGGGAGGATATGGCCTAAATCCGGTCGCATCGTAGACGGCTTGCTTAACTGCATCGCCTAACAAAAACTTCGTTTCGTTCTCGAGAAATTCGCGGAGAGACACTTTTCCGTTCCCCAGGCTCTCGTCCAGACTCAACGGCTCATAATTTTCAAGCTTCTTTGGCAGTTCCTCCCGAACTGCTGAGAGCGGCTCGTCAAAAACGATATCGACGGTCAGATCCTCACGTTCAGGTCTGGCCGTGAAGACAATCAGAGCGAGGTCCGGCGCTCGAAATTGCAGAAGTATTGCCTGCACAGAGCTCTGAAATACGCCTATGTGATAATGGTCTGACTTCCACCCTCTGTCTAGCTGTCCCCCCGAGAGACGAACCTGCAGGATGAATTCGCTCAGTCTCAGTTCTGCTGCCTCTAATTGATGTTCGTCCGCCATCGCATTTCTGTGCAAATCTTACCAGCGAGTACACATCTTTAGACGCCTGATTGGATGACGGCGTCGGCTCCTTCGACCGAGTAGACTTGGTTGCGTTCAAACGACCAGGGCTCGGAAGAAAGGAGCCGAGCGATGATCATTATAGGTTACGATTTTCATACACGCTATCAGCAGATTGCCATGGCAGAGGAAAGCACCGGAGAGCTGCTTTTCGAGCGCGGGTGCCCCGGGCGCCGGGTTTGCGCCTGAGGATTTTGATTTTTCCATCGGCGGGTAGCCTAATCCTCACAGCTTGAAAATCACTTCTCGCAGGCGCGCCACCTCCGCATCCTATTAGTTCGTCGCCACCCAGTGAGCTCTACCCCTTTGTTTTCTTTCTCTTTGCGCAATCATTAGAAAGCTGTCGCAAATTGTTCTAACGAATTGAGGAGTGGCCGCCGTGATCCACGAGGCAAGAACCGCGCAAGCTGAGGGAAAACTCATGGAAACGGATTTGCTAAGGTGTGATTTATAGGTTACACTTGAAAACGTGATCGAGATTCGTCACTACGTCAGCCGCGCCGGAAAAGATGTCTTCGACGATTGGTTGACGCAATTGGCGGATTCCCGCGCACAAGCGAAGATTGTGACCCGCATCAACAGGTTGGCCACCGGGAACTTTGGAGACTGCAAGTCGTTGCGACAGGGTTTGTTCGAGCTGCGGGTCGATTGGGGACCGGGCTACCGTGTCTATTACGCGATGATCGGCAGGGAATGCATATTGCTTCTCTGCGGCGGCGACAAGCGGAAGCAGTCCGCAGACATTGCGCGGGCATTGGAATACCTCAAGGATTACAAAGAAAGGATCGCAACCTCATGAAACGCAAAGCCAGCATTTCGCACGATGAGGCCATTATTCGACGACTCCGGAAGGGCCCGGATTTTGCCGCCGAGTACCTCAAAGCTGCATTGGAAGAGGAAAACGAGCCCCGCGTTCTGCTCATTGCCTTGCGCCACCTCGCCCAAGCCCAGGGCATCGCCAAAGTCGCCAAGGCTGCCGGCATCGAGCGCGAAAGCCTCTACCGCGCATTGTCGGTCCACGGCAACCCCCGCCTGTCCACGCTAGTTGCCGTCACCAAGGCGATTGGGTTGAGACTCACCGTCGAAGCCGCCCAATAGGTGGGGAGCCTGCAACCATCCGCGAGCCGGGCGCCCTTGGTACCAGGTTTGGCCTGGGGGTTTTGACTCTTCCACCGGCCCGTAGTCCAATTTTCACAATCTAAAAATCACCTCTCGCTCGCGCCCTCCTTCCGCCTTCCGGCAATTCCCCCGCCACCAGTAAGCTCTACCCCTTTGTTTTCTTTCTCTTACGCGCCCATTCGAATGCTCTTGCAACTTGCTCAAAATAGGCACTTTATTTATACTATAATAGTAGTTGACAAACTAAGTATCCCATGCTAGCATGGGTTGTGATTGATCGACGACACCATCTTCTGGCCGCCCCGTTCGCCCTACTCCTCACTCCTTTACTTCCTTTACCTCATCTATCTCCTTTACTTCCTGTTATCTACGCACTCTTTTGTCGTTTCTTGCACTCCCGGAAAACTCAATCCTTTTCTTTTCATACCCTTCCGCACTCTTTCACAAAAAACAAAGGGTGGTCGTATTTCCGACAAATGCTTTTCCCAGATCCTAAATCCTTTAGGATCCGCATCTCTCAAAATCGAGGACCAAAATGAAACTCCAAACTGTCAACCCAGCCGTACTCTCCACTCGTTGTACGTATCGCACTGCCTCGGGCCGCCAATGCCGTCTCGCCATTTTCGACCCGCAGTCTGGTCTCTGTGCCAATCATCATGCCGACCTCAAGCAAAACGAACGCGCCGACGTCGCCGACATCCTCTTCCGCGATTCCCAAGACTTCCAAACCGCGAAGGGCATCAACCTCTCATTGCGCAGCCTTCACTGGCTTGTTGGCAAGAACCGCATCTCTTCTCGTCGCGCCAATGTCCTCGCCTACATCTGCGGCTTGCTTCTGCGCACACTGCCCGTCATGGCGGCAGAGAGAGAGGCTGGAATCACCTACGTCGTTAATCCGCCCGAGCCCGACCCCACGAAGAAACCCTCGTGACGAAAAATCGAGCGGAATCCTCGGGCTCAGTCCTTTGGGCTATTTCGGGAGGACGCCCGGGCCAGGCCGGACCGATGGAAGGCTTATGAGAGAGGCGCCGACCACAAGCGGTGCGGTAGATAGAAAGAGGAGACACAAGGCTTAGTGGAGAAGCAAGGCAAAGGAGGCGCGGCTGCCCGGACGGACAGGCGAAAACGCGGCGTAGAATGGCGAAACGCGTACGACGAAGGTAAAAAATAGTTCAAAAATACTCTTGACAGAGTTTGGCGCTCACACGATACTCCGTGTGCGCCAGCAACTGCCTTCCGAAACGAACGTTCCAGCGTTCCTCCCCCTATCCGCACGCCGGAAAAACAGTCAGCGAGGAGTGCCGGTGTCTGCTCAATTAGAAAAAGAGATGAGTTCGTTAGAGATGGATCGGGAAGTCATCCGCTGCAAGACATGTGGTCTCGTCCAATACCGGACGCGCACAGGAAACTGCCGCCGTTGCGTGCGCGCCTTACCCCAGCGCCTCGAGTTCTTGATTCCTCCACCGGCACCACCGGAGGAAGAGGTCGCTGAGCCAGCCTCTGAAAAATTTGTCAACCAGGAGACGGTCGAAAACATCGGCCAGCGGATTCGCCAGTTGCGCGAATCGCGCAGCATGACCCAGAGCCAACTGCAGTCGCGCTCAAAGGTCTCGCGCTCCTATTTGTCGCGCATCGAAAGCGGGCAGATGACGCCCAGCCTCGGCACGCTGGAGAAAATCTCCGAAGCGTTGAGCGTCGGCTTGAACCGGTTCTTCATCCCGGAATCCGACGGCGAAGCGCTGCTGGAAGATCCGTTCATCCAGGGATTGCGGCCGTTTCTGCGGCAATTGGATTGGGAACAGTGGCAGTCCATCTTGAAGAGGCTGCACGCCATCAGCGACCACGTTCAGGCAATGCCCATCAATCTCCGCCCTATCGGTAATCAGGCGCGGCTGCCGCAGCCCGCGTCGGCGAATGGCAATGGCAACGGCCACATCGGCCTGGGCCATTCGAATGGGCTTGCGCACGCGCATGCCCATGGTCATCCGCAGGGCTATCCGCTGCGGCGTCCCAGCGCGCCCTTTGGAGTTCAGGGCAAGCCGGTTTTTCAGCGGCCGCTCGCGCGATAGATTTTCTTCATGTCAGAGCAAAAGAGTGGGGCAGGCAGAAATGCCTGTCCCCTTTTTTTTTGCTGAAAATCTTGCCGGAAGTACGGCTACTCGCGGACGACGGAGACTTTGGCGTCGGGAACTTCCAGGCGCATCAGGCGGTGATTGCCGTCGAGCAAAAGAAGAATCTCGAGGTCGGAGGTGTTGACCTTGAGGCCTTCGTAAGTCTTGCCGTCGGCGCTGGCTGATCCAGTGGATTGCACGGTGATGGTGCCAGGAGTCAATTCCTGGGGAATGAGCACGGGAAAAGTCTGCACGCCGCCCTTTGACCAGTCGTAGATGCGCGCCAGGACAGCGTATTGATGGTAAAGATTGTTGTCCAAAACGGTGATGAGCTGCGAATTGAAAGAGAGGTCCTGCTGAAACGGGCGCGCTCCTTGCATCTCCAGAGTGATTTTCGCCACGCCATTGGCGAAGAGGACGTGAGCGCCGTTTGTTTTGTCGGCCTGGGAAGTCCATTCATAGCTGATGGGAGCGCCATCGGGCTGCAGGGTCAGTGAGCCGGAAATTTTGCTGCCACTGCTTTCGGGCGGCTTGATTTCCGCGGTGCCTTTGGCCAGCCACCCGCCGCCAGACGGAGCGATTTCAAATTCCTCGTGGCCGACGGTCTGTCCCCCGAGTTTGATGGTGAGTTTTCCCTTGTCTGCGGCGAAGACGCGAGGGCCGGAAGTTTGCGCGCTTTTCTTCTGAGCTGCGAGAGATAACGCGCCACAAGCGACGATTCCGAAAGTCAGTGCGACAAATACGGTTTTGAATTTCACGGTGCTTCTTACCCCCGCGTCCATTCTCTCTCAAGGGACAGGTTTCTCAACCACCAGATGCGCCACGTTTCCACCAGATGCAACAATTCCGCGGCGCAGGATTTCCGCGACAACCTGGGTTGGTTCGCCGGCGCTGTCCACGCGGTCATCGGCAAGTTGATAGGAAGGGAGACGCTGCGCGTAGAGAGCGCGGAAGCTGGCTTCGTCGCGGAAAAGCGGACGGCCGGTCATGGTCATACAGCGCGCAAGGAGAACTTCGATGGGCGAATCCAGCCACAGAACGGGAGCCCCGGCAGCGCGCAGAAAATCGGGGCAGCCCTGCTGGGCGTAAGTGCCGCCACCGAGGGCGAGAATCGTGCTTTCTTTCAGCTCCACGGCGCGGCCGAGCGCGGCGCGGAGCTGGTCTGCTTCGATCTGGCGGAACGCGAGTTCGCCAAGGCGTTCGAATATTTGGGGAATGGGAAGGCCGGCGGAAGCTTCAATGCGGTCATCGAGATCGACAAAATGCCAGGCGAGGTGGCGCGCGAGGAGCGTGCCAATGGTGGTTTTGCCGGAACCCATAAAACCGGCCAGGCACAGAGCCGGGGTGCGGGGTTGCTGCCCGCGCAAAGGAGGTGAAGTGGTCACGCGATCAAGGCGCGAAAATTAGTCGCGCTTCAGAATGCGAATTGTACCACTGTAAGAGGAGAGTTCGACTTTTGCGAGGCCCTGTCCGACGGTGCCGAAGAGTCCCTTGGTGAACTTCGATGCGCGGTGCATGATGCCGTGGGAATCCGGCTTGAGGAACGCGGAGGCCTGATTGTCCACGGTGCCCATGGCGGTTTGCGCCTTGAGGTCAAAGGAATCGTTGCCGGAGAAGCGGACTTCGACGAGGCCCTTGCCGCTCTTCATGGTATAGAGGCCAGTGCGGACAAAATCCCCATCAAACAGAATATTTCCCGAGGTGGTGAAGAGGCTGACGTTGGTAAGCGCGGGTTGCAGAACCTGCGCGCTGCCGCTGATAGACTTGAAATCCAGCTTGCCGGCGCATTGCGTACAGACGAGCGAGCCGCCCGTGGTCCGGACAATAATGTAGCCGGAGACTTCCTTGAGATGTACATCCCCAGCGACGCTTTCCAGCGTCATGTCACCCATGACCTGCTCGACATAGATCAAGCCCGTTTCGGTGGTGAGCTGGAGCTCGGTTTCCTCCGGCACCGTGAGTTGCAGGCTGGTTTCCAGATCAACGGGTTGCGCGGAGGCGTCGAGAATGCTGGCGGTGACGTCGATGCGCTCACCAGCTTGCTCCATATCGAAGCCAATTTTGTCGGAAGCCTGGCTGGCCATGACGTCGACTTCGGGATTCTTCCAAGACTTTACTTCGATGCGGCCGTTGGCAACGTTGTGGATCACCACCACAGGCCGGCCTTTGACCGCGAAATGCCTTTCGACATGCTGCCGTGCCGCAGCTCTTGCGGGCACGCCCGAAAACAAAAAAGCTGCGGCCCCTAGTACGGGCAGAACGCTGTGCTTGACGCATGACCCGGACACTGCCGGGACCAACCCCATCCTTTGAAATCCCATGTTAGTGAACACTCCCCTCGCGATCCATCATCGCGGACAATAGTTCGGCCTTTTGCTGATAAGCGTTGGAAAGATATTCACGCGCCAGGTCGTCCTCCGGCGCAGCCTTCACACGGCGCTCGCAGTCAGCAATAAAATCATCCACTTGCTGCAGGCTCTGCCGGTAGGAATCGTCCACCGGGGAAGTGCTGGCAGTGCTGGCAAGCTGCATATTTCGCATGTCAACTTCCTGATCGTTGAGCACCTTGGCGGTTTGTTTGAAGGGAATTTGCCATCCTTGTCCGGGAGGCAGAGGAGAAGGGGGTTCGTGTGTTTGCTGCAGCTGCTGCAGAACTCCCGCACCGATGATCAGCAAGCCTACGGTCGCCGTTGCCAGAGCCCTGCTACGGAATGGACTGATGAATTCATGCCACCAGCTGGAATGGTGCGCTGGGGATGCAACCACGGGCGTCTTGATAATTCCCTCGATTTCGAGTTGAGACTGGAGGCAAATCCACACGCTGGCCGGTGGTTCAAGTTCGGCGGGCAATTCGCGCGCGACAGAAACAATGGCCACGAAATCGGCGACAAACTCCCGGCAACGGACGCAAGTGGCCACATGCGCCCGCGCTTCTTCCGGCAGCGGCGCCGGACCTTCCTGCTCGACTACAAGTTCTAGTTCTTTACACTCCATGACCTGGCACTCCACGAGAGCCGGCGCTGGACGCCTGCCCCGTTCCTCTCGAATCGTTTTGGCGCAAATCCCTGATGTTCCGTCGTGAAGCCGCTCACACAGCCCTTCGATTGCGCCCATTGTAGCTCAACCATCGTGACCCGTTTGCGTTTTTGCCGCATGGCGTTCCTGCCGCGCCTGCTGGCGGACCTCTTCCTGGAGCAAATCTCGCAGACGGGTTCGGGCTTTGTGTAACTGCGACTTCGAATTTCCCACCGAGCATCCCATGATGCCGGCGATCTCGTTGTGCTCGTATCCCTGGACGTCATGCAGCACGAACACCGTCCGGTAGCCCGGAGGCAGCTTTTCGACCGAACGTTCGAGATTGACCCGGTCCACGGCACCGCTCAAGCGCAAATCGGGTGCGCCGATGTCTTTCCTGGGGCCGCCCGTTTCTTCGTCGGGATCCGTCGTTTCTTCCAGAGAGGCCACCGGTAGCGACTTCTTGCGCAACCGCATTAGCACCACGTTGACCGTCATCCTGTGCAACCAGGTCGAGAAGGCCGACTCTCCGCGGAAGGTGCCAATCTTGCGGAAGAGCTGCAGAAAAGCTTCCTGCATGAGGTCTTCCGCATCGGACGGGTTATTAACCATCCGCAGGCAGAGGGCGTAGACGCGGCGGCTATGCAAGTGGTACAGAAACTCAAAAGCCGCAGCATCGCCGGCCTGGGCCAGGCGAATGGCCTCCGCTTCAGTCACCGATTTGGTGGACTGCCGAGAGGCCGACGCATCGGGATCGCTTGGTCGAGTTCGGGCCAACGGTCCATTAGCGGCGCATCCACCACTTCGGATGCACCGACTACCCCCTTGAGTTGTCCTGGCAGAAGCCCGCATTTTTCTAAACAGACACCCCACAAGGGGTGCTTATTCCCCGGCTGAATTACCCGGATCCTTACGGGCGAGCAGGCTTAATCATTCTCCCGCGATCACGGTCGTTCGTCTATGGCGGATCAATCGGTGGGGGGAAGAGACGCGGTTCATCTGATGCTGAGATTGCTCGCGAACAGTCGCTTGAAAAGCCCCAAGCTGGCCCTCGGGGAGGGCAATCAAGAACGATTTGAAAACGACAATGGCTTCTCTAAGGCAGGTATTCAGGTCGTAGTGGTCCGCGTCAACATTTGCCCACATTTTCAAGGGATTCAAGGAGGCGCCTTCGGCGAGGTCATCCGCGGCACGGCGAAAGTCCTTGCCGAGATCCACGACCATTTCCTCCAGGGTGCTTACTTTATGAAGGAACTGAAGGCGGTGGGAGAGCAGCACATGATTGATGAGGCCGCTCATGCGCGCGGAGCGCTGGCCTCTTTGTCCTTGAAAATTGGCGGGGTCCAGAGGTGCGGCGTTGGGAATGGTTCCGTAATGTTTGGCATGTTCAGAGAGAGCACGGAGCAAGCCCGTGAGCGGCTGGGTCAGCAACTTGCAAAGGCCCGAAGTCACGCCCACGGCAAGGAGGGACTTGCCGGGGTGTCCAAGATGTCTTAGTTCGAGCGCCTCATCGAGTGAAACGCTCAGCATCGCATAGTTGGATTCCAGCAGCTGGACTTGATTCTGGAAAATCTGTGCTTTTGCTTCTGGCAACCACGCGCGCCAATCATCTTTCACAGACTTTCCGCGCGTTGAAGGGGGGCGGACGCAGTCTCTCACCGGGGTTCTCCGTCGGGACAGGGCCGCAAGTATAGCAAAATCCTTTATGCAGGCCATAGTGATCTTCGGGATAACGTTAACCTGTCAGGACTGCTAAAGCATCCAAAGGGGAACCAGCGATTAGAAAGGGCACCATCCGCCGCGTGACCTTATGGCCGGACGGATGCGCGTGCGTGTTCCTTGCTCGAGGATGAGGCGCGCCGTTATACTCGAACTCCATCACCACTGAAAGGATTTTCGCTTTGCAATTTGAGCCTCGCGATCAGCTGGAACAGCGTCGGAAGAAACTTGAACAGATCCAGGCGCTGGGACACGATCCATATCCCCGGGAATTTCGCTGGACGCATACGCCCGCCGCACTGCTGGATAAGTACGGTCAGACTCCCGCCGCGGAATTGGAGGCGAGCAAGAGCGAGGTGCGAGTTGCCGGGCGCATGGTGTCTTTCCGGCTGATGGGGAAAGCTGGATTCGCCCATCTGCAAGGGGCCGGGAAGCGCATTCAGATTTATGTGAAGAAGGACGTCGTCGGCGAACAAGGGTTTCAACTCTTTCATCTGCTGGACCTGGGCGATTCGATCGGCGTGCGTGGACACCTGTTTCGAACCAAGACGAACGAGCTGACCATTTGGGTCGAGCAAATCTTTTTTCTTGCGAAAGCGCTGCTGCCGCTGCCAGAGAAATGGCACGGTTTGACGGACGTAGAGCTGCGCTACCGCCAGCGGTACCTCGACCTGATCGCCAATGAAAAGTCACGCCAGATTTTTGTGACGCGGGCGCGGATCACGCAGGAACTGCGCCGTTTTTTCGATGCGCGAGGCTACATCGAAGTGGAAACCCCGATGATGCATCCCATCGCAGGTGGCGCCGCAGCGCGGCCGTTCAAGACGCATCACAACACGCTGGACGTTGATTTATACCTGCGCATCGCCCCGGAGCTTTATCTCAAGCGGTTAACGGTGGGGGGATTTGACCGTGTGTACGAGATCAACCGCAATTTTCGCAACGAGGGGATTTCCACGCAACACAATCCCGAGTTCACCATGCTGGAATTCTACGAGGCCTACAGCAATTATCGGGATTTGATGGATATGAACGAGCAGCTATTCGCGTTGCTGGCGAAGAACATCACCGGCTCAACAACAGTCAGGTATGGCGACGTGGAGCTTGATTTTTCCAAAATGCAACGGCTTTCGATGCGCGAAGCGATCGTCAAATATTGGCCCGCTCACTTGGGCGCTGCACCGAGTGTGAAAGAACTTGCCGAGCCAGGAGGCCCGCGAGCGCTCGGTGAACGGCATTATCCGGCGAAGGAAATAATGAGCGATGGCGCGTGGACAGGGCTGTTTTTCGAGCTGTTAGCTGAAGAAAAGCTTGTCCAACCCACGATTCTTTACGATTTTCCGACGGAAATCTCACCTCTTTCGAAACAAAAGCCGGAAGATCCGTCGCTGACGGAACGATTCGAGATTTACGTTGCCGGAATGGAAGTGGCGAACGGATTCTCGGAGCTGAACGATCCCGCCGAGCAGGAGCGGCGCTTTCTTGCACAGATGGCTCAGGGCGGAGAGGAAGTCCCGAAGCAGCTCGATGTGGATTACATCCGCGCACTTTGCCACGGCATGCCGCCAACGGCCGGCGAAGGGATTGGCATTGATCGCCTGACGATGCTGTTGACGGATTCTCCTTCGATTCGTGACGTCATCCTCTTTCCCTTGCTGCGCAGCGAGGGCAGAGGCGAAAAATCTACCGAAGCACACGGCGCGTAACGTATTCTTCCAACCAGCATGCGATTCGAATGGTTTGTGGCACAGCGGTACTTGCGGTCGCCGTACCGGCCCGCGGTACTGCGGCTGGTCACGCTGTTTTCGATGGTTGGCGTAGCCGCGGGAGTGACGACGCTGGTGATTGCGCTTTCCATGAACACCGGATTCCGCGAGACGCTGCAAGACCGGCTGCTCGGTGTGACGGCGCACATTTCACTTACGCGGCCTGGCTCCAGCGGAATCAGGAACTACGAAGATATGGCCGCCAAGCTTTCCGGAGCGACGGGTGTGCGCTCGGTTACGCCAGCCGTCTACCAGACCGTGCTGCTTTCCTTCGCAGGACAAGCACGAGGCGTGGTGACCAAGGGGATTGATCCTGAGCGGGAACGGAAAAGCGACGAAGCATTGCAGCGCCTCTCCGCAGGCAGCCTGGATTTTTCTCCGGATGCGGATGGCATTGACGCATTGCT
>Ga0137381_10003374_pt1 | contig 11338 bp, 10 predicted proteins | sample SagtaG_16_FD_104808 | JGI IMG/M metagenome (GOLD analysis project Ga0137381, IMG submission 104808) | Vadose zone soil microbial communities from Sagehorn Ranch, Mendocino, California, USA - Sage2_L_115_16 metaG | ecosystem: Environmental > Terrestrial > Soil > Vadose zone | place: USA... | reverse complement strand
TCGGCTCTTATACTCGGGCGCCGCGGACCCGTCAAGGCGCGGGGAGCACGCCTCTTTGACAGCGATACCGGGCATCGGGTAAGACACGTGAAAGCCCATGGCGGGGACCGCGACGTCGTTCAGCGTGCCTGCGTGTGAGGCCCGGGCCTTCGAGCTTCGACGGGGCCAGTCGTTCCGGGTGATCGCCGTCGAGGGCAAGCAGGTCGGCGACATGACCCTGGTCTCCCGGCGAGACGTTCGCGAGACCTTCAGCTCGCACATGACCGCTGCCATGCACGGGTCCTTCCGGAAGGCGTCGAGATTGTATTCCCGGCCGCCGTGGGCGAACGTCATGCTCACCGTCACCGAAGACCCGGTGGGGGTTCACTGGATCCACGGTCGGTGCACACGTCAGTGGTACCGGGAGCGGTTCGGCCTCGGCGATCAGCCGAATTGCCACGACAACCTGCTCCAGGCGCTGAGCGCGTACGGGATCACCGAGTACGACCTGCCTCTGGACACCTTCAACATCTTCATGGTCGGGCACATCGACGAGGAGAACCGCTACTCGTTCAGCCCGCCCGTCGCGTCCAAGGGCGATCACATCGCGTTCCGGGCCGAAATGGATCTCCTCGTGGGGATTTCGGCGTGTCCGGATACGTCAGAGGTCAACGACTACACTCCCAAGCCTTTGAGGGTCGAGATTCAGGCGGACTGAGGCGGCGTCACGGCTCGGGATCGTCCGGGGGCAGCGGGTCGCGCAGCGTCGGCATCCCGCGCGCGGTCAACAGTAATTTACGCCACGCGATGACCTCGGCGTCCGTCCCGGAGAGCTTCTCCGGCGTGTCCCAACGCTGCGGCGCCATCACGCGGTAGTCCTGGCTGGAGAAGTTCGAGTTCAGCGCCCAGTTGTTGAAGGCGTAGAAGTGCAGCGCCGCGCCCAGCTTTCCCAGGCGCGAGCGCTTGCGCCTGGCCTGGAAGTAGAAGACGCGGGTCAGCCTCTCGTCCACCGGCACGCAGGCGCGCGTGTACATGAACGTCCCGAAGTCGAAGCGGAACGTGCTCGGCAGGTGATGGCCGCCGCAGCGCACCCGCCGATCGTCGACGACCGTGTACATGCCCCACTCCTGGTCTCCGTGGAAGGGCTCGCGCTCCACGCGCCCCGTCATCCGCCATCGGAACGCCCAGAGCCAGAGGCGGCGCCACTGCGTCTTCGGCCAGTAGGCGTCGACCCCGGGATAGTAGTCGCGGGTCGCGCGCGGCGGCTGCGACAGGTAGCCGAGGACGGCGCGAGTACCGATCGGGCGCGGCCGGTAGCCGAGCGCGCCGAACTGGAGGATCGGCTCGAGGAGCTGCAGGAGCGAGTTGCGGTGCACGTACATCACGTGCGAGTCGAGGGCGTTCTCGAGCGCCACCCGCCAGTTGATGGGCCAGTACCGGGTGGCGATGAAGACGAGCGTGTCCTCGTCTTCGAAGAACTCGGGCGGCACGTCGTCATGGATGGGTGCCGGCGCGCCCTCCCCCATCCAGACGAACACCAGCCCCTTGTGCGTCTGCGTGGGGTAGGTCCGGGCGCGCACCTTGCCGGGGATACGGCTCTCCGGGCCCTCGGAGAGCACCGCCACGCACTCGCCCTGCTCGTCGAAGACCCACCCGTGGTACGGGCACGCGATGGTGCCGGCGTAGTGACAATCGCCGCGCTGCAGCGAGCCCCCCCGGTGCGGGCAGACGTCCGACACCGCCACCACGTCGCCGCGCTTGCCGCGGAAGAACGTGACCTCCTCGCCCATGATCTTCACGCCTACCGGGCGCCGCCGGCCCACGGCCCGCTCCGGCAGCGCCGGGTACCAGTACTCGGGCAACCCGCGCGCCGGAATCAGCGACCGCATCTCGCTGGGATTCATCCCTGCTCCTCCATCGTCAGGCCCCTAGTCTACCGTCTGGCGCCTTCCTCGAGCAGCAGCGTCTCGATGTCGTTCAGCACGGTCTTCGGGTGCAGGAACATGGAGCTGTAGATTTCGCGGACGAACCCCGAGCGATCGATCAGGAACACCTTCAGTACGTGCGACAGCTCCCGCCGCGGCCTTCCCGTCGAGCGGTCGAGCGTGTAGCGGACGTCCTGACCGAAGCCCTCGACCAGGGGCATCAGCTCGCGCGCCGAGCGGGTCGTGAGGAAGTACCAGGGCACGGCGCCATCGTCGCGGAGGCGGCTGCCCGCGTACCGGCGCATCACCGCCGGCGAGTCGCGCGCCGGGTCGAACGAGAGCGTCACGAAGCGGATCCGGCGATGAAGCGCGGGCGAGCGCGCGACGGCACGCTCGAGCGCGTCGAAGACCCGGTACGCGAGCGGGCAGCCGTCCGGATCCACACACGTCGTGTAGATGAACCCGAGCAGGGTGATGGCGTCGTGCGTGAACGCCGACAGGCGCCGCGCGCGGCCGTCCGTGCCGAGCACCTCGCCATCCGGCGCCGCCATGATGCGCTGGAGCGTGTACGTGCCGGGCGCGGGCGGATCGAAGTCGAGCGCGGGAAGCGGAACCGCGTCGTGACCGCGGGCGGCGGGCGCGCAGGCGAGCCACGCCAGCAGCGTCACGCCCGCCGCGCGCGCGGCCGTTCTCACCGCGCCGCGCGCAGCGCTTTCGACCCCAGCTTCATGTGATGCGCCCGCCCGAGCTTGTCCTTGGCGAAATCGACCTCGAAGGCCGGCTTGAGCTCGCGACCGTCCCAGGCGAAGCCGCGCAGGAACTGCTCGTTGTCGTCGCCGCCCTTGTCCCAGTTGGCGAGCAGGGACGAGGTGATGTAGACGCGCTTGCCGTCCCAGCTCTGCGAGATCATGTTGACCTGCTTGCCCGTGACTCTCTCGTACGTCTGCCTGGGCGCCTCGGGGTGCGAGAGATCGAAGTACCGGGTCTTGCCGTCCATGAAGGTGTTGACCCAGAGCCCCTTGCCGTCGCGCGTGATGCTGATGTCGACCGGCAGCGGGATCTTCGCGGGGTCGCCGATGGTCGCCACCTCCTTCGCCTGCCACTCGCCCTTCGCGTTCGGCTTGACGAGCCAGATCTTGGAGGTGAGCGCGGCGGCGGTCACCGCCCAGTTGTCCCTGGGGTTGAGGGACCAGCGGATCTCGAGCGGCGCGCCGGGGACGCTGAGGATCTGCTTGGGCTTCATGGCCTTGAGATCCCACACCACCATGGTGTTGCCGAAGCGCTTCATCGCCTCGGCGTCCTTGATCAGCTCGCCGAGCGGCCGCATGTAGTTCGCGTAGCCGGTGAAGCTCGAGGTGAGGAGGACGTTTTTCCTGGGGTTGACCGCGAGGTCGTAGCCGTATCCGTCACCGCCGCCGTCGGTCGGCATGGCATACGAGGCGATGAACTCGCCCTTGTTGTTGTAGAGCGCCATCCCGGTGACGCCGCCCTTGTCCTTCGTGTTCGACAGCGCCTGCACCAGCATGCGCCCCGGCAGCGCGTAGTAGGTGTGGGGCCCGAGGTAGCCGGTCTTGTCGGCGAGATCGGTGATCGTGTTCGCGAGCCTGGGTTTCGCCGGATCACTGGCGATGTCGAAGACGAAGATCTTGGCCTCCGCGAGCCCGCCGGCCCAGAGGAACCGCCGGTCGTCGGTGAAGCCCATGTGATGGGCCTCGCCGCGGGACCCGACGGAGACGGTGTGGACGACCTTGCCGTAGCTCTGCGACTTCGGGTGCACGTCCACCGTCGCGAGCTTGTCCGAGCCGTCGCCGAGCCCGTCGACGCCGAGGGTCCAGACGTAGACGTAGTCCTCCTGACCCTTGATCAGCTGGGTGGTGTACGGCGAGTTGCACGTCTCGTCGGCGCGCGAGGCTTCGGCGAGGACGATGCACGCCAGCGCTGCCGTTAGAGCGGCCACGATTCGAAGCATGGGAGCCTCCTTGGGACTACGCGCGGCGGCGCGCGCTCGTCGCGGGTACCGGGAACTCGTTCGGGTCGATCGGGATCTCGATGACCGCCGGCCGGCCGCACGCGAGCGCCGCGCGCACCACGTCGCCCACCTGGTCGGCGTGCTCGACGTAGTATCCGCGCGCGCCGAAGAGCTCGGCGAGCCGGTCGAAGCGCGGGTTGCCGAGGTCGGCGCCGACGTAGCGCTCGTTGTAGAAGTGCTTCTGGTACGCCTTCTCCGATCCCCAGGCGTTGTTGTTCATCACGAGCGTGACGGCGTTGATCCCGTGGCGCACGGCCGTCTCCAGCTCCTGGACGTTCATCAGGAAGCCGCCGTCGCCGTGGATCGCGAGGACCGGCGCCCCGGGGCGCGCGAGCTTGGCGCCGAGCGCCTCGGGAAAAGCGAAGCCGAGGCCGCCCAGGTCGAGCGGCGTCAGGAACGTGCGCGGATGGGTGAAGTTCAGCCGATCGTAGCCGTACGCCGGTGCGGCGCCGGCGTCGAGCGCGACGATCGTCTCGGGCGGCAGCGCCGGGCGCAGCTCGGCGTACACGCGCTGCGGCTTGAGCGGGAGGGTGGCGAGCCCGCGCTCGGCGTCCAGCCGGGCCCGCCGCTTCGCGCGTAGCTCGACGGCCTCGCCGCGCCACGCGTCGCTGGTCGGCTTGACGCCGGCGCGCCGGAATCCCTCGCGCAGCGCCGCCAGCGCGTGGCCCGCGTCGGCCTGGATCGCGACGGCGACGGGATAGTGGCGTCCGAGGTCGCGCGCGTCGATGTCGATCTGGACGATACGGGTGCCGGCCTGGATGTAGCGATCGTCGTAGAACGACGTGAAGTTGCCGAGCCGGGAGCCGACGACCAGGAGCGCGTCCGCGCGCCGGCAGGCCGCGGCCGCCTCGGGCGAGCCGGCGCGGCCGAGAGGGCCGACGTAGAGCGGGTCGTCGTTCGCTATCGCGTCGTTGCGGCCGTACGCGGTGATCGTCGGCAGCCCGAAGTCGGCGCTCAACCGAGAAGCGAGCCCGCCGGCGCCCGCCCACGTCACGCCGCCGCCCACCAGCATCAGCGGGCGCTGCGCCGTTCGCAGGACGCTCACCGCCTCCTCGATCGCCTCGGGGCTCGGCGGGGGCGCGTGGAGGGGGCGATATGTTCCGGGCTCGGCGAGCTCCATGTCCACGACCTGATCGTTGAGCACGTCGCGCGGGATGTCGAGAAAAACGGGACCCTTGCGTCCGGTCATCGCGGTCCGCAGGGCCAGGCGGAAGATCTCCGGAATGCGCTTGGGCGAGTCGATCCTGAGCGCGAGCTTCGTGACCGGCGCGAAGAGGGCGACGAGGTCGTACTCCTGGAACGCGTCCTTGTCGTAGTGACCGAGCGGCGGCCCGCCCGCGATCGCGACGACGGGTGAGTGGGCGACGTGCGCCGCCGCGATCCCGGTGACGAGGTTCGTCGCGCCGGGCCCGGCGGTCACGAGGCACGCGGCGGGCGCGCCCGAGACGCGCGCGAGGCCGTCGGCCATGAACGCCGCGCCCTGCTCGTGGCGCACGTTGACGTACTCCACGCTCTTGTCGTCGTACAGCGCGTCGAGGACGTCGAGGAACGTCGAGCCCACGATGCCGAAGATGTGCCGTACCTGCTCCAGCTTGAGCAGCTCGACGACCGCCCGACCCGCGCTCAGCTCCGTCACGACGAGACCTCCCGCCCGCAGGCGCGCCTAGTATAGAGTGAACCGCCGGACTACGTGAGCGCCGGGACGTCGTCGGAAGGCTGGCAGCGGAACGTGTGGGCGCTCTCGCTCTGCGTCTTCATCGCGTTCGTCGGCTTCCAGTTCTCCGCCCCCTTCCTGCCGCTCTACGTCCGCGAGCTCGGCGTGACCGATGCGGCGCAGGTCGCGCTGTGGTCGGGGCTGCTGGCCGCGGTCACGCCCGCGGTCTCGGGGCTGCTGGCGCCGGTCTTCGGACGCCTCGCCGACCGCTTCGGCCGCAAGCTGATGCTCATCCGGTCGCTCGTCGGCTTTACCGTCATCATCGCGGCGATGGGGCTCGTGACCTCGGTCCACCAGTTCCTGATCGCCCGCTTCGTCCAGGGCCTCTTCGCGGGCTTCTCGCCGATGGCGATGGCCGTGGCCAGCGTGTCGGCGCCGCGCGACAAGGTGCCCGTGGCGATCGCGCGGGTGCAGGGAGCCCAGCTCCTCAGCGTCGCGGTCGGGCCGGCCGTGGGCGGTCTCGTCGCGTCCCGGCTCGGGATCCGGCCGGCCTTCTTCGTCACCGCCGGGCTGTGCGCGGTCTCGCTGGTCGCCCTGATCGTGCTCTTCCGGGAGGCGCGACCGCTCGAGCCGGGCGAGACCCGCCCGACGCGGCGCGCGACACCGCTGCGCGAGTTCCTGCGCTACCGGCACTTCGTTCCCGTGATGGTCCTCCTGCTGATCGCGCAGTTCATCGACCGCGGCCTCGCGCTGATGATCCCGCTCCAGGTCGCGCACATGCCGGGCGTCGAGGCGGTCGCCGCGACGTCGGGCCTCATCATCTCGGTCGCCGCCGTCGGCGCGGCGCTGTCGGCGAGCGTCGTGGCGCGTCTGTCCGAGGCGGTGTCGACGGGGCGGCTCCTCCTCGCGCAGCTCCTGGTGGGCGGCGCGGGGTGTTGCGCCATGGCGCTCGCGCGCAGCCCCGCCGAGCTGCTGGCGCTGCGCACGCTGGTCGCCCTGTGCCTGGGCGGCGCCCTCACGCTGGCCTACTCGCTCGGCGGCTCGATCGTGCCGAGCGAGACGCGCGGCGCGGCCTTCGGCTGGCTCGCGCTGGGGGTGCAGATCGGAACGGCGGCGAGCCCGCTCCTGACCGGCGCGCTCGCGGCCGTCAGCCTCGGCGGCGCCTACCTGATGGACGCGGGCCTCGCGTGGATCGGCGCGACGGTGCTGCTCCTGGTCGCGCGCGATCTCCTGCGGCGGCGAGAGCCGGGACGGGGCGACGCGGCTTTCCCGCGTTGATGTCGGAGGAGCCGTAGGCTAGCCTACACCGAGCGATGAACCCGAACGCCTACCGGACGCGCGCCGAGCGCGGCGAGGTCCAGCTCGGCACCTGGATCACGCTGATCCGGACTCCCGCCGTCCTCACGCTGCTCCAGGCGGCGGGATTGGATTTCGCCCGGGTGGACATGGAGCACTCGCCGTTCTCGATGGAGACGGTCGCCGACATGGCGACCCTCGCCCGCGCGCTCGATTTTCCACTGGTCGTCCGGCCGCCCGAGGGGAGTCGCGAGTGGGTCACCCGGCTGCTGGATGCGGGCGTGTGGAATCTCCACGTGCCTCAGGTCGACACGCCGGAGCAGGCGGCGGCCGTGGCGTCGTGCTGCCGCTACGCGCCGCTGGGCGAGCGCGGCATGTACGGCTTCGGGCCGCACACGATGTACCGGACGCACCCGCCCGGCGAGCACATGGCCGCCGCCAACGCGCGCGTCCACGTGACCGCCATGCTGGAGACGAAGGACGCCTTCGACCGCCTCGACGAGATCGCCTCGGTGCCCGGTATCGACGCGCTGACGATCGGGCCGACGGACCTGGCGCAGAATCTCGGCGTGCTCGGCACACCGGCGCAGCGCACGGTGCTGGACGAGCACCGCCGGCGCCTCGTGGAGGCCGCGCGCAAGCACGGCAAGGCGGTCGCGATGCTGACGGACAGCGTCGAGGGCGCGCGCGAGATGATCGCGCTCGGCGCGACCATCATCAACTACTCGTCGGACGCCGCCGTGCTCCGCGGAGGCTACGCGTCGATCGTCGGCGAGCTCCGCCGGTCAACGCTTGGAGGTGCGCCGTGAGCGACACCCGCGCCGTCGTCGTGGATCCGGACGCCCCGGGTCGGCTCGTCATCCGGCCGGTGACCGAGTCGACGCCGGATCGCGGTGAGGCGGTGGTGCGCGTCCGCGCGCTCTCGCTCAATCGCGGCGAGGTGCGACGCTCGGGTATGGCCGCGGCCGGCTGGCGCCCGGGCTGGGACCTCGCCGGCGAGATCGTGCGTGCCGCGGCGGACGGCTCGGGACCGCGCGTCGGCGCGCGCGTGGTCGGGCTCCTGTCCGAGGGCGCGTGGGCCGAGCGCGTGGTCGTGCCGACGCACGCGCTCGCCGGGCTGCCGGAGAACGTGACGTTCGCTCAGGCGGCCACCTTCCCCGTGGCCGGGCTCACCGCGCTCTACGCGCTCGCGAAGCGGGGATCGCTCCTCGGCCGGCGCGTTCTCGTCACGGGCGCGACCGGAGGCGTCGGCGACTTCGCGGTCCAGCTCGCGCGCCTCGCCGGCGCGCACGTGACCGCGACCGCCCGCCGCGCCGATCAGGCGCCGGCGTTGCACACGCTGGGCGCCCACGAGGTCACCGTCGGCGACGAGATCCCGCCCTCGCCGAAGTACGACCTCGTCGTCGACTCGGTGGGCGGGCGCACGCTCGGCACCGCCCTCGCCGCCCTCGAGCGCGACGGCGTGTGCGTCACGCTCGGCGTGTCGGCGAGCGCCGAGGTCGCGTTCGACGCGCGGCAGTTCTTCGTCTCCGGTCGGACGACGCTGTACGGCTTCTATCTCTTCGTGGAGCTCGGGAACGAGCCGGCGTCCGTCGGCCTCCGGCGTCTCGCCGACCTCGTGGCGGCCGGGCACGTGACGCCGCACATCAGCGTCGAGCGCCCGTGGACCGAGATCGCCCAGGTCGCGCAGGATCTGATGGCGCGGCGCTACCCCGGCAAGGCGGTGCTCACGCTGTGAGGATCACCGCGACCCGCCTCACCCCGGGCCTGGCGGCCCGCGTCGACGGCGCGGACATCGCGCGTCCGCATGCCGGTCGACGAGGGCCGCGCGCTGCTGAAGCAGCTACTGGATCACGTCACCCAGCCGTCGTTCTGCTACCGGCACGACTGGCAGGGCGGCGACCTGGTCGTCTGGGACAACCGCTGCGTCCTCCATCGCGCGACGCCGTACGACACCGTCCGCCACAAGCGCCTGCTGCAGCGGACGACGGTGTCCGGCGATCCGGCGGAGTTCGCAGTGACCGCGCCATAGGAGGAGGACGACATCGATGAAGGTCAAGGCCGCGAACGGTTTCGCGCGCAGTCTCAAGGCCGAGGGCGTTTCCTGGGTGCGCTGCTACCCGACCAACCACGTGAACAACGCGCTCGGCGAAGAGGGCGTGCCCATCCTCATGATGGGCGAGGAGCGCTTCGCGGTCGCCGTCGCCGACGCCTTCTCGCGCGTCACGTGCGGCAAGCAGATCGGCGTGTGCACGATCATGGCCAACCTCAACGCCGCGGGCATCCAGATGGCCTTCGGCGCCATCGGCCAGGCCTGGGAGGATTCCTCGCCGCTCCTCGTCATCACGGAGGGCGTGGGGCAGGGCGCGAGCCGGCACACCCACTTCGACATGGCCGAGGCGCTCAAGTCGGTCACCAAGTGGGTGGGCAAGGTGGACCGCCCCGAGCTCGTGCCCGACTACGTGCGGCGGGCGTTCACCCATTTGAGATCGGGCCGGCCGGGCCCCGTGCTGCTCATCATCCCGCGCGACCTCGGTGAGTACGACGCCGACGAGCATCCCTACGCGCCGGTGAAGGGCTGGCGCTCCGGCCCGGATCCCGACGACGTGACGGCCGCCGTCAAGGCGCTCCTCGCCGCGAAGGATCCGCTCCTGTACGTCGGCGAGGGCGTCTACTACGCCGACGCCACGAGCGAGCTCGTGCAGTTCGCCGAGCTGGCCCAGGTGCCGGTCCTGACGACGCTGAAGGCGAAGGGCGCCTTCCCCGAGCAGCACCCGCTGTCGGTGGGCGTGCGCGGCTCGCTGGCCGACCATTTCCTCCACAAGTGCGACCTCCTGTTCTCGATCGGCTCGAGCCTGTTCCCGAACCGGTTCAGCCACGCGATCCCCGCCGCCGAGAAGAAGAGCATCGTCCAGTGCACGGTCGACACGCTCGACATCAACCGGAGCTACGAGACGCGGCACGCCGTGATCGGCGACGCGAAGCTGACGCTGCAGGCGCTCATCGCCGAGCTGTCCCGGCGGACCGGCGGGCCGCGGAAGAATCCGGAGCTGATCGAGGAGATCCGGGCCGGCAAGCAGGCCTTCATGGCGAAGTTCCGTCCGTGGATGGAGTCGACCGAGACGCCGATCAACCCGTACCGGGTGATCGGCGACCTCATGAAGGTGCTCGACCCCAGGAGCTCGTTCGTCACCGCGGACTCGGGAAATACCCGCGACCAGACCAGCACGGTCTACGAAGCCCAGATTCCGCGCGGCCACCTGGGCTGGGGCAACGTGTCGACGCTCGGCTTCAGCCTCGCCGGCGCCGTCGGCGCCAAGCTCGCGTATCCCGACCGGCAGTGCGTCCTCATCACCGGTGACGCGGGCGTCTGCTACATGATGGGCAACTTCGAGGCGGTCGCACGGTACAAGATCGGCATCACCGCGCTGCACATCAACAACGGCGGCTACTCGGGCTACGGGCCCGGCTTCTGGGGCGGCGGGCACGATCCCTACACCTGGAAGGTGTCGGATCACGCTTCCGCGTGCATGGCCTCCATGGCCAAGGCCGTCGGGTTCTACAGCGAGGACGTGACCGCGCCGTCGGAGGTGATTCCGGCGCTCAGGCGCGCCCTGGACGAGAACGCCAAGGGCCGGCCGGCGTTCCTCGAGTTCATCTGCTCTCATCACCCCGTGCACGGCGGCTGGGTCAGGCCCACATGAACTTCGGGACCTTCCTGCTCATGCAGTCGCCGTCCGCGCGCTCCTCGCAGGAGATCTACTCCCGCGGGGTCGAGGTCGCGCAGGCGGCCGAATCACTCGGCTTTCGCAACGTGTGGCTCGCGGAGCACCACTTCTCGACCTACGGCTACCTCTCGCGCCCCGCCCAGCTCGCGACCTACATCGCGGCGAAGACGACGCGGCTGCGCGTGGGCACCGCCGTGATCGTGGTACCGCTCCACCACCCGCTCGTCGTCGCCGAGGAGATCGCCACCCTCGATCTGCTGAGCGGCGGGCGCCTCGACGTCGGCCTCGGGCGCGGCTACCAGCACTACGAGTTCGAGCGGTTCGGCCTCGAGCTGGAGACCGGGCGCGCGCGCTGGGAGGAAGCGGTCGACGTGATCGTGAAATCGTTCGAGGGCCGGCCCTTCTCCTACGACGGCAAGATCTTCAAGATCCCCGAGACGACCATCTTCCCTCAGCCAGTTCAAAAACCTCGCCCGCCGATCTGGATCACGGCGCAGAGCCCGGACTCGGTGGAGGGTGCCGTGCGCCGCGGCTTCAACGTGCTCACGGGCGGCTTCGGCGTGCCGCTCGAGCGGATGGCGGAGTTCCGGAAGCTCTTCGACCGCGTGGTGGCCGAGGTCAAGCCGCCGGAGCGTCTACAAGTCGGCGTGCAGCGCGCGGTCTACGTGGCGGACAACGACGCCGACGCGCGCGCGGCGGCCGAGCAGGCGCGCTGGAACATGCGCGT
>Ga0137381_10003366_pt1 | contig 11358 bp, 14 predicted proteins | sample SagtaG_16_FD_104808 | JGI IMG/M metagenome (GOLD analysis project Ga0137381, IMG submission 104808) | Vadose zone soil microbial communities from Sagehorn Ranch, Mendocino, California, USA - Sage2_L_115_16 metaG | ecosystem: Environmental > Terrestrial > Soil > Vadose zone | place: USA... | reverse complement strand
GACCGGCGCGGTGACCGCGGGGCCGTCGACGCCGATGCGAGCCCGCAAGCGATCGATGACGGTGGCGGTGGTGGTCATCTGCCTCGGGGGAGGCCGAGTACACGCTCGGCGATGATGTTGCGCTGGATCTCGGAAGAGCCGGCGTAGATGGTCTCGGCCTGCGCCCACATCCATCCGTACTGCCAGCGCCCGTCCTCGATCGCGATCTCCGAGTCGGGCGCCAGAGCGCCGTACATGCCCTCGACGCCGATCGCCGTCTCCTGCAGGCGCTTGTCCATCTCGCTCCAGTAGAGCTTGGTCAGGCTCGCCTCAGGGCCCGGCGCGTGGCCGTGTTGCGCGCGCGTGAGGTTGCGCAGCCCGATGAGGCGGAAGACGTGCGCTTCGATCTTGGCCTGGGCGATGCGCTGCCGCGTCGACGGGTCGGCACCGGCGCCGCGCTCGCGGGCCAAGCTCGCCAGCTCGTCCACAGCTTGCTCGAAGCGTGCGGCCTGGGCCAGCCCTGCGCGCTCGAAGCCGAAGACCGTCATGGCGATCTTCCAGCCGTCGCCTGGCTGGCCGACGAGGTCGCGGTCGTCGACCTCGGCGCCGGAGAGGAAGATCTCGGAGAACTCGCCGCCGCCGGTCATCTGCTTGATGCGCCTGATCTCGACGCCACGCTGGTGCATGTCGACGAGGAAGAATCCAATGCCTTTGTGCGGCTCGGCCGCGGGGTCGGTGCGCGCGAGCAGAAAGCTCTTGTCCGAGTAGTGGGCGCCGCTCGACCACGTCTTCTGGCCGTTCAAGATCCATTTGCCGTCCCGCCGCTCGGCGCGGGTGCGCAGGCCGGCGAGGTCGCTGCCCGCGTCGGGCTCGCTGAAGCCCTGGCAGAAGATCAGCTCGCCGCTGAGGATCTTCTCGACATAGGTCTCCTTCTGCCACTCGGTGCCGTGGGCGACCAGCGTCGGGGCCAGCAGCGTCACCCCGAGGCGGCCCAGGATGCCGGGCGCGCCCGCGCGCGCCATCTCCTCCTGATAGATCGCCTGCATCACGGGCGTGGCGCCGCGCCCGCCGACCTCTTGCGGCCAGCCGAGCTTCAGCCAGCCGCCTTCGTGGAGCTTGCGCTGCCACTCGCGCTGGAGGTCTGTGTCCTCCTCGTCGCGATAGCCGCCCTTGCCGTCCTGCCGCCAGCCTTTGGGAAGGTTGGCCTGGAGCCACGCCTGGACCTCTTGGCGGAAGGATTCCTCTTCAGGCGTGAAGCCGAGATCCACGGTTAGGACGCTAGCAAAAAGGGGCAAACTGGATGTGGATGGCTTCCGAGGTCCTCTGCGGGCGCTGCGGGGCGCTCCTGACCAATCCGAACGCGCCGTGCCCTCGATGCGGCTCGCCAGCGTCGGGCGCGTATCGCGGCCAATACGTGCCGCGGCGGAAGAGTCCCGCCGTGGCCGCGGGTTTGGCGATCATCCCTGGCCTCGGGCATTTCTATCTCGGCCACAACGTCAAGGGCCTCGCCTATCTCCTCTCCATCGGCGGCTTGCAGTTCTTCGGCTTCGACCTCGATCTGACGGTGATCGGCGCCGCCGTCGGAGTGCCGATGGAGCTTGGCGGTGGAGGCCTGTGGATCTTCAGCATCGTCGACGCTTACCGCACCGCCAAGCGTATGGAGTCAGGAGGAGTCTAGGAAGCTCTCCTTCGCCGAACGGTGGTCGCCGCCTTGCGGCGCCGGCCATTCGTCGATGCCGCTTTGCGGCGGCGCGTGGTCTTGCCTCCTAGCGCCTTCTGCACGCGACGCGAGATCGTGCGCAATCCTCGTTCCACGCCTTTGGTCGCCTTCGACGCGCCCGCCTTCTCACTCAGCTTCGCGACCTGGCGCTGCAGCTGGCGGTTCTTCTTGATCAGCTCGGCGACCATCTTGTTCAGCTGGCCGACGAGATCAACTCCGCCTCCGCGCGCCCGCCGTGTGCGACGTGTTTTCGAGCCGGGCGGTCGTCCCCGGCGACGCGGCGCGCTTGATTGTGCTTCCTCTGGTGCCATTTTCACTCCTGAACAAAAAGAGAAATCGAGCGCAGCAATATTAGTTGCTGCGCCCGATTTGATTTTTCAGGCGATATCTATTACTAGGCGGCGACGAGAAGCTGTTGCTTCGAGAGACTCTTCAATCCCTCGCGCGCAAGCTCATGCGCGGGATTTGCTTTACGACTCACATAACGAACCACGCGCCAGCCACGCCGGCATCGTTCGCGAACTTCGTGCACTGCGATGCGAAAACTGTCGCTCGACGGCATTCGGCTGCGGACCACTGGAGCGCAATCCGTGCGCACGATCACGCGGTGATGAGGCCAGCGCGCGGCGGCGAGATCGAGCGCGCCCGCGCACACGTGTGCCTCCAGCTGGGCCGAACCGCCGATATGCGAAAAGCCGAACGACTCCGTGTAGACGGCCCGCCCTCTAACAAAAACGGCCAGGCCACATCCGGCCCGGCCATGCTTGTCCAGCGCGGCGTCTACGTAGATCACCAGGCACTCCCGCAAACTGCATTCCTCCCGTTTGCCGGCCGCGGCGGCCGAGGATTTCGGAAGAGCCTAACACGATGTTGCGCGGTTGTCCCCCGGTGGATACAACATCTGGTGTCAATCGGAACTCCCCACGAACTCGGAGGCTTTGCCGCGAGTTCGTGGGGGGCCCTAATTCGGCGGCAGTTCTGTCCCCATCGCGTGGTAGCCGCCGTCGACGTGCAGGAGCTCGCCCGTGGTGAGGTCCAGGTACTCGGAAAGGAGCACGCAGACCGCCCGGCCAACCGGGGATTTGTCCTGGAGGCTCCAGCCCAGGGGCGCCCGCTTCTCCCAGACCTCCTCGAAGTCCTTGAAGCCGGGGATGCCGCTGGCGGCAAGGGTGGCAAGCGGTCCGGCGCACACCGCGTTGACGCGGATCTTGTAGCGCCCGAGGTCACGCGCCAGGTAGCGGGTCACCGATTCGAGCGCCGCCTTGGAGACGCCCATCCAGTCGTACTTCGGCCATGCGCTGGTGGAGTTATCGAAGTCGAGCGTCACCATCGAGCCGCCGTGCTCTCTCATCAGGGGCAGAAATCCCCGCGCCATTTCCTTGAATGAAAATGCGCTGACCTGGAGCGCGGTCGCGACGCTTTCCCAGGGAGTGTTGAGAAATTGGCCGCCGAGCGCGTCGGCCGGAGCAAAAGCCACCGAGTGAACCATTCCATCGAGGCGGTCCCAGCGCTTCGAAGTCTCCTTCACAGCCTCCGCGATATCCGAGGGTTTGGTGACGTCCATCTCGAGAATTTCTGGCACTGGATCGAGCTTTTTCGCCGTCATCTGCGTGATGCTCATCATCCGGCCGAAGCTGGTGAGGAGGATCTCCGCGCCCTCGCGCTGCGCTTCCTGGGCGATCGAAAAACCAATGCTTCGCCGGTCCGACATGCCGGCGATGAGCACGCGCTTCCCTTTCAGAATCATGGCCAGATACTAAGGTTCCGGCCCAGTTGCCACCGGGAGGTCGCGGTTCGACCAGTCGCTCCACGAGCCCGCGTATAAGCGCGCGTTGGGCAGTCCCGCAACCTCCATCGCGAGCAGATGCTGGGTCGCGTTGACGCCAGACCCGCAGTAGAACACCGCCCCCTTATCGGCGCCTAGCGCCTCATAGCGCCGCCGCAGCTCCCCGTGCGACTTCATCCGCCCGTCGGCGTCGACGTTCTCGGTGTACGGCGCGTTCAGCGCCCCAGGGACGTGGCCGGCTTTGGGATCGATTGGTTCCATCTCGCCCCTGTATCGCTCCCCGGCGCGAGCGTCGATGAGCGGCATGCCCCGCAGGTCGCGCACCGACTCGAAGTGCAGGACGCGGGACTCGTCGGGCGCGGCGGCACGGAAGTCGCCGGGCTCGACGCGCGGCACGGTGAGCTCGAGCGGTCCTCCCCACGCCCCGATGCCACCGTCGAGCACCGCCTGCGCGCCGTGCCCGAAGTAGCCGAGAAGAAACCACAGCCGCGCGGCGACCGAGGCGCCGGCATCGTCGTAGACGACCACTCGCGTCGAGCTCGAGACGCCGGCCTTGCGCATCTCCGCTTCGAGCTGCTCACGCGTGGGCAGCGGGTGGCGTCCTCCTCCCTCCGTGCCGGTGACCGCCTCGAGGTCGACGAACACCGCGGCCGGGATGTGTCCGCGCAGGTACTCGTCGTGGCCGTTGCGCCCCTTGAGGTACCAGCGGAAGTCGATCACGCGAAGGTCTTGATCGCCGATGTGGGCGTGCAGCCAGCCGGCGTCGACGAGCGGTCCGAACGACATCTAGACGACGCGCGTGTCGTGACAGAAGTGGACGGCATGCGGATGCATGGCGTGAACCCGCTTCAGCGAGCTGGTCCACTGTTCACGGTCCGCGTGCTGTCCCGGCCACTTCGAAAGGTCGGCCTTGTCCGCCTGCGCGTAGATGTCCGCCGTGTAGGCGGCGTCGCCGATCATCACCGCCCCGCCGCCGGCGGTGTCGACGAAAACGCTCTGGTGGCCGATCGTGTGGCCGGGCGTCGCGACCACGCGCACTCCCTCCGCGATCTCGGCGTCCCCGTCCAGCAGCTCGAAGCGCGCACCGGCGAAGTCGAACCACCCGATCGACTCGCCCGACTTGCGCGCTCGGTCCAGCTCCGACCTCTGGACGTAGAACGGCGCGTGCTTGAACACCGCGTTCTGGCCGCAGTGGTCAAAGTGGAGGTGGCTGTTGATCACGATCTTGACGTCGGCCGGGCTCAGGTCGAGCTCCTCGAGGGCGACGGCGGCGTGGCGGTTCACGACTTTCCATTCGCGGATCAGGTCCTCGTCGCCCCACCCCACACCGGTGTCGACCAGGATGGCGCCCGCGCGCGGGTGCTTGATCACGAAACCATGGACGGGAATGTCGTTGAAGCCCTCGATGTCCGCAAGGTGGAGGCGGACGATCTCCAGGCTCACGGCAGGAACGGCGAGATCGCGAAGACCAGGAACAGGACGCCGACGTAGACCATCGAGTAGCGCCACAGGCGCCGTGTCCAGCCGCGTCCCTCGAGGTCGAGAAGGGCGATGCCGACCAGGCCCGCGCCGAGGACGATCGCGCCGGCGAGGTAAACAGGTCCCGCCGAGCCTGTGAAGAACGGTACGAGGCTCACGGCCACGGTCAGGACCGCGTAGACGATCGACTGCCGCTTGGCCGAGCGCTCGCCCGCGACCACAGGCAGCATCGGCACGTGGGCGCGCGCGTAGTCGTTCTTCAGCATCTGGGCGAGCGCCCAGAAGTGCGGCGGCGTCCAGAAGAACACGACGCCGAACAGGGCAAGGGCGGTGAGGTCGAGGCGGCCGGTGGCTGCGGCCCAGCCCACCAGCGGCGGCATCGCCCCCGCGGCGCCGCCGATGACGATGTTCTGCGGCGTCGAGCGCTTGAGCCAAATTGTGTATACGAAGACGTAGACCAGGGTCCCCGCCAGCGCGAGCGAGGCAGCGAGCAGGTTGGCGCCCGCCCAAAGCACCGCGAACGCCAGCGCGTTGAGCACGATGCCGAGCGCGAGCGCATGCCAGGCAGGGATCCGCCCGCTGGGCAGCGGGCGCCGGCGGGTCCGGTTCATCAGGGCGTCGATGTCGCGGTCGAACCAGCAGTTGATGGCGTGCGCGCCGCCGGCCGCGAACGTGCCTCCGACCACGACGGCGAGCATCGCGGTGAAGCCTGGGTGACCGTGCGCGGCGGGGATCATCACGCCCACCGCGGTCGCGTCGAGGAGCAGCACGACGCGCAGCTTCAAAAGGCTCAGGTAGTCGCGCAGCACAGTCATGCGGGACGCTTCTCCACCGCCAATCGCGAGAGCGAGGCGGCGCGATCAGTCCGGGGCAGAGACAGCAGCGCGAGCGTGAGCGTCCCGGTCCACACCAGGGTCGCGATCGCCACGTGGAGGCCGTTGAACAGCCCGGCGTTGGTCACTGCCGCGCCCGCGCCGACGGCGACCTGCAGGGCGAAGACGATCAGAGTCGCAACCGCGACCAGCCTGAGCTCAGGCGACCGCATCGCGCGCACCAGCACATAGATAAGGAAGACGCCGACCACGAGCACGGCTACGCGGTGCAGCATCGTGAAAGCGGTCGCGCCGCCGAAATCGAGGGCGAATCCGTTCCCGCACAGGGGCCACGAATGACAGCTCTCGTCGGCGCCGCTGGCGACGACGGTCGATCCCGTCAGCAGGAGCACATAGGTCGCGGCCGCCGCGATCGCGAGCTTGCGATCTGGCGCCGCCGTCACGGCAGGCAGCGACATCACCGCGGTCGCGAGCAGGAAGCCCAGGATGGCCATCGCCAGCGCGAGATGGATCAGCACGAGCCAAGGCGTGAGCTCGTTGATCACGACGACGCCTCCGATGCCGCCTTCGGCCGCGATCGCGACCAGCGAACCGGTGGCAAGCCAGGCGACGATCGGGCGCGTCCGCCGAAAGACGACCCACGCCGCGATCACGGTCAGGATCAGGAGGATGCCCGTGATCGCCCCGACCGTGCGGTGCGAGTACTCGACGATCGAGTGCACGTTGGCCGGCGGGTAAGGGCGGCCGTTGCACAGAGGCCAGTCGGGGCATCCGAGGCCTGAGCCGGATACGCGCACCACGCCGCCGAGCGCGATCTGAAGGTAGGCGAAGAATGCCGTCAGGAACGCAAGGCGACGAAAAACTCCGACTGAGAGCATTCGCCGTAACTCTACTGACTGACCAGAATCGACAGCTCCGCGGCCAGGACCCGCTCGTCCAGCTGGCCGATCTGCCGGCGGTCGATCGTGCCGTCCGATCGCACGAACACGGTCATCGGCAGCGCCGACAGCCCGTAGGCCCGGCCTGCGGTCAGGTCGGGATCGAGGAGCGTGGGTCGGGCAATCCCGAGATCGGTGAGATAAGCCCGGGCGGTGTCCGCGCTCTCGCCCTCGTTGACGAGCACGAGCCTGATGCCGGGATACTGCTCCAGGTCGCGGTCGAGCATCGGCATCTCCGCTTTGCACGGCGGGCAGTAAGTGGCCCAGAAGTTGAGCACGAAAGGCTTGCCGAGCAAATCCGAAATGCGCACGCTCCCGCCCGCGCTTGATGCGAGCGTGAACGCGGGCGCCTTGCCTCCCGCCGGCTGAGAGGAAGCCGCCCCGCGGCCGATGGTGGCCAGGGCCTCGAGCACGTCGGGCGCGCCCCAACCGTCGCCACCCGACGCCAGCTCACGCAACCCTGTCGCGCTCAACGAGGTGACCAGCGCCGGCGGGATGTCGCTGCCGACCTTCGGCACGCCGCGATAGACCAGCCGGATGTAGCCGTGCCTGTCCACGAGCGCGAGCGTCGACGTGTGCGTGTCGCCGGTCGCGAGCTCGACGCCGAAGGGCTTCCAGAATGCCGCCACCCGCGCCGCGCTGCCCGTGGCAAAAGTCCAGTTCGCGCCGACCTGCCTGGCGTAAGCGGAGAGCGTCGCCGGCGTGTCGGTCTCCGGGTCGGTCGTCACCTCGACGAGCGTCACCGAGCCATGCGTCTGCTTCGAGAGCTGGAGGAACAGCGCGGTGTAAAGCGGACACGTCTCGTGGCAGGTCGTGTGAAACGCGGCGATGACGACGTCGTTGCCAGCGATTGCGGCGAGGTTGAACGGATGCCCCGCCTGGTCGAGCAGGTCGAACCCCGGCATGGCGACGAACTTGCCCGCCAGCTCGCCGAGGCCGAGGTTGACGTCGTCGTTGCCGGCGTAGACCGCGCCCGGCAGCAGCCTGCCCCCATCGATGCCGAGCAGCAGTGGTTCGACCTGGCCGGCCGTGATCGTCACCGTCACCGGCGCGGAGCCGTCGCCCAGGCGCACACCGTCGTAGCGCCCGGGAGCCAGCGTCGCGCTGAGCAGCTGGCGCTGCGCAGGTGCTGCGGGGACGCTTCCGGACACGCTTCCGACCGCGGACCACGAGCCGCCCTGGCCCAGGGAAAGACTCGAAGCAGGCAGCGTCGTCGCGGTGCGGCCGGCGCCGATGACCACGAGAGTGCCGCCGCTGCTCGGCTGGAGCCTGGGCACCGCCCACAGGACCGCGACGGCGACCACGGCGGTCAGCCCCGCTCCGATCCAGAGGAGCCGGGCGCGAGAGTTCAGGGCGTGACGTTGACCGGTGCCACGCGATAACGCGCGGCGACGCGGTCGATGTACGCCGCGCACATGTCCGCTATCTCCTGGCTCTCGAGCTGGATCACGTTCTCGGCGTTGCTCTCGCCGCTGTGCGACAGGTTGAAGCTGCCGACGTAGACGTAGTCATCGGCGACGAGCATCTTGGCGTGCATGAAGTCGTGCACCGTGCCGACGGCGTAAGGGGTCGAGCGCTTGGCGCCGAAGCGATTGGCCGCGGTGACGGCGTGAAACGCGGCGATCTTCCAGGCCGCGCCGGCCTGGGTCGCCCACTGTCGCTGGACCTCGTCCATCTGCGTCGCATCGTAGACACCCGCGATGTCGACCCTGGGATGGTCGGAGAGCTCAGCCAGCGTGCCGAGGATCGGACCGGACGTGATGACCGGAGAGCACACGCGGATTCGCTTGTCGGCCGAGGAAAGCGAGCGCGACATCGCGTGCACCAGCTTCAGGCTGCGGCCCGGGCAGAAGTAGGGCCGCAAGCGGGTGCCGTCGGCCAGCGCCGTCCACGGAAACGAGGTCCGCCCGGAGAGCGCGACCACCGGTTTGTCCCACAGTCCCTCGAAGTTGGTGGCGAAATCGGCCGCGACCTCGCCCGATTCGACGGTGAACATCACGTTCTCTTCCCGGTTCCACGAGTCGTTCGTCCAGTTGGTCGAACCGGTGAGCACCGACGCGCCGTCGCGGACGACGTACTTGTGGTGCATCAGGTCGGGCACGCCGGGAACGGGCTTGACCTGAACACCGGCGGTCTTCAGCCGGTCGACGAACGCCCAGTCGATCTCCGGTGGGGGCGGTACCGGGATGGCCTGGGCGTGGTCCTGGTTGAACATGAGGCGCACGGCGACGCCGCGCTTGACCGCGTTGGTGAACGAGTCGAGGAGTGTGGCCGCCGCCGATTGCTCGAGGCGGAGGTCGTAGATCGCGACGTCGAGAGACCTGGTGGCGCCGTCGAGGAACGAGGCTACGCGCTGGGCGACAGCGTCGGCGTTCTGGCCCCCGTCGGTCAGGAAGTAGAAGTCAATCGAGCTTATTGCGCGCCCGCCTTGGGTTCGCCGGTCTGCTCCCGCGGCCTATCCGAGACCGTCACGGCGATGGGTCGGGTGGCCATCTCGGCCGCCTCTTCCGGGTCGTCGGTGAGCGTCATCAGCTTCATGTCGGCGGGAGCGATCGCGCCTGACGAGAGCACGTGCTCCTTGAGCCACTCGAGGAGGCCACTCCAGTACGGGGAGCCGAAGAGAACGATCGGGAAGTGCTCGATCTTCCCGGTCTGGGCGAGCGTCAACGATTCGAAGAGCTCATCGAGGGTGCCGAAGCCGCCGGGGAAGATGACGAACCCGCGGGCGTACTTCACGAACATGTTCTTGCGGACGAAGAAGTAGCGGAATTCGACGCCGAGGTCGACGTAGCGGTTCAGCGATTGCTCGTGAGGAAGCTCGATGTTGCAGCCGACCGACAGCCCGCCCGCGTCGTGGCAGCCCTTGTTGACCGCCTCCATGATCCCCGGCCCACCGCCGGTGATGACCGCAAAGCCGCGGTTGGCCAGCGCGCGGCCGAGCTGCTCGCCGGCCCTGTAGTAAGGGTCCTGGTGCTTGGCCCGCGCCGAACCGAAGACGGTGACCGCGGGCCCGACCTCGTTGAGGGCGTCGAAGCCCTCGACGAATTCCGAGAGGATGCGAAGGACGCGCCATGGGTCGGCGTGGTGACTGAGCTCTTCGATGGCGCTGCGCTCGAGCAGCGCGCGGTCCGCCGGCGCTTGCTCGGACGGGACGACCAGCCGGCCCGCGCGCCGTCGGTCGTGGATGTCCCGTCGTGCCGAGTCGGTCATCAGGCTTCAGACGGTACGGCAGACTCGGCCGCCACCGCGACGGGCTCCGGCTCGGTCTTGGCCTCGCCGTTGGAGGAGGCCGTGGCGACGGGCTCGGGCAGCGCGGGCGCCGGCTCGATGGCGGCCTCGGCCGACTGACCGGGCATCTGGAGCAGCTCGTCGAGGTGCTTGCGTACCGAGGCGAGCTCGACCTCCAGGTCGTGCACGCGGTGGCGATGGCGCATGTGCTCGCTGAAGTGGTGGAGGCTGTTGAACCAGTGGAACAGCGTGCCGACCACCAGGATCAGGCCGATGGGCACGAGCGCGACGGTCCAGAGCGGGACGCTGTTGAGGTGGAAGACGGACCAGCCGAGGTTCACCGTGGCGGTGTTGCTGTAGGCGAAAACGGTGGCGCCGACCCCCAGCGCGAGGCCGAAAACGAGCGTGCTGGCGAGCAAAAAACGTTGCCAGAGATGGCTCAGGTCGGGCACGGCCGGAAGGTTACTCCGCCAGCCCGCCGCCTGAGTTCGGTTAAGCGCTCTTGGCTTCCTCGACGGGCTCGAGCACGATCACCGGGATCTTCCTGTCCGTCTTCTTGCGGTAGTCCCAGAAGCTCGGGTTTTCGTCCGCGTGCCGCTTGTAGAGTCGCTCGTAGTCCTCGTCCCCGACGACCCTGGCCCGGGCCTTGAACTTCTTGCCCCCGGTCTCGACCGTGACGACGGGGTGGGTCGTGAGGTTGTGGTACCAGGACGGGTGGGTCGGCGCGCCGCCCTTGGAGGCGACGATCACGTGGTGGCCCTTCTCCCAGGAGTAGACCAGCGGGGTGGACCGCTCCTCGCCGGATTTGGCGCCCTTGGTGGTGAGGATCAGGACGCTGCGTCCGAGGAAGGGGCCGCTCAGGGGCTTGCCGTGCTCGCGCACGTCCTTGATCAGGGTCTGCGTCATGTCATGCCAGCTCGTGCTCATGTGAGGTAGATACCCGGCTCGGCGACGGTCTATTCGGCCGGGTAGCCCTCGGCCCGAGCAAGCCAAACGCGAGCGGGGTGAACCTCCTCTCCTGCCGGCCCATCGGACGATTTGAGCCTCGGCTGTGTGGACGTCGCACCAGCACGCTACTACCAGCGGGCGGCAGCTGCCTTTCCATCTATGTCGAACGCGGTCGGCACTGTTAAGTCGCTTGGCAATAACCGTATAGCGGACATAGAATTATGTTCGCCCACCAGCCACGCGTTTTCGCATGCCAGCCAGACGGAGAGGAGATAGCTGATGACGATGCTAGACGAGAAAAATGACTGACCCAACACTTAACGAGGTGCGCGCTCTACTTCTTGAAATCCGGGATCTCCTACTACCGGTTTCAGATGCGTACCGAGACCAATATGAGCAGCGAGTTGCCGAGCGAGAGGCAGCACGGCGGAAGGCGATTAAGGCGAT
>Ga0137381_10003362_pt1 | contig 11363 bp, 5 predicted proteins | sample SagtaG_16_FD_104808 | JGI IMG/M metagenome (GOLD analysis project Ga0137381, IMG submission 104808) | Vadose zone soil microbial communities from Sagehorn Ranch, Mendocino, California, USA - Sage2_L_115_16 metaG | ecosystem: Environmental > Terrestrial > Soil > Vadose zone | place: USA... | reverse complement strand
TGAATGGCGAGTCGGATATAGCGCTGGCGGGGGCTATATCCGTGCGGGTACCTCATCGGGCGGGTTACTTCTGTGACGGTGGCGGGGTGGTTTCGCCGGACGGGCATGTAAGAGCGTTTGACGCCAAGGCAAATGGAACTGTCTTTGGAAGCGGCGGCGGCATTCTGGTGCTGAAGCGCCTGGCGGACGCCATCGCGGAAGGCGACAACATCCATGCCGTTATCAAGGGTTCCGCCGTTAACAATGACGGCTCGGAAAAGGCCGGTTACACCACCCCCAGTGTCAACGGTCAGGCCGACGTAGTGGTGGAGGCGCTGGCCAATGCCGGGGTCGAGGCAGACAGCATCACCTATGTCGAGGCTCACGGTTCGGGAACGCCCGTCGGGGACCCAGTCGAGATCAGGGCGTTGACCAAAGGATTTCGCACCTTTACCCAGCATTCGGATTACTGCGCCATCGGTTCGGTAAAATCCAACGTGGGGCATCTCGATGCCGCGGCAGCGGTCGCCGGCATGATAAAAACCATCCTTGCCCTCAAGCATCGCAGCCTTCCACCCAGTCTCCACTTTAGCCAGGCCAATCCTGAAATCGATTTCAAACGCACTCCGTTCTATGTCAACACGCAATTGCGAAAATGGACAAGCGATCGCCCCAGAAGAGCGGGAGTTATGTCCACTGGCATGGGAGGGACGAACGCGCACATGGTGTTCGAGGAAGCACCCGAGTCGCGGCAAGGCTCCCGTATCGATCCATCTCACCTACTGATACTCTCGGCAAGGTCGGCAGCGGCGCTCGACCATAGCACTCACCGCTTGCGCGATTTCCTGGAACGCAACGATTCCGTAAACATGAACGACGTGACCCACACCCTGCGTGTCGGACGCCGGATGTTTTCGCACAGACGATACCTCGTCTGTGGCAGCCGAGAGGATGCCATGGGGGCGCTGGCCGAACAGAACTCGAAGCGGGTTTTCTCCAGCGTGAAAGACGAATCCGCAGAACGGCCGGTGGTTTTCATGTTTCCTGGTATCGGAGATCACTACGTCGGCATGGGCCACGGTCTCTATGAATCATGGGACGTATTCCGGCAGGAGGTTGATCGATGCGCGCAGATCCTCGATCCATACCTGGGGACTGATATTCGGAAAATTATTTATCCCGATGGCCAGGGATGGAAGAACGAGGGAAACAGCAGGGGCATCGATCTGAAGAAGATGCTGGGGCGAACAACGGATGCGCCGAAAGACGACCATGCCACGGATCTGAATAAGACACTGTTCGCCCAACCGGCACTATTCACCGTCGAATACGCTCTGGCTCGGCTTTGGCAGTCGTTTGGGATCACTCCCGCCGCTATCGTCGGCCATAGCATGGGGGAATATGTTGCGGCGTGCCTGGCAGGGGTGCTATCGCTCGAAGACGCGTTACGTCTGATCGCCACACGAGCCAGGCTGGTGAATGATCTGCCTCAGGGAGCCATGCTTTCCGTCACCCTTTCGGAGAAGGAAGTGCTCCCCCTGCTTACCGGAGATCTTTCCATTTCTCTGATAAACGGACCGGCATTATGCGTGGTCGCAGGTCCAACCGCCGCCGTGGTTGAGTTTGAGCGGCTGTTGAACGAAAGGCAGATCATATCTCGGCGTGTGCAGAATGCCCATGCCTTTCATTCGAGAATGCTCAGTCCTATTGTAAGCGCATTTGAAAACGAAGTAAGAAATGTGCGGCTTAACGAGCCAGGAATTCCATACATCTCAAACGTCACGGGCAGATGGATTACGGGGCGTGACGCGATCAGTCCATCCTATTGGGCCATGCATGCCGATCATACTTCCAGGTTCAACGACGCCCTCCAGGAGCTCTGGCGGTTGAAGAATCCCATTCTGCTGGAGGCCGGCCCCGGACGAACTCTTGGCGTATTGGCCATGCAGCACCCCGGCCGGCGAAACGCCGCCGACCCGATCACTATTTCCTCGATCCGCCCCCATTATGAAAACCAGTCTGACGTTGAATTCTTATTGCAGGGCATTGGCAGGCTCTGGCTCTCCGGCGTTGAGGTGGGGTGGGAAAGCATTTATCCCGGGCAAAGACGGCGCAGAATATCGCTGCCGACTTACCCTTTTGAGCGGCGCCATTACTGGATAGAGACTACGCCAGCCAATACAAACATCGCACAAGAACAGAAATCAGTGTCTGCAACATCCAGCCTGGACGATTGGTTCTATGCTCCAAGCTGGAAACGGACGCACTTGCCGAGTGACATTGTCCATGCCTCCCACCCTGCCTTCTGGCTGATTATTGCGGATCGATACGGCGGCGGCAGTCGTCTGAAATCCAAACTCGAAGCTCTGGGGATGTCGGTGGCCTTCGTTCGCTTCGGCGAAACATGTGTCCGTCACGCTGACGGCTCATTTGAGCTCAATCCAGCAGGTATTGAGGGTTATCGGGAATTGTTTCTGGAGCTGGAACGGCGAACAGTCGCCCCGATTCACATCGTCCATTTGGGAAGCCTGACGAGAGAAGATGAGGAGGCCGCGCAGGCCCGTCCCGCAAATCAGAATTTTGGGTTCTTCAGCCTGCTCCATATCGCTCAGGCAATCGGTGAGCTCCGGACTTCCATCCCTACCAAGATCGGCGTTATTTCCAACCGTCTGCATTCGGTTACGGGTGAAGAAGACGTCGCTCCGGCGATGGCAACCGTGCTGGGGCCTGGCGGCGTGATTCCCAGGGAATATCCGAACGTCAAGTGCTTCAATATTGATTTGCCGGACAGTCAGCCGTTTGAGAGCCTCCCGGAGGAATGGCTCGACCGGATCATTTCTGAGTATGCCGAAGAACCTGCCAGCCGAGTGATTGCCTATCGCGGGAAGTATCGCTGGGAACGACACTTCGAACGAGTCAAGTTGAATGAGCCTCTCCCTTCTCGAGCGCCGAGCGCGGCGCCTGTCATCAGACGTTTAAGGCCGGGCGGAGTGTACCTGATCACAGGAGGAACCGGTGGACTCGGACTGGCCATCGCCGGCTATCTTGCCAGGGCGTGCCGGCCCAGACTGGTGCTGACCAAGAAGTCTCCGTTTCCGAAAAAGTCCAGTTGGCCGGAATTGGTGACGGCGGCAGATACTCCGGCCCCCGTTCTCAAGACGCTCACGGCCCTCATGGAGATTGAAAGGATGGGCGCTGAGATCGATGTCTTGGTTGCGGACGTCTCCGACAGAGCACAAATGCAGACGGCTGTCGACGACGTATTGGCGAGGTACGGAACCATCAACGGGGTTATCCACGCCGCAGGTGTTGTCCAAGCGGGAATGATTCAGAGCAAAACAAGGGAGAGCGCGGATGCGGTGTTAGCTCCCAAAGTTTACGGCACCATGATTCTGTTTGACCTTTTGAAGCGGATCAAACTGGATTTCATGGTTTTGTTCTCCTCCGTCAGCGCGGTTCTTACACCGTACGCGCTGTCCGACTACACTGCTGCCAACTCATTTCTTGATGCTTTTGCGTTCTTTGCCAATGCAAAAGGATACTTTCATGCCCTCAGTATCAATTGGTCGAGCTGGAGAGAAGTGGGCATGTTAGCCGAGTTGGAGACCCTGCAGGGTGTGGAGGGTTGGAAGCCGGGTGCCCTCGAAAGCGCAATCACCACCAAAGACGGGTTGGAGGCCTTCCGTCGAGCCCTAAATTCAAATCTCATTCAGGTTGTTGTCAGCCCACAGAATCTTGACCATCTACTGAGAGCATCCGAAGAAACATTTGATCCGACAAAGTACCTCTCGCGAGTGCAGCCGCAAGACGGAGCCCTTCGGCCGCCTGCAAGTCAGCCGCATGAAGCAGACCAGGTGACCAATCCCGTGCAGGCGGCGCTCCTCAAAATATGGAGCAGTGTATTCGGCTTCGAGTGCATTGGCATTGACGATAATTTCATCGATTTAGGCGGGCACTCCCTTCTCGCCATGCAGATCGTTTCCAGAATCCGCTCCTTGTATCAGATACCCTTCACGTTGAGAGACTTCTTTGAGGGTTCCACCATTGGTCAATTAAGTTCGGTGATTCAGGCAAGAATACTCGCGGAAATCGAAGGTCTCTCCGACGAACAGGTACGTCGGCTGATTTCAAATAATTAGATACATAGGGGGGCGGTGGGCAGTAAGACGGCTCGGGGTCGATGCCGAGGATGGTGTCCTCGCATCAGCCGCGTGCGAACCTGTCTCGATTGCCTGCTCGACCGGAACCTGAGTCTCTCGTACAGTTCGAAACCGATTCCCTTACCGCTGCCTTCGAATTCCAAGGAAGCTAGGTTAGCAAGTCTCTGACCGGCCGGCTGCAATCGCAACTCCCTCGCCCCTTGACTGGCTCTCATTTCGGGGATAACAGGAACCCGTGATTGTAGCCCTTGAAGGTGCCGTAACCGGTTATCTGTCCGAGCCGGTTAATTGCGTTGGCATTGATCAACACCCACCCGGAGTTCGCCGGGATCAGGGAATTCAGGTCCCGCATTCCGGCCGCCTGGGTCCACAAAAAAGCGTGGGGCGCGTTATTGGAAATGTTGCCGTAGCCCACCACCTCATCGGAATCGTTGACGCCAAACGCCACGCTGTAGGTACCACCGGGCAGGGTTCCGAGGTCCCGTATTTTCCGCGCCGCGTTCCACATCACGGCGTGCCACGCATTCGGGAAACCAGACGCATTGGACTGACCCACCATCACGCCTGAGGAGTTAATCGCATTGGCCATGCTTGTCGTCCCCCCTGAAAGAGTTCCGAGATCTTTCAGGCCCAGGGCGGCAGACCATTCGAAGGCGTGCGATCGGAATGGGGGACCGTAGGAGAAAATGGATTCTCCAACAATCTGGTTGTTGTCGTTGATGTCGAGCGCCGCAGTAAAAATGCTTTTCGGCAGACCACCTAAATTCCTAATTTTATTGTTCGTCCAGCTGGCTGCATTGACTTTTCCGTTGCTGATGAAGGAATCCCCGGCGATTACGCCAGCGGAATTTATTGCGAATGCACAACTCGAGTTCCCCCCAGACAAAGTTCCCAGATTGGTCACGCCTCGGCCGGGGGTCCAGAGAAAAGCAAAAAAGTCGGACGCCGAACTTGCTTTGACATTGGAGTAACCCACAACCTGTCCGACATCGTTGATGCCAATCGCGCCACTAATCGTGCCGCCCGACATTGTTCCCAGGTCTTTCAAGCCCGCGCTTTTGCTCCAAAGAAAGGCATGCTGCCCCGCCGTCGTGCCGGTACAGGGATAACCATTCGAAGTCGCGGTATCGGAGCAACCCACAACCTGTCCGGCGGAGTTCAGCCAAAAACCGCTGCTCTCGTTATCTCCCTTAAACACGCCGATCTCAGTGATCGTATAAGTTTGGGCAAGCGCCGAGAAAGTTCCAGCCAGAACCAACCATGCACAAAATGCAATTCGGCTCGGCCCAGCGATCATTCGTTTCTCCTGGCCACGGGTTATTCGCTTTTGCGCTCGAAATCGGCAAAACCTGCAGGGTTGAGCTTTGCTCGATGGAATTAACAGCACCCGGCTTAAGGCCCCATTCCGGCATTATGCCAGAGAATTCGAGGACCTGCGTCAGTTCAGGGAAGCCAGCGTGAGGGAGCAACCAGGAGGAACGGGAAGAAATAGAAAGGGCCGTGACTTTGGTTATGCTCTAACTGCCAGCTCTTGCGAGGGAGCTAACAGCGTGGATGCATGTACCGTCACAGCCCCTTGATGCGATCACTGCTTTCGCAGTCCCATACCCCAACTGCTCCTCGCAGAGCCGTCGGTTTTTTCAGGTCTGGCTGCTCAGCGGGTCGCCCCGCCGAGCTGATCACTCAGCCTACTTCGGACTGGCAAAATATTATTTAGCCAACCCTTTCAGCCATCGACGCGTGCAACCCTAAACATCTGATGCGAAGATGTCAACGACATTTTTTGGTGCAATTGCGCGACGCAATAACCTAGATGGTGAAAAACGTAACTCATTCTGCCACCGCCACTTCACAGAGCACATTTCCAATTTGCCTTATTTTTCCACAAATGGTTACACAGCCCGGTAGAATTGAACGACCCTTGAGAGGGAATCAAATAATAATCTTGACGACAGAAAGCCTGTGGGCGCATGTTGTAGACAGAGACGAGCCCTGATGCCAGATCTGGTGGCCTACGTGGACGGCGGCTCCTTGGGAAATCCAGGGCCGTCCGGTATTGGGGTGATTATCGACGGTTCCGACAACGGCGAAATCCGAATCGCTAAGTGGATCGGCCGTCAGGACAACAATGTCGCGGAATACGTTGCGCTGCTCGAAGCTCTGCAATGTGCATTGGCTTTGAAGGCCAGAACGCTGCATGTCTACTCCGATTCAGAGGTCGTGGTCAGGCAGATGAAAGGCGAGTATAGGTGCCGCAGCGCTCGCCTCTATTCCCTCAATTTTATTTGCCGCAAGTTGGCTCGCTCTATCAAATTCTCCATCTCCCATGTCCGCCGCGAGAATAACGCCGAGGCCAACGGCTTGGCCAACGCCGCAGTCCGCCACCAGACTTCGTAGGACGAGCCCGTCAGTTGCGGCACGGCCAACAAGGTCAGCCGTAAGCTTCCACTTTTGATCCTGATAAGCCGGTTTTCAACGCGGTTCGTGCTCATACTCCACACTGACCAGATAGAGTCCGCCGGCTGGCGCTGTCGCTCCCGCGGCTGATCGGTCGCGCGCCTCCAGAATGCGCGCGATGTCTCCGACCTCGAACGTTCCCTTTCCGACCAGAATGAATGTCCCCACCAAATTTCTCACCATGTGGTGCAGGAACCCGGAGCCGCGCACTGTATAGACCAGCTCTTCATCCTGACGCTCCCAGGTCGAAGAAAAAATTCGCCGCACATTCGAAGCCGGCTGATCCTCGCGGCCGCGCTCGGGATCGACGGCCGCGAACGAGGTGAAGTCATGCTCTCCAATTACGTTGTTCGCAGCCTGTCCCATCGCTTCTTCATCGAGACGATAGGGATAGTGCCACACATACCGCGCCAGAAACGGCGGACAAATTGAGGGGCGGTATATCCGATAGCGGTACGTCTTGGCGCGGGCCGACTTGCGCACGTGAAAATCCGCTGGAGCCTCGTCCGCCTCCAACACGCGCACCGTGGGCGGTAAGATATCGTTCAACGCGGTCAAGAAATTTGCGGTGGGAACGGAAGACTCGGTTGCAAACGTCAACACCTGGGCCAGCGCGTGCACCCCTGCGTCGGTCCGGCCCGACCCTTGGGGTAATACCTTTTCTCCGGTGATGCGTCCAATGGCTGAAGCTAGTGTGCCCTGCACAGTCGCTCGATCAGGCTGCACTTGCCATCCTGAGAAATCAGACCCGTCATAAGAAACGATCAGTTTTAGATGGCGCATGTTGCGATCTTTCGAGTCCTGCCACGACATCGGTTCATCTAAGTGTTTTCGTGTGCCAAGCCGGATTACAACCGGCAACGCTATGCAGGTTTTTGCTGACAGTGGCGCTGGTTCTGGAGTCGATCAGTCACAAGTCCGGTTTGTCTCTGCCAGAGGTTCTGAGCGCGTCGGATATACTAGTTCACTTCGCAGGATTTCGCAGTTTGACATGCCAGTTCTTCGAATTGGGACTATCACATCCTTAGAGTGGCGCAAGCGTTTCGCGAGAAGGGAACCGCCATTTCGCCGAAGCTTGCAGGAACCATCAGCGCGTTGTATGCGTATCAAGGCATGAACCAGAGCTAATTCCCCGGACTGTTTTCGAATGAGTCCGGCTGTCCCAGGTAAAAACGAAGTCTTTTAGCTACAAGCTCTTATGAACGGAGACAAGTAGATGCCATTGCCTCGTTTCGCTTCGACCCTGCAGCTTGCCATTCGCTTGATTTTTTGCGGAAGTCTAGCAATCTCCTGCTGGGGACAAGACGTTCCCTCCGCTCCGACCCCTCAAACCTCGGCTGCAGCAGAGACCGAGCGCGTGGGAGCGCTGAACTATGCCAAACCGGTATCACACTTTCCGAATCCGATTGGTCCCTACCGGCCCAGGCGTCTGCCACCGCCGGATTTGAGCAATACCGGACGAATCGAACAGTTTCTGCACGATGGCAAGCTCTATCTTGCGCTCGACGACGCCATCGCTCTGGCGCTCGAGAACAACCTCGACATTGCCATTGCCCGCTACACGATGAATATTGCCGACACCGACATCTTGCGCGCCAGGGCGGGAGCCACTATCCTCGGCACGCCCGTGGGTTTGGTGCTCAACACACCGGGCGGTGGCGTGGGGGGCATCGGAGCGCAGTCGGGCGCGGCCACAGGCGGCACCAGCCTGGGAGCGGGAGGTCTTGGCGCCGGCACCAATGGATTGGTCAGTTCGACACTTGGCTTCGGGCCGCCGATTGGCAGCTTCGATCCGGTTCTCACCGGCACGCTTCAGGAAGACCACTTCAGTCAACAGACAAGTAGTTCCTTCTCTGTGCCGTTGCTGATACAAAATACCGGCACGGTTGATTTCGCTTACAACCAGGCTTTCCAGTGGGGCACAAACCTGTCGGTGGGCTTCAACAACACCCGCGCCACTACCAACAACATCTTCACCAGCCTGAGCCCTCAGCTCAACTCGAATTTCAGGGCCACGGTTACCCAACATCTATTGCAAGGTTTGGGCTTCGCTCCCAACCAGCGCTTCATCCGGATCGCGAGGAACAATCGTGAACTTTCTGATGTCGCGTTCCGCTTGCAGGTTACCGATTCGGTTGACCAGACCGAGAACATTTACTGGGATCTGGTATTTGCCTACGAAAATGTGCGGGTGCAAAACGAGTCGCTCGCCTTTGCGCAAAAGACGCTTTCGGACACGAAAAAGCAGGTCGAGATCGGCAGCCTAGCTCCGATTGAAGTGGTGCGCGCACAGAGCACGGTAGCTACCGATCAACAGGCAGTGACTACGGCGATGACCAATCTCCAGTTGCAGCAGTTGCTCATGAAAAACGCGATTAGCCGCACATTGAAAGATCCGACTCTGGCTACGGCGGAGGTGATTCCGACGTCAACCATGGACGTTCCGGCGCAGGAGCCTATCGTTCCCGCTGAAGATCTGATCAACGAATCGCTCCGCCATCGCCCGGAATTGGTCGAGTCGCGAATAGATTTGAATAGCCGCGAATTAAGCAACAAAGCCGTGCGGAGCTTACTGTTACCGACTTTAGATCTTTTCGCGTATTACGGGGGATCGGGCCTGGGCGGAGCACAGAACTCGGCAAGTCTGTGCGCGGACCAGAACCCGCAACAGTTTGGCTGCGCCCCCACGCCCGTCTCTTCAACCGGCTACGGCAGCACGCTAAACCAGTTGGTAAATTCCAGCGCACCCGACAAGGGCGTCGGCCTCCAGCTCAACATCCCGCTGCGCAATCGTGCCGCGCAAGCGGTGCAGATCCGCTCGCAGTTGGAATTTCGTCAAGCGCAGTTACGTCTACAACAGATTGAGAATCAAGTCGCCGTCGAAGTTCGCAACGCGCAATTCGACGTCCAGCTAAACCGCGCCAGTGTGGATTCGGCTAGAGCCGCGGTGGAGCTGGGGCGGCAGTCGCTTGACGCGGAACAGAAAAAGTATCAGTTCGGCACATCGACCACCACGCTGGTCTTGCAAAATCAGAGCCAGCTGGCCACAGCGGAGTCGACGCTGGTGAATGCGATGGTCGCCTACGAAAAATCGAAGGTCGAGCTGGACCGTGCCACCGGTCAACTTCTGGATCACTATGGCATCAGTATTGAGGATGCCGCCCGCGGCCAAGTGACGCGCCAGCCCAAGGTGCCCTACGTGGCGCCGCGCAAAGACCTTCCATCATCGACCACGCCGTCACAACCCTCGTCGCCGGAACCACCGGCTCCGCCGTCACAACCGCAACCGTAGCGTCCCGGCAATCGGCTGCGGCGCCTTCGAACCGGATTCACCAGGAACCAGGGAGCGCGTTAAAACCGCGCTCCCTCGATATCCTCTGCAACAATTCTTTACAAATCCATTCTCTTTCACCCGCTCCCCTGCCCCAAGATGGAATCGAGTGACGCCTTGCTCCCATCCCTGGCATCAGAATTTCGAATTGGAACGCTCTGTTAACTTAAAGAAGGAAATTCTCATGCCAGGAGACCATGCCATGTTGTTGCCCCGTCTGACCTCTGCCCCCGCGCGTTCAACCCACTGGATCGTGGCGTGCGCCCTCTTGACGTGCGCGCTATCGCTCTGCGGGTTGGCTCAGAACGCCTCGCCCGCAGCTTCTCCGGCACCGCATACTTCTTCCCCGGCAGTTCCTTCCACACCCCAGCCGGAGCAGAAAACCGCGCAGCCGCAGCAGGTCCACCTTGTGGATTACTCCAAGCCGCGGTCGGCGTTCCCCAACCTGTTGCAGCCTTACCTGCCGCGGCCTCTGGCTGAAGTGAATCTGAGCAACTCTGCGCGCATCGATTCGCTGCTGCAAGATGGCAAGATTTATCTCTCCATCGACGATGCCATCGCGCTGGCCCTTGAAAACAACCTTGATCTGGAGATCGCCCGCTACAACCTCAATATCGCCGACGCCGATATCCTGCGTGCAAAATCAGGAGCGAATATTCTCGGCGTGAACACGGGCGTCGTGCAGAATACGCCGGGAGGCGGCGTTGGAGGGCTAGGTGGAACAGTGGGCTCCGGCGCGGGAGGCACGACCGTGGCCCCGGGGGGAGCGGGAACCGGCACGAACGGCTTGGTCAGCTCTACGCTCGGTATCGGCTCGCCCATTGTCAGCTTTGATCCTGCCTTGACTGGCACCTTGCAATTAGACAAGAACAATACGGAGTCGACGAGCATTTTCAGTCCCGTACCCATCGTAGCGCAAAATACTTACACAGCTGACTTCGGTTACACCCAAGGTTTCCAATGGGGCACAACGCTAAACGGGGGATTCAACAACACGCATGTCACTACCAACAATCCAACAACGCTGTTGAGTCCCGACCTGACTGCCAACTTCCAGTTCAGGCTTACCCAGAACTTGTTGCAGGGCTTCGGAATTCTTCCCAACACACGATTCATTCGCATAGCCCAGAACAATCGCAAGATCTCCAACGTCGCCTTCCGGCTGCAGGTGATCACTACTGTCGATCAGATCGAAAATATGTACTGGGATCTGGTTTACGCCTACGAAAACGTGAAGGTGCAGGAGGAAGCCCTGACCTACGCGCAGAAGGCCTACACCGACACTCAAACGCAGGCACAGGTGGGCACCGTTCCTCCGATCCAAGTAGTTAGCGCGCAAAGCACCGTCGCCACCGACCAGCAGAACCTGATCGTGGCCCAGAACAACCTGGAACTGCAGCAACTGCTGATGAAAAATGCTCTCAGCCGCACGCTGG
>Ga0137381_10003361_pt1 | contig 11363 bp, 9 predicted proteins | sample SagtaG_16_FD_104808 | JGI IMG/M metagenome (GOLD analysis project Ga0137381, IMG submission 104808) | Vadose zone soil microbial communities from Sagehorn Ranch, Mendocino, California, USA - Sage2_L_115_16 metaG | ecosystem: Environmental > Terrestrial > Soil > Vadose zone | place: USA... | reverse complement strand
GTCCTCGGCGAGCGTCTCGTCCTCGACGATCGCCGGCGCCGTCTCCGGCGGGCGGACCGGCGAGGCGTCGATCCCGAGCGCCTGGCTGCGCAGCCTTCCGCCCTGCGCGCCGAAGGCGATCACGAGCTGCGTCTGCGAGAAGCGCAGCAGATCCGCCACGCGGGCGATGTTGAGATCCGACAGACGCTCGCCCGTCTCGCCGCGCGCCGCCGGCAGGAGCCCGACCGGCAGCGGCGCCAGGAACCGCGCCTCCGAACCCGGGAAGACGTCGCACAGACCGTCCGGCCGGATCACCCGCGCCGCCACGCGGCTCACCAGCTTGCTGGTGGCCAGGCCCACCGTCGGCCGCAGGCGCAGCCGCTCTTCGATCTCCCTGCGGATGCGCGCCGCCGCGTCCTGCGCCGCGCCGAACAGCCGCACAGTACCGGTGAGATCGAGAAAGGTCTGTCCCAGGGCGGCCGGCTCGACCAGAGGCGAGTAGCCGCCCAGGAGCGCGAGGACCGCGCCCGTGGCCCGCTTGTAGAGCGCCTCGTTCGGATGCAGGACCGCCGCCCCCGGGCAGCGTCGCAGCGCCACGGGAAGCGGCATCCCGGCCCGCACCCCTTCCCGGGCCGCCTCCTGCGAGACCACGAGCACCGGCGCGCGCGCCGACCCGGGGGGCGCCAGCAGCACCGGCCGCCCGCGCAGGCCGCGATCGATCACGCGCTCGACGGCGATCGGGAAGGCGGCAATGTCGACGTTGAGGACGCTGCGAAGCACAAGCAATCCAATCTACCGGGGGGATATTTGGACTGCGGTATCAACTGACTTCAACGCGAACGCTGTCAGCCAGCCCCAACTCTTGCAGAATTTGGCGGAGCTCCACCGTCAGGCTCGGCGCGTTTTCGGCCCTGACCTTTACCGAGAACCCCACCTCAACCTTGAGCTCCGATCCGGATCGGAGTTTCGGAAGAATTTTCGTCCCGAGACGATTCCAAAGTTCCGGAGGAACGGCACCGACAAGACGAAGAGTCATGGTCCCGGCGCCAGGCATGGGTACGGCAATAGACCCCCGAGCTGGCTCAGGTGTCGGAAGGGGTGTCGGCCCGGGCTCCGCAGCGCGCGCGTGAAACAGGTGCGTGCGAAGAATTGTGCCGGCTCACGATAGTCTTCCGGCGCGGTCCCGGCCACGACCTGCTCGAGGGCGATCGCGAACTCGTCCGGGTTGAACGAGCGCCCCTCTCTGACTTCTCGCCGCGGTGTGGTGACCTTGTACCAGGGTTCCATGCTTACTCTCTCCACGCGGCCGGGGGCCATGTCTCGGCGGCCGCACCTTCGGCCTGGAGAAGAGCGCCGAATGCGCTGGTCATCCTGCGAAAGCTCCGGCTGCGCCTGTACGCGGTCTCCATGTCGAATCGTGCTGTCAGTGAGACCTGATCGGCGGTTTCGTGGTAGCTGCCACCCGGGGCCATTAGCTCTTCGAGGGCTTCTTTCGCGCCTCGCGGAGCCTCCGGGTTGTCCGGCGGCTGCGCGTCATTTCGGATTCCGCAACAACCTCTTAGCGATTCGACAGATGCCAGAAACCACGCCTCATATTCACGATGAGCCATCACTACAACACACGGGATGCCCCCTGAAGCTCGAATGGCCCAATCCTGGACACGTGGCGCCAGCTCCTTGGGACAGTCGTCGTCACCGTCGAAGAGAATCAGAATCGAACTGCATCCCGGTTGTCGGCGAGCAATCTCGATCGCCCGAGAAAGATATTCTTCGCGAATCAGATGAGAACGCGGCTGACGGATCGGCCTACCTATTTGAAGCTCAAATGCACAGGCCCCGTCCCGCAGGCGACGGAGCAACGCGGGCGCCGCCACGACATCGCCATCCCCCTCGACGATCAACTGAACCATGTGTCCACCGTCTCAAAAAGATTTGCTTGCTGCGGACGCGCAACGTCTTCGAAGAGAGGCTCGGGACGGAGAGCGTTCGACCGAAGCAGCTCCCCCGCCCCCATCACATGGTCTTTAAGTGCTTCTCGAGTCGCATCTGAGAGATCCCCGACACGCGTGGCTCCGTGGCCCCACTCGACGATCCTCAAGTGTTCGGGACGGATCCACTTGGCGTCGAGCACTTCCGGGCTGTGCGTCGTCACGACCACTTGCATGCTCTTGGCCGCATGGCGGAACAGATCGAGAACGGCCCCGAGCGCGCCGGGATGGATTGTGGCCTCGGGCTCCTCAACTGCCACGAGCAAAGGGGCCGGGCGCTGAAACACGGCGGTCAGAAGGCCGAGCGCACGCAGCGTGCCATCCGACATGTTGAAGGCCTCAAAGCTCAGGCTCTTAGGCGTGTCGCTCTTGGCCTTCTCGCCCACTCTCCACTTTCTCTCATTCGTCCCGCCGGTGTCCCATTCCTGGGTGAACACCAGGGACAGCTTATTCCCGTGCTTTCGCACACGGATGGCCCGGGTATTGGGAACGATTGTCGCGAGGATCTCGCAGATCCGGTCGAGTTGCTCCGGAGATTGGCGTGCGATCTCCTGGAGGACGCTCGCAGCGTTGCTCCCGTCCTTTCGCAGGCTGATGCCTCCGTCGGGGTCCTGCATCTCGCGAAGTTTTGGCGGCTCGATCGAATATACGCGAAGTCGCGACAACGCCGATACAACTGGCGCAAATCGAGCGTCGCCGCCAACCAGTGGCAGCGAGAGTGCCGTCGGATCGAGCGCCGGATCAAGTCCTTTAACGTTGGAGCGGAAGATCATCTTTTCCCGTTCGAACCAGGACCTCAATCCACTCGCATGTTCAACCAGGCACTGTTCCTTCACGACGTCAAATCCATAGTTCTTGAGAGCCCGGATTTCAAACGCGTATCGCCCCCCGATCGCGCCGCTGTTGATCGCCCCGAAGACGACACCGAGACCCAGATTGGGAGGGTAGCTCCGTTCGGAAGTCCGATTCCGGACCGCCGTGATCCCGCCACGACGATCAAAGACGGCGAGTAACGGCACGGTCATCGCGTCCGCGAGGAATGAGAAGGCATCTACCAGGTTGCTCTTGCCCGATCCGTTCCGACCGACGAGGAACGTCGGATTGTCGAATTCGATGCGCTCGCTCGGAACGCTGCGAAATCGCTTGAGGATCAGACTCTGGACCACGGGCTTGACCACTGTTACCTCGGAACAGCCAGGAGCATGGCGTCAAGGAGGCGCTTCTCTTCGCTTCCCTTCGGGTAGAGAGCCGAGAGGGCGTTCGCAAGACGCAGAAAGTCGGATCCGCGTTCCTGTTCGACCTTGACCTTCAATGCTCTGTCTAATTTCTTGCGTCGCGTAAGCGCGAGGATGTTTTTCCTGAATGTCGCACCCTTCCCAACTTGAGCTACGACCATGTGTCGCTCACGATATCTGAACCGTCGAAGGCCCTGACAAGTCGCATGGAAGACATCCTTGGATCTGCCGTGGCTCGAGCGAGCGGCTAGGCTATCGGTTTGCGAACGCGAACATATCCCGGGATCATTCCGATGCCCTTCGGTACATCCACCCGTTTTCCGTGGCGAATGTGAGGGCTATTGCGATACTGCTCCTCAGTCTTGAATAGCACGTAGCCGTCGGGATCAAATAGCGCGCCCGGGAAGTACGTCAGGTGATTATAAAAAGTCCCTTTCTTGTGATAGAGAGCCTGCTTGGCATTAACATGCCACTCAGCATTCAGTTGCCTCCCGGTCAGGCCGCTGTACACGCGTTGGGGTGAACGACGCTTCCTTGGCAATTGGGAATTCAAGGACATGTGCTGTCCATTTGTCTTCTGAATTCGATTAGTTTCCTCTCCACAGGCGAAGCTGCCATCAGCCAGACGGGCGATTCGTCGCAGAACGCTGTTGGGGGTGTCCTCAAGTGGTCGGGCGTGGTTCTTCAGCCAAGCCCAAACCTCATCATCTATTCGGATCGTGGGCATGCGGTGTCTCCTTTACGAAGTCACCGTGTTATACGTGTTACCGTGTCACATGTCAAGTTCGATCCGATTCTCATGCCACGACCCCCAGGCTGCGCCCAAGCTCCTGGAAGGTCGCGAACTTTGAGAAACCGAGCAGGCGGAAGGCGTCCCGGTGGAGCGTCTGACCTTCGAGCGTGCTGACAACGAGCGCGCGGGCGAAGCGCTTGCTGACCCGTGCCGCCTGCGTCAAGTAAAAGTCGCCGCCACTCCCCCTGGGGATCGCCCGCAGTCGTTCGAGCTCGGCTTCGTACGCCTTCCAGAGCTGCTGTCGCGTCAGGCCGCCAACGTCGTGGATCCGGCGCAGGATGACCAGGGTGCTGACCTTAAAGCGGCGGGCGAGTCGATTGACCTCGGCGAGCAGTTCGACCTTCGGCTGATATTCCTCACGAACGACGGCGAGCGGCACGAGTATCTCGGCGGCGACCTGATTGCACCAGCGCTCGACCTCATGCTCCGGCAGCCAAGCAGCCTGCGCATCGGACACGGCAGACTGACCGAGCCAGATATGAGCCAACTCATGGGCGAGCGTGAACATCTGGGCCGCTTTGGTGTCCGCGCCATTGATGAAGATGAGCGGAGCGAGATCGTCGGTCATGGCGAAGCCGCGAAATTCTTCGGGATCGAGATGCCGCCGGTTATTGTTCAGCACCACGCCGCTGCACATGACGAGAATCCCGAGTGCGTCCGCCTGCTCAATGAAGCGGCGCAGCGCGTCGGTCCAAGTCGGCGTTTGGCGGCGCTCGTCCAGGTCGAACCCCAGCGCGCGCCGCATCCTCGCCGCGGTTTCCACGACGTCGCTCGTCAAATGCGCGCTGCCCACGAATGGAACGGGGTCCTCGCGTACGGAACGCGCAAAGTCGCGGTACCACTCCTGGCGTTGCTGGCAGATGTAGACGGTGTCGAGCAGGTCCGGGCTCGGGCGCTCGATGCGTTCGTTGCCGGCGGTGCGAAGGTCGGGGATCGGAATACGCTCGATCGGCGGCTCCTGGAGAAACAGGAAGCCGACCGGTGTGTACGTGGCCTTGGCGAAGCGCTCGATCTGCTTGAGCGTCGGACGCGCCGCGCCCCGCTCCCAGGCGGGGAGCTGGGGAATGCGCTCGGCCAGTTCGCCGAGCTTCAAACTGGCACGCTCGCGCGCCCAGCGCAGTAACTTCGGTTTCACGTCGACACGCATCATCGTGGGATCTGAATTTCCTTCCGGGCTTGGCGGCTCGTTACCCGGCGCTTCAACTGCGAGGAATCATATTACTTTCTCCCCTACGCCACCCTGATCATCTGGACTCCGACGAACTCCGACTCGAGCTTCGGGTCCCCCTCCTCGAGAAGCATCTCGACGACGTCGCGCAGGTTTCTCTCCAGCTCGTCGAGGCTGGCGCCGAGGCTGTGGGCTCCCGGCCAGCCGGGCACGCGCCCGACGTACAGACCCGAGTCGGGATCCCGTTCAATCACGGCATTGAAGGTGCGCATCTGACGTCCCTCACCGATGAAACTTCCGGATCAGCCCGACCACGATCCCCTGCACCTGCAGGTCCCCCTCGTCCACGATGATCGAGGACACGCGCGCGTTGGCCGGGCGCAGCTCGACGCGCGTGCCGCGGCGGTAGTACTGCTTGATGGTCGCGTCGTCGCCGATCAGGGCGACCACGGTCTGGCCGTTCTCGGCGTCGCGCTGGCGCTTGACGATGACGATGTCGCCGTCGCGGATCCCCTCGTCCACCATGCTGTCGCCGACGACGCGCAGGGCGAAGTTGTCCTCGCCGCGCAGGAGCATCTCGGGGACCTCGACGGTCTCGGGGTAGGCGATCGCCTCGATCGGGCGGCCAGCGGCCACCCGGCCGAGGAGCGGCAGGATGGCGGTGGCCGGGCCCGGCTCGACCAGAGTCAGGGCGCGCTTCTGGTTGTCCCAGGGGGTCTTGAGGAACCCCTTCGCGACCAGGCTCTTGAGATGCTTCTGGACGGAGTTGTAGGAGCCGAAGCCGAAGTTCCGGCGGATCTCCTCGTAGGACGGGGAGACGCCGTGCGTCTGGATGTACCCCTTGATGAACTCAAACACGACCTTTTGCCTCTTGGTCAGGTTGCCGGGCTGCCCTGCCTGCGCGCGCGTCATCCTCGTGCTCCCGCCGGGCGGGGAACGCCCGCAATAAAGATGATAGCCGTGGCCGGGGTCCCCGCCTGGGCGCGCTCCCCCCGGAGACGCTCCCGGACGGCCGGTCCCCCGGCCCGCGATCAGGTTAGGTGTAAATCAGGTGAATGTCAAGAGGAAGACAAAGTTCCTTGACAATTTTTTGTTTGACAGTATATGGATCGGCAAGCAGAAGATCGGGATCAGTTCAACCGGACTGTTTCTCGATTCGAAAGCGATCCGCGACGGCGTCGTCGACGTGAGACGAATCGCGCGGTAGGGGGGCTGAAGAAGGGGAAAGCGGGGGGTCACCCCGGTGGTGTCCGGCCAACTCCGGCGTCACTCCCCTTCTCCAGCCCCCCATTCACGCCTGCCCGAATCGTCGTCCGCCCCTCCTCCCGATCGATTCACCGGGAACGATCCCTTCAACAAGCTGATCGATCGCGACCCGGACGACAACCTGGTGGCGGCCGTGGCCGGCCCCCTCCCGGAGAACATCGCCGGGAACTGACCCTCCCGTCCGCTACGGCTGTCGCCCGGGCGGTTTCTCCACCGACTGTCCCAGCGGCGGAACATCGCCCGGGATCGGGGCGCCGGGCGGTTGCGCCCCCGGCGGCGCGCCCTGCGAAGAAGCGTCGGGCGGGGCCATCGGCTGACCGGTCTCATCCTTCCAGAGCGTGTAGGTGTAGAAGATCGTCTTGTCAGGATCGAGGCGGGCGTCCGCCACCTGGGTGGCGTCGCCGAGCGGATAGCGCATGATCAGGTACCGCATCACCTCCGCGAACGGCCGGGCGAACTCGATGATGAGCGTGGCGCTCTTCGGCATCTTGATGATGCCGTCGAGATCGAGTGTCGAGGGGTCGTTGACCAGGTGGATGTTGGGGCGATCACCGATCAGGTAACGCAGTGTGTCCACGCGCAGGGTGTGCAGGACGTAGATCATCCGATCCGGCGGCAGGGTGCGCACGAATATCCCCATGATCGTCTGCGGGGCGCCGAAGTGCTGCATCGCCTGCTCCGACCGGCCGGCGCGCAGGAAGTAATCGCTGAATCCCTGCATAGCACTCCAGGCGATGAGAGGCGCCACGAGAAGCGCCCCGAGCCAGACGGTCAGCGGCGGGCGCAGCGACGCGACGTCCTCGAACAGGCGCCTCGCGAGAAGCGCTGCGAACAGACACAGCCACGGCACGTTCACGAGCATCCGCGTCAGGCTGGGACCCGCGAGGCCGACCGTCAATAAGAGCGACAGGTAGCACAGGACGAGGAGACCGCAGGCGGCGTCCTGCCGCCGCAGGGCGCGCCATGCCGCGTAGACGAGACCGAGGGCCGACAGCGCCGCCACGACCGTGGTCTCGGGCGGGAGACCGATGAGACCGTAGACGGTGCTTATGCCGTCGCTGATGAATGCGTCGCTCTGGATGACGGCGTAGCGCGAGGCGAAATAGTGCGGCATGGCGCACGAGGCGAGGAGATTCAGCCAGAAGTTCGCCTTCGGCGTGATCAGGGCCGCGTAGGCTCCCCGCGTCACGAACCCCCAGGGGCCGATCCCCGACAGGAGCATCAGCAGCGCGACCAGGGCGGCGGCCGCTCCGAGGGCGACGAGGAGGGCGCGGCGGGCCCGGGGATCGGCGGGGCTGCCCGCGGCCCAGCCGAGCGGCCGGCGCAGGAGCCAGAATACGACCATGGCGATCGGGACCGCCCGGAACGACGTGTAGCTCCAGAAGCCGAGCCCCAGGAAGACGCCCCAGGCCAGGTGGTCGCGCATCCTGCCGGTCTCCAGGGCCTTCAGAAAGAAGCCGATCGTCGCGAGGGCGAAGATCGGCGCCAGCACGGCGCGCTCGCCGACGCGGCTGTACAGGATGTGCCACGGGGAGACCGCGAGAAAGGCCGTCGATACGAGCGCCACCGGCCAGCCGAACCGATCGCGGGCGAACAGGTAGAGGACCAGGAGCGTCAGCACACCCGCGGCGATCGCCACGGCGCGCAGGGGGAAGATCAGGCCCATCACGGGGTCGTCCAGGAACCTCGGCGTCAGCCCGAACACGGCCGGCATCGCCTTCAGGAGGTTCAGCTCGATCTCGGCGCTCCTGAACGAGAAGGCGGCGAGGTGATGGAACATCGTCTCGCGATTCAGTCCGCTCGTGGTCAGCGTCGCGAACGAGTGATGAGGGTCGTCCAGGATCTCCCGGGTCTCGAGGGCGTTGATCGCTTCATCGTTGTTCAGGCCCCAGGGAATGAGGTCGATGCGATAGACCCTGAGATAGAAACCCCCGAAGACGAGGAGCGCCACGAGCGACCACTCGAGGCCGGGGGGGAGGGAGCGCAGGCCGAGGGTCGTCCGCTTGGAGCCTCTCGGCTCCTCGGTGTCGTCGAAGCGGCGGGCCAGAAGGACGAAGACCAGGAGCGCTGCGGCCAGGACCAGGAGCGCGGCCCCGGTCAGGAGTCTCCAGGTGAACCCTCCGGACCACGACAGGATGATCTGACCGGCGAGCGCCAGCGCAGTGGCCAGCGGAACCGCCGCGGTCCGCAGGACTCCGGACCGCCAACCCTCCGCCCGGCCGGTCTCCGCCTGCATGATCTTCGGCATTCTCCCGCGCCGCGCGGCGGCGCTTCAGTTGATATAGCCGAGGGATTTTAGTCGTTCCCGGATCTCGTCGTCCAGAACGACGCTCTGCTCCGGTCCCGCCGGCCGCAGGTGCCAGATGAAGAACCCCAGCCGCCCGCCGTCGGCGTGCGGCGGTCTCGTGTAGGCGGCGTCGAGCGTGGGACGGCCTTCCAGGGCGAAGGGCATGACGCGCGGATTGCTCTCGCCGCCCCCCAGGAAGATGTGATCGAGGACCGGCCGCCCGTCGATGAGAAGGTAGAATTCGGCCTCCGACTCCTCGGGAGCGATCGTGAAGGACAGGCCGCTCGCTCCGTCCTGGCCGTCGTCGGTGAAGGTGAGCGTCCCCGGCGAGCCGAGGACGTACTTGCCGCGCTCCCGGAACAGCGGGACCACCGAGCGGAAGATTCCCCGCGTGCGAACCTGCCCCTGGAAGCGGTGCTTCCGGCCGTCGCTGCTCCAGCGCAGGTTCCACCCCCCAGAAAGGAAGTCCACCTGCGCGAACAGCCCCCGCACCAGGGCCCGTCTGTCCTCGGGCCGCTTCTCCGACAGATCGTCCCGCTCGCGCGGATCGGCGGCGAGGTCATAGAGCTCGGCGCGGTTCTCGTCCATGGACTGGATGAGCTTCAACGATCCGCGCCGGATCGCCTTCAGATGCGCGTTCAGCCTGATCGTCTCGCTCACCAGCGGCCGCTCCGCCGGCGGGCCCGAGGCAGCCCCGCCAGAGGCTCCGGTGGGCGGCACCCGCAGGAGGGGCATGAGACTCGCTCCCTGCACGCCCGGAGCCGGCGCGGTGCCGGCGACCTCGGCAATCGTGGCAAGCAGATCGATCCAGCTCACCGGCACCGTGACGCGCGCCCGCGGCGGACCGGCCGCCGGCGCCAGGCGCCCCATGACGAGCGGCACGCGCACGACCTCCTCGTAGAGCCGGCGGCCGTGACCGATCGAGCCGTGGTCCTTGAACTCCTCGCCGTGGTCCGCGGTCACGACGACAAAGGCGCGCGGCCCGCGTCCGGACGCCGCCAGGCCGTCCAGCAGGCGGCCGATCTGCTCGTCCACGAAGCGGATCTCGCCATCGTACCGGTCGATCAGGAACCGGCGGTAGTCGTCCGGCAGGGGCAGGCGCGGGTCCTGGAACTTCGAGATCGAATCGTAGGTCGCGTCCAGGGGGCCGTGGTAGTCGTCGGGGTAGAGGGCCCGGAACCGCTCGGGCGGCTCGTAGGGCCAGTGCGCGTCGAAATAGTGCACGAAGAGGAAGACGGGCCTGCGACCCTGCCGCGACAGCCAGGCGAGGGCGGCGTCGGTGACGCGGTCCGCGGCCGGCTCCATGCGGGCCTCCGGCCGGTAGGAAGGCCGCGACACGCCGAAATCTTCGAAGGTCTCGAAGCCGCGATCGAAGCCGAAGATCGACGAGACGTAGACGTGCGACACGAAGGCGCCGGTCGAGTAGCCCGCCCGCTTCATCGTCTCGGCCAGCGTCGGCACGTCCGCCCCGAGCTTCAGACCGTCGTTCTCGACCCGGTGGCTCGACGGGAGCCGGGACGTCATCATCGACATCACCGACGGCAGCGTCCAGGGCGCGGCCGACGAGGCCGACTCGAACACGGTCGAATGCCGCGCCAGCGCGTCGATGCGCGGGGACGTTCCGCGGTCGTAGCCGTAGACACCCAGGTGGTCGGCGCGCAGCGTGTCCACCACGATCAGGACGACGTCCTCGTGCGCCGCATCGAAGCGGCCGCGGCACGAGCAGGTGAGGAGGTGCGCGGCCAGGAGCGTCAGAATGAGGATCGGGACGGACGGTCCGGGACGGACGGGCATCGACTCAGCGGGTGGCGACGGGCTGAAGCTCGTGGACCACGCGGCCCCCCACGACCGTGGCGACCGGCCAGCCGCGCAGGGTCCAGCCGTGGAACGGACTGTTCCGCGACTTCGACTTGAACCGCGACACGTCCACCGTCCGCTCGAGCTCCGGATCGATGATCGTGACGTCGGCGTCCGCGCCGACCGCGAGCGTCCCCTTCTTGATCCCCAGGATGCGGGCCGGGTTCCGCGACAGGAGCTCGACGAAGCGGGCCGGAGCCAGGCCGCCCTTCCGCACGCAGCGGTCCACGATCAGGGGGACCGTGGTCTCCAGGCCGATGATGCCGAACGGGGCCTCGTCGTACTCGACGAGCTTCTCGTCCGCGTGGTGCGGCGCGTGGTCCGAGGCGATGGCATCGATCGTCCCGTCCAGGAGCCCCTGCAGCAGGGCCTGCCGGTCCTCCTCGCTCCTAAGCGGCGGGTTCATCTTCGTGTTGGGATCGTAGTGCGAGTCGGCGACCGACTGATCGGTGAGGACCAGGTGGTGCGGGGTCGCCTCGCAGGTGACGGCGACGCCCTCCTGCCGGGCACGCCGCACCTTCTCGAGGCTGCCGCGCGTGCTGATGTGCGCCACGTGCAGCCGCCCGCCGGTCATGGCGGCCACCGCCAGGTCGGTCGCCACGGCGACCTCCTCCGAGGCACCCGGGATCCCCTTGAGGCCGAGGACGGTCGACACGAATCCCTCGTTCATCACGCCTGAGGCGCTGAGGTTCGCGTCCTCGCAATGGTCGATGAGAGGGATACCGAAGATCTTCGTGTACTCCAGCGCCATGCGCAGCAGGTGGCTGTTCCCGACCGGCCGGCCGTCGTC
>Ga0137381_10003356_pt1 | contig 11370 bp, 9 predicted proteins | sample SagtaG_16_FD_104808 | JGI IMG/M metagenome (GOLD analysis project Ga0137381, IMG submission 104808) | Vadose zone soil microbial communities from Sagehorn Ranch, Mendocino, California, USA - Sage2_L_115_16 metaG | ecosystem: Environmental > Terrestrial > Soil > Vadose zone | place: USA... | reverse complement strand
GAGTGTGTCAGATTTTTTGTGCGCGGGGCTTTTCTCTGTCCGGTACCGGATGTTTATCCGGTGTCCTTTGTTCGCGCTATCTGATGCCGTCGTGCCCGTTTTATCCAGCGGCCTCGCGGAATCGGACTTACTGTTGCTTTCGCGGGCAGATGCTGCGTGTCCCGGTTTTCGCGGCGTTTGCTGTTGTCCTGGGCGCCTGCTGCCTGATCCTCCGGGGATCGCATAGCGGGCCGTTCTCGTCTGTCACTTAATATAGCAGACGGTAATGACCGGGCCGGGGTGACACGCGCGTGCCTTTTCCTCTTTTTATTTCTCAAGGTGCGGGCGGGCGGGGCCGCGTCCCGGGCCGGGGCCCGGGTCAGGGGTGCAGGAGGCCGGTGTGCTCGGCGATCGCCTCGTCCAGGTCGGCGGCGGCGACCGCCAGGGCGATGTGCAGGTCCGCCAGGCCGGCCCAGTCCGCGGCGAGCTCCGCGCAGGCGGCCTCGGCCGCGGGCTGCCCGGCCAGCGCGCCGGCCAGGGCAGCGGCATCGGCGAGCAGGTCAGCGACCTGCCCGGCGTCCAGGGCGTCGAGCGGGACGCTCCCGGCCTGCACGCCGTTGCCTGGTACCGGCATCCTGCACCCCCGCTGCTCACATGCGGTCGGCGAACCGCTCCGGCCAGCGGGCCACCATCTCGCCCCAGGCCTCGTGCCAGCCCTGGGTGACGTGCCCCTCGATCAGCCGCGCCGCGCCGTCCCGCTTGTTCTTCGGCTTTCCGGCCTGCCGGGCGCGCTGCTCGGCCCGCTTCTCCTCGATGTCGAGGATAGCCAGCCACAGGGTCTTGACCGCGGAGTCATCGTTCGGGAACTGGGTGCGCGTTTTCAGGACTTTCCGCATTTCCCGGTTAAAGGACTCGATGGCATTCGTCGTATACAGGACCTTCCGGAGCGCGGGCCCGTATTCCAGGAACGGGATGAACCGGTCCCAGGCCCGCTCCCACACCGCCGTCGCGGCCGGGTACTTCCTCCCCAGCGGCGTGCCGGAGAAATCGGCGAGCGCCGCGTAGGCGGCGTCCGCGTCGCACGCGGTGTAAATGGCACGCAGCGCAGCGGCCATCGCCTTGCGGTCGTTACAGGACGCGTAGTTCAGCGCCCGGCGGATCAGGTGGACAGTGCATGTCTGCACCGTCGTGCCCGGCCATGTCGCGGTGATCTCGTCGCCGAGGCCGGACAGCCCGTCGCAGCACACGAACAGGACTTCCTCCAGGCCCCGGTTGCGCAGCTGCGCCAGCGCCTGCGCCCACGCCTTCGCGCCCTCCGCCGGCGCGACCCAGATGCCCAGCACCCGCTTCGCGCCGCTGTCGTCGATCCCGACCGCGATGTTCACCGCCTTGTTCCGCACCGCCGACCCGTCCCGCACCTTCGCGACCAGCGCATCGACGTAGACCACCGGGTAGAACGGCTCCAGCGGCCGGTGCTGCCACTCCCGCATCGCCTCCAGCGCCTGGTCCGTCACCCGCGAGACCGTGTCATGCGACAGGTCCACCCCCGTGGTCTGCCGCACGTGCCGGGCGATGTCGCGCACCGACATGCCCTTCGCGTAAAGGCTGGTGATCACCGCGTCCAGGCCGTCGCTCCGCCGGGCCTGCCTGGGCACCAGCACCGGGTCGAAGGACCCGTCCCTGTCCCGCGGCACCGCGATCCGTACCGGCCCCACCTCGGTGTTCAGCGTCTTTACGCTGGACCCGTTGCGCCGGTTCGCCTCGCCGTCCCCGCCGTCCAGGTGCGCGTCCAGCTCCGCCGTGAGCCCCGCCTGCAGCACCTGCCCGATCACCCCGGTCAGCAGCCCGCCCGGCCCGGTCAGCGTCACCGGCCCCCCGGACCTGGCACGCTCCGCCAGCTGCCCCGCCAGCGACGCCAGCACCTCCTCCGGCAGAACCAGCCCTTCACCATCCTCGGCCAGGGCCGGCAAAGATCCCCCCTCCGGGTCCTCGACTTCGGCCGCCGGATTCTCTACCATCGTCATTTTGACCTCCCCTCGTTCAGGTCACCCCCAGTGACCTGCGGAAACGCTCCTGTTTACCACCTCCCCGCACAAACTTTCTGACACTCTCGGACGGTCACGGTCACCCGCCCGGCGAACCCCGCCGGCGCCGCGCCTGCCGGGCCCGCGGGCGCCGGGCCCGCGGCCGGGGCCCCGCCCGGCCCGCCGGGGCCTGACCCGCCCGGGCCGGTGCCTTCACGCCCGCCGCCGGGGTCCTGCCCGCCGGGGTCCGGGCAAGGCCGGGAGTCCTTGCCGAGGAGCAGATCAAGGTAGGCGCGGGCGCGGAGCACGTCCATGTCGCCCTCAAGCCCAGCCTTCTTCAGCTCCCGCGCCCACGCGCTGATCCGCTGGTCCGCGGCGAGCACCTCGACCGGGGGCAGTTCCCGGCCCATCAGCGCCGCGTTCCCGGAATCTTCGGCCCACCGCTGCACCCGCGCGTCCCGCGCCGCCTGCTCCCGCCGCTTGCGCGCTTTCTCCGGCGCGACCTCCATCACCGCGCGGGCGATCGCCGCGCGCAGCCCGCCCGGGGTCAGCCGCCCGGCCCGGCCCAGCACCAGCGCCTCGGCCGCCCGCGCCTCGTCCGGGTCAAGCAGCGCGGTGGCCCAGGCGATGATCTCCGCCTTTCCCCTGGTGATCACCCCGCCCCGCAGGGCCGCCACGGTCCTGGGCAGCCGGGCCGCCAGCCGCAGCGCCAGGGTCAGCAGGTCATCAGCACGGCCCCGGGACTCGGCCAGCGCGTGGGCCAGCTCATCAGCACTGAACTCATCCCACCCGGCCGGCAGCCGCGCCGCCCCCTCCGGCTCGCAGCCCGGCCCGGGATTCCGCCGGATCAGCTCCGCCACCGCGGCCAGCTTCCTGGCCGCCGCATGCGCCTCCACCCGGTCCCACGCACGCAGCACCCCGGTCAGCTCATCATCGGACGCGCCCGCATAGGAATCATCCGCGCCCGCCGCCGCGTCAGCGAACAGGGCCAGCTCCGGGCCGCCCGGCATGCCATCAAGCGCCGCCCCGGAGCCGAACGCCGGGCGGCGGGCCGCCTCGCGGATCTCCGCGAGTTCCTGCGGGGTCAGCTCATCCTCCGGGGCGGCCTCCTCCTCGTCTTGCCACCAGGGGCCTTCCGGCTCAGCGGCGTACCGGGAGGGATCATCGTCCCACCCGGGGTCCGCGGGAACCGGCTCCGGAGGCATGCACCACCACCCGTTCGGAATACTGATCTTACATATAGAACATGATAGCGAAATATATGCTTTCAAGCAAGGTAATTGCACAATTCGTCGCGACAGAAATTGAACGGCCAGGCCCCTGAGCACACACGGCGCTCCTGTATGAAGTCGACTGGCAACCGACGGCCTGGGCCCGGACGCAGGAAGTCGCCGGAACCGGTTAGTCAAGGACTGCCAGCAGGTCGCTGAGTACGCCGCGCGCAGCGCGGTCGCTAGCCAAAACACCGGGCGGGCGAGGCCGGCCCATTCGTGACAGCATGTCGGCATGAAGGTGCTGCGCACTCCCGAGGATCGTTTCGCCGGCCTGCCGGATTTCGGTTATCCGCCGCGGTACGGCGAGGTCGACGGGCTCCGGCTCGCCTACGTGGAGACCGGTCCGGCCGACGGCGAGCCCGTCCTGCTACTGCACGGGGAGCCGAGCTGGTCGTTCCTGTACCGGAAGGTCATGCCGGTGCTCGCGGACGCGGGCCTGCGGGTCATCGCGGCGGATCTGGTGGGGTTCGGCCGTTCGGACAAGCCGTCCGAGGTCGGTGATCACAGCTTCGCGCGGCACGTGGAGTGGATCCGCGGGCTCGCGTTCGACCGCCTCGACCTGCGCGGGCTGACCATCGTCGGGCAGGACTGGGGCGGCCTGATCGGGCTGCGGCTGGTGGCCGAGCACCCGGACCGGTTCGCCCGGGTGGTAGCGGCTAATACCGGGCTGCCCACCGGTGACGTGCCGATGCCCGACGTCTGGCTGCGGTTCCGCGAGGTCGTCCGCACCGCGCCCGCGCTGAGCGTGTCCCGGCTGGTGCAGTCAGGCTGCCGGACCACGCTCTCGCCCGAGGTCCTGGCCGCTTACGAGGCGCCGTTCCCCGACCCGGACTACACCGCCGCCGTCCGGGCGATGCCGGGCCTGGTCCCGACGTCCCCCGATGACCCGGCCGCGGAGGCCAACCGGGCGGCCTGGCGCCGCCTGGCGGCCTGGGACAAGCCGTTCCTGGTGGCGTTCAGCGACCGCGACCCGATCACCGGCGCGATGGCGCCCGTCCTGAAGGACACCGTGCCTGGCGCCAAGGGCCTCGAGCATCCCGTGATCGAAGGGGCGGGCCACTTCCTGCAGGAGGACGCGGGCGAGCGGCTCGGTGCCGTGATCGCTGACTTCGTCCGCGCTCACCCGGCGGGTTAGCAAGAGTCCTGTCGGCGCGGTCACCGGGGTACGCATGACAAGCGACGAAAAGGCAGGCGCAGCGTCGGCCGCCCGGTCCGGTCAGGGAGCCGCTGCCGCGCTGGACACCTTCCGGCGGCTCCGTGATGCGCTGGAAGCGCTCGACCGAGAGGAGATCAACCATGGCCGACGACGAGGCCGGGAATGACCTGGGCATCGTCACCAAGCTGAGCCCTCGGCCGGTCGCCGAAACCGTCGCGCGGCTCTCCGGCATGGTCACCGCGAAGGGGATGCGGCTCTTCGCCGTGATCGATCAGCAGGCCGAGGCCCGGCAGGCCGGGCTCGACTTGCGCGAGACCACGCTGGTGATGTTCGGCAGCCCGGCGGCAGGCACGCCGGTGATGGAGGCGGCCCCGCTGGCCGCGCTGGACCTGCCGCTCAAGGTCCTGGTGTGGGCGGACGAGGGGCAGACCAAGGTCTCGTACTACTCGCCGGCCGTGATCGCGGCCCGTCATTATCTCAGCGCCGAACTCGCCGGCCACCTGGCGGGCATCAACGCGCTCACCGACGCGCTGGTAGTACCGTAGGCGTTCGCCGCCGCTCGCCGGGGAATGACCCTTACGGCGCATAGCCGGCATTCCGGCCGGCTGGCCAGGGAGGGGCCGACCTGCACGCCGGGGCCCAGGTGATCTACATCGTCATGGCCGGGGCGGCCTGGGGCCGGGCCCGGTCGGCGGGTAGTTAAGACCCGAGCAGTTCGCTGTCCCCGGGGGAATCGTCGGACTCCAGCGGCTCCGGCGCGGCGGGCAGCACCTGCTCGATGTAGGCCTTGGCGGCGGCGGTGGTGCCGACGTCACGGCCCGCCGCCTCGGACATGTACCAGCGGTGCTCGAGCACCTCGTGGAAGATCTCCGCCGGAGGCAGCCGCCCCCGCAGGCTGTCCGGGATGGCCGCGATCACCGGGTCGTAGACCTCCTCGAGCCACCGGTTGGCCGCCACCACCTCGGACACCGGCCGGCCCTGCTTCTGCTCCAGCCAGGCCCGGAACCCCGCCATGTCGTTGAGCAGCCGGCGCGCCTGGTTCTCCCCGGCGTCGATCCCGGTCCGCAGGAACAGCTTCCTCGAGTCGTACCCGGATTCGGCCACCCGGGTCTTCAGCCGCAGCTTGTTGCCCTCGCCGGTGCTGATCAGCTCGACCTCGTCCGCGTCGAAGCCGAGCTCGTTGAGCCGGTGCAGGCGCTCGGCGATCCGGTACCGCTGCTCCTCGGGCCGCAGGATCTCCTCGCGGGTCAGCTCGTGCCACAAGGACTCATACCGGCGCCCGAGCTCCTCGGCGATCTCCAGCGGGTCCACGTCGGCCGGGAGCAGGTCACCCGCCTGCAGGTCGAGCAGCTCGCCGTAGACCCGCTCGCTGGCCAGCTCCAGGTCCCACTCGCGCTGCCCGTCGGTCAGCTCCGGGTGCAGCTCGCTGGTCTCCGCGTCGACCAGGTACGCCTCCAGCGTGCCCGCGTCGTGCCGGAACAGCGTGTTGGACAGCGAGCAGTCGCCCCAGAAGAACCCGGACAGGTGCAGCCGGACCAGCAGTTCGACCAGTGCGTCGAGCAGCCCGTCGGTGGGATGCAGGCCGCGCGGGGCGGAGAAGACCGCCCGGTAGGTGGTCGCGTAGGACAGGAACCTGGTGACCAGGATCGCGTCCGGGTCGGAGCCCGGCGGGACCGCGTCGTCCAGGTCGACCGCGATCCCGACCACCTCGACCGCGGGGATACTCGACTCGCCCAGCGCCCGGAGCAGCCGGTACTCGCGCCGGGCCAGCCGCTCGCTGAGCTCCTTGAGGGCGTACAGCGTGCCGTCGTCGTAGACGAAGCGGACCACGTGCCGCGAGATGCCCCGCTGCCTGATCTCGACCAGCCGCTCGTCCTGCCATTCCGCCAGCGGCTGGGACCATGGCAGCGTGAGCAGTCCGGCCGCGTGGTCGGCGGGGGGAGTGAAGACGAAGCGCATAGCAACACAGTGTCCCGTATCCAGGTGCAGGAACCGTGACCCGTTCGGCCTAATCATTAATCCCGAACGGCCGCGGTGCGCGCCTCAGCAACCCTGCGCGTCCAGCTGGGCGGGAGCCATGTTGGCGCCGCTGATCACGACGGCCACCCGCTCCCCGGGCGAGGGCTTGTAGGCGCCGGTGAGCAGGGCCGCGATCCCGACCGAGGCGGCCGGTTCCGCGGCGATCCTGGCCGCCTGCCACAGCGCCCGCTGGGCCGCCAGGATCGAGGCGTCGTCGACCAGCACGACGTCCTCCACGTAGGCCTGCGTGATCGGGAACATCAGCTCGCCTACCCGGCGCGGGGCCAGGGCGTCGGCGGCGACGCCCTCGGCCGGGGCGTCGGCGGGCCGGCCCTCGGCCCGGGCCCGGGTCAGCGTCGGGGCGCCGTCCGGCTCGACCCCGATCACCCGGACGGAGCCGGCGAACCAGGCGGCGATGCCGCCGATCAGCCCGCCGCCGCCGACCGGCACCAGCACGGTGTCCAGGTCTCCGCCATCGAGCCGGCCAGCCTGCTCGGCCAGCTCCAGGGCCAGCGTGCCCTGGCCGAGGAGGGTTTCCCGCTGGTCAAAGGCATGCACGCTCATCGCGCCCGAGCTCGCCACCCAGGCCTGCGCGGCGGCCAGCGCGTCGGCGTAGCGCTCGCCGGTCACCACCAGGTCCGCGCCGAGCTGCCGGATGCGCTCGATCTTGGCCGGGGCGGACACGGTGGGCACGAAGATCCTGGCCGGCACGCCGCTCTGCTTTCCCCCCAAACCCACCCTAGACGCGGCGTAGGCCACGGCCACTCCGTGGTTGCCGCCGGAGGCCGCCATCACGCCCGCGGGCGGCACATCCCGCAGCAGCAGGTTCGCGAATGCGCCGCGGGCCTTGAACGACCCGGCGCACTGCAGCTGCTCCAGCTTGAGGGTGACCACGGGCAGCCCGGCGGCCGCCGGGTCGAGTTCGCCGAGGTCGACCTGAACCACCGGCGTGCGCCGGATGTAGGGCCGGATCGTGTCGTAGGTGGCGCGGATGTCGTCACGGGAGATCACCTCTGCACCCTACCCACGTCGTTAAGGCCGGGGGAAACTAGCTGTCATGACTGAGCACACGCACGACCACGACGAAGACGCGGCCTGCGCGGTGGCCCACAGCCCCGTCGCCCCGGCCGCCGCCGCGGCCGGGGCAGGCCCTGGCGGCACCGCGGGGGAGCGGACGCTGATCGCCGTGTTCGCCTCGCCGGTTGCCGGGTACCTGCTGCGGTACGGCGCGGACATGGGGTTCCGCGGGCTGCTGCTCGAGCCCGACGAGGCCCGCGCGGCCGGTGCGGCCGCCCTCGGGTTCCCGCTGCTCACCGCCGTACCCGACGACCTCGACGACTCCGCCGACGTGGTCGTCACCGACCATCACCGGCCCGAGCTTGGCGTCATGCTCCGCGACGCGCTGGCCACCAAGGCCCGGTGGGTCGGGATCATGGGCAACCCGCACCACGTCGGGCCGCATGTGGCCATGCTCGCCGAACTCGGCGTCCCGGCGGACGAGATCGCCCGCGTGCACCGGCCGATCGGGCTCAACATCGGCTCCCGGATCCCGCCGGAAATCGCCGTCTCGGCCCTGGCCGGCCTGCTCGCCGACCGCAACGGCCGCCCCGGCGGATTCGACTTCTGAGCGCACGGGACCTCCCCCGGGCATACTCGCCCGCTTGACCCGGTTACAGGGGATAGCGGGCCACAGCATTCGCCGCCGCCTGGACACTGCGGCAGCCGTACGCGCCCTTGCGGCACGTTGGGCTGAGATCAGCCAAAGCGGAGGCGCTGGCGTACGGGAGGCGGGGTTGGCCGGGGCTTTCGTCCGGCACCGGGGGCTTATCGCGTTCGCGGCCGGGGGAGCGATGGCCGAGGCGGCGGTGCTCTCTTTCCTCGCGCCCAGTGCCCGGCCGCTCGCGCCGCAGGTCACCGCGCTCCCGCCGTTCGCGGCCTACCACGACCTGCGCTGGCTGTTCGCCTTCAACCAGTCGTGGCTCGGCTTCACCGGGGTGCTCGTGCTGCTGGTCATCGCCCGGTCGGCGGTGGATGCCGTGCTGATCATGCTGGCCTGGCCGGGCGGGGCCGAAGGGAAGGAAGGGGCGCGGCAGTGGCCTCCGCGGCCGCGGTTCCTGCCCTCGCTGGTGTCCTGCGCGGTGCTGACCGTGCTGGTCGGGCTGGTGCTGTCGCCGGTGGTCACGCTGATGTTCGGGGTGGCGCTGCTCCCGTTCTCCTGGCCCTACCTGGCCGCGGTGCCGATCCTGCTCGGCACCGCGATGGCGCTGAGCCAGGGCGGCGTGGGCCAGGCCTGGTGGCGGCGGCTCCCCCCGGCCCGCATCGCGGCGTGGGTGATCGCCACCTTCGGCGCGCTGTCGCTGGCTTCGGCGCTGATGCCGCACCTCGGTACGCCCGGCGTCGTGGCCGTGTCCGGCCTGGCGGGGATCGTGGACGCGCGGGCCTGGTACGCGCTGACCGCGGCGGCTGCCGCGGGGACCACGGAAAGGCCGCCCCACTCGTGGCAGTGGCGGGCGGCGCTGTGGCGCATCCGGCGCGCGCTGCGGCACCGGACCACCTGGGTGCCGGTGGCGCCGCTGGCGGCGGTGATGGTACTCGCCCTGGTCGTCGGGGTGGCCCGGCTGACCTTCACCGGGACCGTCCGCTTTGCCACGGGCACCGGCAGCGTGGTGGCCGGCGCGGTGACCGGGAACGACGGCCTGGCCGCGGCGAGCAGCGGCGCCGGTGCTGCCAGCGCTAGTGATGCCAGCGCCGGCCATGCGCGCGCGGCCATCAGCGGCCCGGCGGCCAGGGCCCGCGGCGCTGTCCTCGTGGTCGCGGGTTTCGGGTCGACCTGCTGCCACGGCGCCAGCGCCTTGCGCGCCGCCGAGCCGGACATGCTGGTACGCCAGTTCTCGTACCTGGGCCTGGACGCGGCCGGGCAGCCGGTCCCCTACGGGCAGGCGGGGAACCTGACCATCCAGGTACTCGGCGACCGGATGGCCGCCCAGGTAGAGAAGCTGTACCGGCTGGCAGGCACGCCGGTGGACATCGTGGCGGAAAGCGAGGGCACCCTCGGCCTGTACGCGATGCTGGCCCGGCACCCGCACGTGCCGGTCCGGTCGGTGGTGCTGCTCAGCCCCATCGTCGAGCCCGGCCAGCTCGGCCAGGCCGGCGGCACCGTGCCAGGCGCCGCGCTGACCACGCTGAACAACCTGGTCGGCGGCATGTCACCGTACGGGCGTTCGGGGGCGCAAGCGCTGATCGACTCGGTGAGCGAGGTCGGCGCCCTCTACTTCGCCCGGGTCAGCCATGACCGCGGCCTGCCCTGGCTGGCGGTCGTGCCGCTCGCCGATGCGGTCACGCTGCCCGCCTGCCCCTGGCCGCGGAACGTGATCTTCATCGAGGCCTTCCACGGCGGCCTGCTCGGCGACCGCCCGGTGCAGCGGATCGTCGAGGCGTTCCTGGCCAGCGGCACCGTCCCCGACCAGGACGTGGACGAGATGGCGGGTAGTTCCCAGCGGGACCTGCGCCACGCGGCCCAGGTCATCGCGGCGGCGGCCGCCGCCTGGCGGATGCCGGACCTCAACCTGGCCTGTCCCTCCTCCTAGGAGCCGCTGGCGGGGGCGGCCGGCGATCCGCTACGCTGTGCCTCATGACGCGAACTGCCCGTTTGCAGTGGTGGCGCCGCTCTTAGGCGGCGTGCTTACTCGCGTTCGGATACCAGAAGCGACCGCCCCAGGAAACGGCGGCCGCTTTTTCTTTGCCCGGGCCGCCTCCGGGGCCTGAAACCGAGGGGCCACCCGTGGACACCCAGCGTACGGACATGACGACCCGCGACGGCGTGCGGGTCACCCGCACCGCCACGCCGTTCGACCCCGCCGAGCTCGGCCGGATCGCGGCCCGCGCCGACGAGCGCCGCGGCGGCGTGATGAGTTCGGGCATGGAGTACCCGGGGCGGTACAGCCGCTGGCACATGGCCTACGCCGACCCGTGCGCGGAGATCGTCGCCACCGGCAGGCGGGTCACCGCGCGGGCCCTGAATGACCGCGGCCGCGTGCTGCTGCCGGTGCTCCGCGCGGCCCTGCTGAGGACCGGCGAGCCCGCCGGCGAGCCCGGCGACGAGGTCACTGTCGTGAGCGCCGAGGACGACCAGGCGTTCACCGAGGAGGAGCGCAGCCGCCGGCCGACGGTGTTCACCGCGCTGCGGGAGATCACCGCCGCGTTCAGCTGCGCGGACCCGCACCTGGGCCTGTACGGGGCGTTCGGCTATGACCTGGCGTTCCAGTTCGAGCCGGTCCGGCCGCGGCTCGGCCGGCCCGCCACCCAGCGCGACCTGGTCCTGCACCTGCCGGACGAGATCTGGGTTCTGGACCGCAAGCGCGAGGAGGCAGTCAGGTACACCTACGACTTCGAGGTGGGCGGGGTGTCCACCGCCGGCCTGGACCGCGGGACCGCGCGGACCGGCGCCGGGACCGCCACCCAGCCCGTTCGGGATCAAGACCTGCCTGATCAACCGCGGCCGGGCAGCTATGCGCAGGTGGTGGAGGAGGCCCGGGAGCGGTTCGCCTGCGGGGACCTGTTCGAGGTGGTGCCCGGGCACGTGTTCTACGGCCGGTGCGCGTCGCCGGCCGCATTCTACGAACTGCTCAGGCAGCGCAACCCGGCCCCGTACGAGTTCCTGTTCAACCTGGGCGAGGGGGAGTACCTGGTCGGCGCGTCACCCGAGATGTACGTGCGGGTCACCGGGGACCGGGTGGAGACCTGCCCGATCGCCGGCACGATCGCGCGCGGCGAGGACACCCTGGAGGACGCGGCGAACATCGCCACCCTGCTCGGCTCGGCCAAGGAGGAGTCCGAGCTGACCATGTGCACCGACGTGGACCGCAACGACAAGGCGCGGGTCTGCGTGCCGGGCTCGGTCCGGGTGATCGGCCGGCGG
>Ga0137381_10003337_pt1 | contig 11388 bp, 9 predicted proteins | sample SagtaG_16_FD_104808 | JGI IMG/M metagenome (GOLD analysis project Ga0137381, IMG submission 104808) | Vadose zone soil microbial communities from Sagehorn Ranch, Mendocino, California, USA - Sage2_L_115_16 metaG | ecosystem: Environmental > Terrestrial > Soil > Vadose zone | place: USA... | reverse complement strand
GCGCTGGCTGGCGGACGCGGGCGCCACCGCGCCGGTCGTGGCGGACGACGTGCGGCTCGGGCCCCCGATCTGCCGGCCGAGCAAGATTGTGTGCGTCGGCCTCAACTACCGCGACCACGCCCGCGAGTCCGGCATGGCCGTCCCGGAGGAGCCGGTGCTCTTCTTCAAGGCGACCACCGCCATCACCGGTCCCAACGACGACGTGATCATTCCGCGGGACGGCACCAAGGTGGACTGGGAGGTCGAGCTGGCCGTGGTAATCGGCCGCCGGACGACCTATGTCGAGCGCGACCGGGCGCTCGACCACGTCGCCGGCTACCTGCTCCACAACGATTACTCGGAGCGGTCGTTCCAGCTGGAGCGCGGCGGCCAGTGGGTCAAGGGCAAGAGCTGCGACACGTTCGCGCCGCTGGGACCGTTTCTCGCCACTCCGGACGAGATCCGCGACGTGCACGACCTGCGGATCTGGCTCAACGTGAACGGCGAGGCCAAGCAATGCAGCTCGACGTGCGAGCTCATCTTCGACGTGCCGACGCTCGTCAGCTACATCAGCCAGTTCATGACGCTCCTGCCCGGCGACGTCATCTCCACCGGTACGCCCCCGGGCGTGGGATTGGGCCACACGCCGCCGCGCTACTTGGTCGACGGCGATGAAGTGGAGCTCGGCATCGAGGGGCTCGGCACGGCGCGCCAGCGCCTGCGTGCCTACCGCTAACGTGCGCCTTCAGGGCAAGACGGTCGTGATCACCGGTGCGAGCACGGGCATCGGACGCGCCAGCGCCCTGCGCTTCGCGCAGGAAGGCGCTCGCCTCGTGCTGACGGACGTACAGGACGCCGCGGGCGAGGCGCTGGCGCAGGCGATCGCGCGGTCGGGGGGCACCGCCTGCTTCGTGCGGACCGACGTGAGCCGCCGCGCCGACAACGAACGGATGATCGACGCCTGCGTCGAGCGCTACGGCCGGCTCGACATCCTGTTCTGCAACGCCGGCATCAACCTGCCGAAAGTGCTCGTGGACAGCTCCGACGAGGACATCGACGGGCTGCTCGCAGTGAACGTGAAGGGCCCGCTCTACGCCGCCCGTCACGCCATTCCGATCATGCTGCGACAGCCCGAGGGCGGCGTGCTGCTCTTCACCGCAAGCAAGACGGGGCTCGTGGCGCAGACCGATTCGCCGGTGTACTGCGCCTCGAAGGGCGCCGTCGTGCTGCTGGCCAAGGCGCTGGCGCTCGACTACGCCACGCGCGGCATCCGCGTGAACGCGTTGTGCCCGGGGATCATCGATACACCGATGCTGCGCCGCTTCGCGGACGCGATGCCCGACCCCGCCGCCGCCTGGACCGAGTATCGCGCCGCGCAGCCGATGGGACGCTTGGGCACGCCCGAAGAGTGCGCCGCCGCCGCGCTGTGGCTCGTATCGCCCGAAGCCGGGTTCGTCACGGGCGTCGCGCTCCCGGTCGACGGCGGCTTCACCGCCATGTGAGTCGGTAACCCCGGCCCATGCCCCCCACCACGATCACTCGCGTCGACGTGTACGACATCCGGTTTCCGACCTCGCGGGAACGGGACGGCTCCGACGCCATGAATCCGGACCCGGATTACTCCGCGGCGTACGTGCTGCTGCGCACCGACCACCCCGCCGGTCGGGAGGGACACGGTCTCACCTTCACCATCGGGCGGGGCAACGAGCTGTGCGTCGCCGCGGTCCACGCGCTCGCGCCGCTCGTTCAGGGGCTGACGCTTGAGGAGATCAAGAGGGACATGGCACGCTTCTGGCGGCGCCTCACGGGCGACTCGCAGCTCCGCTGGGTGGGACCGGAAAAGGGCGTCGTCCACCTGGCCACCGCCGCGCTCGTGAACGCGGTGTGGGACCTCTACGCCAAGGTGGAGGGGAAGCCGCTGTGGCAGCTGCTGCGTGACATGACGCCGGAGGAGCTGGTGCGGTGCATCGACTTCCGGTACTTGAGCGACGCCCTCACGCCGCAAGACGCGCTCGACGTGCTAGCCGCGCACGCACCCACGCGCGCCGCCCGGGAGGCCGAGCTCAGGCGCGGCGGCTATCCCGCGTACACCACGTCAGCCGGATGGCTCGGCTACCCGGACGAGAAGATCCGGCGGCTGTGCCGCGAGGGGGTGGCGCGCGGCTGGTCGCACTTCAAGATCAAAGTCGGCCGCGACCTGGAGGACGATCTGCGGCGCGCGGCGGTCGTGCGCGGCGAGATCGGACCGGACAGGAAGCTCATGCTCGACGCCAATCAGGTGTGGGACGTGAGCGAGGCGATCGCCAGCATGGGCGAGCTGGCACGGTTCAATCCCTGGTGGATCGAGGAGCCGACCAGTCCGGACGACGTGCTGGGGCATGTCGCGATCGCACGAGCGATCGCGCCGATCGGCGTCGCCACCGGAGAGCAATGCCATAACCGCGTCATGTTCAAGCAGCTGATGCAGGCGGGCGCGATGCGGTTTTGTCAGATCGACAGCTGCCGCCTGGGCGGCGTCAACGAGGTGCTGGCGGTGCTGCTGCTCGCTGCGAAGTTCGGGATCCCGGTCTGTCCCCATGCCGGCGGGGTAGGGTTGTGCGAATACGTGCAGCATCTCGCAATCTTCGATTACGTATGCGTCAGCGCGTCGCTCGAGGACCGCGTGGTCGAGTACGTGGACCACTTGCACGAGCACTTCGTGCATCCGGTGGTCGTGAGAGACGGTCGCTACCTCGTCCCCACCGCCCCCGGCTACAGCATCACGATGCGGCCGGAGAGCCTCGCGGCGTACGCGTACCCGGACGGGCCGGCGTGGTCCTCACCCCGTTGATTCCTCTCCGTTCGGTCCTCACCCCTTTCATCCCCTCTCCCTTCGGGAGAGGGGAAACGCAGCACCAGCGTCGTGCCCCCTCTCCCGAAGGGAGAGGGGGACAGGGGGTGAGGACTACAACTTTCCGGAGGAACCATGTCGGTTAGCCATCTGGTTCTGCTCGCCGCGATCATGCAGGCCCCCGCCCCCGAATCCCCCACGCAGCGCGACGCCCGCATGGCGTGGTGGCGCGATGCGCAGTTCGGGATGTTCATCCACTGGGGTGCGTACGCCGTGCCCGCCGGCACCTACAATGGAGAGCGGATCCGCGGCATCGGCGAGTGGATCATGAGCCGAGCCCACATCCCGATCCCCGACTACGAGAAATACGTCCACAGCTTCAACCCCACCCGGTTCGACGCGGACGAGTGGGTGCGCATCGCCAAGGACGCCGGCATGAAGTACATCATCATCACCTCCAAGCATCATGACGGCTTCGCCATCTTCGACTCGAAGGTCTCGAGCTACGACATCATGGACGCCACCCCGTACCGACGGGACGTCATCAAGGCGTTGTCGGAGGCGGCGCATCGTGCGGGCCTCAAGTTCGGCGTCTACTATTCGATCATGGACTGGCATCACCCGGACGCCCAGGGGCCCAACTATCCCGACTACAACTCGCGCACCTGGAGCAACCCCAACTTCGGCCGGTACGTCGAGACGTACATGAAGCCCCAGCTCAAAGAGCTGCTCACGCAATACCCCTACATCGACGTGCTGTGGTTCGACGGCGAATGGATCGCCGACTGGAGCGACGAGCGGGGGCGGGATCTTTACACCTACGTCCGGGCGATCCGTCCCGGCCTGATCGTCAACAACCGCGTGGGACACACCCGCCAGGGACTGAGCGGGCTCAACACCCAGGGTCAAATCGGGCTCGGCGACTTCGGGACCCCGGAGCAGCAGGTTCCGCCCGAGGGGCTCCCCGGCGTCGACTGGGAGACGTGCATGACCATGAACGACACCTGGGGCTACAAGTCGTACGACGACGACTGGAAGGACACGCGCACCCTGCTGCGGACGCTGATCGACGTGGCTTCCAAGGGCGGCAACTTTCTCCTCAATGTGGGACCGACGGCTGAAGGCCTGATCCCCCCGCCGATCGGGTGGCGGCTGCACGAGATGGGCGACTGGATGCGGGCGAATGGCGAGGCCATCTACGCGACGAGCGTGAGCCCGTACGGCATGCCGGCGTGGGGCCGCTACACGGCCAAGCCGGGACGGCTGTATGCCCACATCTTCGACTGGCCCAAGGACCAGCGCCTACCGCTGACCGGCTTGAAAGACCGACCGCTGCGCGCCTACATGCTGGCCGACGGGAAGCCGCTTACGATCGAGACCGACTCGGGCCTGGCCGTACGGCTCCCCACTGTACCACCCAGCACCATCGCGTCGGTGGTGGTGCTTGAAACGTCCTCCACCGTCCTTCCGTGAAGGCCGCCGTTCTCATCGACGTCGGCCGGATCGAGCTGCGCGACGTGCCGTGCGAGGACCCGGGGCCGCGCGACGTGTTGGTGCGCGTCACGGCCGTGGGACTGTGCGGCACCGACTTCCACATTTTCGCGGGGCACGCCAACTACAACCGTGACGAGCGGGGGCGACCGATCCCGCTCGCCCGCGAACCCCAGATCCTGGGACATGAGGTCGCGGGCGTGGTGGAGGCGGCGGGGGCGAGCGTGCGCGATCTGCGACCCGGCGAGCGGGTCGTGATCGACCAGGGGCGAAACTGCGTGAGCGCGGCCCGCTCGCCCTTGTGCGAATACTGCGCCACCGGCGATTCGCACCAGTGCGAGTCGTACCGCGAACACGGCATCACCGGGCTGCCCGGAGGGTTCGCCGAGTATTTGACCATTCCCGCGGTGAACACGGTGCGCATCCAATCCGACCGCGACGCGGCGGTCACCGCGCTGACCGAGCCCCTGGGGTGCGTGGTGCACTCGGCGCACGTGCTCACACGGTCGGCGGCACGTTATACGATGCAGGGCGGAACCGGCAGGACGGGGCAAGACGGGGAAGGACGGGAGGAGCGGGTCCGGTGTGCTGTGATCTGCGGGGCGGGCCCCGCGGGCCTCCTCTGGGTACAGTATCTGCGCAACGTGCTCGGCTACGACGGACTGCTGCTCGTGACCGAGCCGCACGCAACGAAGCGGGCGCTCGCCGAGCAGTTCGGTGCGGAGACGATCGACCCGACCACTACCGACCCGGTGGAAGTGGTGCACGAGCGCACCCGCGGGCGCCGCGCCGAGCTGCTCATCGAGGCCACGGGCTCCGGACCGGTATTCGCGGCGATCCCGCGACTCGTGCGGAAGCAGGCGACGATCCTCCTGTACGGGCATGGCCACACGGGCGTGGACCTGAGCGTGCTGAGCCAGCTGCAGTTCCTCGAGCCTACCCTGCTGACGCCGGTCGGGGCGTCCGGCGGCTTCGCGGACGACGGCCGACCGGCCACCTACGTGCGCGCGCTGGACCTGATCGAGCGCGGCGAGGTGGACGTCCAGTCGCTGATCACGCACCGCCACCCGTCGCTCGACTCCGTCGTCCGTGCCTTCATGGACGATCACCGCGCCCCGGAGTACGTCAAAGGCGTCGTCGTCCTGTGAAGCCAGCGATGCGTGTCTCGCTGTTCGTGACCTGCCTGGCGGATCAACTCTGGCCGGCGGCGGCGGTCGGCGCGGTGCGGGTGCTGCGGCGGATGGGGTGCGACGTGCAGTTCGACGAGCGTCAGACGTGTTGCGGGCAGCCCGCGTTCAACACCGGGTATCGCCCGGAGGCGTGCGCGCTGGCCCGCCGGCTCATCGAGATCTTCGAATCGAGCGGCAGCGACGCGATCGTCAGCCCTTCGGGATCGTGCACCGCGATGCTGCATCATTACGAGCAGCTGTTCGAGGATGCTGGCTGGCGCGCCCGGGCTCGGGGCCTGGCGGAGCGCACCCACGAGCTCAGCTCGTTCCTCGTGAATCGACTGGGCGTGGAGGACGTGGGGGCGCGCTTCGCCGGCCGCCTCACCTGGCACGACGCCTGTCACGGCTTGCGCGACCTGAAGATCAAGGACGAGCCGCGCCGGCTGCTGCGCCACGTGCGCGGCGCGGAGCTGGTCGAGCTGCCGCCGCCCGGCGCGGAGACGTGCTGCGGCTTCGGCGGCACCTTCTCGGTCAAATATCCGGAGATCTCGGTGGCGATCCTGGACGAGAAGGTCGACGCGATCGACCGGGCGGGGGTGGATGCGGTCGTCTCGGGGGACGCGAGCTGCCTGATGCAGATCGGCGGCCGGCTGTCGCGCCGGGGATCGGCCGTCCGCGCCCTGCACCTGGCGGAAGTGCTCGCCGCCACCACATGAGCTTCGACCGCGACGCGCGCACGGCGCTGGCCGACGGCCAGCTGCGGGGCGCGCTGCGTCACGCCACGACCCTGTTCGGCGAGCGGCGGCGGGCGGCGATCGCGGAGGTGCCGGATTGGGAGGACGCCCGCGATCGGGCCCGCGCCATCAAGGACGAGACGCTGCTGCACCTGGACCGCTATCTGGAGCAGTTCGTCGCGAACGCCGAGGGCGCGGGCGCGCGCGTGCATTGGGCGCGCGACGCCGCCCAAGCCTGTGACATCATTGCGGGAATCGCCGAGCGACGGGGCGCCCGCACGGTCGTGAAGAGCAAGAGCATGGCTTCGGAAGAGATCCGCCTGAATGCCGCCCTCGCCGCGCGCGGGATCGCGGCGGTGGAGACCGACCTGGGCGAGTACATCGTCCAGCTCGCGGGTGAGGAGCCATCGCACATCGTCGTCCCCGCGATCCATAAGACGAAAGGCCAGATCGCGGCGCTGTTCGCCGCGAAGCTCGGCATGGAGCCCTCCGACGACGTCACCAGGCTGGCGGCCGCGGCGCGCCAGGCGCTGCGCCGCCGCTTCGCCGAAGCGGACCTCGGGGTCTCCGGCGTCAACTTCGCTGTGGCGGAGACGGGCACCATTCTGATTCTCGAGAACGAAGGGAACGCGCGGCTCACGACCAGCCTGCCGCGCACCCACGTCGCGCTCATGGGCATCGAGAAGGTAATCCCCCGCTTCGCCGACCTGGAGGTGTTCCTGCGGCTGCTCCCCCGCTCCGGTACCGGCCAGGCATTGACAGCGTATCAATCGTTGCTCACCGGCACGAAGCGCCAGCCGGTGGACGAAGGGCCGGAGGAGCTGCACATCGTACTGCTCGACAACGGTCGCTCGCGCATGCTCGCGTCCCCGGTGACCCGTCAGACGCTGGCGTGCATCCGCTGCGGCGCGTGCCTCAATGCCTGTCCGGTGTACCGCCAGATCGGCGGCCACGCTTACGGCTCGGTGTATCCCGGTCCGATCGGCGCGGTGTTGACCCCGCAGCTGCTCGGGATGGGGGAATCCGCCGAGCTCCCCTACGCATCCAGCCTGTGCGGCGCCTGCCGCGACGTCTGCCCGGTCAAGATCGACATACCGGCGGTGCTGCTGCATCTGCGCGCGCAGACGGTCGCACGGCGCGCGAGTATCGGGACGCGGGCGCTGCTCGAGCGGCTCGCGTTCTCGGCCTACGCGACCGTGATGGCGCGGCCGCGGCTGTTCGAGTGGGTGATGGGCTGCGCCCGGCGGCTGCACATCGTACCGCCGCTCGGCGCCTGGACCAAGTGGCGCGATCTCCGCCCGCTCGCGCCGCGCAGCTTTCGCGAGGAGTGGCGGGCGGGACTGCGCGAGACGGAGGGATCGTGAGGGACAGCGACGCAGCGCGGCGAGACATCCTGCGCGCGATCCGGGAGAACCTGAAACCCCGGGGCATCGCCCCGAGGTCAGCCGAACCGGTCCAATCCACGGCTGACCCCGGGCCGGCGGCCCGGGGTTCGCCCCCGGGCTTGCGCCCGGGGTCAGTGGGACCGGTCGAGCGCGCGTCACCCGATGCAGTCGCCCGCTTCAAGGCACAGCTCGCCGCGGTCGGGGCACAATGCACCCTCGCTTGCGGAGAACCGGACGCCGCTCGCGCCTTGGCCCGCATCTTGACGGATGCGGGTGCCCGGCGAGTGGTCGGGTCGGACGCCCCGATGGTCCAGCGGCTCCTGTCAACGCTGGGACATGACTTCGTGCGGGAGAGCCTCGATCGCCTGTCGCGCGACGACCTGTTTGCCTGCGACGCCGGAGTCACCACCGCGCAATGGGGGATCGCCGAGACCGGCACGCTGGTGCTCGAGTCGGCGCGCGAGCGGAGCCGGCTATTGTCGCTCGTGCCGCCGATCCACGTCGCTGTGTTGTCCACGCGGTGCATCTGTGAGTCGCTGGGCGACGCGCTCGACCGCGTGCGCCAGGCCGCGAGCCATGCGATCACCTTCATCACGGGACCGTCGCGCACCTCGGATATCGAGCTCACGCTGGTGGTGGGGGTGCACGGTCCCCAGACGGTTCACGTGCTCTTGCTGGAGGATGTATGAAGAGAACAGCGCCTGTCGTCCTGATCGCGGCCGGAGTGGGCGTGATCCTGGCGTGCGGCGGGTCCGGCGCACGGCGGCAGGTCGGCTCGCAGCGGCCGGTGACGATCGCCGTGATCCCGAAAGGCACGACGCACGAGTTCTGGAAGAGCATCCACGCCGGAGCCATCCAGGCGTCGCGGGAGCAGGCGACCGAGGGCGCACCGGTCAACATCATCTGGAAGGGACCGCTGCGCGAGGACGACCGCGAGCAGCAGATCCAAGTCGTGGAAGGCTTTATCAGCCAGGGCGTCCAGGGGATCGTGCTCGCCCCGCTCGACAGCCGTGCGCTGGTGCGCCCGGTCGAAGAGGCCCGGCGCGCCGGGGTACCCACCGTGATCATCGACTCGCGGCTCGAGTCGGACAGCATCGTCAGCTTCGTCGCCACCGACAATCGCAAGGGCGGGCAGCTGGGCGCGGGCCGACTGGGCGAGCTACTCGGCGGGAAGGGCAAGGTGCTGCTGCTGCGGTACGGCGAGGGATCGGCCAGTACGACCGAGCGGGAGTCCGGATTCCTCGAGGTGCTGCGCTCCCGCTACCCGGGCATCGAGATCGTGTCCGCCGACCAGTATGCCGGACCCACGCGCGAGACGGCCAAGCGCGCGTCGGAGAACCTGCTCAACCGCTACGGCGGCCTGGTCCAGGGAATTTTCACTCCCAACGAATCCTCGACGATCGGCATGCTGCTCGCGTTGCAGGACATCGGCCTGGCAGGTAAGGTCCGGTTCGTCGGGTTCGATGCCAGCTCGATCCTGATCGCCGCGATCCGCGCGCAGCAGCTCGACGGGTTGGTGGTTCAGAACCCGATGCGCATGGGCTACCTGGGCGTGAAGACGATGGCCGATCAGCTGCGCGGCAAACCGGTGGAGCGTCTCATCGACACGGGCGTCGCGCTCGTGACGGCGGCGAACCTGGATTCGGCTGCGACGCAGGAGCTCGTGAACCCGCCGATCGCGCGGTACCTGATCGAGCAGTGAGCGTGCTCCGGATCTCGGGCCTCGCGAAGCGGTTCGGCCCGACGGTGGCGCTGGACGGCGTGGACCTGGTGCTCCACCCCGGCGAGGTGCACGCCCTGATCGGGGAGAACGGCGCCGGCAAGAGCACGCTGATGGGCATCGTCGCCGGCGCGCTGCATGCTGACCGCGGCGAGATGCAGCTCGACGATCGGCCCTACGCCCCGCCCTCGCCGCTCGAAGCGCGGCGGCGCGGCATCGCCCTCATCCATCAAGAGCTCTCGCTCTGCCCGCACCTCTCCGTCGCCGAGAACATCCTGCTCGGGATCGAGCCGTCGCGCTGGGGGTGGCTCGACGTCGGGGCCGCCCGCCGCCGGGCGCTCGGGCTGCTGGAGCACTTCGCCCATCCGGATCTCACGCCCGACGCCCGGTTGGGCGCGCTGCCGCTCGCGGCCCAGCAGGTGGTCGAGATCTGCCGCGCCCTGGCCGCCGACGCGCGTATCCTCCTGATGGATGAGCCGACGAGCAGCCTGCAGCGCGAAGAGGTGGACCGCCTGTTCGCCCTGATCCGCCGTCTCGCCGCGGGAGGGGGGCTCGCCGTGATCTACATCAGCCACTTTCTGGAGGAGGTGCGCGAGATCGCCGATCGGTACACCGTGCTGCGCGACGGCCGGAGCGTCGATTCCGGCCGGCTCGCGGAGACGAGCGCCGATCATCTGATCGCGCAGATGGTGGGGCGGCCCGTCGCGGGGCTGTTCCCCGAGCGCGCGCGCACCCGGAGCGCGGCGGGAGAGGTGCTGCTCGCCGCGGACGGCGTCGCCGCTCCCCCGACGCTACGGCACGCCAGCTTCGAGCTGCGCCGGGGCGAAATCCTTGGCATTGCGGGGCTCATCGGCTCGGGGCGGACCGAGCTGGTGCGCGCCCTGTTCGGGCTCGAGCCGCAGGCGTCGGGACGGATCGCGCTGCACGGCCGGGCGCTCGCGGTGCAGGGGGCGAGCCCGGCGCAGCGGCTCGGCCAAGGGTTCGGATACCTGAGCGAGGACCGGACGCGGGAGGGGCTGGCGCTGCCGCTCGCCGTGGCCGACAACTTGACGGCCACCCGGATGTCGGCCTGCTCGCCCGGGTGGGGATGGCTCGACCTCGGTCGGCAGCGCGCGGCTGCCCGGACCTGGATCGAAGCGCTCCGCATCCGGGCCGCGGCCCCAGAGCAGCCGGTGCGTGCGCTCTCGGGCGGGAATCAGCAGAAGGTCGCGATCGGCCGACTGCTCTACCAGGATGCGGAAGTGCTGTTGCTGGACGAACCGACGCGCGGCATCGACATCGGCAGTCGCGCGCAGCTGTACGAGACCATCGCGCGCTGCGCCGACGCGGGGAAAGGGGTGCTGCTCGTGAGCTCGTATCTCCCCGAGCTGTTCGGGTTGTGCGACCGGCTGGCGGTCATGAGTCGCGGGCGCCTCTCCCCCGCCCGGCCGATCGACGAGTGGACTCCCGAGACGGTGCTCGCGACGGCGATTGGGGAGGCAGGCCTGTGACCCCCGTGCCGCGGGCAGTCCGGCGCTGCCTTGTGTCGCTGGGTGTCTGGGCATGCCTCACGCACCCAGCGGATGCGCAGACGCCCCTCCAGGTCACTGAGCTCCGCACCGAGTACCAGGTCAACCCGGTGGGCATCGACGTGCGGGCTCCACGGCTCGGCTGGAAGATCGAGTCGTCCCGACGGGGTACCGTCCAAACGGCCTACCAGCTCCGCGTCGCGCGGCAGCCGAGCGCCCTGGAGCGGCATCCCCTGTGGGACTCAGGGAAAGTGGCCTCCGACGCCTCGATTCACCGGGTCTACGGAGGTCCGGCGCTCGAGTCGGGGCAGCGGTACTACTGGCAGGTCCGCGTGTGGGATGACGCGGCCCGTTCCTCCACTTGGAGCGCACCCGCCTATTGGGAAATGGGCCTGCTTCGCTCCTCCGACTGGTCGGCGGACTGGATCACGCCCGACTTGAAGGAAGACACCTCCGCGTCGAACCCGAGCCCCCTGCTGCGTTCGGAATTCAAGGTCGACGGCGCCGTCGCCTCGGCCCGCGCCTACGTCACCAGCCTGGGCCTGTACGAGATGGAGCTGAACGGCCGTCGC
>Ga0137381_10003331_pt1 | contig 11392 bp, 3 predicted proteins | sample SagtaG_16_FD_104808 | JGI IMG/M metagenome (GOLD analysis project Ga0137381, IMG submission 104808) | Vadose zone soil microbial communities from Sagehorn Ranch, Mendocino, California, USA - Sage2_L_115_16 metaG | ecosystem: Environmental > Terrestrial > Soil > Vadose zone | place: USA... | reverse complement strand
GACCATGCCGGAACACCGGAAAACTACAAATCCTATGTCATCGGCGGGGCGCGAGGCGGAGGAGGCTTGAACTGGACGGGCTCCTACAGCAGCGGCACTGCGAGCGTCACTCCCCAGGTGGCTTCAAATGCCGCGCCTGTCGCGAACGCTGGAGCGAACCAAACGGTATTCGTCGGTACGACTGTGCAACTAAATGGCACTGCTTCTCATGATCCTGATGGCTTGAGAATAAGTTACAGTTGGACTTTCGTATCAGTTCCTGTGGGGAGCACCGCGGTCTTGAGTGGTGCGACAGGTCCTACACCAACGTTTGTGGTCGATAAGGCCGGCAATTACACTGTTCAGCTTGTGGTGAGCGACGGAGAGTTGAACAGTGCGCCAGCTCAGGTGGTCATCAGCACGAAAAATTCTCCGCCCGTTGCCAATGCCGGGCCGAACCAGACCGTCACAGGGGAGTACAACAACACTATCGAATCCAAGCATTGTCAATCCCGCGTTTGTCACCGATGAGAAGGGCACATATGTCGTCCAGCTAATCGTGAACGACGGCACGATTGATAGTGCACCGTCGCAAGTCAGCATCAGCGACGTAAATTCACCTCCCGTGGCCAATGCCGGACCCAATAAGAGCATTCAGGTGGGTACCGTGGTGCACCTCGATGGGAGCCATTCGACTGACGTGGACGGCGACACACTGGTTTACAGCTGGTCGATTTTGAGTGCTCCGTCTGGGAGCACTGCTGCGCTCTCTGACCCACATGCCGTCCAGCCGACGTTCACAGCGGATCTGCTCGGAAATTACGTCATCCAACTCGTGGTAAACGATGGCACCGCGAACGGCCAGCCAGCAACGGTGACGATTTCCACGAACGACGTGCCACCGGTGGCAAACGCGGGGCCAAACCAGACGGTGACGGTGGGGACGCTTGTCACATTGAATGGGACAGGTTCGGCGGATTCGGACGGGCACCCGCTCACTTTCAGTTGGTCGCTCTTGACAAAGCCTGCGGGAAGTGTCGCGGCGCTGATCTCGCCAAACTCTTCCCAGCCGACATTTCAAGCGGACTTGCCGGGAGATTACGTGGTGCAGTTGATGGTGAACGACGGATTCCTTAATAGCGTACCGGCAAATGTCACGATTTCGACCAACGACGTGCCTCCGGTTGCGAATCCCGGACCCAATCAGACGGTTTCCGCAGGTGCGACGGTGCAGCTCGATGGAACGGGCTCGACAGATTCTGTCAATCACCCACTAACGTATAAGTGGTCGAATTTGTCTCAGCCGAATGGTGGAACAGCGACTCTTTCCAGCACAACCGCGGCGAAGCCGACGTTTGTCGCAAATGCGGCGGGGTTGTACGTAATACAGCTCATCGTTAATGACGGCTACGTGGACAGCCAGCCTGCAACGATGACTGTGACGGCCAACTCAACGAATCAGCCGCCGGTGGTGAATGCCGGGCCAAATCAGACCACTTCTCTTCCAACAAACTTTGTGACTTTGAACGGAACCGCAACCGATGACGGTCTCCCGAACGGGACCCTCTTAATCCAGTGGAGTCAGGTGAGCGGACCCGGAAGCGTAACTTTCAGCTCGCCAAATCAGGCTGCGACGCAGGCAAACCTTCCAGTTGTCGGTACGTACGTCCTGCAGCTCAGCGCTAACGACAGCCAATATACTTCGACTTCGAGAGCAACGGTAGTTCTTACGCAGGCAAATCAGCCACCCGTCGTTACGGTAGGCCCAGACCAGATTATTGTTTACCCTGCCAATTCGGCGGCGCTCACCGGCTCGGCGACAGATGACGGATTACCAGTGGGGAGTTCATTGCAGATTTCCTGGTCCAAGGTAGTCGGCCCAGGCAGCGTCGCGTTTGCCAATCCTTCTCAGCCGAACACACAAGCCACGTTCGGTCTGCCTGGAAATTATGTGCTGCGGCTTAGCGCAAGCGATGGACAATACACGAGTTCCGGTGATCTACGCCTTTCATACAACGCCCCGGCCGGTGGAGGAATTAGCGTCAGTGCGGGCTCGGACCAAGTTATCGTGTTTCCGAATGCAGCGACGTTGGCGGGCTCGGCGAGTGATTCGAATCCGCCGGTAGGCAGCACGCTATCTGTGAGCTGGAGTGTTGTGAGCGGGCCCGGGACGGCAACATTTGCGAACCCTGCGGCGCCAGTCACTACCGTAACTTTCAGCGCCCCGGGCGTTTACGTCTTGCGCCTCACCGCCACCAATGGAACGTATACGGCCACCAGCGACGTCAAGATCTACGCTGGAAATATTCAGTGTACGTCGAGTAACAAAGGCACTGATTTCTGGTTGATGTTTACCGGTGCGCAGTATCAATTCCCAAATTCCTCTCCGCCGCAACAACTCTACTTGTTCATTTCCTCTGATGTGGCGACGAGCGGTACGGTCACTGTCGGCCAGAGTTCCAATCAATCCTTCAATCAGCCCTTTACAGTGACCCCCGGACAGATCACTACTGTGCCCCTTCCGCAGTCCGTTCAGATGATTTCGTCGGACGCAGTGGATGCCAATGGGAATGCACTAGAGGCAAAGGGTATCCACGTCACGTCGCAAAACGCGGTCGCAATATACGGCCTCAACTTCTATCCCTTCGCGACCGACGGCTATCTTGGCCTTCCCACGAATACACTGGGTACCAGCTACTTGGTCGCGAGTTACCAGAACACTACATTTGCCAACATTTCTCGAGCGTTTGGCACGGAGTTCGGGGTTACCGCCACTCAAGACAATACGGTCGTGACGGTTGTTCCGACGGCGAGCGCCGGCTCACGCCAGGCGCACTCTCCCTTCACGATTCAACTAAACCAGGGACAGACGTACCAGTTGCGAAATTACACAGACTATACGCAGCTGGGAGATCCGAATGGTCCGCCGATAGATTTTACCGGAACAGTTGTGACCTCCGACAAGCCGGTCGCGGTATTCGGAGGACATGATTGCGCGTTCATTACCGATCAAAAGCGTTACTGCAACAGCCTCGTGGAACAGATGCCCCCCACCAATCTTTGGGGACAAAACTTCGTAACGATGCCGCTGGCATTGGAACGCAACGGTGATGTATTCCGTTTCCTGTCGCAGACCGACGATACGCATATCCAGTTGAATCATCAGGAAGTGGCGGTCGTGAGCAAAGGCCAGTTCTTCGAAACCGAGATCACGGGACCGGCGGAGATCAGCGCCAACAATCCGATTTTGGCTGTCCAGTATGCTAAGGGTGTTGAAGCCGGGGGCACAGGCAATGTCGATCCGACAATGATTGTGGTGCCGCCGTTCGAACAATTCGGTGGCGGCTACACCATCAACACGCCGACAAGCAATTTCCCGGATAACTTTGTCAACGTGATTGCGCCGGCAGCCGCCGCTCAGGGGGCAGGCATTTTGCTCGATGGTGCAGCGATCCCCGCTGTGTATTTTCAACCCATCGGCACGAGTCCCTTTTCCGGCGCCCAGATTCATGTTGGGGTCGGTTCACACACGCTCACAGCGGGATTGCCGTTCGGCCTGTGGGTTTACGGCTTCAACCAAACCGATGCTTATGGCTACACAGGCGGTGTCTGCTTGGCCAAGGGCGTTTCTGGAAGCACGCTGACAGCCTCGCCGAAATCCAGTACCAGCCAGATCACCAGCCAGGTAACGGTGCAGGCGACTGTTGCCGATTCTTCCGGCCGGCCCATCGGCGGAACGGGTGTAACTTTCGCGGTCGCAGGCATCAACTCTCAGACTGGCTACGCCACCACGAACGACATTGGCGTGGCGACGTTCACTTACACAAGTTTGAAATCGGGCTCGGACCTGATCACCATTACGGCGGGCGCGCCTAGTGATACTGCTGGTGTCACTTGGGTTTCCAACGGGCCGAATCAGCCGCCAGTAGTCAGTGCCGGCCCCAATCAGACGATCTCCCTGCCAACGAATAGTGTTTTCCTGAACGGCAGTGTCGTCGACGATGGCTTGCCCAGCGGTGGAACGCTCACGTCTACCTGGACGCAATTGGGCGGGCCTGCGCCAGTTAGTTTCGGATCGCCGAACCAGCCGCAAACCGGGGTGACATTCTCGCAAGCGGGAACGTACGTCCTGCGATTGACTGGAAACGACTCACAGCTGAGTGCGTCTGCTGTGGTTACCGTCACGGTTTATCCGCCCAACCAGCCTCCGGTAGTGAATCCGGGGCCGGATCAGACCATCGTTTTCCCCAACAATATTATTACGTTCAACGGAACCGTGACGGATGATGGATTGCCTGCGGGCAGTTCGCTCGCCATCGCTTGGTCGGTATTAAGCGGCCCGGATATCGTCACCTTCTCGAGCCCCAACGCCGCGACAACTACAGTAGCCTTCTCGCAACCGGGCACCTATGTTTTGCAGCTCAGCGCCAGCGACGGGCAATTCACCGCCACCAAGTCCGTCAATGCTTTCCTGCTTGGGCCTCCGGTTGTGACGACTACTCCAACTACCGCTTCTGGACTGATCAACACGCCCATCCAACTGCAGGGCACGGTGACTGTCAACGGACAGCCTGCAGGAAGCCTCGTGACTCCCGTCTGGGAACTGTTTAGCGCGCCAACGGGCGTGTATTACAACATTAGCTTCTCGAACCAGCTTTCGACTTCCACGTCGTTCCAAGCCGATACGCCGGGTATCTACAAAGTTGGGCTTTGCGCTGTGGACAGCGCTCATTGTGGTTTCGTCACGATAGCCGTGCTTACTGCCAACCCGACCACGCCGTCGGTTTCCCTCGCTGTGCCGTTGGATGGTGCACAACTTACCGCGCCAACTCCTGTGACGGGCAGCGTGGACAGCGGAACCTGGACGCTCGATTACGCGCTCCAGGACGATCTCAGTCCGATGAACTTCACGACACTGGCGACTGGCACCAGCCCGGTTTCCAATGGCGCGCTCGGCACATTCGATCCGACAATTCTCCTCAATGGCACCTATGTGATCCGCCTGACCTCGGTCAACGCCGCTGGCCAGTTTGCCAGGACTTCCATAGCGGTCAGCGTCGCACGCAACATGAAGGTGGGAGTCTTTTCTCTGTCCTTCAATGACCTTACCGTGCCGGTTTCCGGCATTCCCATCCAGGTGATTCGCAGTTACGACAGCCGCGACAAGCGTCCAGGCGATTTCGGTGTGGGATGGCGGCTGAGCCTCGCGAATATTCGCGTGCAGAAGAGCCGCAGCCTCAGCCCGAACTGGCAGGAGACGCAGACCTTCAGCGGTTACTTGCCGACTTACTGCGTGTTCGCGACGGACAACAAGATCGTAACCGTCACTTTCCCCGATGGCCGGGTGTTCACCTTCCAGACCGGCGGCGCGCAGATGTGCCAGCAAGTCGGGCAAATCGTGGCGGGGACGCTCACGTTCATCGAACAGCCGGGAGCGGCGAACACCGCGGGAGCGACGCTCACGCTAGCCGATGGCGGGCAGTTCCTTGTGGATGGCAACGCGCCGGGCGCCGTCAGCCTCGTGGGGTATGACGGGAATCCGTACAACCCGACGACATTCATTCTCCAAACGGCGGACGGCACGAAATTCACCGTGGACCAGAAGCTCGGCCTCACGGCGGTAACCGACATCAACGGCAATACGCTCACCATCACGCCCAACGGCATCACCAGTTCGGCGGCCAAGTCCGTGCCGTTCGTGCGCGACGAACAAGGCCGCATCACACGCATCACCGACCCCGACGGGAAGAATCTGTTCTACACCTACAATTCAGCTGGCGACCTCTCCGGCTTCACGGACCGCGCGGTCAACCCAATGGCTTATGCCTACGACAACAGCCACAACCTGACCGGCATTACGACCGCCGATAGCAAACAGGTGCTCACGAACACGTTTGATGCGAGCGGGCGGCTCAGTGCCACCAAGGACGGCAACGGGTTCACCGTTTCCTTCTCGAACAACGTGCCCGGGCAGACCGAGACGGTCACCGACCGCAATGGTAATCCGACGACGTATCTGTACGACACGGATGGCAATGTCACCCAAGTCACGGATGCGCTCGGCCACATCACAACCTCGACCTACGACGCCAGCGACAACAAGTTGAGCGAGACCAATGCGCTCGGCAAAACCAGCAACTATACATACGACCTCAACGGCAATCGCCTGACGGAATCGGATCCGCTCGGCAATAAGACCACCTACACCTACAGCGCTTTGAACAAGCCGCTGACCATTGCCGATGCAAACGGTCACACCACCACCAACACCTACGACACGAACGGCAACCTTTTGACCACCACCGATCCAAATGGAAAGGTCACCACGAATACGTATTCGAATACGGGCTTGCTGCTCACAACCAAGGACCCCAGCGGGAAGATCACGTCATTCGGCTACGACGGCACGGGGAATCTCCTGACGCAGACCGATGCGATCGGCACGGTCTCCACGTATGCCTACGACGGTAACGGCAACCGCACTTCGCAAAGCGTCAAGCGCACGCTCCCGGGCGGAGCGCAGCAGACGCTCACGACCGCTTACAATTACGACGGCAACGGGCGGCTGCTGAAGACCACGAATCCCGATAACTCGACGACCCAGACGGTTTACAACAGCATTGGCCAGCAGGTGACCAGCATCGACGCTCTCGGCCGCCAGACCGCCTATCAATACGATGCCGATGGCCACGTCACGCAAACGACCTATCCGGATAACACCACGGAATCAACCCAGTATGACCGCAATGGGAACCGCACGGTCTTCTACGACCGCACGAACGTCCCGACCACCTACACCTACGACGCCCTGAATCGTCTGACGCAATCGCAGCGCGGCAGCAATCCTTCGAGCGCGACTTTCAATAAGACCAGCTACGACGCCGCCGGCCAGGTGCTGACGAGCACGGACCCGAACAACAATGTCACGCAATATGCTTACGACGATGCCGGGCGGCGTTCGCAGGTCACCAACGCGCTGAGCCAGATCACCACGTTTGTCTACGACGCGGCGGGCAACCAACTCTCGTTCAAAGACGCCAACAACAACACGACCACCTACACCTACGACAATGCCAATCGCCGCACCCAGGTGACCTATCCCGACGGCAAGTTCGAAACCACCGCGTACGATCCCCTGGGCCGCGTCTCGGCACGCACTGACGCCAACGGCAAGACCGCCCAGTACGGTTATGACGCCATTGGACGATTGACCAGCGTCACGGACGCGCTGGGGCAGGTCACCAGCTACGCCTACGACGAAGTGGGCAACCGCATCTCGCAAACGGATGCGAACACGCACACGACTGGCTACAACTACGACCAGCGGGGCCGGCGCTTACAGCGCAAGCTGCCGCTGGGGCAGACGGAGAACTACAGCTACGATGCCGCAGGGAATCTGGCGACGCGCACGGACTTCAACGGGCGAATCACGACGTATGCTTACGACACCGGGAACCGGCTGCTGTCAAAGACCGCCGATCCCTACTTTGCGCAGAACCACATCGGGGCCGCCGTGGTCACCTACACCTACGACAGCTTCGGGCGGCGGAACGGCATGACCGACGCGAGCGGCACGACGGGTTACGCAGGCTACGACGACAACGGGCACGCCGGCCAGGTGTACAAGCCGGCTGGGATCCTGTACTACGGCTATGACCCCGCGGGGAACCTGAAATACATCGGAGCGCAGAACAACACTTACTATTACTACGACGCGCTGGAGCGCATGTCGGCGGTCACATTCTCGGACATTTCCGGGACGCAGCACACGGCGAGCTACAGCTACGACAACGTGGGGAACCTGCAGACGGTGACCTATCCGAACGGGGTGGTGCACAACTACACGTACGACACGCGCAACCGACTGACGAATCTGGGAGTCACTACGGGTGCAGCCAATCTCTTCGGTTATAACTACACGCTGGACGCCGCAGGGCACCGCACGGGCGTGACGGAACTTTCCGGACGAACGGTGAGCTACGGCTACGACAGCATCTACCGGCTGACGAATGAGACGATTGCGAATGACCCGAGCGGAATCAACGGGGCGGTGAGCTACACATACGACCCGGTTGGCAACCGCACGCAGAAGGTTTCGACGCTGCCGGGGTATCCGGGCGGGCTGTCGAATTACAACCCCAACGATCAGCTGGCCACGGACACCTACGACAACGCCGGGAATACGACTACCTCGAACGGCATGGGCTACGTCTACGACTTCGAGAATCGCCTGGTGCAGGCGGGCGGTGGGATCACGATTGTTTACGACGGCGACGGCAACCGCGTTTCGAAGGCGGTAGCGGGCGTAACGACGAATTACGTGGTGGACACGTTCAATCCCACGGGCTACGCGCAAGTGGTCACCGAGACGCTGAGTGGGACAGGTCCGCAGTCCTACGTGTACGGACTGGAGCGCATCAACCGCAGCCGGGATTATCGTGATTCGGGGGGGCTGCTGGTCCACGAGACCGTGTACTACGTCTACGACGGCCACGGCTCGGTACGTGAGCTGACCGACGCCAGCGGCACGGTCACGGATACCTACGACTACGACGCCTTCGGCAATTTGATCCATTCCACCGGCACCACGCCGAACAACTACCTCTTCTCCGGCGAACAGTTCGACCCCGACCTAAACCTCTACTACAACCGCGCCAGATACCTGAACGTCTCGACAGGCCGGTTCTGGTCAATGGATACACATGAGGGTGATGACGAGGACCCTATGACCCTGCACAAGTACTTGTACACAGGTGCCAACCCAGTGGACCTGACTGACCGCAGTGGAAATGACTTTGACCTTGGTTCGCTAGTAGTGGCGGCTGGGGTAGCAGTTACGCTGCAAGCTATACCGACGCCCCTAGCTCAAGAATATCGGCAAGGAGGCAGCGTAGAGCCGAGAGTAGCAACGGCGCAGAGCGAGCGCGGTGAGGATTTCTTGAAATGTCATGAGGGAGACGCGAACTGTGACCCCTTGCTGAAGGTCTATGATCACGACGGATCGAAAGCTGGTAACTGCACAATCGGTTGGGGTCATAAGATTCGTGACGGATCTTGTACAGACCAGGACCGTGCTGCTTATTCAAGCTTTACCGAGAGTGCTGCAGAGCAGATGCTTTTTGTGGACGTGCAATTGAAGGCGATGACCCCAATCAAGCGCCACGTTCATGTTGGATTGGCACAGCGTGAGTTGGATGCATTGATCGATTTCACTTTCAATGTTGGAGGAGGAAGTAAGACCAACCACCAGCATCCAGGTCTCGCAGGTTCTCAGCTTCTAGTTTGGCTCAACGCTGGCAATTACAAGCAGGCAGGTGTCGGTTTCCTGGGATTCATGGCCGGTGGAACGGGAATCGTTCGCAGACGCAACGACGAGAAAAGGCTCTGGGACACAGGGGAGTATAAATCGTATGACCATATCATCCCGTAAGATGAAAACATTCCTGGTGGTGGTGCTGACTACCAATACCGTAGTGCTGGGCTGTCAAACAAAACATCCGTCCGACAAGAGTTTGCGGGCGAACTCAGGGCAAGATTTTGTCTTATGGCTGCAGGATGCTCTCAGGAATGGGGACCGCAGTCAGATAATCGCTGCTACGAGATTTCCTGTCCAAATAGAAGACACGATGATGGATGAATCGACCTTCACCAACAACTACGATAAGGTCTGGAATCCAGAATCGGTCAAGGTGGCGATGAATGAGGTCCCCGGCCAATTCATTACTGGCAACAAGTTCATAATCGGATGCGGAGAGGTCTGGTTCGAGAGAACGAAGGATCAGCAGTTCAAGGTCACCGCCTTTGGCCGCTCCGCGTACGCAAACGCGGGCATGTCCATGGCAGATTGCTATCGCGTAAGAGATTTCGTCAAACAATTGCAGGCTGCGATTGCGAGTGACCATCGCGAACAAGTGGCCGGGATGCTCAAGTATCCCCTATATTTTCACGGGCAGAGTAAAACCACCACGCTCCACAACGCCAGCGAGACTTTGCGGAACTACGACCTAATGTTCTCGGCGACGCTTCGTCGTGTCGTCGCGGAGCAACAGATCCACAAGCTTATGTCCCAAGCTGATGGCGTGGCTATCGGGGATGGGTTCATCTGGATATCTGAACCATCCGTTGGCGGTCCCCTCAATGTGACCAGTATCTTTGAGCCTCCGCTCCATTACTAATTGACTGGCCCACCACGTCCCGCTCCACAGTTCTTGAGTGCCCAGCACGTTGGGTCTACCTGCGGAACACAAAGGAACACAACCTGTTCCGGCGGCTGGCCGAATCAACTCAACGTACCCGTCCGGCGCCGCGGGTCCTTCCGCCTGCACCATCGACATGGAAAATGTGCAAGGTGGAGGGTGGAGCGGATATCCGGTTCATCCAGCAGATGCTGGGGCACACTGATCTGAGCAGTACGGAAATTTACACGCACGTGGCCATCCGCAAGCTGCAACAAATCCACACGGCGACGCATCCCGGAGCGGCGCTGGAAAAGAAAAAGCCCGCCGTTGGCAGGGCCACGCAGGAAGAAGAGCAGCGCAAGGCAGCGCTGCCGGAAGCACTGGGAAGCGAAGCGGACGAAGAAAAAGAATCCGAAGAGTAAAGACCGTGGGGCGCGCAGGCGGCAGAAGGCAGCTTCTGTCGAGCGGAGTGCGGGAAGGCTCGCGGGGTTGGAGGCCGCGTCGGATAACGAGCTCGTTATCGGATGCGCCGTGCGCAGCGTCCTGCGCGTCTCCACGATCCTCCAGCAAGGGGTTCTTCCTTTAGCTGCTGAAATCCGCAGCTAAAGGAAAATCTTCGAGTAGTTCACCGATGCTGTTGAAGACAACGGCATGAGATCGCTGTGGTTGGTCAGCAGCGGCTCACGTAAAATCCTGTCATGCGAGCGTCGGGCGTGCTTCGGCAACTTCTGGCGGCAACACTCTGCGCTGTGCTTGCACTGCCCGCCTGTTCGAGCGCCGCTTCTCTCAGCAGCTCCACACCAAGCCACATCTACTACGCGGAAACGTTGTCCGAAACTCGCGTCTGGGGTTCAAACGAAAAAATCCTGCTGCATTTTAGGGCAGTGCTGCTGCTAAGTGAAAAGCAGCACTGGGGTTACGAGAAGTGTAGATGGGAAAACGTGGTGGGGTCAGGAGTTACCTACGACTACGACGCCTTCGGTAACTTGATTCATTCGACCGGCACGACGCCCAACAACTATCTCTTTGCCGGCGAACAGTTCGACCCCGACCTCCACCTCTACTACAACCGCGCTCGGTACTTAAACACAAGTACGGGGAGATTCTGGACGATGGATCCGTTTGAGGGAGATTTCCAAGATCCTATGTCGCTCCACAAATATCTCTACGGCAGCGCTAACCCGGTTAGTCGTATCGATCCGAGCGGGAACGTCGGTTTGGAAGATCTGCTTGTC
>Ga0137381_10003330_pt1 | contig 11393 bp, 6 predicted proteins | sample SagtaG_16_FD_104808 | JGI IMG/M metagenome (GOLD analysis project Ga0137381, IMG submission 104808) | Vadose zone soil microbial communities from Sagehorn Ranch, Mendocino, California, USA - Sage2_L_115_16 metaG | ecosystem: Environmental > Terrestrial > Soil > Vadose zone | place: USA... | reverse complement strand
TACTTCGCCTGAAGTAAGGGCGTCGGCCCAAGAACCCACCGAAGGCCTTCATGCTTAGGCATGGAGCCAGTAGGAATCCCCTTCCTTCAGGAAGGGGAGGAGGTCAAGATGATGTTCGAAACGTTCCGCTGTCGAAGCATGGCATTGAAGGCCGCGATATCCTTGGCCAGGAGTTGCTGGAATTCTTGCGCGTATTGCTCGCCCTGCCGATTCAACTCTTCCTTTACCGCCACTTGCTGCGTGGTGGGCGGAAAATCAGATGACCCCACGGCGCTCGCCAAGTAGTTGATCTTCTGCAGTAGCATGGGCGCCCATCGCACGTCATCCTGCCCTCGGCCCGTGGCCTTGAGCTGCAACACTTTCCCCTCAACGGCCACGAGTTTTTCCGCTAGATCCTCGGCTGCCTTGCGGATCGCTTTGGCGTTATCGTCCGTTCCCAATTCCTTCTCCAGGGCGCCGATCTGCGCGCGCACCGACTCGAGTTGATTGACGCTGTCGGCAATCGTGTTCATCTCTTCTCTCAGCGCGGTAAGCAATTGTGTCTGCGTTTGGATGTCGCTTTCGGAGCCACTTGAATGCGGATCCTTCAGCACGCTGAGCTTCTGGCTAAACTTTTCCTCACCCACGGCCAACGTCACCGTGTACGTCCCTGGCGGAGCGAGCAAGGAAATGCGTCCGGCCCCGGGAGCGGGCCGCCAACCTTCAGGCCCCACAGTGACATCCGGTGCGTAGAGTGGCGTAGTCCTCAGCTTGATCTCCCGGCTCGGCTCGAATCGCAAATCCCACCAGTAGCGGTTGATGCCGGCCTTCGCTTCGCAGGGTCGGGCGTCCGGGCCGCCCTCTCCACGTCCGGCGCCCCCGGGTCCGCCTGGCCCTGCTGCTGGCCGCGCGCCTTCGGGTCTGGCTGGCCGGCACTCGATTTCCCGCACCACTTTGCCGCTTGCATCGCTGATGGTCAGGCGAGCACGGTCCTTCTCACCGAGGTTGGACTTGAGATAGAAGTTGAGTAAAGCGCCGAAAGGGGGATTGTGCCCCGCCGCGGGGTCATAGAAAACTGCGGCCGGCTGCGCTACGGGCCGGAAACGGTAAGAGGCGCGCGGCGCGAACAAATGAGCGTTCGACGCCAGCACTTCCGCCGTCAACTGTTGCAATGGCGTAAGGTCATCCAGGATCCAGAAACCGCGCCCGTAGGTGGCCAACGCTAAATCATGAAAGCGCTCTTGAACCGCGATCCAGTACACCGGCGCGTGCGGTAAACTGTTCTGCAGTGGCTGCCAGTTTTTCCCGTCATCGAACGAAACGTATAACCCATTTTCTGTCCCTAGGTACAGCAGCCCCTTTCGCACTGGATCTTCGCGGATGCAGTGCGCATAGCTCAGCATGCTGTGGGGAATTCCGTTGGTAATCGCCGTCCAGACCCGCCCGTAATCTCTCGTCTCATACGCGAACGGATCGCGATTGTCCATTTGATGGAAATCCACGGTGATATAAGCCGTGCCTGCGTCATATCGTGAGGCTTCAATGTTGCTCACCGTGCCCCATTCCGGCAGGTTCGGAATATTCTTGGTGACGTCGCTCCAGCTCTTTCCCCCGTCGCGAGTAATTTGCACCAGTCCGTCGTTGGTGCCTGCCCAGATCACCCCGGCCTCCTTCGGCGACTCGGCGATGGCGAAAACCGTCCCCGCATATTCCACGCCGATGTTGTCTGGCGTGAGCCCACCGGAGATTTGTTGTCTGCTCTTGTCGTTTCGCGTCAGGTCAGGACTTATAATCTGCCAGCTATTCCCGCCGTCTGCGGTCACGTGGACATATTGACTGCCCACGTAAACCTTATTGTGGTCGTGTGGAGAAATGGTGATCGGGAATTCCCAGTTGAATCGGTACTTCACTTCTGCGGCGCTGGCCCCGGAAACATCTTCGGGCCACACCTCGACGTCGCGCGCCTGTCGATTGCGCTCGTCGAAGCGCGCCATCGCTCCCCCGACGCTCCCGCTCCCCGTGCCGCTGGACCAAATGATGTTGTTGTCCACAGGATCCGGTGTCGCGAAACCGCTTTCGCTCCCCGCGACCGGATGCCACACACTGCGCGGGATTTGTCCCGCGCCGCCGCCCCCGCCCCCCAAGCCCCCGAACTGCAAGCTATTGCTTGGCCCGCGGTAAGATGGACCGTCCTGCTTGTTGCCGTAAACGAAATAAGGAATCTGATCGTCCACGGTTACGTGATAAATCTGTGCTATCGGCAACTGAACGTGGTCCCACGTGTGGCCCCGATTCACCGAGATGCTCACGCCTCCGTCATTCACTACCGCCATGCGATCTCCGTTCGTAGGATCGATCCACATTTCATGGTTGTCCCCTCCCGGGCCCGCGGGCATGTTGGTCAGCGTGTGGCCACCGTCGAGCGTTCTTGAAAAAGCTGCCGAAAAGAAATACACCTCGTTCTCATTGTCCGGTGCGATCTCTTCTCGCGTGTAATAGTGCGTCCGTCCCCGGATTTGTCGGTCGGAATTCACCAATTGCCAATTTTCCCCACCGTCATCGGAACGCCACAGCTGCCCGCTCTGGGTGGTCTTCCCGTCGATGGGCACACCGTCGCCGGTTTCAATCAAAACATAGACACGCTCGGAGTCGCGTTGCGCCACGCGCACCGCAATCCTCCCGACCGGCGGCTTCGGCAACCCGTGGCCTTCTAAACGTTTCCACGTTGCGCCCCCATCGGTGGACTTGAATAATCCGCTGCCGGGCCCTCCGCTCGTCCGGCCATAGGTATGGATCTCGACTTGCCACATCCCCGCAAACAAGATATGCGGATTGCCGGGGTCCATGGCCAGGTCCGAGCAGCCCGTTTTCTCGTTCACAAACAGCACCCGCTCCCAACTTTTTCCGCCATCGGTGGTGCGGAAGACACCGCGTTCGGGCTGCGGACCGTAAGCGTGTCCCAGTGCACAGGCCAGCACGATTTCCGGATGGTGGGGATCGATGATGACGTTTCCAATGCGCCCCGTTTTCTCCAGCCCCATGGATGCCCAGGTCTTCCCCCCATCGAGCGAGCGGTAAATTCCACTCCCAACCGATATGTGGCCCCGGATGAACGATTCTCCGGTGCCTGCCCAAACCACACTCGCGTCGCTCCCCGCCACCGCCAAAGATCCAATCGACGACACCGGCTGGGCATCGAAAATCGGCTCCCAGTGGATGCCGCCATCGGTGGTTTTGAAGATTCCGCCCGATGCCGCTCCCACGTAATAAAGGTAAGGCTGGCCCGGGACTCCGGTGACCGCGGTAGTGCGATTCCCGACTGGTCCGATGTAGCGAAACTGTAGTTGGCTGTAAACCTCAGGATTCGTCTGCGGTTGCTGGGCGCGAACAAATGGGGCGGCGCCAAACAATAAACCAGCTTTGATGAACAGAACAAGACACGCTCGCCTTAACATAGCAAACCTCTCTCGCCAAATGGACCTGGATTGCGCGGATGATACCGGGGGAGGTCCGTCTCGTCAATGACATGCGTGGCAGCATGCTGTCCAATTCTGTTTCCTGGCAACGTGGGCGCGAACGTCACGAGATGTCGGTTGGTATTTTCCGCGGGAGGACCTAGAATTCCGGACAGGATTCAGCCTAAGCTCGTGGCCTGGCTTGGCATCCGCTCTGTCCCGCATACCAAGTCACCGCAACGCCGCGGCATACAGCACGCGACGCCAATCACATTCCGCCATGCGCGCCCGAACGCGCAGATCGTCACGCCCTTTTCCGCGCAGCACATCGATCCGTTCGCACTCCTTGGCCCGCATCCCGTCGAGCAAATGAGGCAGCGAGTCTTGTCAGACCCACAGGCAGTCCCCGATACGTCGAGGTAATGATCGAAATGTTGAAACACTACGAGATTCGTGAGCTTCTCGCTGCTCGAATGGTACCCCCATGACCAGGGACACGAAGCGATAACTCCCGATTTAGCCCGACCGGGCATGTGCGAATGGCGCGTCCTTCGCCTAAGTCGATTATTTTCGAGCACCGGTGATTCATGCCGGAACGGACGGAGCGGGCTGCGAGCCAAATGGTGGATAGAAGTCGTAATTTCGCTGCGAAGTAATTTTGCCGTCACGGAAGGTAAGAAACATCGCGACGAAGGCTCTCATTTCGCTACCGGCAGGCAAGTTCAGCACGGGAACAGCGAGGATTCCACTCCATTCCAACTCGATGGCTAGCTCATCACCAGCGTCGAGCGTCCGCTGCACTCTATAGCGTTGCGAGCGCAGGATCTGCCGGCCCTGTTCATAAGGCGGCGCGCAGGTCGGCGGCGCGGCGGACGCCTCCGTCGGGCGCAATGCGGTTGGGGAACTCCCGGATGAGCACATCAGGACTGTAGAAATCGGCTACGTTTTCAAAAGAGCGCATCGAAGCCACTGCCTGGAGATATTGATGGGTGCGCGAGACGTTGGATGATGTCACTGTTCCTTCTGCCTGTTGTATACCGGATGCATCCTCAGCATCCGTCGCTCACGGCACGGGGTTACCGTCCGCGTCAATCTTGTGCACTTCACCGACGTTCAACTCGCGGATACCAGTTTCAACTTTGCTCATGTCCCCCACCACCACCCAGACGAGGTGGCTCGGCTGAATGTACTTCTTGGCGATTTGGTTTGCTGTGTCCGGCGTAATGGCCAACACTTTCTGTGTGTACGTGTTGTAGTAATCCTCCGGCAGGTTGTACTGCAGGATCGTGCTGTAAGCGCCGGAGAGTTGCTGAACCGTTTCGAACGATCCCGGTAGACCCAAGGTCGCGTTAGACTGCTCGTCCTTGAGTTCCGCTTCCGAAATTGGCTTGCCGCCCACGATGTTGTTGTACTCAGCCACCAGTTCGGCTAAAGACTCCTTGGTCTTGTCGGTCTGCACAGGCGACAGACTGAAAAACGGCCGCTCGCCCCGCGCCGACAGCAGACGCGAGCCCACCCCATAAGACCAGTGTTTGTCCTCGCGCAGGTTCATGTTGATGCGTGAACTGAAGGTCCCTCCGAACATGTCATTCACCAAATCCAACGACACTTCGTCGGGATCGTTATAGGGCGGCGCGAGTTGCGCGGCGATGATCAAACTCTGTCCTGAGCCCGGCCGGTCGATCAGGTAGACCACATCTTTTTCCGGCTCTGGCACTGTCGGAATGGTTCGTATCGCAACTTCGCCGGGCTTCCACAAACTGAACAGCTTTTCCAGTTTCGGGGTGATCTCCGCCAACGTCGTATCGCCAACGATCAGCAACGTGGCTTTGTTCGGCTTGTACCAGGTGTCGTGGAATTTCGCCAGATCCTGGCGAGTCATTTTGCTCACACTGGATTCGCTGCCGGTGCTCGCGAAAGCGCCTGCATACGGATGTCCTTTGCCGTAAAGCAGAGGCGGCACGACGCGCAGAGCCATGGTGTTGGGCGTCACCTTCTCGCGTTGTATGGCCGCTAGCCGGTCCTTTTGCAACCGCTCGAACTCCTTCTCCGGGAACGCCGGATGAAGAATCAGGTCGGCATAAATCTCCAGGGCTTGATCCACATTGACCTTGAGCGCGTTGAGATTGACGGTCGCCCAATCCAGATTGGCGCCCGCCGAAAATTCTGCGCTCAGCGCTTGCAGTTCTTCGCTGATTTTCAGCGAATCGCGCGTGGGCGTGCCTTCTTCCAGCATGCGCTGCGCAAAACTACACGTGCCCGGCGCGCCTGCTGGGTCCGACGCGTAACCACTCTCCACCAGAAGCGAGAAGTTCACCACCGGCGCGGAGTGGCGTTCCGCGAGCACGATTTTCAATCCGTTCGAGAGCGTCGCCCTCTCGATCGCCGGAAGGTTCAGTGACATCGCAGAACCGAGTCCCGGCTCCTTCGAGCGGTCAAGCGGGGCGCCAGCTTTCAAGGTGGTGGGATACGGCTGCACTTCCAGAATGTAATCTCCGTCAGTCAGCCAGTCGTTCGCGGCCTTCTTCACCGTGGCCGGTGTCGCTGCCTGCACCCGCTTCAGGTACTCCTTGTAACAATCAGGATTTCCCGCGAACGTCTGGCAGTGCGCGAGGATGTCACTCTTGCCGCCGAAGCCTCCGATACGCTCCATGATCCGCGCGTACTGCCCGAAGATCTGCGTCTTCGCGAGTTGCAATTCGGATTCGGTGGGTCCGTTCTTCAGGAAATTCCCCAACTCCTCATCCGCGGCTATTTCCACTTTCTTCAGCTCGACCCCCGGTTTCGCTGTCAGGGTGATGAAGAATTGCCCGGCGATCTCGTTGTTGCTGTCGTCTGCACTCGCGCTCGTGGCGATCTGATCCTTGTAAACAAGCCGCTTGTAGAGCCGCGACGTTTTTCCCTGGCCCACAACTTGTGCCACCAGATCGAGCGTGGCCTCTTCCGGTGAAAATGCCTGCGGCACGTTCCATACCCGATACAGACGCGCCTGCGGAACGCGATCCTGCACCCAGCCGCGGTGTGACCCGCTCCTTTTGGCTACCCACACCGCGTTCTTGGCGATGGGGGGACCCGGCGGGATCTCGCCGTAATATTTCTCCACTTTTTGACGCGCTACTTCCGGGGTGATGTCGCCCGCGATGACCAGCGTGACGTTGTTGGGCCCGTAATAGGTCTTGAACCACTCCTGCACGTCACTCATCGAAGCCGCATCAAGGTCCTTCATCGCACCGATCACCGTCCAGGAATAAGGATGGCCCACCGGGTAGGTGTTTTCCGTCAGCAGCTGGCGGGTTACGCCGTAAGGTTGGTTTTCGCCCTGCCGTTTTTCGTTCTGCACCACCCCACGCTGCAAGTCCAGTTTCTTTTGGTCAAGCACGCCGAGCAAATGGCCCATGCGGTCGCTCTCCGCAAACAGCACATAGTCGAGCATCGAGGTCGGTACGTTTTCGAAATAATTCGTCCGGTCGTTGTTCGTCGTCCCGTTCAGATTCGTCGCGCCGATGCGTTCCATCGCGTTGATGTACGTGTAATTGAAGTTGTCACTCCCGCTGAACATCAGGTGCTCAAACAAGTGCGCGAAGCCCGTTTTTCCCGGCTTCTCGTTCTTCGATCCCACGTGATACCAAGTGTTCACCGCCACGATGGGAGCCTTGTGGTCCTCGTGAACCAGCACGGTCAAGCCATTCGCCAGCATGAACTTCGAGTACGAAATGTCCGGGATGGGAATTTTCGTGCTGGCCGCAGCGGCCACCCTCGGAACAGAGTCGGACTGCGCGTATGCCCGAACGAAACCCAAGCTCGCCGGCCCCCACACGACGAAGAAACTCGCCAGCACACGCAAACTCCTGTTTTTCATGGTTTGCCTCCAGGTGTAGTATCCACAGCCCACCGCAGCCAATCGGAAAGCAGCATACCTTCTATTTTTCTGCCAGTGCATGGTCGCAGCCGCCGCAGTATTCTACATTCGCCCCCGCACGAATCAAAGCCACTGGCCAATGCATCTGAATTCTCCTTGTTTATCGGGACTTATTGTAAATCAGTTCGCAAACGATCAAGGCAGCCGGCGACGGCAACCAACCTCCGATATCCAGTGTCGGCTAGGTGTCGGCACCAATCCGCTGAGGCCAAACGAATCTCGATGTATAAGCCACGCCAATACTTGTCCATTTCCGCTGGGTTGATTTTCGCATACCTCTAAGGCTGGTTTTCAAAGTACGGATCAAGTGTGAAGAGCTTCCGGAAATAGCTGTGCCTCCATTTGGGGCGCAAGCGGTCGAGGAGCAAGCCTTCGGAAGCGCCAAACGAATAGACCACGGTTCGCTTCCAGGTGGCGAGATCGGCCTTTTTCAATTCACTAAGAGTATCGGAGCGGGCCTCCCGCGCATAGGTTTCGAATGATTGGTAATCCGGAAGAGCGGCGTACTCCGGCGATGGCTGATAGTGCTCAGCCGCTTCGGCGGACTTGATCTGGACATAGCGCGCTATTCCTTCCTTCCATAGCTGGAAGCTCAGATACTTGCGATCGTCCGGAGAGAGGTGCCGAAAGAACTCTTTGCGATCGACGATGTACTGGCGTGTGAAAGCTTTGAATTTCCTGCGTTCGCTCTCGTTGAGCGCTGTCAACAACAGATCGCGCAGATGTCTGAATGACTCTCCGAGCTCAGGGTTGTCGTAGGGGAAGCCATAATTCAGCATCCACATCCCGGTATTGTCTCCGTGAGCCAAGCCGAGACCCTTCACGGCTTGGTAATAGCCGGGCCTGCCGTCCTGCAACTGATGAAAGTGCTCGTGCATGACAGTGAAGAGCCAAGGTGTGCTGGTCTTGGCCTCGGTATTTTCGGGTTCGCCGATCACAATGACCGAAGGCGGGCCGAACGCAGGAAAGGTCGCTAGGAGCCCAGTGGGGAACTGACGCGGACGGGCATACAGGTCACCCCCGATCCTGAGAAATTCTTTGGGCGGCGATGGATGATGAGTAAGGAACTCAGCGTCTCGCGTGATAAGCAGGAGTGGCGCACTGGTACCGCTCCAACTGGGCCAAACGCGGTCCTGAAGCTGAGCGGCCAGGCGATCGAACTCCCGGATGCGCACCGCATCGCTGGGCGGAATTTCAGGCGCAGAAGTCTGTGCAAAGACCACCGCTGCCAGCAGGAGAGGGACGAAGAGGTTTGGCATGCTGACGCTAGAGCACTCAAGTCGGAGTCGCTTTACCGGCCATCAACTTAAATTTTACCATGTGGGCTCACTAGCCTCGGGGGCTTCGGTTGGGGATAGGGGACCCTCTTGAGACGCCTCGTCAATCTGCGCCAGTGGAGCGTTTCGCCTTGAGATAGGTGATTGACAGGAGCAATGCGTAAGACTATGTTAGTCTACGCCTAGTAGTGACAAGTGTAGGACGGGAGCCGACCGCCCAATCATGAGCAAGGACAAGCGGCCAGACCGCTTTCCCGGCGCGCTGCAGATGATGGTTCTTCGAACGCTGAAACGACAGCCCCTGCACGGCTACACCCTCGAGCGAACCTCGCGCGATTTGCTGCAGATCGAAGAGCACCTGGAAAGGGAGGTGTCGAGTTTCAAGCGAATGCCCGAAGGAATTACGCGAGTCTTGGGGGCGGGTGAATCATGAACTGGCTCAAGCAACTGATCTCGCGGCGAAAGCTCTGTGGCGAACTCTCGGAAGAGATTCGAGAACACCTGGAGGAAAAGATCGAGGAGCTGGTTGCGTGCGGCGTGTCTAGGAAGGAAGCCGCAGCGGCTGCTCGTCGCGAGTTTGGAAACGTAACTTTGATTGAAGAGGACAGCCACAAGGTCTGGCGCTGGCCATCCGTCGAGGAATTTCTCACCGATGTTCGCTACGGTCTGCGGATGCTGCGCAAGAATCCGAGCTTCACCGCCATCGCTATTCTCACTCTGGCGCTCGGCATCGGCGCCAACACCGCGATTTTCTCCGTCGTCAATGTCGTCCTGCTTCAGCGCCTGCCCTATCCCCACGCTGATCGTCTGGTAATGGTGTGGGAAAAAGTTCGTCTGCCGTTCTATGAAAAGGACCAAAACGAGCCCGCGCCCGGGAATTTCGCCGACTGGCAGACCCAGAACTCCGTTTTTGAGGCTATGAGTGCCATCCAAGACCGCAGTTTCAATCTGACTGGCGGCAGCGAACCGGCGCGCGTCGAGGGCGAAGCCGTTTCGGCAAATCTGTTTTCCCTGCTGCAGGTCAATGCTGCTCTCGGACGTGTGTTCACCGCCGACGAGGACGTCCCCGGCCGTGCGCATGTGGTGGTAATGGGCCACGGCCTGTGGGTCAGCCGCTTTGGCGCAGACCCCGAAATCGTGAACAAGAAGATTCTTCTTGATGGGGTCAGCTACACCGTCGTCGGCGTTATGCCCCGCGATTTCCTGTTCCCAGATCCCGCGAACTTTCACGTCTCTGGTCCAGAAGACCAGCTCTGGGTTCCACTGGCCCTCAGCCCGTCACAGCTTGCCAATCACGGGAGCCACAATCTGAACGTCATCGCTCGACTGAAATCTCGTGTGACGCTGGCGCAGGCCCAGACCCAAATGGATGGGGTAGCGCGCCACCTCGCCGAAGAGTATCCCCAGTCAAACACGGGTGTTGGTGTCAATCTGGTTTCGCTGCACGATCAGATCGTCGGGAACGTGCGCACTGCTCTTTTAGTTCTTCTTGGTGCGGTCGGTTTTGTCCTTCTCATGGTTTGCGCCAACGTCGCGAATCTGTTGATGGCCCGCGCTTCCGCACGCAGCCGTGAAATTGCTGTGCGTGTGGCGCTCGGGGCCCACCGTATGCGCATTCTCCGCCAGCTGCTGACGGAAAACATGCTTCTTGCGTTCCTAGGTGGTGGCTCGGGCCTGCTCCTAGCGCTCTGGGGCATGAAGGCGCTGCAGGCGATCAGCCCGCATGATCTTCCTCTGTTCGGCGATATCGGCGTCAATGGAACAGTGCTTGCGTTTACCCTGGCGATTTCGCTCTTCGCCGCCTCGCTCTTTGGAATCGCGCCCGCCCTCGCCGCGACGCGGAGTAATTTGCGCGACTCATTAAAAGAGGCAGCCCGCGAATCCCCAGCCGGTTCGGGCCTGAGGGTACGCCACCTGCTGATCGTAGTGGAAACCGCGCTGGGTGTTGTCGTACTGGTCGGCGGCGGGCTTCTTCTCCGCAGCTTCCTGGCTCTTGAGCGAGTTCCGTTGGGATTCCAGCCAGAAGGTGTGCTGACGTTCCGCGTCATTCCGCGAGGCGAAAAGTACACCCAATTGTCGCAACGAGCGGCTTACTACCAGCTGGCTTTGGACAAAATTGGAACTCTCCCCGGCGTGCAACACGCCGCTGCCATCTCATTTTTGCCGCTGACTCTTTATCGGGCGAGCAAAGGTTTCCGCATCGACGGCCGTCCCGTGGCACTACCCGGGGCACTACCTATGGCCGACTATGACATCGTTTCTCCCGGATACTTCGAAACGATGGCGATTCCCTTGATTGCGGGAAGGGACGTCTCCTGGGCCGACACGCCAGGAACCCAGCAGGTGGTGGTAATCAATCAGAGCATGGCGCGTACTTACTGGCCGAACGAAGATCCGCTCGGCAAGCGCATCAACGAGGGCTCGCCCGATGAACATACGCCCTGGCTGCAAGTCGTGGGAGTCATCGGAGACCTTCGCGAATTCGACGTCGCCAGTCGTCCCCGGCCAACGATGTATTTCTCGGTTTCGCAATTCGAGGGGAACGGTTTGTTGCGTGACTGGGTGGTCCGCTCAGCGGGCAACCTTGTTTCGGTGTCCTCGGAGGTGCGCGATGCCATTTGGAGCATCGACAAGGATCTGCCGATTTCGCGGATGTGGACCATGTCGCAGGTACGTTCCGCTTCAGTGGCCGCGCAGGCGTTCAACGTCCTCCTGCTTGGTCTCTTCGCGGGTCTTGCTCTCATCTTGGCCACCGTGGGGCTC
>Ga0137381_10003328_pt1 | contig 11396 bp, 8 predicted proteins | sample SagtaG_16_FD_104808 | JGI IMG/M metagenome (GOLD analysis project Ga0137381, IMG submission 104808) | Vadose zone soil microbial communities from Sagehorn Ranch, Mendocino, California, USA - Sage2_L_115_16 metaG | ecosystem: Environmental > Terrestrial > Soil > Vadose zone | place: USA... | reverse complement strand
TCTTTAGACGTCTTCCAGGTAAAACAACGCGTCGGCCAGCACCGCACTCTGGGCTTCGACCTCCGCCAGCCGGTGCCCGGCCACGGCACCGCGCAGGAGAGCCATCGACCGTTCGATCTCTACGCGATCCTCGTCCGCGAGCCCTGCCAGCAGGCGCTCGGCTTTTTCGAGCAGCGCACGCGCCTGTACCACAGTGCGCTGCCAGGTGATGTCCTCAGGCGCCTCAGGCGCAGGGAGCATGGAGACGAGCGCTTCAGCAGCGTCCTCCTCCTCGTCCTCCTCGTCCTCCAGCAGCGATATCGCTTCCGCGTCGAACAACGACTCGAGGCGTTGGCGAGCGGCCTCACGGTCCTCGCGTTGAAAGCGGGCCAGGGCATTCTCGATGCGCACCTGTTGCTGTAAGCCGGTGCGCTTTTCCGTCGCGGTGACCTGCAAAATCCCGTCGAGCGTCAGGTGCATATGTACGACGACTTCATTGCCGGCTGGCACTGGCGCCAGCCCCTCGATGGTGAACTCCCCCACGAAGGTGTTGCGGCGCACGTCCTCATGCTCGCCTTGATACACCTCGATGTGCACCGCATCCTGCGCATCAAAGACGGTCTGGTACACTTCGCTGTGGACCGCCGGCAGGGGGCTGTTGCGGGCAATAATGCGACTAAACATGGTATCGCTTGGCAGCCCATGCACCTCACCCAGGCAACGGATGCCGAGGCTGTGGGGCGTGATATCGACGAGCACCGGACCCACCTCCATGCCGGCGATCATGGCGGCTTGTACCCCAGCACCCAGGGCGACACAGAGCTCCGGTTGGACTTCCTGGTGTGCCGGCTGGCGCAGGCGCTCCTCGAGCAGCGCCACCACCAGGGGGACGCGCGTGCTCCCTCCCACGAGCAACACTTTGTCGAGCTGCGACGGACGGAGCTGCGCGTCATCCAGGGCACGGCCGACGCACGTCATGGTCTTATCGAGCAGCGGTTGAATCAGGGCCTCAAACTCATGGCGCGCGACTTCCATCCTGAAGTGCAGCGGCCGGCCATCGCGCTCAGCGATATACTCCTCCTGCACCAGGGCAAAGGGCTCCACCGACAACTGCTTCTTGGCCTCCTCAGCAGCCCGCAGCACCCGCGCGCACGCCACCGGCATGGCGCGCAGGTCATAGCCCTGCTCAGCCTCAAAGCGCTGCAGGAGGTGCTCGGCCAACAGCTGATCGAAATCATCGCCGCCCAGTTGTGTGTCGCCATGGCTCGCGAGCACCTCGACGACCCCATCCTGGACCTGCACAATCGAGACGTCGAACGTGCCACCCCCGAGGTCGTAGACCAGCAGACGCTTCAAATCCTGCTGGTCCGTATCATAGGTGAGCGCGGCCGCCGTGGGTTCGTTCAGGATGCGCACCACGTCCAGGCCGGCGAGTTCCCCAGCCTCGCGCGTGGCCTGGCGCTGGGCGTCATTGAAGTAGGCCGGCACGGTAATCACCGCCTTGCGGACGTCGCCGCCAAGGTATTGCACCGCCCGCTCGCGCAGGGTGCGCAGGATGATCGCCGAGATCTCCTGCGGGGTGTATTCCTGGTCGCCCAGACGCACTTTGGCGTCCTGGCCCATGCGCCGTTTGATCGACTTGACGGTCAGTTCGGGGGCGAGCAACCACTGGTTGCGGGCGGCGTGTCCTACCAGCAGACGGCCGTCGTCAGCCAGCCCCACGACGGAGGGCAAAATGGGGTCGCCCGTCGCGTCGGGGATCACGTACGGCTGGTTCTCACGTATGTACGAGACCTCGCTGTTCGTCGTGCCGAGGTCGATGCCGACGATCACTTCCATTATAATTCCTCCTGCCGCTCCACCGAGGCGGCCGGTGACGTCTCATCGGCCGGTAGCGCGGCACGTGTCGCTACGACTTGCGCGAAGCGCAACACCCGGCCGTGGCGCCGATAGCCTCGCCGCACCTCGTCGAGGACAATACCAGAAGGTCGCGAGGGGTCGACGACGATCTGCACCACTTCCATCAGTTCGGCGTCCACAGGTTGCCCAAGACAAACGATTGGTTCGATACCGTACGTCGCCAGGAGCCGCTCCAGCCGCTGCAGACTCAGTTTATACCCTTCGGCGAGCCCCTCGAGCCGGTCCGCCATAGGCCCGGCAGCACTACCGCATTGTTGCAGCACTGCCGTGACATCAGGGCTACTGGTGTCTGCCACTCGTGCCAGGCGTCTGAAGCGAGCGCGGAGCCAGGAGAACACGCCCGGCAGCGTCTCGGTGACGCTGTCCTGCCCTGGTCGTAGCCACACACTCCACTGCCGTAGTCCCGTGGTCACTGAGGCGACGATGCGTTCAGCCTCACGCGTGGCGCGGGAGAAGGCATCGTGCACTTCCACAAGTGCCTCGGCCATGGGACGCTCGGCATCCTGCAACGCCGCCTCATAGCGACGCATTTCTGCCTGGCGCATGGTATCGAGCTGCGCCACAGTTTGCGACACCTGCTCCAGGGCCTGAGCCGTCTGCTCGCGGTCGTGCCGGGCGGAACGCGTCTGCAGCTTCACCTCTTGCCGCAGAGCAGTCAGCGCCGCCAGCAGCGTATACAGATCCGGGCTGACGACTTCCTCTTCCGCCCTGAACTCGGGTGTGGAGGCAGGGTCAGTACGACCAGAGATCGGCTGACCATCCGGCTCAGTCTGTGGCACCGCCGCCGTCTCGACCCACTGCCCGGTCTCTGCCAGCCAGGTCACCAGGGTGGTCAGCGTCTCGCTGGCTTCACGCCAGCGTGGAGGTAGGGCGTCGTTCACGCACGTTTCCGTCCTAAGGCGAGCAGCTCAGCTACCGGCACTCGGCGGCGCGGTAACCGGGCTTTGGCGTCGGCAATAATGGCTTCGAGCGTGTCATCCTTGCCAGCTTCAAACACCCGGTAGCGCAGCCGGCTGATCGGATCACGCAACTTATCATAGGCCTCTCGGATCGCCGCAAAGCGTTCTGGCGCACGTTCCGGGGTATACGTACGCACCAACTGCAAGTAGCGACGGCGAATGGCATCGTCGGTACTGTCAAGGGCAAGGCCGAGCACGGTATAGGGATCAGACATAGGGAACTCACAGGGGTTCGTTAGCGTTTGCGTCGACCGCGGCGCCTGCCACGCGAGGACCGCGGCGGCTCATCCAGCTCCTCGTCAGCGTCAAAGTCGAACCAGTCCTCCTCCTCGTCGTCGAGTGACAGGCCAAAGAGGTCGGCGAGCGCTCCGAGCAACTCAGGCGGTGGCTCGTCTTCCATGCTGAAGTGACGCATGTGATGATCCAAATCTCCTAAAAATGTGAGGGTGTGCAACACCTGCTGCAGACCCTCGATCTCATCTACCAACTCTGCATAAGCCGGATTGGCCCGAGCTAGGGTCAGAGCTCTCTCCAGAGCTGTCTGGAGCTTGGGTATAGGACACCTCTCAGGGCCCAAAGCAAAGTAGTATCTGGCAGCAGCATATGGGAACACTGGCTGGTGCGGGAACTCCTTCGCGCCACGCGTGGCAAAGTCCAGCAGCAGCTTGTTGTCAGGCCAGGCCTTCAGACACATGCAGAGGCGCTGCAATTCCGCCTCGCTCAGTGGCGCGCGGAGCGCGCGCTTGAGGTACTGCATAACCAGGGTCTGGTGGGCTGGGAGTCCGTCGTAGCTGATGCCCAGTGTGGTGTAGGCATACAGCAGGCTGAGCAACGCCACGGCGCTCGGTCCCGCGGGCTTCTCCTTGAGGCCGCGTCGGAACTCACGCTCGAGCCTGGTGATCCACGCTGACTCCAGGGGCATGCGGATCGCCTCCACGAGCATCTGGAACACGGCGGCCAGGCGACTCGGAGCCGTCTGACACGCCTGCGCGAAGAGCGCCTCGCCACGCTGGCGCTGGCCAGCCTTGATCTCGACGGCGGCCTGACGGCACAAGATATGAGAGCGCTCGGGCGACGTCTCCTGTGCCAGTTCGGCCTCTAAAATGGCCCGCGCCGGCTCGAACTGTCCCTGCTGCGCCCGCATGCGGGCCAGACCGAGCCGGTAGAACGACAGACGTGCCGTCAGGTTGGTGTCATGCGGCCGTCCCTGCACAGCCCGCTCTTGACACGCCACGGCCTCGTCCCAGCGGCCCTGGCGGAAAGCGTCGTCGGCCAGGACTTCCAGAGCGCGCTGGTGTTCCGGAAAGTGTTCTAACAGACGCTGGGCCACCTCGACAACCTCTTGCTGCTGCCCAGTGGTGTGCAACAGCTCCAGCAGGTGCTCATGCGCCTCGGGGTACTGCGGGGCCAGGGCGATACTACGGCGGTAGCACTCGACGGCAGGAAAGGGGCAGTCGTCTTCGTCGTCGAACTCAGGGGGCAAGGCCAACTGCAGCTCGGCCGGCGGAGGGGGGTCAGCTTCTTCAGCGAGTTCGCCCATGTGCAACCACACGAGGGCGCGGGCCAGAGCAGTATCGGCGGCGCTGATCACCCCGTCCTGCTGCATGTCTGCTTCATATTTGGCCCACCACTCCTGGGCCGTGGCGAGATCGCCAGCGTACTCGTGGTGCAGCGCCAGCAGCCGATGCAGTGCCGGGTCGTCAGGCGGTGCCCCAAACACCTTCCTATACGCCGTGATGTCTCTGTCGTTACCATGCTGAGCCACGGCCCAGTACAGGGTGCGCGCCAGCCGCTGGTGCAGTTCGTGGCGCTCTGGCGGCAGAACACGTGCCGCCTCACCAGCCCGACGCAAGGCCGCCGGTAGCGCCTCTTGTGCCAGCAGGTTGCGCGTGTCTTCCAGCCTCCCAAGCCATGGCTCAGCGTGTAACCGCTGGCCAAACGCCAGCAATTCTGCCTGCATCTGCGGCGGCTGGCCGGCAACAAAGGCCGGGTCGAGTTGCGCCCGCAAAGGCGCCGCAATGGCTGCAGGGACGCGCTCTGGAGACAACTGCTGCCAGAGTTCCAGAGCCGTGGGGGCATTGGCGTAGAAAGCCGTCAGACCCTGGATCAGGAGCTTCCAGTCGTAGGCGGGAGACGCGCTGGGGATCCCCGCCACCGTCTCGTGCGCGCTGGTATCGTCCCCCTGATCCAGATATGCCAGGGCGCGCAGGACACTCTGCGTCGCCGCGCGCACCTCTTGCGGTAGGCCGCTCAAGCCAGACTCACCGTGCAGTACCACGGCATCGACGTGGAGCGCGTGCAAGTGGGGCAACAGCGTCGTGTCAGTGACTTGGGCGATGAGCCGCTGCGCGGTCTGCCAATCGCCGCCGAGCAGGAACTCACCAGCACACCGCGCCAGCAGCACCGCCGAGTCAGCCGCACTATCGACAGCCGTACGCAGGACAGCGAGAGCCTGCGTCATCTGCCCCGCCGCACGCAGCTCTGCAGCACGACCGAGGGTCGCTTCGGTGAGCCAACGGCGATGCTCTGCAGTGGGCGCCTGACGGCACAGCTCCTGCGCCAGTTCGCGTGCCTTCTGAAAGGCGCCACGGGCCAGGGCTGCCTCCGTTTGCTGACGCTGTAAGGCAATACTGCGCGGCACAGCCGTATGCCGCCGTTGCTTGCGTGCCCTGGCGCGTCCCATCTCGACCCTCCTCGTCACCATGCTTGCCTGAGGTTATAAGTGAAGTATAGGGTATCTCTCCCGGATACCTCAAGCGGTTCTACCGCATTTTTCCAATCATAGCGTATGGTATCATGCCGTGTCACACCACTCACCCGTCCCTGCTGGGGACATACCTGGGAGGACAGCCATGCTCAAGTACATGTTTGAACTGCGCGCGCGCAGTGTGACAGTCGGCACGGAGGTACTGGCGGGAGTCACCACCTTTATGGTCATGGCCTACATTATCTTTGTCAATCCCGCCATCCTGAGCTTTACTGGCATACCAGGCCTGGAGGGACAGGGTCCCGGCTTCGCGCCGACCCTGGCAGCCACATGTTTGGTCGCTGGCGTGATGACCGCACTCATGGGCCTGGTGACGAATTATCCCCTGGCCATGGCCTCAGGCATGGGACTGAACGCCGTGGTCGCCTTTCAGCTGGTGGTAGGGCTGAAGCTGCCGTGGCCCACGGCCATGGGGATGATCACCCTGGAGGGCATCATCATCACGATTCTCGTCCTCACCGGGTTCCGCACCGCCGTGGTGGACGCCATTCCCCTGGGGCTCAAGCGCGCTATTGGCGTCGGCATCGGCTTGTTCATCCTGTTTATTGGGCTGTACTCGGGCGGGCTGGTCAAGCAGGGCACTGGGATCCCCGTGACGCTCGGGGATCTCACCAGTCCCTCGACGCTGGTGGCCGTGGTCGGCGTAGCGTGCACCACCGCCTTGATGGCGCTGCGCTTCCGGGGCGCACTCCTCATCGGCATTGTCCTCACCACCGTGGTGGCCATTACGGTGAATGCGCTGACGGGTGGGCAGGCCTTCCCGACCCCGGGCATGGCCGTGATCCCCTCGCACCTCGTCGCCCTGCCGGACTTTTCGACCATGGGGGCTGGCTTGAACTTCGAGGTGTTCACCCGGGTGGGGGTGGTCACGGCGGTCATGACCATCTTCGCCATCATGCTGTCAGACTTTTTCGATACCATGGGGACGGTCATTGGTGTTGGCGGAGAGGGGGGCTGGCTGGATGAGCACGGTCAGCTGCCACGCCTCAACCGTGTGCTCCTGGTGGATTCGCTCGGGGCGGTCTTTGGCGGTGTGGCTGCGGCCAGCTCGGCGACCACGTATATCGAGAGCGCCGCTGGTGTAGCGGTTGGTGGGCGCACCGGGCTCACCTCGTTGGTCACCGCTGCCGGCTTCTTTCTGGCCCTGTTTTTGAGTCCCCTGGCGGCGATTGTGCCACCCCAGGCCACGGCTGGAGCGCTGATCGTCGTGGGGTATCTGATGTGCAGCATCATGCGTGAGATTCCTTTTGGTGATTTCGAGGAGGGCTTCCCCGCCCTGGCCACCATTGTGGCCATGCCCCTCACCTACAGCATCACCAATGGCATCGGGGCTGGCATGCTCACGTACACCTTTATCAAGCTCGTGCGGGGCAAGACCCAGGAGGTGTCCCCCGCGCTCCTCATCGTGGCGCTGGCGTTTCTGGTGTACTTTGTCGAGCCCTGGCTCGTAAAAGCCCTGGCTTTCTAGTGCATGATCACGGAGCCTCTTCAGCAATCAGAGGGAAGGGCTCCTAGCTCCCTCTCCCCGCGGGAGAGGGGACAGAGGAGGCGAGCATCATATCACAGCGTCACGACCGGGGTCTGGCGCACCTGCAGGACACCATGGGTCCCCTGGCGTACCAGGAGGTTGCAGAGCCACTCGTGTGACGTTACAGCGTACGTCTTGCATAGTGCGCAGTCCTTGGCAGAGGGATCAGCTCCGGGAGAGAACCAGCGGGCCCCGAAGCGCTGCAATAGCACAGTTCAGCACCCGGGGAAAAGTTGACACGGCCCAGTGCGCCGAGTATGCTGCAACCGCAGGGAGAGCGTGCCGTTGTGGGGGCATACCACGTACCACCCTGGAAGGGATTGAAAGGAAAGATGGAAGAAAAAACGGTTACCGTTCGCAACGGCATGTTCGAGACCAAGCTCCGCACCGACGGCAGTGGTGCGCCCCTGCTCTTTCTCCATGGGGCTGGCGGCCTGTGTGGCTGGGAGCCGTTTTTGGTCGAACTCGCCCAACACTTTACTGTCTACGCCCCAGCGCACCCGGGGTTTGAGACCAGCACGGGTATCGACCACATCGACGACATCATCGACATGGTGGTCTACTACAACGACCTGCTCGATGCCCTGCATCTGGAGTCCGTGCACGTTGTGGGTCATTCCCTAGGGGGGATGATCGGGGCTGAACTGGCAGCGTTGAGCCCGCACCGCGTGTGCAAACTCGTGCTGGCCAATGCCGTAGGGTTATGGCGCGACGACCATCCCATCGCTGATTTCTTCGCCATGACGCCGGACCAACTGGCGATAGCGCTGTGGCACGATCCCAATTCAGCCGTGGCGCGGGCGATAATGGCGGTACCACAAGACGAAAAAGCCCAACTGGAAGCGTACCTCATCCGCATGCAGCACCTCGCTACCGCTGGCAAATTCCTCTGGCCTATTCCTGACAAGGGCTTAAAGAAGCGCATCCATCGCATCACAGCGCCCACGTGCATCATCTGGGGACAGTCCGATGGGCTCACTCCGGTGGTCTACGCCCAGGAATTCCAGCAGCGCATTCCCGGTGCGCAGGTGACGATCATGCCACAGTGTGGTCACATGCCTCTGTACGAAGATCCAGCCGGCTTCGTCAGCGCTGTCGTGGGCTTTCTACAAGGTTGAGGCGCTGGCGCAGTAGCATACGGGAGTCGATATGTCTGGGAGTCTGAGACCTTGACTCTTAGACTCTTGGACTCCCAGACTCTGGGACTCTTGAGACTGCTAGGCCTTGTGATGTCGCGTCGTCGTGGGGCGATCTTCTAATACTTCCAGCAAGATGTGCTTGCGCTCCTTTGCACCGACGGCATGCAACAGGGTACGGAGCGCAGCAATGTTGCGCCCCTGGCGCCCGATGACTTTGCCAATGTCCTCCGGTGCCACACGCACCTCCAGAATGCAGGTGGTTTCTCCATCCACCTGTTGCACCTCAACCGCTTCGGGGTAATCCACAAGAGCACTGACGATCGTGCGTACAAGGTTCTGCATGTCGCTTCTCCTGCCTGTCGCGATCTGACACTGGGGTGCCCCACAACTGGTTGACTCTGGCGCCATCCTAGGGGGCTCCGACCCGACTGTCAAGCAATCAAACAGTCACCCAAACAAAGGGGTTGACAAAACTGCCTGCTTGCCTGTATAGTGCGTGCCACACTATGTACCCCTTGTCATGCCGGTATTGTGTGGAGAGGAGATGATATATGCGTCCGCGTTCGCCGTTGCGGCTTTCTGGACGTACAGCAACAGTTGGCTCTCACACGCCCTATATGCTGCTCCTAAAGAGTAGTGCTTCCCTCAATGCCTCTGCCTGGCGATGGGGCCTCTCCTCCTGGCAGCGATGGTAGAGCTGCCCTACATCTGAGCTGTTTTTCTCCGTTCTCACGTTCTCATAACGTTGCTCACTAGCTTAAAGCTGGGCGCCTTCTGTATGCGTCATACGCGCGTACGCATCATATGCGCATACGCATTCTTATGCGCGTGTACTTGCGTCGACATGGCACATACACGGCGCTTCAGTCTATGGAGGTTTTAACTATGGCTCTTGTGACCCCAACGCATGTGACGCCGGCCGATGTTCTTGATTACCTGCTGACCCTCACGCCCACTGAAGAGACCCTCGTCTACGGCGGTGGCCGTGGGCGTTTGCGCCGCTTGACCTTTCTGCTGGATTATACGCCAGCGTGGTTGGCCCCTCTCTCCCTCTACCAGTGCCTCAATGCCGGACGCCCTGGCGTGCTCTACGAATCGGTGGACATTGCCCCGATCTACGGCCGCTACTCTCTGGCCGTGATTGACCCACCGGTTATCGTCGAGGGCAAAGATGAGACCTTTCACATTCGCGCCCTGAACCAGCGTGGCCAGGACATCCTGGAGCAGACGCTCGCGGCTACAGATGTGCCGTGTTGTCAGCGGGTGCAGCGCAGTGCGCAGGCACTCTCTGGCATTGTGCCGTGCGAGCGGCGGCCAGTGGCAGAGGATGAACGTTTACAGCTCAACAATATCTCACAGGTGATCCGCAATCTCCTGCACGCCTTCCGCTGTGACGACCGCTTTCTGGGCCTCTATGGGGCCTTCGCCTACGACTTTGTGCGTCTGTTTGAGCCCCTCCCCGACCGCTTACCCGCCATCCCGACGCAGGATTTTCGCCTGTTTATGCCTGATATGTTGCTCTCCTACGACCACATGCGTGAGCGCACCGTGCTCTATCTGTACGATTTCCTCAACAGCGCCAAGTCGGCGGCGGCGCTGCTGCGTGAGCGCCTGGAAGCACTGCCTCCGACTGCATCCCTGCCGCCCGTCAGTCCCCGCCTTCGTGTGCCCCACAAAATGGCCTCAGACATGGGGCGCGAGGCGTTCATGGCCGCCGTAGACGACGCGCGGGAACAAATGCGCCTGGGAGAATTTTTTGAGGTCGTCCTGTCGCACAGCTATATGGGGCGGTACGACCGCAGTCCGCTCGAGCTCTACCGGCGCTTCCGTGAGATCAACCCCTCGCCGTACCAGTTCTACGTCGACTACGGCGATGAAGCGCTGGTCGGGGCCTCGCCAGAAATGTTCGTCCGGGTCGAAAATGGCATCGTGCAGCAGCGGCCCATTTCGGGCACCATGCCGCGCGGCACGGATAGCCTGACCGACTACCACAACATGATGCGCCTGCTGAACTCCGAGAAGGAAAAATCGGAACTCGATATGCTCATTGACCTGGCGCGCAACGACGTCAGTCGAGTCTGCGAACCAGGGGTCGCGGTGAGCGATTACCGCTACGTCGAAAAGTATTCGCGTGTGATGCACACGGTGGCGCAGGTGGAAGGGCGCCTGGCGCCAGGCTGGACGGCCTTTGATGCTTTCGTGGCCAGCCTCAATGCTGGCACCCTCACCGGGGCACCGAAAGCGGCCGCGATGACTTATATCGCGCTGCACGAGAACAGCCGGCGGGGCTATTACGGGGGGAACGTGGGCTATCTTACGTTTTCTGGCCAACTGGATACGGGCATTATTATTCGCACCGCACACCTGATGCGCCGCCCGCAGGACGCTGCGGAGAGCTATGCCGTGGCGGTACGGGCCGGCTCGACGCTCCTCTACGACTCCGATCCAGCCTCGGAATATGCCGAGACCGAAGCCAAGGCCCGTGCCTTGCTCGAGGCCTTAGACAGTGTTGAGTAAACCACGACTGCTCTGGGAGAGAAAGGAGAGTGCGCCATGCGTGTCACGGTGATTGATAATTTTGATTCGTTCACGTTCAATCTCGTCGATTACTTCAAACGCCTCGAGTGCCAGGTGCGCGTCTACCGCAATGACGTGCCCATCGAGATGGTCGCTGCTTCAGACCCTGAACTGTTAGTCTTTTCCCCAGGGCCCTCAACGCCAGCCAATGCTGGCAACCTCCTGGCGTATATCGGCCATTTCCATCGTACCACCCCGCTGTTCGGTGTCTGCCTGGGGCATCAGGCCATGATCGAGTATTTTGGCGGCTCGTTACGGGTCCTGCCGCGTCCCTATCACGGCAAGCAGAGCCTGATTGACCATGGCGGCACGGGCATCTACGAGGGGCTGCCGTCGCCTCTGCCCGTCGGTCGCTATCACTCCCTGGTAGGCGAGCGTATCCCCGAGGTCTTGGAGGTCACTGCCACCTGGGGCGATGTCGTCATGGGAGTGCGTCATCGCACCCTCCCCGTGGAAGGAGTACAGTTTCACCCTGAATCGATCCTCACCATGGAAGACCAGCACGGTTTGCGGCTGTTAGGGAATTT
>Ga0137381_10003322_pt1 | contig 11402 bp, 16 predicted proteins | sample SagtaG_16_FD_104808 | JGI IMG/M metagenome (GOLD analysis project Ga0137381, IMG submission 104808) | Vadose zone soil microbial communities from Sagehorn Ranch, Mendocino, California, USA - Sage2_L_115_16 metaG | ecosystem: Environmental > Terrestrial > Soil > Vadose zone | place: USA... | reverse complement strand
TTGCTGACAACCACATTGTTTTGCCGGGACCGTCGGGTGGGCAGGTCCGCTGCGCGAATTCTTGGCGCATGAGGCCGCCCGGCATTGGGCAGCCGTCCTTCGCGGATGAGTCTAGCCAGGTGGTCCTGGGAGTAGCCCGACCTCGCTGATGCCTCGGCGAGCGTCAATCGCTCGTCGGCGTGCTCCTGTAGTGCGCGCTCAACAAGGGAGGCTGCCCATTCGATTGCTCGGGCGCGCTCCTCGTCGCCGAAGCTATTGCGCAGCTCGGCGGCCTTGGAGCGGATTTCGGCGAGTGTGCGCTCCAGCGAGTCCATAGCTCCTTGCCAGCGCGCCACGCGGCGGGCTCTCCGAGCGGGCGACGCTCTCCTTTCATTCGGTACTCAGCGATCTCCGGGGGCGTTCTCAGGTGAGCCCTCGCCGCAGTGCTCGCGAACCGGCGAACCTAGGGCAGCACATGGCTCGCGGCTGTACGGGCGTGGTAACGGGGCTCGGGAAGATGGGCGAGTGTTGCGGGATTGTTCGGGGGGTTCACGCGGGAGCGATAAGATGATTAGGCGGGTCAGCCTAGACCGGCGGCAGGGCGGTACGACGCGTGGCCCAAGCTAGCATGGGGCGCTGCGCAAGCGTACTCTAGAGGGTCAGTCGAATGCATGTTAGGCAGAACGCGCGGGCACTATGTCACCTTTCGGTACGCCTGAAACGAATCCAGCCGGTGCGAGGACCCCACCTCTTCCTCCGGCGCCCCCGACAACGGGCCAAGGTGGGCCCGGCCCGCCGCGGGGCAGGAGGTGACAGATGAAGGCGATAGTGGTGACGGACCAGGCCGCGGGAACGGCCGGGATGAAGCTGGTGGAGCGGCCCGAGCCGCAGCCATCGATCAACGACGTTGTCGTTCAGGTTTATGCCTCGGGATTCGTTAACACTGAGCTGGGTTGGCCTTCGACCTGGACCGATCGCCTCGACCGTGACCGAACGCCCTCGATCCCCGGGCACGAGCTGGCCGGAGTGGTCACCGCCCTCGGTTATGGCACCACGGGGCTCTCGGTCGGACAGCGGGTGTTCGGCCTCACGGACTGGTATCGCGACGGCACCCTGGCCGAGTACGCGGCCGTCGAAGCACGCAACCTCGCGCCGCTGCCGGGCGACGTCGACTTCACGGTGGGCGCGAGCCTGCCGATCTCGGGCCTGACTGCGTGGCAGGGACTGTTCGAGCACGGCCGCCTTCGGGCAGGGCAGAGCGTCATCGCGCACGGCGCGGCCGGCGCAGTCGGGTCGATGGTGACGCAACTCGCACGATTGGCGGGCGCCTACGTCATCGGCACCGGACGCGCCGCCGATCGTCAGAAGGCGCTCGACTTCGGCGCGAACGAGTTCGTCGACCTCGACAACGAGGTCCTGAAAGACGTCGGCGGAGTCGATCTCGTGTTCGATCTCATCGGCGGCGACATCGGGAAGCGGTCCGCGCGCCTGGTTCGAGCCGGAGGAACGCTCGTGTCCATCGTCGGACCGGTCGAGGCGCGGCCCGCCGACGGCTTGGCGGTCGACTTCGTCGTCGAATCCGATCGCGCCCAACTGAGCGAGATCATTCAGCGAGTGCGGGACGGACGGCTGCGCACGAACATCGGCACCGTCTCCGCCCTCGACGATGCCGTCGCCGCCTTCAACTCGACCGAACGACGCCCGGGGAAGACGATCATCCGCGTTCATCCGTGAGGATACGAGGAAGGCGAGCGGCTCTCCTCTCCCAGATGGATTGTCGCCGCCTTTCCCTCGGTCCTGGTCGCCCTGAAGGAACCCACTCCATGCGCACGCGCGAGCAACGCGGCTATCAGATGTTTCCGGTACTCGACGGCGCGAGGGTCGAGACGGCCCTGCCGCAAGCGGCCCGGTGGCTCCCTTGCCGGTCGAGTCGGGACAGGGGTGCTCACGGGATTCCTTGTCGTGCCGACGGCCACAGTTCTTGCCGTATTTCGGTGGGACTTTGCTCGGTATCGTCACGCGTCTCCCCAACAAGCGGCTGGAGCTGACGCCGCCCGTCGTAGTAGAATTGCTTTTGTGAACAACACAGCACGGCGGCGCAGCTCAGCCGCTTCTCGTTAGGCGGCGGCACCGTTTTTGGAGGCATGCTATCGGATGCGACTCATTCTTCCAATCGCCGTCGCACTGTGCGCGGGTTGTGGACCTCACACCCCTCAGCAGAACCCAGAGCCTCTCCGCAGTTCTCCGGGGATCCCGAGTTTGTCCGGCCTCGACGATGCAACACGGCAGTCGATTCAGCTGGCGTGCATCACGCAGAAAGGCGAAGGGCCGGTGGCCTACGGGCGTTGCCTCAATAAGCAGATAAATGCTCTCCGCAGTTCTCCGGGGATTCCGAGCTTATCCGGCCTCGACGATGCAACACGGCAGTCGATTGAGCTGGCGTGCATCACGCAGAAAGGCGAAGGGCCGGTGGCCTACGGGCGTTGCCTCAATAAGCAGATAAATGCTCTCCGCAGTTCTCCGGGGATCCCGAGCTTGTCCGGCCTCGACGGGGCAACACGGCAGTCGATTGAGCTGGCGTGTATCACGCAGAAAGGCCAAGGGCCAGTGGCCTACGGGGAGTGCCTTCGAGCACAGCTCCGAAGTATTGGAATCCAGCCAAGGTGAGGTCACGCGCCCTTAGGCGCCAAAGAGAAGCGCGAGATACCAGACCATGAGACGGTTATGACCGAGATATGAAGCTCGCGCTCGTTAATGGGCAACGCCAAGAAGCTCAGCCCAATCTTTCAGGCAAGTGTCCGGCTTGCGATCACCCGATGGTTGCCAAGTGCGGAGAAGTCAAGATTTGGCATTGGGCTCACCAGGGAAGACGCTTCTGCGACCCTTGGTGGGAGAACGAAACAGAATGGCATCGCGGCTGGAAAGGACAGTTTCCCGTTGACTGGCAGGAGATTGTCCATTATGCCGAAGACCGTGAGCGACACATCGCAGACGTGAAGACCGATCGAGGTTGGATACTTGAGTTCCAACACTCGTACATCACGCCTGAAGAGCGTCGATCGCGCGAAGCGTTTTACCCGAAGTTGGTTTGGGTGGTGGATGGAACGAGACGAAAGAGAGATAGAAATCAATTCGTGAAAGCGTTCGAAGGAGGCACACCGGTCGGCCGTAATTCACTGGTGCGGAGAACTATCTCGGACGAATGCCTACTGCTGCGGGAATGGTCAGGAAGCCCTGCGCCCGTTTTCCTCGACTTCGGCGACGAGCAGATCCTTGGGTGGCTGGTGGGCAAAAGCCCCAATGGACCGGTGTACGTCGCTCGTTTTCCGCGTGCAGTGTTCCTCGAAATCCATCGGGGGACGGTGACGCAAGACTTCGATTCGCTTGTGAAGGAGCTTTCCGAATTGGCCGCGATGTACGAGTCACATCGTCAAGCTCAGGGGTCCATCCGCTACGACCCCCTTCAGAGCTTCAGGAGATACCCAGCCCGCCGGAGACGTCTTTAGGTTGGGCTCGCCATCGCCGGGCAGCGTGGGCCCCTTCGGCGCTCGTGCTGTGGGGCCCCATGCTCGCGTACGCATGGTGAGTCAGTTGCCGCGCCGCCTGATATCAACTTTGAAGTGCAACCCCGAGTCCCATGGCGTGCTCAGCCAAGCGCCTCGTCGCAGTGCGCCCGGACCGAGCAGTTCACGCAACGTTGCACGATCGAGTGACTGCGGTTGACCGTGGCTGCGCTGCGACCGGCGCGGATCGCGTCCACGATCGCGCGGACCCGCTCCTCCAGCTCCCTGGTCAGTCCCACTCTGAAGGTTCCCGTGGCATAGCGGAGATATCCGAACGTGGCAGCGGCGTCTTTGGCCGTGGCCCGCAGTGCGATGAGGTAGGCCGCCACTTGAAGTGCGTCGCTTTCGTAGACGCGGCGACTGCGACGGCCGGGCTTTAGCTCCAGAGGCACGAAAAGCGGGTCGCCTGAGACCTCGAGTTCCAGGAGATAATCAGGCCGGCCGCGCAGGCCCAGCCGCGGGTCACGAAGCAAGATCGACGCCTCAACACCGGTATCTGATGCAACGACGCGACCCGTGCCTCCGGCCGCGAAGCCGGTTCGTTCCCGGTACCAGCGCAGCGTGACGTAGACGGCCAGCGCTCCCAGAAGCGCTCCGGCCGCGAGCCCGACGACGACGTATCGCAGGATCACCGCGGCATCCGTCCGACGTGCGACCAACGCGGAGGCGTTCCTTCATGAGCGTGCGCGCTGTCTCTGACTCGCGCTCCAGATGCATATCTGCTCTTCGGGAAGCGCAAGCTAGTGCGGAGATATACAGATATCCCCCGCCGGCTCACTTTGAGAGGGCCACCTCAAACCTCCCTCGAGCGCCAATGAAGAGGCTCTCGACAGCCGGGAGAAGGTAAATCGTGCCAGGTACATGCTATTGTGTTATATATCAGGCAGTTACGAAGCAGATATTGACAGTCGTTCCCTGTATCCGTACATTGTACGGCACGACACCGAGGCAGGAGCCATTCTCATGAAGACCGCTGCGGCTAGGGCCTACACAAGCCTACAGGCCGACGAGCGCCAAGAGTTTCGCCTTCCCAAGTCTCTAAAGGCTCACTTACATGAGGCAGCTACTCTGCAAGGAGAGACAGTGGCGGAGTACGTGATTGAAGCTGTGGCCGAACGAGTGAGCAAGGATCTCGCTGCAGCTACAACCTGGGAGCTAACGGTGCCTGAGCAGAAGAGGCTTCTGGAGATCCTAATAGAGTCGCCACAGGCCACGAAGGCGTTTGTCGAGTCCATGCGTCGTGCTGATGCTCTTTTCGGTCCCATATCGGCACAGCACTAATCCGTGGCCGACTACACGTTTACGGCTCTAGCGCCGACGCACGACGTCGGCGCTTTTGCTTGTGGCAACGCCGACATTGATGATTACTTGCATCATCGAGCCCAAACGGAGCAAGCACTAAGCCTTTGCCAGGTATACGTGATGGTGGACGCCCACCTCAAAGTCTGGGCGTATGGAACGTTGTCTCCAATATCGGTGAGGATCGAGGGCGAGCTACTGAAGGCTGTGGGCCTGACTCAGGCCCCCTACAAAGCAATTGGAGGCTATCTGCTCGGCCGCCTCGGCGTAGATAAGACGCTCCAGAAGGGCGGCGTTGGAAAGGCCATCGTTGCTCGTCTTGCGAAGATCGCAGCGCAACAGCGGCAGGTAACAGGCGGGGTTTTCCTGGCGGTAGATCCCAAGGAAGACTGGCTAGTCGCTTGGTACGAGAAGCTCGGCTTTAACCGTCTTGACCCGAGGTTCAGGCGTCTCGTGTTGCCGTTGTCGTCGGTTGGATAGAGCAGACCGGTGATCGCGCGGGACCATGACTAATTGAACGCGATGAGACCACTACAAACGACCAACTAGGGCGACGACAAGGATCAAGCCACCAACGACGACAGGCGGATGGTCATTGCTTGACGACTCACCCTGAAGTCCTTGGCAAGCTTGCTAACAAGCGCTTCAAACTGCTTTTCCTGCATTTCTTCATTGGCTGGGGCGTGCTGGAAACCGTAACGCTGGATTGCCTTCATGACCATTGTACGCGGCATTAGCAGCTCAGCAGCAAACTGATTGGCTTGTATTTCCTCGAGAACGCTGCCCTCAGAGGACCTCGCGTCGCGAAGCCTGAATTGTTTATCCGCGTGGGGTGTTCTGTAACCGTGGATAAGGAGATGCCCTAGCTCGTGGGCGATCGTGAATCGTTGTCTGTTTGGGTGGTGTTGTGAGTTCACTAGAATGGCCCACGCGTTCTCTCCCAATGGTATCAGAGCCCCTGAGATATCGTCCTCAAGTGCCCGCCTGACCACAGTGGCGTGCTTTGAGGCGATTCGAGCGACGTTAATAGGCGTTCGTCGAACGCGATGATCCTTCAGGACCTTTTCCGCGGCCTTCCAAGCTTGCTGTACCCCACGCATATCAGACCTCAGGCTTTTCGAGCGAGTCGCCTCTTCGCAGTTTGGCCGGCCTTCAGTTCATGTGCAACCTCAGCGACCTGGCGTGCGGCACCCGGAGGTAGGGGGTCGTCAGACGCAGCATGCACCTCTATCCGTTGGGCTGAAGGTTGGTGGGCCGGCAATAGCACGTCGATCGTTATGCCCAGGATCTCAGCGGCGCGGTAGATCTGATCTAGGAACAAGCGTTGCTGGCCGCGCTCGATGTTGCTGGCAGTCGTTCTCGAAACCCCCATCGCTTCGGCGAATGCGTCTTGGGCGACGCGCCGTTCGCGACGAGCGGCCTTCAGGCGTTGGCCGACCTCGCGCGCGACTCGGCGCGCCATTTCTGGCGTGCGCGAGGAGGATCGAGACGCTGCCATGGCAGTCAACGTAGTGATCCAGTGGTCAAAATGTCAAGTCCGACTTGAAGCCGTTAAGGAACAGCACTGGACTTGTCGCCGCGCACTGCCCAGCCTAAGATTCACGAGCCTGCCGAACGTCGGCGGCTCACAACCACACCGCCGCACATGAGGTGCAGCGGCTCAACGTCGGCTCGTGTGTCTCCCTTGCACCGGCCGTTACGCAACGGCCCGAGGCCGAGGAGGGCACGATGCCGAACATGCGTCACCACTTCGATGCACTGCTCACCAAGATCAATCCGTCCGACGAGCGTGTAACGCTCGTTGCCAATCGCGTCGCAGAAGTTCGCGACTGGCTGAAGGCGCACGAGTTCGCCACGAAGTCACCCCATACGCTGCTGTCCGGGTCGTACAGCCGTCACACCGCCATCGAGATGATCCCGGACGTCGACGTCCTTCTGTTTGTTCCCGACGATCAGGTCGAACGCACCCCGAACGCCGTCCTGCTCGAGGTGCACTTGGTGCTCCAGGACTACCCGACAGCCGTGATCAACACTGAGGGCCAGCGCCGCTCAGTGCGCCTGGAGCTCGCCGCCGACGATCTCTACCTGGACGTTGTGCCAGCGGCAGCGGAGAGCGGCCTCGACCGCCCGCTTAAAGTCCCTGATCGCCCGCAGCAAGAGTGGATCCTGTCGGATCCTCTCGGCTACGCTGCGCGACTCACGAAGGTTAATCAGGCGAACGGGGACAAACTGGTCCCTCTCATCAAGCTGGTGAAAGTGTGGCGCGACGAACAAATGGAGCGACGCCGGCCAAAGAGTTACGTGTTGGAGGTGATCCTTCTCTACGCCGTCGAGGGCGGCGACCTCGTTCTGTGCGATCGCTCGGTGGCCGACAACGTGCACGACGCCTTCGAGTACATCACCGACAAGTACGGCGACCTCATGGACAGCGGTACGACGTCCCCGCGGATTCCTGACCCGCAGGTGCCTGCGCACTACATCACGAAAGGGTGGGAGCGGTCGCATTTCGAGACTTTCATGCGTCGTGCTCGGGAAGCGCGTCAGGCTGCTGAACGTGCTCTCGCGGCGCAAGATGAAGCCACAGCCAGCGAAGAATGGAAGCGCGTGTTCGGCAGCCGGTGGCCTACGGACGACGACGTGAAGCGCGCGATCCGCGACGAGGCTGCGGCGCATCAGCCAGGCGTAACCAAGATCGCGCCCTCTGGGCGCGTGATCGGCGGTCCGGCGGTCATCGCCACGCGGACTACGCGCTTTCACGGCGCGTGACCGGTCGTCACCATGCTCCTCGACCCCGTGAGAACCCGCTCTTCCAGCGGGCCGCTATGAAGGCCGCGTTTCCACAGTTCCATTGGCGGGTCACGCGGGCCGGTGGAGTGGAGTGGAAGGGGGCGCTGCAGCCAACCCCGGAGTCTCACGCGTACGACGTCGTGATCCTCCACGAGCCCGATCGAATGCCGGTGGTGTGCGTGGAACGACCCTCGATCCGCAAGGACGCGTGGCATCGGTACCCGGACGGCTCCTTGTGTCTCTACTGGCCCAAGGAGTGGCGGTGGAGCCCGCGAGAGTCTTTGGCCGAGACGATCGTCCCGTGGACGGCGTTCTGGTTGTACTACTACGAGTTGTGGTGCGTCACGGGTGAGTGGCTCGGTCCGAGTTCCCCACACCGCCCAGGAACGAGAAAGGAGGCGGCTTGACCATGGCAAGAGAGGAACCTGTACTGCAACGGCTGTTTTTCCGGCACCAGCGCGCGCTCCGCGCAGACCTGGAATTGGCGCGGGAGGCGATTGACCACCCCACGTCGAAGGGCGATGCGTCGGAGGCGCAGTGGCGGAAAATGCTGGCCAAGTACCTCCCCCAGCGCTATCGCGTGTGCAAGGGCCACGTGGTGGACAGCCGCGGCGGCATCAGTGACCAGATCGATGTGATTATTCACGACGCCCACTACTGCCCGTTGTTCCTTGACGAAGAGAGCACCTGTTATGTGCCGGCTGAAAGCGTGTACGCCGTATTCGAAGCCAAGCAGGAGCTCACGGCTGCCTACGTGAAGGCGGCCGGTGCGAAGGCCGCCTCCGTGCGGCAACTGTTTCGGACCAGCGCACCGATACTCGATCGTGGAGAGAAGAAACCCCCGCGCCCGCTCACGGAGATCCTTGCAGGCGTGCTGGCGTCGGCCGCCGGCTGGAAGGACGGGCTGGGGGATGGCTTCAAGGCTGCATTCGCCGAGCTCGACGACAGTGCGCGTCTGGACCTGGGGTGCGTCATTGGAGCGGGTGCCTTCGAGTTCGCGCGTGATGATGGTCAGCAGGGACTCGTGATCGCACCGCCCGACGCAGCTCTGGTGACATTCTTTCTGCGCCTCGTGCACCGCCTTCAAGCGATTGGGACCATCGTTGCGATCGAGTGGCCCACATACATTCAGGCTGCTGTGCCGCCGGCGGCGCGAGTCGTCTCGACGGCCGCGGCGGACTAGGCCGGCTCATGTCTTTCGTGGGCGACGCCTTCACTATCTTCCTTCGGAAGATCTCCCCACCCGACACGCAAATAGAGGCGGCCGAGCGCAGCAACAAGGCTCTTCGCGCCTTCCTGGACAACGATTCCTACTTTGGGAAAGTGCTACTCGACTCATTCTTGAATGGCTCGTACGCTCGGAGAACAGCGGTACAGCCGATCAAGGATGTTGACATTGTAGTTGTCGTCGGCCCGGACTGGATGACAACTGAACCTGCGCTCGCCATGGAGTCACTGCGGAGCAAGCTCTCGCAGCGCTACGACGACCGGAGATCGCGGCGACGGCGGCGTGCAGTACGAATCGAGCTCAGCGACATTCGAATGGACGTCGTGCTTGCGGTCGCGCCGGACGGTCTGAAAAGTCCGCTTCGCATCCCGGACCGAGAGGTAGAAGAGTGGATTCTTACGCATCCAAAGCGACAGCTTGAGTTAGTGAAGGCCGTTGCTGCCGCCACAAATGGGAATTACTCACGCCTCGTTCGGCTCCTCAAGGCCTGGGCGCTAGCGAGAGTAGCCGCCGCAGACCGTCCGCGGTCGTTCGTCGTGGAATGCGCAGCGTATCACCTGCTATCGATGCGCCCTAAGGACTTCGCGGGTGAACTCGATGAGGCCTTCGCGACCCTGTTGGATCGACTGCACTCGTGGGACTTCGGGCGAAGCAGATGGCCTCGTTGGGACGACGACCCGGTCGTCTCAGATCCCGCGCTCCCTGACGTCAACGTCGCCGAAGGGTGGGAGGAGGAAGGCGCAGATCGGTTCCGTGAGAAGATCGAGGTAGCGCTCGACCGGCTCGAGGACGTGGAGCGTAGCCGATGGGAGGACACTGAGGTAGAGCACTGGGGACGCCTATTCGGCGGCCTGTTTCCAGCCTCCTCGACCGTCGCTCGCCATGTTCGAGATTGATCTGCGTTGTACGTTGACCGCGATTGGACCAACGAACGTGGGACGGTCGTGTACGGGTGCGGGTGCCGTTTCTGGTGCCGTTTCTCCCGTCATCCCCCGACATTCTCACCAACGGCACCCGGCGCCGACGCTCGGAAGCCATTGAAAAACCGACAAGTTGTCGTTTAGAGTAGGACCCCTGGCCCGCATGGGGTTCAGGGGGTCGCGGGTTCAAATCCCGCCGTCCCGATTCTCGGAAGCGAGGGCCCGGCCGCCGTTGGATGGCCGGGCCGTTCTTTCCCAATAATCGGGATCATCAGGCCAACACCTTGCGCTTCCTACGACGCTGGCGTGCGACTTGGTCCGCGAGAAAGACCTTCATGAGCGACTGATACGGCACGTCGCGTTCGTTGGCCAGGGCCTTCAGCTCCTCGAGCAGCGGGACCGGCAGACGAATCGAAATAGCCGCCGTGGACGGTCGAAGGTCTGGCAACGTGGGTCGGACCGCCCTGCTCCAGTCGAAGTAGTCGGCAGTGTCGTGCTTTGCCCAGAACCGGCGCTCCTCATCCTCGTTTGCGAAGCGCGGCAGCGACTTCCGAGCCGCTCGCTTAGCCTTGCTCATAGATCCTCCGTTCTCGTCGACTCATATCCCGCGCCGAGATGACTCGGATCAGAGTCTCGCGGATCGTGAAAACCAGTGCGAGCCCGCGCGCCGCGTTGGTTTGGCCCAGGGCGGCGTACCGTGGCTCGCGCTGCGAGTGTTCGATGTCTGGCGCCACCAGCAGGGGGCGGTTGAAGAACACCTGCTCGCACTCGCCCTGGGAGACCTGGTGCAGGACCCAGTTCTGGTCGGCGTTGCCGGCGTCCCACTGAAAACCAGTGCAGTGAGCCAGGTCATCGGGAAAGCCGGGCACGTCCTATGTATATGCTGAATATATACGCATCTCAAGCGCCGGGACCGCTGCGCCGCACGATCCCGACCCGTGGGGGAAGCTAGATCTCCGCTACGAGGCCTCGGGATATGGGCCTTTGTTTGCCGTAGGACCCAGCCGCCCAATGCCGACGCCGAAACCCACAGGAGGTCCGACCATTCCATCATGCCGAGCGTCGCGCAGTCCCGACCCCCTGGACGTGCATCAGGCGGTCGTCTGATGGAACGAACAGACCCCTGAACGCTGCTCAACTCACTCCACCGGACCGCCCCTTAGGCAGAGGGCTAGGCGGGGTATAATCCAGCGATGGGAATGCCTGCCGACTCCTCATCGGACAAGCAGTCGTCGAACACCGATACAGACTCGGGGACTCGCGGACGTAGACTGGCACAGCACGCGCCACGCCGAGGGAAGCTGTTCCACCTCCTGTGGCCGGTCACGTCCTATGTGGTGACGAATGTCACCGTGACCCTGTTCTGGCTGGTCTTCTTCGTCTTCAACAGGACTGTGGTGATCGGCCGCCGGAACGTCGGCGAGGAGCGGAACACACTCCTCCTCTCGAATCACCAATCGATGCTCGATAGCTTCTTGGTGGGCCTGGCGGCGTTCTATCCCAAGTCGTGGCTCAAGCCCCAGTTGATTCCCTGGAATCCGGCGGCGGCGGAGAACTTCTACAAGAACCCGCTGCTGGCCTGGCTGGCAGACAACTGGAAATGCATTTGGGTCCGGGAAGGGCGCC
>Ga0137381_10003314_pt1 | contig 11415 bp, 8 predicted proteins | sample SagtaG_16_FD_104808 | JGI IMG/M metagenome (GOLD analysis project Ga0137381, IMG submission 104808) | Vadose zone soil microbial communities from Sagehorn Ranch, Mendocino, California, USA - Sage2_L_115_16 metaG | ecosystem: Environmental > Terrestrial > Soil > Vadose zone | place: USA... | reverse complement strand
CCGGAAACATCATGAGCCACTCATTGTTCATAACATCTTTGAAGGACTTGTCCTTGGTCCAGACAACCATCTTGATGATGTCAGCGGTGGACCCTCCGGCGACCTCCATGACGCGGCGGACATTGGCGAACATCAGCCGGCATTGCCCTTCGATGTCGTTCGGCGCCTTTCGTGTTTCGGGATCCATTCCGAAAATTCCACTGGTCATCACAAACGGGCCTATTCGGCAGCCCATCGGGATCGGGTTGTCATGATGAAGCTCCGGTACCTCAAAGCTACGGCGTCTACTCACGATTCTCTCCTTATTTCTTAGCCATGTGTGCGTACGTGCGTGACATCACCTGGCCCACGGGAACTCCAGCTTCGATCTCGGCGATGAGCCCGGCCGCGTGCGCCACAATTTTTTCGGCCTCATCGAGCACGGCGGAAAGATTCTCCGGTTTGATGAAAACGATTCCACTGCCGTCTGCGATGACCCGGTCCCCAGGAACAACCGTGATCGTGCCCACGGTCACCGGAACATTGAAGCCCGTTTCGATGACCCGGCCGCGCGGTGTTACGGGGACGGCGCCACGCGCGAAAATGGGAAAACCCAACTCGCGGCTCTCATCGACGTCGCGGACCGGGCAAATTCAGGCGGTCCAGCACATCGGAGATGACGCAAGAATCCAATTGACTCAAACGTTGACGGTATTCTTCGGACATGAGGCGGAAGTATAACCTAAGTTTTGCGGTATTCCCCTCCTTGCAACGGAGGGTGGCTGCGCCATTGAGCAAAAGACGCGAAGCCACCTTAAAGGCGCAGACGGGGTGGTCATTGAAGCGAAATGCGTTTACCGAAGCGCAATGCCTGTCAAAGAAAATTTTCGATACCTCTGAGGGTTGACAGGCGGCCGGTACTACGCTACAAGATCTGACCGCACCATACACGGATCACTCGATCATATCCACACTGCAAATGAGCGACGCGGACGCGAACCCGAGCAGATGCGTCGTCTGTGACTGGACGCTAGATCCGCGCGCAGACACGAAAGGCGGATTATGGTTTCTCGTTTTCTCGTTGTTTTTCTGTTGTTGGCGGGAGCCGCATTTTCCCAGAGCTTCGTTGGATTCGTCGACGGCTATTACGGCTACAACTTCAACAAACCCGCCAGCGGAAAAAATCTCTACCGAAATTTCGATTTCAACCACAATCAGTTCAGCCTGAACTATGCCGAACTGGCGATCGAGCAGAAACCGGGCCCCGTGGGCTTCAGGGCCGATATCGGATTTGGAGACGCGGCTACCTGGGTCCACACGTCAGAACCGGCTGGTTTGAACGCCTACCGACATCTTCAGCAAGCTTATCTGTCGGGCTCCCACAAAAAGCTTCAGGTCGATTTTGGAAAATTCGTAACGCCAGCCGGCGCAGAAGTCATCGAGACGAAAGACAATTGGAACTACTCCCGCTCTTTGTTGTTCGCTTGGGCAATCCCTTACTACCATTTCGGGACGCGTGTGACCTACACGGCGAACGATAAATGGAGTCTGGCTGGGATCGTGGTCAATGGGTGGAACAATGTTGCGGATAACAATCAGGGAAAAACCGTCGGAGGGCAGGCGGTCATCAAGCCCACGCCAAAGTTCACCTTCACTCAGAACTACATCGTCGGGAAGGAACAGCCTGGCAGCAATGATGTGCGGCACCTTGTCGACAGCGTCGCCGTAGTGGATGTCACTCCCAAATTGAGCCTCATGGGCAACTACGATTACGGGATGGATCGGTTAAGCGGGAATCGCGTGCGTTGGCAGGGTTTCGCTGCCTATGGACGTGTCACTCCCATATCGAAATTCAAAATCTCGCCTCGTATTGAATGGTTCGACGATCCCCAGGGTTTCTCAACCGGCACGGCTCAGACGCTAAAGGAGGGGACCCTCACAGCCGAAGTGGTCTTGAATGAAGGCATGTTTGTTCGGGGCGAATACCGATACGACTGGTCCGACCGACGGGTCTTTGAACGCAACGATAAAGGGGTACTGTCTCATCAAAGCACACTGACCGTTGGCGTCGTGTACACGTACTCGAGAACCAGGTAGACAGACGTGGGGGGACCGGCCGGTAGTCGAAAGGTCGCGAAGCGATGTACCGAAGCAATCCGGACGGTGGGCCCGACGTTAAGACAGACCACAAAGAAGGAGAGACGAACGATGAGATGGAAATGGCAAGCCTTTATTCTTCTGTTCCTAATACTGAACGTCGGTGTCTGCATGGCAAAGGCGCAGAATGTCAAGATCACGCCGGTGGGTGCGCGCACGGGTGAATTTTGCGGGACCGACCGGGCACTCCTCTTTGAGGATCCTACCGGCGTCCGCCTCCTTTACGATCCGGGACTCACGATAACCAGCGCCACAGACGCGCGGTTGGGCGATGTTCATGTGATTTTGATCAGCCACGCGCACGGCGATCATTTGGGCGCCGCAAGGCTGAATCAGGATCCCAACTCGCCGAACGCCAGCTGTGGCTTTGGTGCTCAAGGGCCTCCGACGGTTACTTCGCCCAACACCATGACCGCCGAAATCGCGGCCGCGAAGAACTCTGCCGTCATTGCCGGCGGCCCGTTGGTCACGTTCATTGGCGTGAAGATCGCTGCTCAATTGGGAGCGCCGGGCACGCCGGGCTGCCCGCAGGCCGGTCTCGGGAACGAGCTGGTGGTTCCGCGCAGCTCGCCGTGCACAGCGGGACTGGGCATCGGGGCGAAAAGAACAATCCGGAATAGTTCGGCAAGCGAGGGTGTGCAGGTCGCTGCCGTGTCTGCCGAGCACACGAATGAGTTGGCGGCAAGCCTCCTGAGCGACCCCGAAAGAACAAACCTTGTTGCGAATGGTCTCAGCGCGTACGTCGGCCTTGCCAACGGCTTTGTGGTCACGTTCACGAATGGTCTTAAAGTGTACCTGTCAGGAGATACTGGCTTGACGAGCGATATGAGCACCATCGTGAATGGTCTTTATGGCGCGACTCTCGCTGTTCTGAACATCGGCGATATCTTCACAACCGGCCCTGAGGAGGCCGCATTTGCCGTACTTAACATGATCCGGCCCATAGCGGTCATACCGTCCCACGCGAACGAACTGGCGACAACCGGTGGCGTTGTGAATGCCGACTCGCGGACCGCAAGGTTCATCGACTTAATATCGCCAGGCGTGCCTCCGTTCAACGACGCTCGCGATAGGTTTCTACCTAAAAGAAGGATTCCAGTGTACGTCCCTTTCAGCGGCGTCACGATGCAGTTTGACGGCAACACCCGCTGTCTTGCCGGCTGCCGCTAAGACCTACCCGTTTCCCAGGGTTGAAGACGAGGGGGTCTCGCTTCTGCCGGATGAAGGGTGTCCAATGTAGATGTCCAACAACCCAATTACCAACCGACGAACTGACCAAATAGTCCAGTCAGAACCTGACGGGTCGCCCTTGCTTACCGAGAGGAGCAAGGTGTATCTCTTTATCTCGTCGTATGCCAGTGCACCATGCATCCAATGGTGACGTCTTCAGTGGTCCCCGATGTATTCGAGTATATGGCACCCTGGCCTTCCACAACTCTCCTAAGCACGATTGACCACATGTCGAAGGCGTTGTACCTTGAGTTTTCGTGGCGTTCCCGGCCTAGGAACAGTGTCTCAGCACCAAGGAGCCGAGTGGCCGTCTAACGCATGGCCTGCTATGGAAATGACAAGGAACCTGGACAGATACAAGGCGGACCTGAAAGTCCTTATCGACCTCGGTGGGTCGATGGATGCCGATCTGACGCTGCGCTACCTTAAAGACCAGGGAACGCTCAAAAAGGAGGATGAAGCGGCTGCGGAAAAATTGTACGGCACCTTCGAGCGGGACTATCAGAGGTGGTATAGCGAGGCATACGCGGTCATCCGCCAATTGATGCCGGATCGTTTACTCGAGTTTGAAAATCTCTACAAGGGTGATGGAAAGCGAAGAGAGATCAATGCCACGACGTATACCGTTCAAGATTGGCTGAACGGCGTCGGCGCCGGCGTTAACCGCTACACGGGTGAAAAACCTTATGACGATTTTGCGATAGTTTGTATGCGGTTCAGAACGCAACTCAGTATTCTTCAAACCATTGGCGCACGCTTTGAAAGCTCGCTCTTCGACATCCGTCAGATGGTACAGGCGGATCTCTTTGATTCCGAACTTAATGCCGCTCGCGAACTGCTGAAGCAAGGGTTTGGGCGTGGCGCGGGCGCCATCGCGGGTGTTGTACTGGAGAAGCATCTCGATCAGGTCGCAGCGAATCACAACATCAGTATTCGCAAGAAGCATCCCGCAATTAGCGACTACAACGACTTGCTGAAGAACAATAAAGTTTTTGACGTTCCGACCTGGCGCCAAATCCAGAGGTTTGACAACATCCGGAATCTTTGTGATCGCAACAAGGGGGCAGAACCAACGCCACAGGAAGTGGAGGAGTTGGTTAACGGTGTTGAAAAAGTAACGAAGTCTATATTCTGAGCGTTAGTCAATCTGAATCAGACTGCTACCGTAGTTCTCGGCTCCAAAGCTACTGCCGCACGCTTGCAAATACGCAACCCAAAACTTTTCCACCTCATCGGCCTTTGCCTCCGTAGCTGCGCTTGCCCCGACGACGTATACCTGGACACCTTGCAAGCTCGCCATTCTTTGGTTCTGCCTCGTTTCGGCAAGCACGTTCTCGATGAATTGAGGAGTAATCCGAGTCCGTGAGAATTTGTATTCCTCAGAATCTTCGAGCATGTCGGAAAGGATCAACAGCGTCCCCTTCCGCTCCCGGTCCGCAGCGAAAAACTTGCCAGCCTCCTTGAGCGACCGGATCAATTCGGTCTGGGTCGACCGTGGTTCACATAATGCTTTTTCGAATGAGCTTCGCAATTGGCCGCGGATTTCCTTCAAGTGTTTCTCGAACATTAGACCATTATCCAGCCAACCGGTGGGAGCAAGCTGGCAGTCGCCAATCTTTCTGAACGTTGTCGCCGGCTGATGCGGAATCTGCCCCTTTACAAGTGCGATGACCATACGGTCTCCACCTTGAAAGCGGTTCTCGATGGTTCGCCACGCGTTCCTGTACTGGTCAAAATTCACAATGGTTAGAGAGGTATCGATCAGCACAAAGTAGAAAGAGTTTTGCTGCTTCGCCGGCGCCCCTGGCCGGGTCCATGCTGCCACTGCCGCTGTTGCCAGGAATTCACGTCTTGTCATTGCCGACCCCCCTCGGAATGGTCAGTCCGGGTCGGATGCGGACCAGAGTCTGAATGGCCGGGACGTCCGCTTGCGTCTTCCGCTGCCTGTCTTCCATCGAGCGTCCGTCAGGCGTCAATTCCACGTCGGCGTGGCGGTAGTAAACGGTATCGTACATCGCGACCATTTCGTTTCCGACTTCGCGCTCACGTTCACAAATGGCTTTTTTCTCGCTCTCCAGTTGGGCGATCTTACGTTCCAGGCGGACAGCGCACCGAATCACGCGTGCCTTCTCGTTGGTGATTTCGGCAAAGCCAGGTATCGGGTGGTGCGCCCAGTATGTGACCATTGCCGCACCCAGAAGGACAAATGCGTTCAACGGCAGAAACGCGGAGTTGAGATCCGGATGGCGTAGCAGGAATTCCGGGTCCACCGACATCAGATGCGCAATGCGCACTTTATTAATCCCTACGAAGGCCGCGGCCAAGATTCCCAGCGATACAACGAGCTTGACAGTCCTGGCGCCGTAGGGCCGGGTCCATTGCCGAACCCACAATCCGATGCTGAATGCCCATACGGGAATGCTCACGGCCACCGCCAGCGACATAGAGGCTGTGTAAAAAAGAGGTTGGAGGAACACATCGAAGACGAAGAAATTAAAAATGGCTTCTCCAAATGTCAGTATCGCAAGCAGGCTGTTGTGCACGGACCGGGGAAACTGTACAAACGCCACCATGTTCTTAGTCTGCTCTTTAGTCTGCAGACAAAGACCGTCATATTTTGCCGAGATTTCGCTGGCCTTTTGCAGCTCTGCTCTCAGCGTGACCCTTTTAGGCTCGATCCTTCGATCAAATTTCCTCTCCATCGCCCTTATCCGTGCTTTGCTTGAGCTTTCGATCACGTTCCGATAGCGGGGAAACCGTCCAGAACGAAGTCCGTTAGCGTCACGCCGGGCGTTGAAGATCACCGGGATTCGCCTAAAGCTCCGGCTCACGCGGTAAACAACCAGGCCCAGGACTGTCAGGAGCAGTACCGGCCATAGCAAGCTAATTACAAAGTCGAACGTGTCCATAATCACTCCCTCCGAGCGGCGTCTATAGTTTTGCGATACTCCACGAAAAACGGACTCGCGTCGGGAATCCGTGAACCAACTCGTCATGCGCCGAAACCATGGACGCGAGGGGAGAGTAACTCCCAATGGTTTCGCTTCTGTTAATGTGAAGGTCTTCCACCAGTCCGTTTCCAGGGCCTCCCCGGCCGGTAGTTCTTCGGCGGTAACTACGACAAGCTCCCCATTGGGTTGTCCTGCAGTCACGGGATCCGCCTGGGTCCGTACTCTCGTGAGGAGCTGGCAGTCTCCGTCACTGAATGTTGCGGCTCGCTCGAATTTCCATAGCTCCGAGCCAATGGCACGGATTCCCAGAAATACGTGCAGGTCCGATGCCCGCAACTTTGCCGTGCACCATGCGTTGAGCAGGCCGGCGCTCAGATCGATCGGTTCACCGCTGGAATCGGCGGTGTCTGTCCCATTAATAGACTTGAACGCAACCTTGGGATCCCAAAGTTGGCGCTCCAGTCGAATCTCCGCAAGAAACTGTGCGGATTTTCCCAGCAGGACCTGGTCGAGGTCCGCTATCGTTAGAGCTCTGCCACGGACCGGTTCCGACGTCGCGACCGCCATTACCGACCAACGCGTAGCGATTGGCCCGGTGACTTGCCGCAGCCACGGGTTCGGAATTCTCCACCTGCCCGTTTCTTCATTCAGCGCATCGCCGCACCAGAGCCATCGCTCTCTCCCTTCGGGCCGGCACAGGGCTGCCACGTATACAGTCGAAGGAAGAGGATCGCTGACAACTTCGATCTCCGATATATTCGTATTGACGCTGGTGAGAGTCTTTATTTCACCACGGGCTTCATCCATGCTCATCACCTGTCCATCCGCTGCCGTCAGCCGGACGATGCGGAGGTGATAAGCATTGGACTCCACCACTACCGAAAGTGAATGGGCTGTGCTCCACCGGTCGGCTTCCTGCAAGAGAGATCCGCCCGGAGGTGATCTGGTAGCCGCAAACGCAATCAGCAAACAACGCCGGGCCTGCGCAGTTTTGGAAAGCGGCAACGAGAGAGAACCAAATTTCCATGTTCCATCTGGCGCCACCAGTGCCTCGGCCAGGGTCACCACGCCAATCTCGTCTCCACAATCGGCGCCCATCCACACATGTGAGCCAGGCCGTACAAGTTCACTTCCTCCACGTGCGGAAAAGATCGCTGGGACTCTTAGCAGGCCCGCACTGTTTGCCGGCTGCTCGGCGATGGCCTCAATGGTCAAAGTCGCAGCTCTGGGCCCTTCCTCGACAATGTCTTGTACTCGCAAGGGATGTGAAATGCGCAGGGAATTGCTGCGCAACCAGGCGTCGTCACGAAAACCTGCTTCTACCCTTTGGCTGGCCACGAAAGCAATGACCTCGCAGTCCTGCGGCGGAGTGGATGGCCGGCATTGCAGATCCAACCCTGCAAGCTTCCACTGCCCCGAACCTTCGATGTTGGCGGGAGACGGAATGATCTGCCACATTCCAGAGGCGTCGCGAACGGCCACACGAACCTCCGCGCCGTACGGCAAATTCTGCGCATCTCCCATTAAGATCCACGATTGGCCGGCAAGCACCTCCGCATGCGTGATCCGAACGGACACGCGGCGGCCCTGCGGTTGCTCCCGGCCCACCTCTTGTGCGTTCGCTAGAATCGGCAGCAAGACGACCACGACCCAGGGACGCAGCGCTCTGATAGCTGTGAGAACTCGTCCAGTCTGCAAATCCAGCCGCACAATCACCCTCTTCGCGTTATGTCGGATATTGACTCGGAAGGGTGTTGGAGTCGATATGCCATTAGTGCACTTTCTTTTAGATCGGAGTTAACACCAGGCCGACGAAAGTGCCTGAAGAGCCCTCTCTGGCTTCCACCCATCTTCCGCGGAATGACAGGATTGCCCAGGGTGCTTCGAATCTCTTGCGGGTTGCGGCGTGCCTGAAAATTCGATGGCCAGGTGCCGGCAACGCAGTCGCGGTGCCTCCGGGCACTACAGGTGAAGTGGTTTGGGAAACCGGGTTTCCTGCCGGCACAACCGGTGCACCAATGACCTACTTATCTAGGGGAAAGCAATACATTGTGGTCGCACAACCACGCGGCCGAGTTCGTCGCGCTAGCGCTTCCGTAACGACCGCGCGGCTGACAGGTACATGCAGGAACGCCGTCGGAAATTATTTTGCCCGGCAGTTTATCACACGCTAGACTCGTCGCGACAAGCCTTGAAGCGGTTGGCGTCATCGCCGATTGCTGGGCCGTGATTACGAACTGACGTTCAGACTGAGGAGGCCTCCACATGCTGACCAAACCGATCGCATTCGAAGTATTCACCGACTTCGTCTGACCCTGGTGCTATCTCAGTACCGGGCGTATTGAAGAGCTCAAGCGGAATTTCGAAATAGACGTGCAGTGGGTGTACTTCCCCCTGCACCCCGACACGCCAGCGGAAGGCCTCTTGCTAAAGGACCTGTTCGCCGGACGAGGTCTCGACCTCACGGTCATGCACGCACGCATGAAGGGTCTAATGGACGCCGAAGGTTTACCCTACAACCGGCGGACGCATACCTACAACAGCCGCCTGGCCCAGGAACTCGCGAAGTGGGCGGACTCGCGGCCGGGTTTCGAAGCCATTCACGATGCACTCTACAGGGCTTACTTCGTCGACGGCCGCAACCTGGGTAATCCTGAAGTGCTCTTCGACGTCGCGCAAACGGTAGGGCTTCCCTCGAATGAGGCGCGGGAAGTGCTGACCAGGCGCACTTTCAAGGACGCGGTTGCGGCCGATTGGGAGAAAGCACGCCGATACGGCATCACTGCAGTACCGAGCTTTGTTGTGAACGGCACCAAGATCGTTGGCGCCCATCCCTACGACGAGCTAGCGGAGCGGCTACGCGCTGCGGGAGCGCAGCCGAAATCCGCCGATGAAAACCAATAGCCAACAACTGCCCATCTACGAAATCGAGAACGACATCATCGCCACACTTCGAGCGACCAAGCGGCTTGTGCTGCAGGCGCCAACAGGTTCCGGTAAGTCGACCCAGGTGCCACAGATGCTGCTCAGACACGGGCTGCTGGGCAACGGCCAGGTGGTGACTCTCCAGCCGCGCCGGCTCGCAGCGCGATTGCTCGCAGCGCGGGTGGCACACGAACTGGAAGTGGAGCTTGGGCGTGAGGTCGGTTACCAGATCCGATTTGAGAATGTGACCGGCGACACGACGCGCATCAAGTTCGAAACCGAAGGAATTTTGCTGCGTCAGTTGATTCAGGACCCGGCACTACGCGGAATTCAGGCCCTGATCTTTGACGAGTTCCACGAACGGCACCTCTACGGCGACATCACGCTAGCCCGCGCGTTGGACATCCAGGAAGGGAGCCGGCCCGACCTGCTCATTGTCGTGATGTCGGCGACGCTTGATGCCAGCGCGCTGGAAAAGTATCTCTCACCGTGCGCCGTCCGGACTTCGGAAGGGCGAACCTTTCCGGTAAGTGTGGAATATCTGCCGCGCCGGTTGGGCAAGCGGTCGCCGGCTATATGGGAACTGGCGGCCGATGCATTTTCGGAACACGCGCGCGGTGGAACCGGTGACGTTCTCATCTTCATGCCGGGCGGGTATGAAATCAACCGGACCATCGAAGCCATTCGGCTTAAGAAGGAGTCCAGGGGCTACATTCTCCTCCCTCTACACGGAGAATTGCCGCCTCGCGATCAGGACGCGGCAGTGGCGCGCTATGATCAACCGAAAGTGGTGGTCGCCACGAATGTGGCCGAGACGTCCATCACCATCGACGGTGTTCGGTTGGTGATCGACAGCGGCCTCGCGCGCATTCCGCGCCACGATCCCAATCGCGGGATCAACACGCTGCTGGTCGAGCGGATCAGTCGATCCAGCACCGAACAGCGGGCCGGCCGGGCAGGTCGGACGGCGCCAGGGCGGTGCATCCGGCTCTGGTCGCAGCCGGAGCAAGACGAGCGGCCTGCGCAAGAACTGCCGGAAGTCAAACGCCTCGATCTCGCCGAAGTGATCCTCACGCTCAAGGCGGCCGGCGTGGAAGACCTGCGCAAGTTTCGCTGGTTGGAGGCGCCCAGCAACACGGCTCTGGATCACGCCGAGGAGTTGCTGATTGACCTGGGAGCTCTTAAACATGAACCACGGTCCGCGGAAAATGACGCCCAGCACACAAGAATCACCGCTCTCGGCCGGCGCATGCTCGCTTTCCCGGTACATCCTCGTTATGCGCGCATGTTGCTCGCGGCTCAGGAGTATGACTGCGTCCACGACGCGTGTCTCATAGCGGCACTAACGCAAGGGCGCGATTTGCTTCTGCGCAATCCAGGCCCGGATGTGATTTCGCTACGTGATGATCTGTTAGGCGGCAAAGGCTGGTCTGATTTCTGGATTCTGATGCGCGCGTGGAATTACGCGTCGGAGAATCAATTTCGGATCGATGCTCTTCGCAAAGCCGGCATCCATGGTGTTACGGCGCGGCAGGTTGGCCCGCTGCATGAACAGTTCCTGCGAATCGCCAAAGAAGAATGTCTGGATATCGAGCCGCGCAAGGTGAAGGCTGAGGCCCTCCAGAAGTGCATCCTGATTGGGTTCAGCGATCGCGTGGGGCGGATGGATCAAGGCACGCCGCGGTGCGAACTCGTGCATGGCCGGCGTGGCATGTTGGCGCGCGAAAGCGTGGTGCGGCAAAATCCCTTTGTTGTGGTGGCGGAGATTCGCGAGGTGGGGGGACACCCTGGCGAAGCGACCACAATTCTCTCCATGGCTACGGCTATCGAAGTCGAGTGGCTGCACGAACTTTTTCCAGACGACATGAGGTCGGAGGTGCGGGTCACCTTTGATTCGACGGCCAGGAGAGTGCAGGCGGCCGAAATCCTGCTCTTCCGGGATCTCGCACTGGGGGCCAAGCGAGTGGAGCCGCCTCCGGCGGATGCCGCGGCGCGGTTGCTGGCCGAGGAGGTCGTCGCGGGGCGGATGCAGTTGCACAACTGGGATCACAGCGTCAACCAGTGGATCCTCCGATTGAATCTGCTGGCGGACTGGTGTCCGGACCTTCAACTGCCGCCGATTCGAGACGAGGACCGGCAACATATCATCGAACAGCTTTGTCTCGGCGCCGTG
>Ga0137381_10003310_pt1 | contig 11419 bp, 9 predicted proteins | sample SagtaG_16_FD_104808 | JGI IMG/M metagenome (GOLD analysis project Ga0137381, IMG submission 104808) | Vadose zone soil microbial communities from Sagehorn Ranch, Mendocino, California, USA - Sage2_L_115_16 metaG | ecosystem: Environmental > Terrestrial > Soil > Vadose zone | place: USA... | reverse complement strand
GGTTCGGGAAGTTGGCCGATCACCCCCGGAGGCCGTCATGCTCAAGCCATCCCATCCCCTGCAGGTCGTCCTCGCCGTCGGCGCGACGACCGCGATCGTCCTGACCGGCTGCGCAAGTAACAAGGAGAAAGGCGCCGGGCCTACCGGAACGGGCACCCCGACAGTCAGTCAGAACACGTCTCTGACGACGCTGCTCCCAGCCAAGATCAAGTCGGCAGGGAAGCTGATAGTCGGCGTCAACGTGCCTTACACGCCGAATGAGTACCTCGGCTCCGGCGGAAAGGTCGTCGGTTTCGACGTCGACGTGCTCGACGCCACAGCCAAGGTGCTGGGACTCACCACCGAATACCGTCAGGCTGATTTCTCCAAGATCATTCCCGCAGTGACGGCCGGTACGTACGACATCGGCATGTCGTCATTCACCGATACCAAGGCGCGGGAGAAGACGGTCGACTTCGTCAACTACTTCACCGCCGGCATCCTCTGGGCCTCACCCGTCGGGAAGACCGTCGACCCGGACAACGCGTGCGGTCTCACCGTGTCCGTCCAGTCGACGACGACCGAGCAGCAGGACGAGCTGCCGGCCAAGAGCAAGGCGTGCACCACGGCAGGCAAGAAGCCGATCAAGATCCTGGCCTACGAGAACCAGGATGATGCCACCAATGCCGTCGTTCTGGGCAAGTCGGATGCGATGTCGGCCGACTCTCCGGTGACCGCCTACGCCATCAAGCAGAGTGGCGGCAAGCTCCAGCAGGCCGGGCAGATCGCGGAGGCAGCACCGTACGGATGGCCTATCGCCAAGGGATCGACCCTCACACAGGCGATGCAGAAAGCGCTGCAGACGCTGATGGACGACGGCACGTACAACCAGATCTGCACGAAATGGGGCTTGCAGGCGGGCGAAATCAAGTCGGCCACGGTCAACGCCGCCATCAGTTAGGCGATCGCCATGACGTCAGTGGAGAAGACGGTCGAACCGGCGCCACCTGCCGAGGCGATCAAGGCCGTGCCGTTGCGACACCCCGGACGTTGGATCGGCGCCACGATCGTCCTGGCGCTGATCGCGCTGTTCGTCTACGGCGCGACGACCAACGGCAACTATCACTGGGACACCTACCGGGCCTACTTGTTCGACAAGCGGATCTCGACCGCCGCGTGGAACACGCTGCAGTTGACGTTCTGGGCCATGGTGCTCGGTGTCGGGCTGGGCATCGTGCTCTCGATCATGCGACTCTCGCCCAACCCGGTGCTGACGTGGGCAGCCTGGGGATTCCTGTGGATCTTCCGCGGCACGCCGGTCTACGTGCAACTCGTCTTCTGGGGCTTGTTCACATCCCTCTACCCGCACCTGGCTTTCGGTATCCCGTTCGTGCACCAGTTTGCGCACCTGAATATTCAGACGCTCAATGCGGCATTCTTCTTTGCCGTGCTCGGTCTGGGCTTGAACGAGGCCGCGTACATGGCAGAGATCGTTCGTGCTGGCATCACCTCAGTGCACGAAGGGCAGACTGAGGCAGCGACTGCGCTCGGCATGTCGTGGGCAATGACGATGCGCCGGATCGTGTTGCCACAGGCGATGCGCGTGATCATCCCGCCAACCGGCAACGAGGTGATCAGCATGCTGAAGACCACCTCGCTCGTTACCGCGGTGCCCTACACGCTGGACCTGTACACAACGCAGCGCGGCATCGCCGGCGTGTTGTACCGGCCGGTTCCGCTCCTTCTCGTCGCGTCGACGTGGTACCTCGCGATCACCAGCGTCCTCATGTTCGGTCAGTATTTCCTGGAGCGTTACTTCGCGCGCGGGTCGTCACGTGTGCTCACGGCGAGGCAACTGCGGGCTTTGGCCAGGGCGCAGACCCAGTTGCAGGGTGGAGCAGGTGCGCGATGACGCAAACGCCGATGGTGCGCGCCGAGGCGGTCTGCAAGAACTTCGGCGCGCTCCAGGTGCTCAAGGGCATAAATCTCTTGGTGCAACCCGGAGAGGTGCTGTGCATGGTCGGCCCGTCGGGTTCGGGCAAGTCGACATTCTTGCGTTGTATCAACCATCTCGAGCAGGTGAACGCGGGACGGCTCTACGTCGACGGCGTCCTGGTCGGTTATGCCGAGAAGGGCAGCAAGCTACATGAGTTGCGTCCGAAGGAGGCGGCCAAGCAGCGTCGCGACATCGGAATGGTGTTCCAGCACTTCAACCTGTTCCCGCACATGACAGCGCTGGAGAACGTCACCGAGGCGCCGATCCGGGTCAAGAAGCGCCGCAAGAACGACGTGATCGAGTCTGCGCGCAAACTGCTCGACAGGGTTGGCCTCGCGGACAAGGAGAAGACCTACCCGGCGCAGCTCTCCGGCGGGCAGCAGCAGCGGGTAGCGATCGCGCGAGCGCTGGCCATGGACCCCAAGCTGATGCTTTTCGACGAACCGACGTCCGCTCTCGATCCCGAGCTGGTCGGCGAGGTGCTCGACGTGATGAGGCAACTCGCCATCGACGGCATGACGATGATCGTCGTGACGCACGAAATGGGTTTCGCCCGCGAAGTCGCCGACCAGATGGTCTTCATGGACGGCGGCGTCGTCGTCGAGTCCGGCCCACCTCGCGAGGTGCTGTCGAACCCCCAACGAGAGCGGACGAAGGCGTTCCTCTCCAAGGTGCTGTAGCACCGCACCGAGAATCTCTTCCGGGGACAGCCGTCAACCCGGCTCTCGCCGGCCCCGATGCCTGCAGGGTCAGATCGCGCAGGGCCGCTGGTCGGGCCGATCGCAAAAGACGGTCTTGCACATCGGCGATGCTCAGTAGCATACTCAGTATCATACGAAGTGGAGGAATGCGGTGGGCGTTAAGCATGCCTTGCTGGCCTTGCTGAGCGAGGGGCCGAAGTACGGGCTGCAGCTGCGGCAGGAGTTCGAGTCCAGGACCGGCGAGGTCTGGCCGTTGAACGTGGGTCAGGTGTACACGACGTTGCAGCGACTGGAGCGGGACGGGCTGGTCGAGTCGGACGACGACACCGACGCGGGTCCGCAGAAGGGCTTCCGCATCACCACCGACGGCGAGCGGGAACTTGCCGCGTGGCTGCGCACGCCGCCGGATCTCAGCGCACCACCGCGCGACGAGCTGGTGATGAAAGTGCTGGTGGCGTTCGGCGTGCCCGGGATCGACGTGCACGAGGTGATCCAGGCACACCGCCGCTACGGCGTGGAGTTGATGCAGCAGTGGACGCATCTGAAGGAAGACGCCGCCGAGCACGAGGTCGGCTTGGCGCTAGCGGTCGACGCGGAGTTGTTCCGACTGGACTCGGTCGTCCGCTGGCTGGACGCCGCAGACGCCCGGATGAGACGAGCACAGACAGAGCCGCGTGTTGCGCCGGCAGGTCCGCCGCTGCGCGTGCGGCGCAGAGTGGGAGTGCAGCGATGAGGACGCTCGAGCTACGCGGCGTGTCGAAGGTGTACGGCGAGGGCACGACCGAGGTTCACGCCCTGCGCGCGGTCAACCTCTCGGTCGAGGCCGGGGAGATGGTTGCGGTGATGGGTCCGAGCGGTTCGGGCAAGAGCACCTTGCTGACCATCGCCGGCAGCCTGGAACAGCCAACCACTGGTGAGGTGCTCGTCGGTGGCGAGGCATTGGCCGCCATGTCTCGTAACGGCCGAGCTCGGCTGCGTCGTCGTGCGATCGGCTACGTCTTCCAGGACTTCAACCTGCTGGCCGGGTTCACCGCGGCCGAGAATGTCGCATTGCCGCTGGAACTCGACGGCATCAGCGCAAAGGCCGCCCGCGTCGCAGCTATGCGGGCGCTCGACGAGCTGGGCCTGACCGATCGGGCAGCTCGCTACCCCGACGAGCTTTCCGGCGGCGAGCGGCAGCGGGTGGCGATTGCCCGCGCCGTCGTCGGTGATCGTCAGCTGCTGCTCGCCGACGAGCCGTCCGGCGCGCTCGACTCGATCAACGCCGAGGCCGTGATGCGCCTTGTGCACACCGCATGCCGGCAGGGCATGGCGGGCGTCGTGGTCACCCACGATGCCCAGCTCGCATCGTGGGCAGACCGGGTCGTGTTCTTGCGCGACGGGCGGGTGATCGACCAGACCGCACCCGCGGCCGGCCCCGATTCGCTCCTCGAGCCCAGCTCGAAGCGGTGAGTACCGACCTGGCCGAGCGTCCGGTCGACACGCGGCCACCGAACGGAGGCGCGCCCGCCCGCCGTGCGGTGGTGCGCTGGTCCTGGCGCTTGTTTCGCCGCGAATGGCGCCAGCAGGCGCTCGTCCTGACCCTGCTCGTCGTCGCGATCACGGCCACGACAGTGGGGCTCGGCCTGGTCACCAACGTGGCGTCGTCGCACGACCAGGCCACGTTCGGCACCGCCAACCACGTCATGACGGTGACGGGCAGTCCGCAGAATCTCAGTGCCGACGTCGCTGCCGCCAAGGCCCACTTCGGCAGCATCGACGTGATCGGGCACCAGAAGATCGCGATCCCGGGTTCGGTCGCGACGGTCGACCTGCGGGCCCAGGATCCGCACGGCGCCTACGGGCAGCCGATGCTGCGCCTGGACGCCGGCCGCTATCCCAGTGGCCCGGACGAAGTAGCGATGACCAGCCGAGTGGCGCGGATCTTCAAGCTGCAGGTCGGCGACACTTGGCGCGCGCAGAGGAGTGCTTGGCGGGTGGTCGGCATCGTCGAGAACCCGAACGATCTGCACGACACCTTCGCGCTGGTCACGCCCGGCCAGATAGCCTCGCCATCCAGCGTCGACATTCTGCTCGACACGAGCGAGGCGCAAATCGAGGCGTTTCGCCTTCCCAGTGGTGGACCCATTTCGCTGTCGGGTCGCGGACCGCTCGAGCAGAGCGGTCCGACGATCACGGTCTTGGTCCTTGCCACGATCGGGCTGCTGTTCATCGGGTTGCTGTCCGTCGGGGGATTCGCGGTGCTGGCCGGACGCCGGCAGCGTGCGCTCGGGATGCTCGGCTCCGTCGGCGCCACCGACCGGCACGTACGCCTGGTCATGATCGCCAACGGCGCGCTGGTCGGCGTCGTCGGTGCCGTGACCGGGTCGGCGCTGGGTCTCGGGTTGTGGCTCGCATTCGCGCTTCGGCTGGAGTTTTTGATCGGGCATCGCGTGAACCGGTTCGACCTGCCGTGGTGGGCGATCGGTGCGGCGATTCTGCTAGCGGTGCTCACCGCCTTGGGCGCCGCCTGGTGGCCTGCCCGGGCGTCCGCCAGGGTCTCGATCGTGGCGGCGCTGTCCGGCCGACCGCCACGCCCGCAGCCCGCGCACAGATTCGCCGCCATGGGCACCGTGCTGTTGGCAGCTGGTCTCGGCCTGCTCGCGCTGTCGCATCAGAGGCGACCGGCGTTCATCGTCGTCGGCATCGTCGCCATGACCATCGGCATCCTGTTGCTCGCTCCGCTCGCCATCAGCGCCTTGGCGCGGGTGGCTCGACACGCGCCGGTCGCTGTCCGGTTGGCGCTGCGCGACCTGGCTCGCTACCAGGCACGCTCCGGTGCCGCGCTCGGGGCAATCACCCTGGCGATCGGTATCGCGGCGACCATCGCCATCAATGCCGCGGCAAGCGTGGCCGCGTCCACCGCGGACACCGGCGGCAACCTGCCCGACAACCAGCTCGTCGTCTACCTGTCCAGTGGTGACAACGGCGCTCCGGTTCCGTCGCTGACGCCCGCCCAACTGCAGGCCGCGCAGACGCGGGTGAACGCAATCGCAGCCGGCCTCGGCTCCCACGACGTGCTCGCCCTTGAGGAGGCGATAAACCCGGCGTCCCCGAACCTGCCCGGCGGCCCCGGCAACGGGACAGGCGGCAAGATGCCGGTGAGCCTGGCGAAGGTCACCAAGGAAAGCCGAGGAGAAGCGATCTCGCCCGTCGGTTCCACGTACGTCGCCACTCCGGCAGTGCTCGCGCACTACGGGATCGACCCAAGCCAGATCGACCCGACAGCCGACGTCCTCACCTGGCGCCACGACATCGCCGGACTCGTACTCTTCAGCGACCTGCGCAAAGACATCGAGCATCCCAAGAGCCAGACCGTCGCGCTGCCCAGGTACTCCTCCGATCCCAGCACCCTGATCACCGCCCACGCCATGCGGACGGTCGGCGCGCTCGCGGTGCCGGCGGCTTGGCTAGTCCAGACGCCACGAGCCCTGACCAGCGCCCAGGTCGACAAGGCGAGCAACCTCGCAGCCGGCGCCGGGCTGGCCGTCGAGACCCGACCGGACCATCAGACGCTCACCGCGCTGCGCAACGATGCCACCGGTGTCGGCATCCTCGTCGCCCTCGGCGTCCTCGCCATGACCGTCGGCCTGATCCGCAGCGAAACAGCACGGGAGATGCGCACACTCGCCGCCACCGGAGCCAGCAGCACGACCCGCCGCACCATCACCGGCGCCACCGCCGCTGCTCTCGCATTGCTCGGCGCCCTGCTCGGCGCCGTCGGCGCCTACGTCGCCCTGATCGCCTGGTACCACCACGACCTACACCCCATGAAGCAGGTGCCCGTCCTGAACCTGATCAGCATCGTCATCGGCCTACCACTCCTCGCCGCGATCGCCGGCTGGCTACTCGCCGGACGCGAACCCCAGGCCATCGCACGTCAGCCACTCGAATAACCGCGACAACGATCCCAGCGATCCGGGCTACCAACGGCGCGCGACACCCCCCCGCACCAAAGCCGTTATCGCGCCGCCGTGTCTCGGAAGTCCTTGCTGTTCAGCCTGTGTTTGGATACTCAGCGAGCATGGCAGGACGTTCGGTCGATCGCCGCTGCAGCGGACGCCGCTGGGCGGCATTCGATCTACGTTCCCGATCACTTCATGCCACACGACGCACGGAACCGTCCACGTCGCGGCCCGCTTCTTGAGGCGTGGACCTGCCTAGCTGCCGTGGCGACACTGACCCAGCACGTGAGACTCGGCACCCTGGTGCTCGGCAACACCTACCGTCACCCGGCTGTCGTCGCGACGCTGCAACCCGCTCTGCCCATTCTCATCGGTGGGGGCGGTGAGCGACGCAGGTTGGCGATCGCGGCTCGCTACGGCGATGCATGGCACACATGGGCAACCAGCTCGGAGTTTCGCCACAAGTCGCAAGCCCTTGATCGACACTGCGAAGCGGCGGGCCGATCGCCGACCGATATTCGGCGCGTCTGCGGAGCCACCGTCAGGATCGCCTCGGCATGCCGTGAGTCCGTGGGCTGGCCTGACGACGACGGGACAGTCAACGGCAGCGCAGAAGCCGTCGCGGAGACCATCGACCGATACCGGCAGGCTGGAGTCGAAGAATTCATCGTCCGGGACGACGCCCGAACACCTGTGGTCGAGGCGAATGACTCCCTGCTGCAGTTTCAACAGGAAGTCGTCCAGCTACTCCTCTAGCAGACCACGGCCGACCGGACACCGCCTTGACGAGATGCCCGTCGCAGGTCACCGTCGTTGCACCCGGTCGTCGGGGGGAATGCCGGATGAAACGAGTGTCGATGAGAGCAGCAGTCGTGGGGGCCGGGCCAACTGGGCTGTATCTAGCCATGTCGTTGGCGCGACGTGGACATCAGGTGACGATTATCGACCGAGATCCTGGCCCGGCGACCGACGAAGAGTGGGTTCGCAAAGGGGTCATGCAATTTCACCACCCGCACTACTTCCGCCCGCAGGTCAGGGACGCCCTGCTCGCCGAGGTGCCCGAGGTCGCTGAAAGCCTGGTCGCCGCCGGCGCGACGCTCACGCCACTCAACCCGGCCATGCCGGACTTCGCCGGTTACCGGGTTCGCCGGCTCACATTCGAGCGAGTGCTGCGTGCGGCCGCGGTTGCCGAGCCGGGAGTTTCCCTGATCGTCGGGCATGCCGACCGGGTACGGCTCGACGGCTCTCGCGCGTCCGGCGTGATTGTCGACGGCAACGTGGTCGATGCGGATCTGGTCATCGACGCGGCGGGCCGAAGCGGACGGTTCGCCGAGGGAACACGCCCGCCGGCGATCGGTGGTGAATCCGGGTTCGCATACGTGTCACGGCAGTACCGGCTGCGTCCTGGCGCGGAGCCGGGGCCGACGAATGGTCCGCCCGGTTGGGCCGGGATCTATCGCGGCTACCTGGTCATCGTCTTTCCGCAGGACGCCGGAACGTTCCAGACCCTGATCGTGCGGGCCGACGATGACGCCGTGCTTGCGCAGGCCCGGCACGAGAAGGTCTTCGACGTTGTAGCGCGGGCCATCCCGTCGATTGCTGTCTGGGTCGACCCGGATCGGGCCACGCCGTACACGCCCCCGATGGCAGGGGCACGCCTGCTCAACAGCTACCGAGGCCAGTTGACCGACGAGGGCGGCGTCGGCGTCCACGACCTGATATTCGTCGGCGATGCCGTGCTGACCACCAATCCGGCCGCGGGCCGAGGCGTGACCACCTCGATGATGCAGGCGCGGCAACTGCTGGCGATTCTCGACGAGCACGGTCACGACTTCGACGCCGCGACGCACGATTTCGACCAGTGGTGCGTCGAGAACATGCGGCCGTGGTTCGACGACCATGTCCGATGGGACGCCAGCCTGCTGTCACGGTGGCGAGGAGAGGACATCGACTTCAGCCAGCCGTTGACGTCGGATCTGATCTGCTCGGTCGCCGAGGTGGACCCGTCTGTCATGCCGGTGGTCGGCGCCTACTGGTCAATGCTCGCCGGACCGTCCGTACTTTCCGGCATCGAACAGCGTGCTCGCGAGAGGCTGGAATCGGGCTTTCGCCCGGCGGTCCCCGAAGGCCCGACGCGCGACGAACTCGCCGATCTGATCGTCGGCATCACCGCCTGACACCGTAGTTGCCGGGAGCGTGCTGTTACCCGGCCGTCGGGGCCAGGATCCGTCCTGAAGGTTGGGGCTATTTGGCGAGTCGGGTGCCGGAACGCCCGGATTTCCGATCGACGCTTCGGGCCAAAGCCTGCGCTTCCCCGGTACCGTCAGGGCGCCTGGAGAGCTGAGCGAGGCACGTCGCGAGCCGTCCGACACGGGGGAGGCTCGGGGCGCAGTCGGGGGACTGGTTCGGATATGGGAACACGTACTCACAGGGGCAGACACGCTCGGTCGGTAGCGCCCAAGCTGAGCGTTCGCTACGCGTTGCTGGCCGTTGTCGGGGTCCTGCTGGTTGCAGGCGGTGCGGTGGTCGCCGCGCAGACGGGTGCGCACGGGCATCTGACCTTGAACGCGATCCTGGGTGCCAAGGCGCCAGGGGATTGCCCGCATCGGGTTCGGGCCGTCACGGCAACGTCGTTCGCTCCTGTACTGCACAAGGTTGCGCAGAGCCTGGCCGTCGGTTCGCGGTGTGTCGACGTTCAGGTCACGGTTGCCGGTGGACAACACGCCGCCTCCGTCGTCGCCGCGACGAAGGCGGATGTGTGGATTCCCGACGACGCGTCCTGGCGCGACCTCCCGAACCCGGTCGCGTTCGCAGCCAACGGCGCAACGACGATCGCGACGAGCCCGCTCCTTTTCGTCATGGACGCCGCGACCGCGGCCAGCCAGCCCGCCGCGGCGCGTACCTGGGACGGACTGGCCGCGGAGCTCGGCGCGCAGGGCTCCACTCGGCTCGTCATCAGCGACCCCGTGACGTCCGGAGACGGCATGGTCGCTGGAGGGGCGTTGACCTATACGGTGATCGAATCCGCTGGCCCGCTGATCTCGGCGTATGACCTGTTGCGGGCATGGCAGGCCGGCACAACCGTCAATGGCGACAGCCCTGCGCTACCCAGGAAGACCGGCGACGTGGGCATCGTCCCGGAGTACGCGTTGCTGCGCTCTGGACAGGGCGACCACTTCAAGGTTGTGGCACCGAGCGACGACACGGCTCTGATGCGCTTCACCTGGTACCCGACGGCGTCCGGGACGGCCGACCCCGACCGGTCAGCGGCACTGTCCAGGCTCCGCAATGCCCTGACCGACAACGCGGGGCAGCATGCGTTGCAGGCGTTCGGCCTGCGCGCCGCGAAGTGGCCTGCCGCCGCGCCACCCGCCGCCGCAGATGTGCAGCTGCCGCCGGTGACCGCACCACCGATGCCGGTTACGGTCCAGCCCGCGATGTGGCACGTCCTCACGACCTGGACACCGGCGCAGCGCGTCGCCAACGTCCTGGTCGTGGTCGACGTCTCGGGCTCGATGGGTGACAACGCGCCGGGCACGAGATCACCTCTGATCGCGCTCGTTCGCCAGGGTGTCGGGCAGGTCAACGCTCTGCTGCCCGACACCGCCCGGCTCGGGTTGTGGCAGTTCGGATCGGAGCTGGCCCCGCCGAACGACTACCAGCAGTTGGTGCCGACCGCGCCGCTGGTCAGCGCGCAGCGAGCGACACTCGCCGCCGCGACCGCGACGCTCACCGCCCGCAAGACCGGGACCGGGCTCTACGACACCATCCTGGCTGCGTACAAGTACCAGCAGGCGCACTTCCAAGCCGCCATGCCCAACGAGATCCTGCTCTTCACCGACGGCGTCAACCAGGACGACCCGGTCTCGATCAGCCTCGCCCGCCTGAAGAGCACCCTCGCCGCGGCTGATCCAAAAAAGCGCGTCCAGATCGGCGTCTTCGCCTTCGGCAAACGGCTACCGACCGATGCGCTCACCAACGCGCTCGCTCCGGTGGGTGGCCAGGTCGACACGCTGACGAACGCCGACGAAGTTGTCGCCGCGTTCGTGCACGCGGTGTCCGGCGGCCTGACCCACTGACGCCACAACGCCGGGCCAGCAGCCCCTGGCGCGGCACTGTCAGATGCGGTAAGACGCAGTGGCCAGTCTGGGCTTCGGGTGAAGGTCGCCAGTGGCATCAGGTCGGGGAGGCCGCCATGCGTCGGTTGTCCAGTCTCATCGCTGTCGGCGTCGTATCGGTCGCCTGCCTTGCAGCCACGGGACAACAAGCAGCCTCAGCAGCGTCGTCGCCGCTCAGGGTCGCCGGTCTCAGTCATCCGGCGAGCCTCACGACGGACAGCGACGGGATCACGCACGTCGATGCGTCCTCGCTGCACGATGCGTTCTTCCTGAACGGGTGGGTGCATGCCCGCGACCGGCTGTTCCAGATGGACGTCAACCGTCGTACTCCGAGCGGAACACTGGCCGAGTTGCTCGGCAAGGCCGCGCTGCCGTCTGACGTCCAGGCCCGCACCATCGGCCTACGCCGCGGCGCCGAACGGACCTGGGCCGCGGCGCCGGGCGATCTCAAGGCGACCCTCGAGGCCTACGCCGACGGCGTCAACGCGTACACAGCGAGTCACCCGCTGCCCGCCGAATACGCCGCCCTGAACCTGGCCGCCGTGGCGCCGTGGACTCCGCTGGACTCCCTGACTGTCGGCAAGGCCATCAGCTTCGAGCTCTCCTTCGACTTGGACATCGGCCCGACCGTGCAGTTGCAGGCCTATGTCGACGCGTTCGGCCCGGTGCGGGGGATCCCCT
>Ga0137381_10003308_pt1 | contig 11422 bp, 14 predicted proteins | sample SagtaG_16_FD_104808 | JGI IMG/M metagenome (GOLD analysis project Ga0137381, IMG submission 104808) | Vadose zone soil microbial communities from Sagehorn Ranch, Mendocino, California, USA - Sage2_L_115_16 metaG | ecosystem: Environmental > Terrestrial > Soil > Vadose zone | place: USA... | reverse complement strand
GTCGCGCACGGGCAGATGCGGGAGCGGGAGCTCGAGGACAAGATGCTCTCGTTCCTGCGCGGCGACGCCGAGGTGCTCGTCTCGACCACGATCATCGAATCGGGCCTCGACATCCCGCAGGCCAACACGTTGGTCGTCGAGCGCGCCGACACACTCGGCCTGAGCCAGCTCTACCAGATCCGCGGGCGCGTCGGCCGCAGCGACGTGCTCGCGCACGCGTACCTCTTCTATCCGGAGGCGCGCGAGCTGACGCCCGAAGCGCGCGCCCGCCTCGCCACGATCGCCGACCACACGGAGCTGGGTGCGGGCTTCGCGATCGCCATGCGCGACCTCGAGATCAGGGGCGCGGGCGACCTGCTGGGTGCAGAGCAGTCCGGCCATGTCGCCGCGCTCGGGTTCGAGCTCTACGTCGAGATGCTGCACGAGGCAGTCGCCGAGTTGTCCGGGCGACGGCGGCTCGCAGCGAGGCCGGCGGCTCGACCACCGGCGTGGCGAACGCCAGGCTCGCGGTCACCTCCTCGAACTCGCGCATGCTCGCCTTGCAGGCCGGGCACCCCTCGAGATGCCGCTGGAACGCCTGCTCCTCGTCCGGTTCGAGCGCGCAGAGGGCGAAGCCCGCCGCGAGCTCCTCGTAGTCGCTGTGATTCACCGGCGCGTCCATGGGAACTGCTCCTGGCGGCCGGCTTCGCGGAGCTCGTCCTTCAGCCTTCGCATCCCCGCCGCCATCCTGGTCTTCACCGTGCCGAGCGGGCTGCCCACCAGGCTCGCGACCTCCCACTGCGTGTAGCCACCAAAGTAGGCCAGCATGAGCGCCTCGCGCTGCGGCTCCGGCAGTTCGGCCAGCGCCGCCCGGATCCGCGCGCGCCGTTCGACCCCCTCGAACTCCTCTTCGATGCCGGCGCGCGGCCCGGTCGCGAGCGCCAGCGCCTCCTCGGGCCCCTGGCGACGGCGCAGGTTCTCCTCGCGGCGCACCACGTCCACGGAGCGATGGTGGGTCATGGAGAGCAGGTAGGTGCCAACCGTCCCTTGTGACGGATCGAAGCGCCGCGCGCCGCGCCACAGCGACAGGAACACCTCCTGGACCACGCCGGCGGCGAGGGTCTGGTCGGCCAGGATTCGCAGCGCGAGCGAATAGGCGGGCCTGCCGTAGCGGTCGTACAGCGCCTCCAGGGCCGCCGCGTCCCCCTCGGCCACCAGCGCGACCAGCTCGCTGTCGCGCTGCCCGCGGTAGGCCTTGGAGCCGTGCATGATCAGGACCCTTCCGGTCCGACGCTCGACTGGCAAGGATCCGCGGTCTGCTCCTTGGCGAAGAAGATGGCCACTTGCGCGCTGCCCGCTCGTCGACGACGCTGCCGGGGCACGTTCATGCCCGACATCACGTGGAGAGCGGGTAGCCCGGGCTGTCGTCCCGAACGGGACGCTAGCACCCGCCCCTGAGGGCGGCAATGGCCCACCCTCGGGCAGGTTGAGCGCTTCCCGTGGCGTTGCTATATTGCCCAGGTCGCAAGCGGATGTGGCTCAGTTGGTAGAGCATCACCTTGCCAAGGTGAGGGTCGCGGGTTCGAGTCCCGTCATCCGCTCTGGTGCGAGGTCGGGGAATGTGTGCCCCTGTCAGCGCGTCAGCGCCCTCCGGCAGCTCCCGGGGGGCGTTCTGCCGAGTGCCAGCAGCCCGCACGGCGGTGTGGCCGAGTGGTTCAGGCAAGGGTCTGCAAAACCCTGTACCCCGGTTCAATTCCGGGCACCGCCTCCATCTGACCTGAGAGAATGGCGACCGAGGAGCCGATTGCGAGCCGGACACCCGTCTCGCTAGACTCCCGATGCCCCAAGGGGGCGCGTAGCTCAGCGGGAGAGCGCTGCCTTCACACGGCAGAGGTCACAGGTTCGATACCTGTCGCGCCCACACTCCATCTCAGGCCTTCCGCGTTGGCAACCGCGCGCTTGTAGACGCGGCGGTGGGCCAGGTAGAAGGGTGCCAGGTCGAGCTGGTCGGTGACGTCGAGCACGAACCAGGCGAGGTGGCCTTTGGGGAGCCAGTCGCGCAGGTCCGGAGGCAGTAGGAACGGCTGGTCACGGTCGCCGCGCGGGAAGTTGTAGGCCATAACCAATTCTACGCTTCTACTACATTCATACCAAATGCGTTGTTGCGTAAGCAAGTGTCAACGGCCCCGCCGCCAGAACCTTCCTGGCGCAGCGGCGGCCCAATGTCAACGCGCGCCCGGGCCTATCGTCGAGCCGCGCTCAGCCCGCCGGTCAAGCCAGCGCCGCCAAGCCGCACGGTAGCCGTCAGCCGCCGCATGCACCCGCTCGTCGACCGTCGCATCGGCACGGCCACGGCCAAAACGCTTCCGGTCCCTGGCCCGCTCGACCTGCTGCTCGAACAGCTCCTCGTACGCGCCCCAGGCGGCCTCGACCTGGGCCAGCAACTCGTCGTCGGTCCGACGCCCCGCCAGGTAGTAGCCAAGCAGCGCCCCAGCGGCGGCCTCCAGCTCGGCCGGGTCGGCACCGCGTGGCGCGCCGGGCCGCTCCTCGTCAAGGTCGCGGAGCCGCTCGTCAAGCGCCCACAGTTGCAAACCGATCCGCCACACCTCGGCCCGTGCCACCTGCGGGTCCCTGCCGCTGAGCCGACGGTACAGGCGCACCGCCTGCTCCTCACGGCAGGGAACCCGCCCCGAAATGCGGGCAGGAACAGCCGCGCGATGTCCACCACAGCCCAGGGAAGCGCAAGCCACGCCAGGTGCAGCCGCTTGAGTGTACGGGCCACACGCAGGCTGCGGCGCTTCGGCTCCATGCGCACGAACTGCTCGTGGGAGCGCAGCACCGCGGCGTGAAGCGCCGCCAGGTCCTCCGCCGAAGCGCCGTCGTCGTCCACGCCATCTCCCTTATTCGGTACGAGCTTGCCCGCCTAATCACCCTGGCGTGCCAGCAAGGATGCTGGACCGCGTCAGGTCACTGCGCCTGCCAGTACCGCACGTTCGGGTCAGGCCGCTGACGATCCTCGACGGCCTGCCTGAAGCGCTCGTGGACACCCCACAGCAGGACGGTCCTGGCCGCCGGGTCGAGGTGCGCGCCGACCTCGCCACCACCAAGCAGCGACACCCAGGCGAAGCCGAACAGGAAGGCGATCAGCGCGCAGCCGCCGAAGAACGCGAACGGCCAGGCGACGCGGTACAGGACCGCCAGCAGCAGGACGGCACCGAGCACTGCGGCGGCCAGGCGACCGCGTCCTCGGACCCGCCGGCGTGCCAGCGCGGCCTGCGAGAACGGCATCAGCCCGATCGTCTCCTCGGTGGTGAAGCCTCTGCCGATCAGGAACGCCCAGAACCCCCCGAACACCAGCAGCAGCCAGGTCCAGCGCGGGGTGTAGGCCGCCCGAACCGGCAGCAGGCGGTCGGCCGGCTCCCCGGTCTTGGCGCAGACGGGCGGGAGCGCCCCGTTGTGGAACGCTTCGAGCGACACCCTGACCCGCGCCACGGCACGCGCCTCCCGGCCGACCGCCATGTAGGCAACCTTGTTCGGTTTGCTTGCCTGCGCCACATTATGCGGGATCTGGCACGCAGCACTCTGCGGGATCTGGCATGTCGAGCGTGCGACCAGATTCCAAATAGCTTGCGAAGAGCCAGTGGAGCACGGTCGCACCTCGGCAGAGGAACTCATGGAGCCCCGCGACCGCAGTCAAGGCCATTCAGTCAGCCGCCCGGCCAGCCTGCTTTGTGCAACAGCTTGAGTGTCCGCGATAGAACTCGGGACAGGCCCCCAGGAACCGGCCGAACTCCTCCGGAGTGAACGTCCGTCGTCTCACCTTCCCGAGCCGCCGGTCGGGATCAGCCGGCTTGGTCGGAGGGTCCACGTCCCTGAGGGGGGTTGAACGGGATGCGCCGGTCCTTGACCGCAGCCTTGAGGATGCGGGTGAGCGGCTCTTGCCAGGCGATCAGACCGACCACCAGTGATCGGCCCACTCGTCGAAGCGGATGCGGCCTCGCGCCGGATCGATCCACGTCATGGTTGAGGCCAGGATGCCCAATACTGAGCTAGGACATCCGGACCGAGTGCGTCGAGGTGAATGTGAGACGCCTGCGAGGCGGCATCAGCGGCGATCGCCAATGCAGTGGCTACGGGACGACTGGGCGAAGACGGCCGGACCCGTTACGGTTGTCCGGCTCCTGCGCAAGCACCCGCGGCTGCTCCCGGCACCATACTTTCCAAGCATGACGCCCAGGCGCCCGTCCGAGGTGCTCGAGCTGACCGTGGCGCTCGACTACGGCCAGTTCTACCTGACCGGCCAGCACGTCCCGCACGAAAGCGGTGAGGCGCTCGTTCAGCTTCTCGAGACCGCGATCAAGGGTGTAGGGATCGCGTCCTCCGAGGGGAACGAGGTCGTGGTCGTGCTCTCACCACATCAGAACAACTTCGCCATGCGCCTGCGTATCGAGCTCTGGGCAACCCAGCCGCCAGACGACCTTGACGACTGGCAGGAGGCGTTCGTCACCGGCTTGGTCGTTGGAGAAGGTGGGCTCGCCTACGAGTCTCCCACCCTGGCGTATGAGACGATCCCCGTGCCGCCGGGCAGGTACGCGGCATGGATTACCGGACGGGGGTTCGTGAACAGAGGTTGGCCCGGGTCGACCACGCCCGGCGATGCGTGGCGGGTGCGGCTGTGGCCGGCGTCCGGACCGATTCCGGCGCGCCGGCTGCGCTCCTGGTCGGGTCCAGCACCAACGACTCCCTGACCCGCCGGATGGCGTCAGCCACCGCAGAACTGGTGTGCTGCCTTGGACCGCGTTTTCGGAACCTTGGTCTGGGGCTGGGATGATCTGCCGTCATGAGGACCCTTGCGCAACGGCTCGTCGCGGATCGCCCGGCATGGGGTGGAGTCGTCGGCTCGGCTGGGCCGGCATGGGCGGGCGGAACCGTCGCTGTCGTGGCTGAGTTGCTACCGGCGTCCAGGGATGCGATGGGATCGCTGCTCAGGCCGGTACTTCGCGTTCGTGGAGGTGGCCTGCTCACTACTGTGCTTCAACGCTCTGCGCCGACAGAGCTGACCGGCAACCCCGCCGCTCGGCGACCGTACCGGGTTCCACTGGACACACGCCTGTCCGATGATGCAGTGGCCTGACCGTGGTGGGTGGCCAGCCGCCGTCCCGGAGCTGACCACGCCCCGGCTTCGCCTGCGCGCCCTCCAAGCTGATGACGCCACGGCGCTGCTCGAGGTGCTCGGCGACCAGCGGGTGACCCACTATCACAGCATGCAGACTCTGGTCAGCCTGGCCGAGGCCCGGAATGCGCTCGCCCGGGTCGCTGAGCGCTTCCAGGCCGGCGAGATGATCCGCTGGGCGATCCAATCGCGCACCGAGCGGCGGCTGATCGGCACCATCGGGTTGCTGCACCTGGTCGCCGAGCACCGCCGCGGCGAGCTCGGCTACGAGCTGGCCCACCGCTGGTGGGGTCAGGGGCTGATGCCCGAAGCCGCCGCCGCAGTCGTCGACTACGGATTCACCGTCCTCGGGTTGCATCGCATCGAGGCGGGCGTGCTGGTCGGCAACCAGCCCTCGGTGCGGGTGCTCGACAAGCTCGGCTTCCGCGAGGAAGGAACCCTGCGCCACTACCTGTACTTGAAAGGCCGCTTCCAGGACGTGCGCTGGTTCGGCCTGCTCCACCCCGACGCTATCCCGACGTCGCAACAACAATCCAAGTTATGAATCGCCGTCTTCCACGGCCTACCAGAAGAAGAGATTGGAGGAGGAGAGGGACCAACGCAAAGCCGAGAAGGAATACCAGGCGCAAACCCGTCGAGTTCGAACATCTCATCAGGCATCTGTCGTGCTCTACCGGGTCGTCCGAGAGCCGCCAGGTGAGTCCACCACGGCTTACCTTCGGGACGCGGCCGTGGGCACGCCGGAGGGGGCGACTGGCACGGTGGGACGCAGCCACAGCGACACCTGGGTCGGCTGCATCGTCTGCTCGACCACGGCCAGCAGCTCAGCCGTCAGGACCTCCAAGTCGACCTGCTGGCGCAGCCGCGCGCTGAACGCCTGAATCGTCTGGGAGGCGTTGTAGCGGCGCCGGTTGAACCGCCGGTCCACCGCCCGCTGGATGCGGCGCCGGGCCGGCTGGAACACGACGGCCACCGCCAGCGTCGCCGCGGCGACGGCCAGGCTCGACGTCCGCCCCAGGAGCTGGCCGAGCCCCAGGGCCACCCCGGCGTAGCCGCCACCCAGCAGCACGGTGAGCAGCCCGTAGGCCAGCGTGCGGCTGATGATGCGGTCCAGGTCATACAGCCGGTAGCGCAGGACCGCCGCGCCGATCGCCACCGGCAGGACCGCCAGGCAGACACCGACGAGCCAGCCGAGCGAGACCTCGTTGCCCGCCAGCACCAGCGCCGCGAGAGCCGCCACCGCCACCGCCACTGGCGCCGCCGCCACCGCCAGCCACCGCAACTGCTGGCGCTCCACCCCCCGGGCGCGGCCAAAGCGCACCACCAGCGAGGCGGCGCCGATCGGGATGGCAAGCCCGGTGACCACAAAGGTCACACCACGCGCGACCGGCAGCCAAGCAGCCAAGCCGCGGATGGCGAGCGGCCCGAGCACCGACGACACCAACCCAACGACCGACGCGACCGCCACGACTCTGGCCCACCATCGCCAGCGTGGCGAGGGCAGCGACCCGGTCGGGGTGAGCAGCAGGATGAAACCGATGCAGGCCGCCATCACAACGACGGCGATGTCCTTGGCCGCGGAGCCGACGGCGGGCGGCGCCCCACGCCAGGCCAGCAGCACCCAGCTTGCGTATCCGTAGGTGAACCACAGCCCAAGTGCCAGCAGCAGCCAGCCCACCGGGTGGCGCGGTCGGCGGCTGGCCAGCACCGCCCCGACCGTCACCGCGCTCACCACCGCCAGCAGATAGATGCTGGTGTCGACGTTCGACCCTGCCTGGTTGGACCGGCCGGCCTGGCGCAGCAGGTGGGTCAACCAGACGGCCACGGGGATGCCGAGCATGACCAGCGCCCACAGCGCCCACGCCAGCACGCCCGGCCGCCAACGCGGCCACACCCTCGCGACGCTCGGGGTCAACTCCATGGTCGTCGGCGCATCACGGCCATCTCCGCTCCACCTGGCCAGCCTCCGGCCTGTCCACCCGCCGGGGACCTGGAGCGAGTATCGGCGACGGTCGTGACGGTATCGTTACGGACTGACCCCGGCTCGGACTCCCTCACACGCCCGAACCGGCTGTCCAACGACTGCCGAAACAGAAGCGGCATGTGAACAAGGGCTCGGTGTCCGGCGGCCCGCTTCGATCACGGCAACTCGAAACGTCGCGATCCGCGCCTTGCCGGGCCGCCAGGACACAGCCGTCCGAACCTGTGCCGACGACCACATCGTCGTACATGGCTCGCCGCCGAAGAATGCACGCATACTTAACGTGGATGGGTCGCCGGTCCCAGCCGGCCCTCCGGATCAGTCGGGGCCGCGCTGGGGCAGTACCGGACGACGACGCAGCACGCGACTTCAGCGTGCTGCCGCCCGACCCGCACCATTTCGACCGCGACCGGGATGGGATCGGCTGCGAGCTCCAGCCGGTTCCCTCTTGCGGAACGCCGGTAGACTTGGGCGCCCTGCTGACGAGGGATGGAGGACCGCCGGTCGTGCTCATCGAGCGTCGCACCTGTGCTGAGCTTGCGCCGCCGCCTGCGTATTCACACGTGGTGATCGCTCGCGGCGCCACCAGTGTGTGGACGGCGGGCGGGGTTCCGCTCGACGCGGCCGGCAATTTGGTCGGTGGCGACGATCACCGCGCTCAGGCCCGCCAGGTGCTCGACAATTTGCTGGTGGCGCTGCACGAGGCGGGCGCCGGCCCGGAGGCCGTCGTCAAGACGACGGTGTACGTCGTGGGCGATCAGGCGGCCCTCGCGGCGGTGTGGGAGGCCGTGCGCGAGTCGCCGATCGGTGCGGCACAGCCGGCCAGCACGCTACTGGGCGTCGAGCGGCTCGGCTACCGCGGTCAACTGGTCGAGGTCGAAGCCGTCGCAGTGCTTGCCTGATCGGGTTACGAGGATGACGGCTTCCCCCGGGCTTTCATGGCGTCCCACTCGGCGAATTTGGCAACGCATTCGCTGCAGATAAAGATCAGCGTGATGATGGCGAAGGTGTTGGGGTCCCTGACCGGGAATTCGGCTCCGTAGAGCGTCCGCACCTGCTTGCTGGTCTTCCGGCAGAACCAGCATTTGAACCATGCTGGGTCAGGCGGAGGCCCCTCCCATGACGTCCGGCTTCTCATCGTCGTTCGTCTGGAGGTATGCCTCTTCGTCCCTCAGGGAGTAGACGTACGCATCGCCGCGGGCCTGATCGCTGCCTTCTCCCACGGCCACCTCCGATCGCCTGAGGCCGCCGATCACTGGCCATGCCGCCCGCGATGAGCATGGTCGCAATGCCCCTCCACCGCCAAGACCTCGCCGTCACCGGTCAGCGCAGGCTCGGTCAGCGACGAGAATGGCGGCGCGTTGTCCGAGACGCGGCGCCGTCGCGCTTCACCATGCATTCCGCGGCGCCCAACTCCGAGAGTTCCGGCGTGCTCCCCCGTTGGAGGGAGACGCCGAACCCGCCTGCCGGGTGAGGACGGACGTATTGGCGACTCGTATGGTCAGACCACCGGTCAAGCCAGCAGTCCATTCGGTCGCGGAGGGCACAAATGCGGAACGAAGTCATCGACGTGGGACTTGGTGGAGGTCCCTTGCGGGTCGCGCCGGCAGCCTCGACCCGCCGTCTCGAGCAGGTACCGGCCCGCAGGGGTGAGCTCGACCTGCTGCGTGCGCTGGTCGTCGTCGGGCTGGTGTTCTTCCACACGGCGGTGCTGTTCGGCGCCGGTGAGTTCCCGATGAAAGCCGCGACCGAGAGCCCCGTGGCGACGGTGTTCATCGCCTTCGGCGCGACCTGGGGCATGCCGCTGCTGTTCGTGGTCTCGGGGATGGGGATCTGGTACTCACTGCGGTCACGCGGCGTCGGGGCGTTCGCGCGCGAACGGGTCCGGCGGCTGCTCGTCCCGCTGTTGACCGGGCTGGTGGCGCTGGTGCCGCTCCAGGTGTACCTGGGCTCGCGCCGCGGCGGCGACTCCAGCTCCTACGCTGCGTTCTACGCGCGCTTCTGGGACGTCCGGCCGTCCCTGAACTTCCCGTTCGTGGTCGGCGCGGCCCCCGGAACGGGTGTGTTCGAAGTGGGCCATCTGTGGTTCCTGGTCTGCCTGCTGGCATTCTCGCTGGTGCTGCTCCCGGGGTTCGCCTGGCTTCGCCGGCCCCGAGGGATGCGGCTGGTCGAGCGGCTGGCCGGGTTGCTGGCGCGACCTGGCGCCGTCTTCCTGCTCGCGACGCCGCTGGTGGCGGTCGAGCTTCCGCTGGGAAGCGAGGTCGGCCACGCCGCCTGGAACCGCTACAGCTACGCGCTGCTGCTCGCCTACGGTTACCTTGCGGTCGCCGACCCCCGGATCGGGGAGGCGTTCCAGCGCCAGTGGCGGCCCGCTCTGGTGTTCGCGCTGCTGCTGTTCGGGGCTGGCGGGTCGCTGTACGCCGCCGGGGCCGCGCACGGCGACCCCTTTACCGACTTCGACCCGCTGAGCCTGGCGTTCCGGCTGGTCAAGAGCATCGACGGGTGGCTGTGGGTGGTCGCGATCCTGGGCCTTGCGCGCAGCCGCTTCGCCAACCGGTCGAGGTCGTCGGCCTCGAGCGCCTCGGTCGACCGGGCCGACCGCGCGACCCTCGTGCGCCGGCTCGGCGCCTACGCCAACGAGGCTGTGCTGCCCTTCTACGTGCTCCACGAGACGGTGATCGTGGGGATCGCCTACTGGGTTCTGACCTGGCGGATCGGGGCGGGCGCGCAGTATCTGCTGATCGTCCTCAGCTCGCTGGCAGCGACGTTGCTGCTGTATGAGGTTGGGGTTCGGCGCACCCGGGTCACCCGACTGCTGTTCGGCCTGAAGCCAAGCCGCGTGGTTGCGGCTCGGGGCACCGGGGACGAGCATCGGCAGTAGCCTTGGACTGGGTTTGGGCCTCGATCGAGGAGCGACAACGAGTACTGGCGATGCCTGATATCCGAGCGGAAGCGGCAGCAGCGGCCGCCTGGTGGGCGACGGCGCTCAGGGCGGCCGCTGTGGGCGTGGACGTCGAGCAGGCCGCCCTGTTCGAGCAGGTGCTCGCCGAGCAGATCGAGGCGCGCTGCGAAGAGGGAGGCTGGCAGCCGGATATCCCCACCTACGGGAGCTGCGGTCGTCAGGTGACCAGCAGCCCACGACCGGACGATGCGCTGGTTCGGGCCGGGCGGGCCGCCGGCATCTCCTCGCTCCTGGATCGTCTGCCACGCGCGGCGATGTGGGTGAATTCCGGCGAGGTGCTGGTGGAGGCCGCGGGTGATGACGAGCCGAGGCTGATGTGGTCGTCTCGCCGCTCGGCTACCGAGGCGTGAGCGCGCAGATGGCGAACGCGACGGAGCGCGGTGGCCGGCGCACCGCCCGCATCCAGGTAAGGCCTTGGGAACATTCGCCGGCACCTGCTCCGGGGTGGGCGTGGAGCAGGTGCCGGCGGTCCTCCCGTCGTCGGGAGTTGCTGAGCCGAGGGTTCAGACCTGCTTGGAGGCCTCGTCGAGCTCCTTCTGGACGGCCTTGGAGTCGGCCTTGATCTGGCGGTCGACCCTGCGCTGGGCCCTTGCGAACGCCCGGTCCATGTGCTCCTGGAACTTGGACTCGCCCACGATCACGAGCGCGGCCTGGCCCTCGTCGATGAGCTCGCCGAGCTCCTTGACGTCCGAGCGGGACATCCCACGCCAGAAGTGGCCGATCAGCCCGCCGGTCACGCCACCGACGACGCCGGCGGCGATGATCGAGGGCGGGAAGAGGATGCCCACCAGGGCACCCACCGCGACGCCGGTCCACGCGCCGTGCTCCGTGGGCTTCTCGTGCTTCTTGACGTGGATCTTGTCCTGATCGTCCTTGGAGACGATGGCCATGTCGTATGTGCCGATAACGCCCTCGTCGTGGAGAGCCTTCACGACGTCGTAGTCGGCCCTGGCATCGTCCTCGCTCTTGTAGGTCCCGACGTACAGGAACACGTCCTTGTCGGCCATTCGACCTCCCTCAGAGGTGGATGGTCAGATCGCCACCCGGCGACAGCCAGGTACCACGCCCGGACGGCGCCAAACGATGGCGGGGACCCCTGGCTGGGCCACCGGCGAGCCGCTCCGCTCGGCTGGCCGCGCGGGGGACGCGGCGGTTACCGTGTGGGCGCGGCCTCGCCGAGGAGGTGGTTCCATGCCAGCAACCAGCGACCCCGTCGCCCTGCTCTCGCGGGCGCTCGACCAGACTGGCACCGTGATCGCCCGGGTCGGGCCCGAGCAGGCGGCGCTGCCGACACCGTGCCGATCCTGGAACGTGCCGTGACCCCAGT
>Ga0137381_10003306_pt1 | contig 11424 bp, 4 predicted proteins | sample SagtaG_16_FD_104808 | JGI IMG/M metagenome (GOLD analysis project Ga0137381, IMG submission 104808) | Vadose zone soil microbial communities from Sagehorn Ranch, Mendocino, California, USA - Sage2_L_115_16 metaG | ecosystem: Environmental > Terrestrial > Soil > Vadose zone | place: USA... | reverse complement strand
GTGGTCAGCACCGCGCTGGTCTGCGCGTTCTTGAAGGCGCTGAAGCTTGCCGTGATCGTGGGTACCGGATCGCCGTAAGTCACCGTCGAACTCGAAGCCGTGATGGTCACCGGCGCCTGATTCACCGTCACCGCGCCGGGCACATAGGAGAAGCTATAGTTGGTTGCCACCGCGCCCGAGCAAGTCGTGTCGGGCGAGCTTCCTGCGTTGCTCGTGGTCGTGTAAGCCGTGGTGCAGGTCGGCTGGGTGGTCAGCACCGCGCTGGTCTGCGCGTTCTTGAAGGCGCTGAAGCTTGCCGTGATCGTGGGTACCGGATCGCCGTAGGTCACCGTCGAACTCGAAGCTGTGATCGTCACCGACGCCTGGCTGATGGTGAAGCTGCTCGTGCCGCTGCTCCCTGCGTGATTGCTGTCACCGACGTAGCTGGCGCTGGCTCCCGCCGTCCCCACGTTGGTGTTATTGGTGTAGGACACCGTCGGCGATCCGCTCAATCCATCGCTGGTCGAGTACGAGGCCGTGCAGGGCGTCTGCGCTGAACCCGTGTAGCCTTGCGGCGTGGCCGGGCAGCTTACTGTCACGCTCGACGTGGCCTGGTTTACTACCTGCCCGCCGCTCAACGTCGCGTTGCTGTCTATGAAGTTTCCGGAGTGAGGGCAGTTTGCTTGAACGGTGTGGGCGACGCCGCCATTGACCGTTAGAGTGGTGGTGCCGTAAGTCGCGCAGAAGCTATTGGCCGGAGCGCCTCCAGGGCACGTGGCAGGCGTCCCCGCTACCGGGGCGCCTCCGTCAATTACGAAGCTCACGCTGCCTGTTGGGGCGTTAGTGCCTGTGTTGGGGCTTACCACCGCTGTGAACGTTACGGAGGTTCCGTAGGTGGAAGGAGTACCTGGGGTGCTTACCGTCGTTGTTGTGACGACCAGCTTATTCACTGCGTAAACCGGACCGGTGATGGTCAGGGGTGTGACGGCGGCGCTTCCATTCAGCGGAATGTTGTTAGCGTCCACGGTTGTGTCCGCGTCGTCGTGGTAGTTGAGCTGGATGTTGCCGTTGCCACTGCCGGTATTCACCGCCACCGTATAGACCGTGTTGTCCATGGTAGTCACGCCGGTAATGGAAGCTCCAGAGACGCCGGAGGTGACCAGCGCAAAGTCCTCTTCGTCCACATTAAGCACAGGCTCGCTGAATGTCGCGGTGAAATTGACGGTGGCCGGGGTGATTCCGTTCAGGTCCTGGTTAGTCGTCGTAATCGAGAGAGTGGGAAACTTTATCTTGTACGTGACGATCGTGCCGGCCCAAGGAGTAGAGTTCGTGATCGTCCCGGTGGCCGAGTAGGTTCCCGTAGTGCTCACAACCTGGTACTCAAGCTGCATCGAGTGTTGGTTAGTGGCCCCCCCACTAGTTTGGCCCATGGCCAGAAACGTATAAGGGGCGTTCGCTCCCGCTCCGCTGGTGCCTGCCGTGAAGCTACCGAAACCATTGCCCCCTGCCTTGTTATCGATAGCCATCGCATCGATCAACAGTTCGTCCGCCTGCGCCGTCGCCGAAGCAATCGCGCCGGAAGTGAGCGAGGTGCCGGACCCCGTTCCAGTATGGGACTTATCGATCGCAGGCGAGGCAAGGCCATTGGCCGTGGCGAAACTCGCGGCCATGTCGGTGGAGTTTCCGGTGGTCACAGTGATCGTGCCGCTCGTTAGCGCGTGCGTGACCGGGGCGGAGAACACCAGGCTGCGGATGTCTGTGCGGGTGTTAAGTGTGTCGGCGTCTTTTGTGTAGGTGTTGCCCGCGCCGTCAGATACTGTGACGCTGAAAGTCCCTCCGTCCGTGGCAACAGTCACAAAAATAGTGTTGCCTGTGGGAACGCTCACGGTGGGTGAAGCGATGCTCGTTGAGGGCCCATTGTTGTTCGCAGTTCCGAGGGGTACCGCGCTGACCGCGCCAGTGACCGTAAGGGCTAGAGCGCCCGAAGTTGAAAAATTCCCCGCCGCGTCCGTGGCCCTGACAGTGATGCTGTGCGTCCCCGCCGTACCGAGAGCGCTAGTGGTGATGCCGGGGCTGCTGTAAGCGGCGGCCGTGCCAATGCCAATCTGCGTCGCTCCGTCGAGAACGGTAACGGTGCTTCCGGCCTCAGCCGTTCCTGTAAATGTCAACGCAATGTTCCCCGCAACAATACCGTCAGAGTCTGCTGAGACGGGGCTCAGCGCCGGCGTGGAAGGAGTTGCGGGAGGCGTATTGTCCACGGTAAAGGTGGCAGTCGTCAGGGTGATCTGCGTGTTGCCCGCAACGTCGGAGGCAATTGTATGGACCGTGTAACTGCCATCGGCCGGGAAGTTGCTCCCAGGGAAGGCAAGCGACCAACTCGTCGTCCCTGTGGCGGTGAAGAAGGTCTCGCTCCCGCTATTGAATCCCGTGCCATCCCAATAATTGGCGGTGTCCTGCCGGATGCTGACCAGGACGTGGAGCACTCCGCTGCCGGTGTCGCTGGCAGTGCCACAAATTTTGCTTGTGGTGCAGCCAGCGTTCCAACCGCTACTGTTGTAGATGCCGCTGTTGGCGGGGAAAGTTATGCTGGAAACGGGTGTGAACGCGTCCACGAGGACTGCGGTTGTGTTTGGCGCCGTGAAGCTCGTCCCGGCGGTGTCACCTGCGGCATCCTTGATCGTCCCGCTGTTCAACGTGATTGACGTTGCCGTGACGATCCCGCTGGTATCCAGATCGCCCGAGTGTACCGTGTAGCTGAAAAGCAGCGCGTTGTTACCGGTCCCGGATATATAACTGGCCCGGCATGTGCTGGCGCACGTCCCAAACGTCAGGCTGATGTACGGCGTACCGGTCACGACCACGGGGCCGTTATAGTTGACCGTGAAGTTGAGGTTCGTTCCGGCTACGTACCACCCGTTGGCGGGAGGCGTCACGCTAGAGATGAGGGGCGCGGTGATGTTGAATGTGGTGCCGTTGCTGGTGCCCGTCAGGCCGCTGCCGCTTGCCACCAGCTTGTACCCGGTGCCGATCTTATTGATCGAGAGGTCGCTAAAGGTCGCCACGCCGTTGACGGCGCTAACCGGTGTAGTCCCGCTTAGTGTGCCGCCGCTAGGATTGGTTCCGATGGCCATGCTGATCGAGTCAGTTGCTGTCGTTACGAGATTGCCGCCTGCGTCCTGCTCCTGCACGGTCACTGCTGGCGTAATCGAAACATTCGCCGCAGTGTTGGTCGGCTGCTGCAAGAAAGCCAATTTGACCGCTGCGCCCACGACGATGTTAAAGGTGTTGCTGGTCGCGCCGGTTAGCCCCGAGCTGCTTGATGTGAACGTGTAGCCGTTGCCCGCCTTGTTGATGGAAAGGTTACTGAACGTGGCGGTTCCGCTGACCGCAGCTACAGTCGTCGTGCCGTTCAGCGCGCCCGCTCCCGGGTTCGTCCCGATGGCGATCGTCACGTTAGCCGTGCTGGTAGTTTGGTTGCCGTACTGATCTTGAATCTGCACCGTCACCGCCGGCGTGATCGTACTGCCGCCGCCGGTGTTTGTCGGCTGTTGGCTAAAGACCAGTTTGTTGGTCGTGGCGGCGCTCACCACCACCGTCAGATTTCCCGCTCCGGAGGAGCTGATCGTTCCATCCGTGCCGCTGATGGTCGCTGTTTCCGCCTTGAAGAGCCTCAACACTCCGCCAGAACTGGACACGCCGTTCGTGAATGTGATCGTTGTGGCGCTACCAAATGCCACTTGTGCCGCACCGCTGTTCGTTACCGTCGGATTCGTGACCGGGTTTGTCGAGGGGTTGGCACCGGAAAAAACCAGCGACTTGCTTCCTGAGTATGTGGATGCCGTGTTGCCAAAAGGGTCTTGGGCCGTGATAGTCAGGTTATTCGTCGCGCCCGCCGTCTGCGTAGTCGACCCGGTGATCGCAAACTTGCTGGCGCTTCCTGCCGTGATGTTGAAAGTAATGCTGGTCGCACCGGTCAGACCCGCGCTGCTTGCGGTCAGCGTGTCGCCAGTTCCGGATTTGTTGATGGATAGGTCGCCAAACGTCGCCACCCCGCCTACAGCGCTGACAGGTGTCGTGCCACTGAGTGTGCCGCCGCCGGGATTGGTCCCGATGGCCATACCGACCGAGGCTGTGCTGGTCGTCACGAGATTGCCGCCCAAATCTTGTACCTGTACCGTCATCGCTGGAGTGATCGAGGAGCCTGCTTGGGTGGAGGTCGGCTGTTGCGAGAAAGCCAATTTGGCTGCGGCACCCACGACGATGTTGAAGGGGTTGCTGGTCGCGCCCGTCAGCCCCGTGCTGCTTGATGTCAACGTGTAGCCGTTGCCCGCCTTGTTGATGGAAAGATTGCTGAACGTGGCGGTTCCGCTGACTGCGGCCACAGTTGTCGTGCCGCTCAGTGCACCCGAGCTCGGGTTCGTCCCGATGGCAATTGTCACGTTAGCCGTGCTGGTAGTCACGTTCCCATTAATGTCCTGTATTTGTACCGTTACCGCAGGAGAGATCGCACTGCCCCCTCCCGTGTCGGTCGGCTGCTGGGCAAAGACCAGCTTGTTGGCCGCGCCTGCCGATATGTTGAATGCGCTGCTGGTGGCAGAGGTCAGGATGCCGCTGCTTGCTGATAAGGTATAACCAGTCCCGGTCTTATCGATTGAAAGGTTGCTAAAGGTAGCGATGCCGTTGACGGCGCTCACCGTGAGGGTTCCGCTCAACGTGCCTCCGCCCGGATTAGTGCCGATGGCGATAGTGACCGAGGCGCTGCTGTTGGACACTACGTTCCCGGCCGAGTCCTCGATCGAGACCTTCACGCCAGTGCCCGAGTCAATCGTGCTTCCCGCCGTGGTGTTGGTAGGCTGGTTGGTCAACACCAACTTGCTGGGCGTGCCGTAGACCGAAAGGCTGTATGGCGAGGACGCGCTGGCTGGGTAGCTCGAATCGCCTCCGTAACTTGCAGTAATCGTTTGACTGCCTGTGGCGCTTGGAGTGTAGTTCACAGAACAGGAACTGGAGTTTAGGTTGGGGATAGCCAGGGTGCAGGTTGTCGAACTGAAGCTACCCGACGCGCCGCCGTTGCTCCAGGTTACCGTTCCAGTAATTTGATTATTACCGATTCCTCCTCCCGTCACTGTCGCCGTGCAGGTGGTCGCTGAACTCAGCGCATCAGGATTGGGTACGCACAGGACGGCAGTCGAAGAGTTCGCCCCGTCCGTGAACGTCATCTGCGCCTGAGAAACCGAGCCGACCGCGGTGAGGGTGAACTTAACGAGGAGATCGTGCGCGTCCGTCGTGAACGAGCTATCGGAAATATTTCCGTTGGCGTCGGCGGTGACGGGATATAGGCCGTGGGTATCAATGAGCGGCGACTCGACGAGCGTCAGTGTAACTGTCTCGCCGGGCTGCCAGCCGGAACCGGTGATGTTGACCGTTGTGCCTGGCGGATAATCGGCGGCATCTGTCTTGATCGTCGCAAATCCGTACAGTTCGCTGCTGGAGAGCGCCGCTCCGCTTGCATCTTTTCCGCCTGCGACAAGCAGCAGGCCATCCTGCTGGAGCGCGCTTCCGGTGGCGTTCGAGCGTGGCGTGGACATCGAGGTCGTTGCTTGGAAAATCCCCGAGTGGGAGTTGCCGCCCCAGGGGATATATAGCTCGGCTGAAGCGATTGCTGTTCCGTTCGATGTGCCGCCAACGATCAAGACGCTGTTGTTATGGGGAAGAAGAAAAGCTTGATGCCCGCTGCGGGCGGTGAGCAATGCGGAGGCTGAAGTAGAAAATGCCGTCGCGCCTGCATCGAGAATTTCCGCGGAAGCGAGATCCACGGAACTGCTGCTGCCGTCCGGGTTAACAACTGTGTTGTTGCCACCAGCCACGACGACACGTCCATCAAGCAGCGTCGTGGCGCTCAGCCCCTGTCGGGGCGTCGAGAGGCTGGGACCGGCTGAGATCGCGCCGGTCAGCGGATTGTAAATGTCCGAGGCCGCCAGAATATTATTGTTCGCGTCGGAACCACCCACGATCAGCACGCGGCCATCGGAGAGCAGGGCCGCAGCGTGAGACTTGCGCGCGGAAGAAAGCGCGCCAACAAATGAAAACGCTCCCGAGGCGGGATCGAAGATTTCAGCGGATTGGGTGACAGTCCCCGAGGAGCCCTGTCCGCCAGTGATGAGGACGCGACCGTCATTGAGCAGAACGGCGGCGGCTCCCGCGCGCGCTTCCACCATGCCTCCCGCAACGTTCGACCAGGAGTTCAGTGAGGGATCGAAAATCTCCGCGGAGTTCGCCATGCCGCCAGATGTGAAGCCGCCGGCCACGAGCACGCGCCCGTCGTTGAGCACGACGGAAATGTGGCTGCTGCGGGGCGCGCCCATCAGCGGCGCTGCCGAGGCGAAGCCGTCATTGCCGACGAAATCTGCAGTCGCGGTGGGGCCCGCGCCCGTGTCGCCGCCGGTGATCAGAACGCGGCCGTCCTGGAGGGGAGCCGCGGACGCGCCGGCGCGAGGTTGGGACATAGCTCCGCCGGACGCCCAGGTGCCAGTAGGCACATGGAGCACGCCAGCTTTTACGAGATGTCCGAGAGAGATAAGTCCCAGAATGAGGCACAACAAAATCGCAGTTTTACGACGCATCAGATCCAGCCTCCGCACGCGGAAGAATTCACTTCAAGAGGGCCTGTGGTGCGTCGCCGCAGAGAGACACACTGCTCCCTATGAGACACCGATTAGTTATCCACGGAGGACACCGCAGATTACTGCTGAGGGGTCTGCAGGGGACGCCACACTTACGGCCTGATCTAGGCATTCCCAAGGCCAATCGCGGGGAGCGCCGAGCCGGGCCTATGTTATTGATTCAGAAACTGGTTGCTCACACTCTGGAATGCATCCAAGTTCGGAGAAAATAGGAAAAACGGGAAAACCTTAGGCTCTCAAAAGGAAATATTTCTCCTCGGAAATCCGTTGCCCAAATAGTGAATATTCACCGCACGGCTTTGACCGAATCAAGGGACAGACTCATCCTGGCCTATGCGTTGCGCGCCTAACGGAGAACTGCGCAAACGATCAGGGATATCGAAACAAGGATTTGCTCGGAGCCTGATATTCGGAAGCCTTTGGATTGCGTACCGAGGTCACGTCAGAACGAAAACGAAGCAAGGCAGGCTGCGCACGAGGGTCGAAGCGGATAGGTTGCACGATTCTATATATAATACTAATAGGTAAATATAATCCATTCTGCGTTGTACCAAATGCCCTGGTGTTCAGGCATGCTTGTTGGGTGAAATCAATCGTCAGTTCATGAGCGAAGTGGTCGGCTGCGCCAGTCTTGATGAGGAAAGAGGTCTGAAGAGTGCCGATCTTTCACGCCACGTGACAGCCGGGTTTTTTGACTCTGCTTTTTTCACCGGAAGGCGCGTGACATAGTTCGCGTTCAAGCCGCTGGACAATTGGTCCAAAACCAGAAGAACACAACCAGCATCATCACTCCGAATTTGCAACCAGGGGTAGATTCTGGGCGTGCAGGTTACGGGATGGATCGCGAGACTCAGTCACGAATCTTTGGTACGTTTTTCACGGCGATGGGCCTCGGCAAGCGGGGCAAGTCTTCAGAAGCTTGGTTTTTTCATAAAATATCGAGGCCGCTCATTCGTCTACATAAGTAGATGAGCGAGGCGTTGAGCACAAACTGGATGACCGGCGAGCAAGACCAACGGATCTCTGAGGCATTTGGGCTCGAACGGGCTCGGCTCCGCAACTTCATCCGGAAGCGCGTGGCGGACGAGAACGACGTTGAGGACATCCTACAAGACGCCTTCTACGAACTCGTGGAAGCCTACCGGATGATGAAGCCGGTGGAGCAGGTTGGCGCCTGGTTATTCCAAGTAGCCCGGAATCGGATTACGGACCTCGTCCGCAAGAAAAGGCCGGAAGCGCTAAGGAACGATCCGGTGGCCTATGAGGAGGACGGAGAGTCGCTGCTGTTGCAAGACCTGCTTCCGTCGCCCGATGCTGGACCCGAGGAAGCCTACGCGCGGAGTGTGCTGTTGGAAGAGCTCGACGCTGCTCTGGATGAGCTTCCCGAAGAGCAACGCGAAGTATTCATCGCCCACGAACTCGAGGGTTACAGCTTCAAAGAACTTGCGGCGGCGACCGGCCTGGGCATAAACACGCTGCTCTCGCGGAAGCACTATGCGGTGGTACACCTGCGCCAGCGCCTCCAGGCCATCTACGACGAGGTTACGAAAACGTGAGGACAGAAAAGATGAAACGAAAATGGATGTTGAGGGGATTGAAGGTCGCTTTATTCGTGACGCTGGCCGCAGTTGTGTTTAGTTTCGTGGTGATGAGCCTTTGGAACTGGCTGATGCCCGCACTCTTCGGCTGGCATGTAATCGGTTTCTGGCAAGCCCTCGGCTTGTTGGTTTTAAGCAAAATCCTGTTCGGAGGGTTTCGTGGCCGGCCGGGTCCGCACATGTTCTGGCGGCGCCGCATGATGGAGCGCTGGGCACAAATGACCCCGGAGGAGCGGGAAAAGTTCCGCGAAGGCATGAGAGGCCGCTGCGGCCCATTTGGGTCTCCGAGAACGGAGTCGAAGGCCTGAGCCTAGGGTGATCCATTTCCGTCGCGAACTGCAGATAAGGCCATGTGAAATCATCCTGCGCCACCCGCCCTACTGCGTATCCGATCCGTCCTTCGGCCCGATCCCGCCGCTCGCGAGGAGGTCTCGCAGCGCTTCTTCGCCTGCAGCTCCACGCTGAGTTCCGGCGATGTTTCCGTCCCGGTCGATCACGACGTAGATCGGGTATACAGTTGCCTCGTACATCGCGGCCAGGTTCGTGTCGTCTGTGAGGACGATGCGGGTGGTTCGTGGATGCTGCTCGAGATATTTTTTAACCGTTTTCTTGGACTCAGCTACGTCGACGGCTAGAACAACCAGCCCTTTGTCGCCGTACTCCTGATTGATCTTATCCACGAAGGGGGCTTCCGCGACGCAGTACACGCACCACGTGGTCCAAAACTCCAGCAGGACGACCTTTCCTTTGGTGGACTCGTTTGTGAACTTTTCGCCCTCGGTTGTCTTGGCGTTGAATCGTGGCGCAGGCTCCTTGGTCTTGGGGCCGGCAAACGCGCAAAGAGCCGCGAGAAAAAATGCGCAGAGAACTGTTTTCCGCAAAGTGATGGTTCGTGCAAACATTTGCAAGGGATATTACAGATTGTTTCATTCCATTGTCAATTACTTTATTGGAGTCTTGACCGAATGCTGTTCACTTAGCGATTTGGATCAGCGAAGTGAAGCGGGATGAAGTAGCGCCGGCATTTTGCCGGCGGTGTTGGAGTTCCAGGAAAGAGCAAGGAGCCGGCGGGACGCCGGCGCTCCCGAAACGATCGCGTCAACGCATCGAAGCATTCGGGAAATTGAGTCACCACCACTAGGGAGAGAGCATTGATTACTAGCCTGGATGGGTTTATATTGCCTGCAGAACTTCGCTTAGGCTGAACCATCCTGCAGGAGAGACGCGCATGAACCGCAAACTTTGGCTTTCGGGACTTGTTGTGGCGGTTGGTTTCGGATTTGTTTTTTCCCGTGTCGAGACTGCTTTCAGCGGTCAGAGCAAGGCAATGAATAGCCCTGGAGCCGGTGCAACGGGCACGATTGCCGGGACCGGAACATTGTCCGGAACTGTAAAAGCTCCCACGGAATTCAAGGCTGCAAAAGTTTATGCCAAGAATGTCGAGAAGAACGTCGTCTACATGGTGTTCACTGAGGACGGCAAGTACCAGGCGGTTGACCTTTTCCCCGGAAACTATGAGGTGAGTGTCACGAAGAACGGATTCTCCGGGGGAGACGTACAAAAGGTCACGGTGACCGCAGGTGGAAACGCGACGGCGGATTTCTCCCTGAAGGAGGGAGCCTTCAGGCCGAATCAGCAAAGTCGTAGTGGCCTGCCCAAGGACGAACCGCTTGTTTCCTACGAAGAGCTGTATCCGCCGGGCCACGCCCGAGAGACGATTGAACGGACCTGCATTCTCTGCCACGGTCCGGACTTCCTCCCAAACAAGCAATGGGATGAATCGCAATGGAACGCTGCGATCGATTTGATGCAGAACCCATTTGACAACGCGGGTTCGCGCCTGGTGCCGGGCACGTTTGCTCCCGGCGAGCGTGAAGAGCTGGTCGCCTACCTTGTTAAGAACTTCGGGCCGGAAAGCAAGAAGCGCGGGCTGGCGGTTCCTGAAGAGCCAATCGATGAAAAAGCGCTGGGCAAGGCGATGTTCGTCGAGTATCACATTCCACCGCTCGCGAATGGCCAGCGTGGATTCCACGACGCACACCTCAGTCATAGTGGAGACGTTTGGTACGTCGACGCGCGGGGCTTGCAGGTCGGGAAAATGGACCCGCGCACGGCCACTTGGACAGACTACCCGCTTGCGGGCCCTCAATTTCGTGGGCACGGCCTCACGCAAGACGCCAGCGGGGACATCTGGGTTTCCGGGCACACGGCTCTCGTGCGAGTCGACAGCGAGACCGGGGCGATAAAGTATTACCCGTACAATCCCGAAGCCAAGCGGCCATCGCACGGCAATACTCCCTTTGTCGACTCGAAGCAGAATATTTGGACGACACTGTCCTGGTCGAATGAAATCGCCAAGTGGGACCACGCGACCGGCGAAATCTTCAGGTACAAGGCGCCAACGGACAACAGCTTTGCGTACGGCATGGTCATGGATAAGAACGACAAGGTTTGGTTCGCGGATTGGTGGCGCTGCAAAGTTACGAAGTTTGATCCGGTTAACGCCCAGTTTGTTGAATACCCCGCGCTGACGAAGCCATGCACCATGCGGCGTGTGTTTGTCGATCACAACGGCATGGTTTGGTACGCGATGGATAGTGTAGGAAAAATCGGAATGCTCGATCCGAACTCGGGAAAGATGGTCGAGTACGTTGAGCCCGTGAAATGGGGATACCCCTACGACATCCAGGAAGATCACGACAATAACCTGTGGATCGCTGATGCAGGGCAAGGTGGAGCGCTGATCAAGTTTGAACCGCGAGCGAAGAACTTCACCTATTATCCCTACGTTCAGAGAACCGACATGCCGAAGATCGAAGTTTCAGGCCAGAATTCGATCTGGTACACCACGCGAGCAGCCGATCCAAAGGACCAGGCATTGGGCGTGTTGTATCCCGACAAGGCGAAAATTAAAACGCTGGCGGCCAGCTACTGATTCGGCCGCGCAGATCGTCCGGATGATAGGGCGTGTCTGTTGAGCCTATGTGGCAACCAGATTTTGGGCGCTCTTGTAGAGCCCGCCTTCAGGCGGGCACTGTAGATTTGAGCCCATGCTCACCTAAAGGTGAGCGCTACAGAATCCGACCCCGGGTTCTCACACTGACTGTTTTCCAGCTTGGCAACACCAGTTGCTGTTGTGCGCATTGACCGAGTTCACCCACGCT
>Ga0137381_10003297_pt1 | contig 11434 bp, 11 predicted proteins | sample SagtaG_16_FD_104808 | JGI IMG/M metagenome (GOLD analysis project Ga0137381, IMG submission 104808) | Vadose zone soil microbial communities from Sagehorn Ranch, Mendocino, California, USA - Sage2_L_115_16 metaG | ecosystem: Environmental > Terrestrial > Soil > Vadose zone | place: USA... | reverse complement strand
CTGAACGGGGCAAGATCATCCCCAGTCGCATTACCGGCACTTGCGCGTGGCACCAGCGTAAACTCACTGCGGCCATTAAGCAGGCTCGCGCGATCGCGCTGCTGCCCTATGCCGCACTCAGGATCTAGGCGCGTGGAACGTAAAGCGCAAGACGTAAAACGTGAAACGTAAAACGTCATGAGGACTTCCACAGTTTTCTTCTTACGTTTTACGCCTTAAGGCTTTGGCGACTTGTGTTTTATTGTGTACTGCCGTAAATAAGAACCCCTATGGAAATTATCCTGCAAGAAGATGTCACAAACCTTGGCCAGATCGGCGACGTCGTCAAGGTGCGGGACGGGTATGCCCGCAACTACCTGCTGCCCCGGGGGCTGGCCGTAGAGGCGAATCGGCGCAATCTGCACGTGCTGGAGCACCAGAAGCGCCTCGTGGCGATGAAAAAAGAGCGTGCCCAGAACCAGGCTCAGACTCTAGGCCAGCAGCTTGCTGCCTTAACGGTGGTGATTCAGGCACGGGCCGGGGAAGGGGATCGCCTGTTTGGTTCGGTGACCAACCTGGATATTGAGAAAGCCCTCAAGGCTCAGGGCATGGCGATTGACCGGCGGAAGATCTTGCTCGAAGAACCGCTCAAGCACCTTGGCACTTATACGGTGCCAATCCACCTGGGTGGAGACCTCCGTGGCAACGTCACCGTTCAGGTTGTCCCTGAAGCCTGAGGCGCAGGTTTTTTCCTTGACACTGCGGGCGAATGTTGTTAGGCAGCAAGGCGATCAAGCTTTATTGAGGCTTGCAGGCACGTAGCTCAGTGGGAGAGCACTTCCTTGACACGGAAGGGGTCGGCGGTTCAATCCCGCCCGTGCCTATGTCTCTTGGGGTAAGCGTTCGGCTATGAGCTGGTAGCTGATCGCTTACTTTTGTTATGAGCGCGAAAGTCCAGACTCTCACTGTCACCCTGCCAGAGGGGGAACACCGCACTGTGCCCGCCCAAACCTCACTGCGGGAGGTTCTTCCCCCCTCGTCTCAGGCAATCGCCGCGCGGGTGAACGGCAAAGTCGTCGATTTGTCCTACCCGCTAAAGGCTGATTGTGAGGTCGTGCCTGTAGTGCCCACCTCGGCCGAGGGCGTGGAGGTCATCCGCCATTCGAGCGCTCACCTGATGGCTCAGGCGGTCAAGCGCCTCTTTCCCAACGTGCAGATTACCATCGGTCCGGTAATCGAGAACGGCTTCTATTACGACTTCAAGTATGAGAGAGCCTTCACTCCGGAAGATCTGGAGCGTATAGAAGCCACGATGCACGACATCGTGAAAGAAAACCTAGCGGTCCAGCGTGAAGAACTGCCCCGCCAGGAGGCGATCCGCCTGTTCCGCGACATGGGTGAGCACTACAAGGTCGAGATCCTCGAAGGCATCTCCGACGACGTGGTCTCGCTCTACCGCCAGGGGGAATTCGTCGACCTCTGTCGTGGTCCCCATGTCCCCTCGACAGGCCGCATCCCGGCCTTCAAGCTCACGAGCGTGGCTGGTGCCTACTGGCGCGGGGACGAGCGCAACGAGATGCTGCAGCGCATTTACGGCACCGCCTTTGCCAGCGAAAAAGAACTGCGTCAGCACCTCGCGCTCCTCGAAGAAGCCAAGCGGCGCGACCACCGCCGCCTGGGCAAAGAACTGGACCTGTTCAGTTTTCACCCGGTCGCGCCCGGCAGTCCCTTCTTCCATCCCAAAGGCGCCTTCATCTACAACGAGTTGATCGCGTACATCCGCCATCTGTATCAGCGGTACGGCTACCAGGAGGTGGTTACCCCGCAGATTTGTGATGTGGAGCTGTGGCAGCGCTCGGGGCATATGGAGAATTACAAGGAAAATATCTTCTTCACCGAGATCGAGGGTCGGGACTTCGCCGTCAAGCCGATGAACTGTCCGGGCCATATCCTCCTGTACACAGAAAAGAAACATTCGTACCGGGAGCTGCCGTTACGCTACGCAGATTTCGGCCGGCTGCACCGCTTCGAGCGCTCGGGCGTGGTTTCCGGCCTGACCCGGGTGCGCTCTTTCGCCCAGGATGACGCTCATATTTTTTGCGCGCCGGAGCAAATCGAGGCCGAAGTCAGCGCCGTCCTGCGCATGGTCAGTGAGGTCTACCGCACCTTTGGCTTTGCAGAGGTGCGTTTTGACCTGTCTACCCGGCCGCCCAAGCGGCTGGGCGACGACGCCACCTGGGACCGAGCGGAGGCGGCCCTGGCGGCGGCGTTGACGGAGAACGATATCACCTACCGCATCAATGCTGGCGATGGGGCGTTCTACGGGCCAAAGATCGACTTCATCGTCTTCGACGCTCTCCGCCGGGCCTGGCAACTCGCCACCGTCCAGCTTGATTTTTTGCTGCCAGAGCGGTTTGACTTGACTTACACGACCGCCCAGGGGAGCGAAGCCCGGCCGGTGATGATTCACCGCGCGGTGCTGGGCTCGATCGAGCGGTTCATCGGGGTCCTGATCGAGCACTGCGGAGGCGACTTTCCGTTGTGGCTCGCGCCAGTGCAGGTCAGGATCCTGACTGTGACCGATAGCCAGGAGGCATACGCCCGCCAAGTCCACCAGCAGTTCCTGCAGGTAGGGGTGCGCAGCGAGCTCGACCTGCGCAACGAAAAGCTCGGCTACAAGGTGCGTGAGGCTGAAGTGCAGAAAGTGCCGTACATGATCGTCATCGGCGACAAAGAGGTGAGCACCGCCACAGTGGCGCCGCGGGGGCGCAAGGGCGAGAAAATCCCTCCCCTAACGGTAGCGGAGTTTATCGCCCGCCTGGCTGCTGAGCGTGTGCCGGGAGGTGCGCCATAGCCAAAGAAGCAGGGGTCCGGATCAATCAGCAGATCCGCGCGCGCGAAGTGCGGGTCATTGACACCGACGGGAAGCAAGCCGGAGTGCTGCCTCTGGGCGAAGCGCTGCGTCTGGCTGAGGGCAAGGAACTTGATCTGGTGGAGGTGTCACCAACCGCGGTACCGCCGGTCTGCCGGATCATGGATTATGGCAAGTTCCGCTACCTGCAAAAGAAGAAAGTGCAGGAGTCACGTAAGCACCAAACCCAGGTGCTGGTCAAAGAGGTCAAGCTCGGCTCGCGCACGAGCGAGCATGACGTTGACTTCAAGGTCAACCATATTCGCCGTTTCCTTGAGAAGAAACAGCGCGTCAAGGTGTCGGTCTTCTTCCGCGGCCGGGAGATTACCCACCCGGAGCTGGGCAGGGAAATGTTGGGGAAGGTGCTCGAGAAGGTGCAAGATATCGGCTTAACGGAAGGACAAGCCCGCTTGGAGGGGCGTAACATGTCGATCCTGGTCGTACCGAGGTAACCCTCATGCCAAAGCTGAAAACGCGCCGCAGTGCGGCCAAACGCTTCTCCGTCACGGGCACAGGCAAGGTGCGCCGCCGGCATGCGTACCTGCGCCACATTCTCTCAAGCAAAACCCGTAAACAGAAACGGCGCCTCCGTCACTCGACTCTGGTAGCAGCTACTGACGTGAAAGCGGTCAAACGTATGATTCCTTACCTGTAGGCCACAAGGAGACATTTCCATGCCACGAGCAAAACGCGGATTCAAAGCGCGGCGGCGCAGGAAAAAAATCCTCAAGCTGGCCAAGGGATTCACTGGCGGGCGCCGTCGGCAGTACCGCCAGGCGCGAGAGACAGTTGAGCGTGGCTTGACGTATGCCTACCGCGATCGCCGGACCAAGAAACGGCTGTTCCGCCGGTTGTGGACCGTGCGTATTAACGCCGCTGCCCGGCTCAACGGGCTCAGCTATAGCCGACTGATCCATGGCTTGAGCCAGGCCCAGGTCGCGCTTGACCGGAAGATCTTGGCGGCCCTTGCGGTGCATGATCCGCAGGCGTTTGCCGCCGTGGCGGACCTGGCGAAGCAACACCTGGCCGCTGCGGCCTAGTCCCCTATTGGGTCATTGAGTCATTAAATCAATGAAAAAATGAATCAATGAGCAAATGAGTCAATCACTTGGCTGACCGCTTGCCCTATGGAAAAGGTACTGACGTGTATCCGTGATGAGGCCCTCGCAGCCCTCGACGCCTGCCGTGACGATGCGGACATCGAGGCGCTGCGGGTGCGATTTCTTGGGCGCAAGGGTGAGTTAACTGGGGTCTTGCGCAGACTCGGTGAGCTGCCGCCGGAACAGCGTCGGGTCATCGGTGAGACGGCCAACCAGATCAAGGCGCTCCTCGAAGAACGCATCGCTGCCCTACGCGCTCGCTGGCAGGAAGAACAGCACGCCCGTAGCCTTGCGGCCGAGCGCATTGATGTCACTATCCCCGGCACCCGACGTCCACGCGGTTCCTTGCATCCTCTGTTGCAGGTGCTGGACGAGACCATCGATATCTTTACAGCGATGGGATTCACCGTCGCCCGCGGCCCGGATATCGAGGACGACTATCACAACTTTGCCGCCCTCAACATTCCGGCTGATCACCCGGCGCGCGAGATGCAGGACACCTTTTTTCTCGCGCCAGAGATTGTGCTACGTACCCATACCTCGCCAGTACAGATCCGGGTGATGGAGAGCCGGCAGCCGCCGCTGCAGATTATCGTTCCCGGCGCGGTCTACCGCTGCGATGACGACGTGACCCATTCGCCTATGTTCGTCCAGCTCGAAGGTTTAATGGTAGACAAGGACATCTGTTTTGCGCACCTCAAGGGAGTGCTGACTGCCTTTGTCCATGCCATGTACGGTCCGGACACACCGGTCCGCTTTCGGCCGAGTTATTTTCCTTTTACTGAGCCGAGCGCCGAGGTGGACATTGGCTGTGTAATCTGCGGGGGAAGCGGGCAGGGGTGTGCAGTGTGTAAGGGCAGCGGCTGGCTGGAAATCCTGGGCTCTGGCATGGTCCACCCTAACGTCTTTCGGGCGGTGGGTTATGATCCCGAAGCGGTGTCCGGATTCGCCTTTGGTATGGGTATCGACCGTATCGCTATGCTCAGGTATGGCATCGATGACATCCGGCTGTTCTACGAGAATGACCTGCGCTTTCTGCGGCAATTCTGAATGAAAGTCACCCTCAACTGGCTTCGTGAGTTCGTACCCATCGAACTGCCGCCTGACCGTCTGGCCGAGCGGCTCACTATGGCCGGTCTTGAGGTCGAAGAGATCAGCGCGCAGGGGACTGAGCCGGTGCAGGTCGCCCAGATTACCCGTATCGATCCCCATCCACAGGCCGAGCACTTAGTCGTCTGCTCCGTCACTACCGGTGGGGAGACGGCACCGGTAGTGTGTGGCGCCACCAACATGCAAGCGGGCGATAAAGTGGCATTCGCGCCGCAAGGCACTGTGCTGTCCAGCGGACAACGGGTCGAGCGCGTCGAGATCCGCGGCCAGCTCTCCTGCGGTGTCCTCTGCTCGGAGGCAGAACTGGGACTCTCAGCTGATCACAGCGGGTTATTGATCCTGCCGGCGGAAGCGCCGTTGGGGGAGGCAGTGTTTGCCGTCCTTGGTCTGCGCGACACCATCCTCGACGTGGCGATCACGCCGAACCGCGGTGACTGTCTCAGCGTGCTCGGGCTCGCCCGGGAAATCGCAGCCCTCACCGGCGCGCCGTTGCCTGCCAGCAAACCGCGCGTGCACGAGCGAGAGACGGCTATCTCCGAGCAGGCTCGCGTGACGATCGCCGACCCGGACTTATGCCCCCGCTATGCTGCGCGGGTGATCAGTGGGGTGCAGGTCGCACCCTCACCCGCCTGGATGCAGTGGCGTCTGGAAGCGGCCGGCCTACGGGCGCTCAACAATCTCGTGGACGTGACCAACTACGTCATGATTGAGCGCGGACAACCGTTGCACGCCTTCGACTTGGCGTCCCTGGCCGGGGCGGAAATCGTCGTCCGGCGGGCGCGCGACCTCTCGACGATCACGACACTGGATGGTCAGACGCGTACCCTGGTGCCGGATGACCTGTTAATCTGTGACCGTGACCGAGCAGTGGCGATTGCTGGCGTCATGGGTGGGGCGAACTCCGAGGTGCGTGAGCAGACCACGGAGGTCCTGCTGGAGAGCGCGTATTTTGTCCCGGAAACCGTTCGTCGTACCGCCCGTAGGCTGGGTCTGCGTAGCGAAGCTTCGTACCGCTTCGAGCGGGGAGTGGACCCACAGGGGACCGTCCTCGCTCTGAACCGCGCCGCCGCCTTACTCGCCCAACTCGCTGGTGGGCAGGTCAGTCGCGGTGTCCTCGATGTCTGCCCGCAACCGCTCACACAAACGGTGATTCCCCTGCGGGGACAACGGGTGGCCACCTTTCTTGGCACTGCTGTCGATGCGCCGGAGATCGGGCGCTCCTTGCGCACGCTTGGCGCGGTGGTCAAACGGGAACGCCACGAAACCTGGCGTGTGACCGTCCCCTCTCATCGTGCCGACCTCACCCAAGAGGTGGATCTCATAGAGGAGATCGCCCGGTTGAGAGGCTACGATACGATTCCTACCCTCCTCCCACGGGCGGAGATCCATGGAGACCGACAGGATCTGGAAGGCAGGTGGACGAGGCGGGTGCGCGCCTGCTTGGCGGCCCAGGGGCTGGCGGAGATGCTGAATCTGAGCTTCACCTCGGCCCGTCTGAACGTCCTGTTTCCCGGCCTCGTTCCTGCATCATCCCCGGTTTCAATCCTCAACCCGCTCTCCGCCGAAGGTGCGGAACTACGCCTGAGCCTGCTCGGTAATCTCATCCGTACGCTCCAGCACAACCTGCGTCAGGGCGAGGCTGGGGTGGCCGCCTTCGAATTGGGGAAGGTATTCTACAATAAGCTGCATGAGTCCTCGGCGATCGAACAGAAACAGGAGCGTATCACCCTGGCTGGTGTCCTGTCCGGGAACTGGCCGGTGACCGGTATCGCTCGGGAAGGACGGCCGATCGAGTTCGCCGATCTCAAAGGGATACTGGAAGCGTTGTGGCAGGAGTTACATTGCGAAACGCAGGTACGCTGGACCCGTACGGCTGAGGTTGTCTTTCTCCATCCCGGCAAGGCGGCCGTGCTAGCGATTGATGAGACGACCCTAGGGGTGGCGGGCGTGCTGCATCCGGGGCACTGCGCTGAACTCGGATTACAACAGGCGCCCTTGGTGTTTGAACTTGACTTCCCTACCTTGCTTCACTATGCTCTCCCTGTTACCCGCTACCAGCCGCTCCCGCGTTTTCCTGCAGTCGTGCGGGATGTTGCGATCGTGGTGGACGAAGAACTGCCTGTGCAAGCGGTCGTTGACGCCGTGCACGCACTGACCAACCCACTTATCGCAGGCGCGCGCCTGTTTGACCTCTATCGCGGAGATCCGATCCCCGCGCACAAGAAAGGGTTGGCCTATTCAATCCTGTATCGGGCCGCAGATCGCACGCTGACGGCGACCGAGGTCAACACCCTGCACGCTCAGGTCATTGACCACCTTGTGCAGACGCTTGGCGTTGAGGTACGGATGTAAATGGCTGGACGTGGTGGTGACAGCGGAGGTGTTGGTATGACTAAGGCGGATATTGTGGAACGTATCTATGAAAAAGTCGGCTTCTCGAAAAAAGAGGCGACCGACGTCGTGGAATCGATTTTTGAGATTATCAAAGGACATCTCGAAGAAGGGGAGAAGGTCAAGATCTCTGGCTTTGGCAACTTCGTGATCAATGCTAAACGCCCGCGCAAAGGCCGCAATCCCCAAACGGGGGAAGAAATTGTCATCTCCGGCCGTCGCGTGCTCTCCTTCAAACCCAGTCCGGTGTTGAAGAAAGCCATTAACCCGTTCTAAATTAGGTATACTGTGGACCAGCCCAAGCTTCCCGATAAGCTTTACTTCAGGATCGGTGAGGTTGCCAAGATCGTTGGGGTGAAGCCGTACGTCTTGCGCTATTGGGAGACTGAGTTTTCAGTGCTCAAACCGGGTAAGACACCCTCCCGGCACCGGCTCTATCGCCGTCGGGACGTCGAGACCCTGTTGGAAATTAAACGGCTCCTGTACCAGGAAGGGTTCACCATTGCTGGGGCGAAGAAACGGCTGAAGGAAAGTGAAGAAAAAGACGGCTTCTCTCTTCTCAACTCACAACAACCCGATTACCGTCAGGTCTTGCGCGCCATTCGGGAAGACCTCCTCGCCCTGTCTGAACTGCTCGACGAGAAGCCGCGCTGATTCTCCCCCGGGGGCGCTCCTGGCTGCCCCGTGAATGTTGACCCCTGTTCAGGCGTTGTGATAGCGTGAAACGGCGTGCCGCGCTCCACACGAAGCGCGGCCTTTCTTTCTGAGGGACGAAACAACATGCAGCGCAAGGATCACAGCCGGTAGATCAGGAGCATAGAGGAGGAAAGGTGCAGAGCAGGCGATTGCAGTGGTGGGTGGTGACCTGGATGGGAGGGATTGTCTTTTGCCTGCTGAGCGGGGCTCTCAGCGACAGTGCCGCGCGCCCGGCCCGCCGACCCCGACGAGCCGTGCCACTGATGTCCGCGGAACATCCGCCGCTACCGCCGGTCCGGGCTTTTGCCGCAGTGCTGCTCGCAGACGCCGAGACTGGGCAGGTGCTCTTTTCTCAGAATGAGCACAAGGAGTGGCCAGCGGCCTCGCTCACCAAGATGATAGTGGGGTTGCTCGCGCTGGAAGCAGTCGACCGCGGTCTCCTTTCTTTGCAGACCCCAGTCAGCATCAGTCGACGGGCGAGCCAGGCGGGCGGGCGCACGATCAATTTGCGCCCGGGCGAGGTCTTTCCGTTGGAGGACCTGCTGCGGGCTATGTTGGTGACCTCCGCCAACGATGCGGCTGTGGCCGTGGCTGAGCGGCTTAAGGGCTCAGTCGAGGTCTGCGTGCCGGCGATGAACAAACGTGCACAAGAATTGGGCATGCTCCAGACGCAGTACCAGACCGTCAATGGCTTGCCTCCGACCGATGGTTCCCCGCCTGATGTGTCGTCTGCGGCAGATATGGCCATCCTGGCGCGTGCCCTGGTGAGGCACCAGCAAGTCTTGCGGTGGACCGCCCTCAGTCGGGTGCCGTTCCGTGCAGGCCAGATCATGCTGCCGAACACCAACCGTCTAGTGGGCAAGGTGGCAGGCGTGGATGGTTTAAAAACCGGGTTCACTTATAAAGCCCGGTTTAACCTCGTCTCCACTGCGCAACGTGGGCCGCTACGGCTGATCGCCGTGGTCATGGGCGGACAGAGCAGTAAGATCCGGTTCCGAACCGCTGCGGACTTATTGGAGTGGGGCTTCGCCCGCTTCACCCGTCTGCACGTGGTCAAGAGTGGAGAGCCGCTCGGGACGGCGGTGCGTGTCGAGTACGGGAGCGTGTCGGCGCTCCAGCCGATCGCCGCAACTGATGCCTCTTTTCTGCTGCGTAAGGGCGAGGACGCAGATCTCAAGATTTTCCTCCAACTCCCTGCCGTCGTCTCAGCGCCGATCGCCCGCCATCAAGTCCTGGGAGAGATGGTCGTGCGTAATAGTCAGCGCACCGTTGCCATTATTCCCGCGCTGAGCCCCTGGGACATTCCCAAGGCGTATTGGGTTCCTGCGCGCCGGTAAGCCTATCTTCCGGCGAAACTCTTGCAATTTCCCGAAAGATGCTTAATGTACTCCCCTCCTCATGAGTGAACGAGGCACGAGAAAGGAGAGCAGCGCATGGCGAAGAAGCTCGTGTACCTGCATGAAAGAGCACGCACAGGCATCCTCCACGGAGTCAACCTGCTAGCTGATACGGCGCAAGTGACCCTCGGGCCGCGGGGCCGTAATGTTCTGTTGCAAAGAAGTTTTGGCGCCCCCCTGGTCACTAAGGACGGGGTCACCGTGGTCAAGGAGATCGAACTCGAAGACAAATTCGAGAACATGGGCGCCAGAATGATCCGCGAAGTGGCGACGAAAACCTCCGATACCGCCGGAGACGGCACGACAACGGCCACAGTGCTGTCCCGCGCCATCCTGCGTGAGGGGCTACGCCTGCAGGCCGCCGGGTTTGACCCCATGGAACTCAAACGGGGCATTGATGCGGCGGTCGAAAAGGTGGTCGAAGGGGTGAAAGCCCAGAGCCACACGGTGAAAGGCAAGGAGCAAATCGCCCAGGTGGGTACGATTGCTGCCAACGGTGAGGCTGAGATCGGCGAGATTCTGGCCGAAGCCATGGAACGGGTGGGAAAAGAAGGGGTCATCACCATTGAAGAGGCCAAAGGGCTCACAACCACTCTTGAGGTGGTCGAGGGGATGCGCTTTGACCGAGGGTATCTCTCTCCCTATTTTGTCACCAACCCCGAGAAGATGGCCGTAGAACTGGATGAACCATACATCCTGTTCAGTGAGAAGAAAATCTCCGGTATGCGCGACCTGCTGCCTCTGCTCGAGAAGGTGGCGCAGAGCGGGCGGCCGATCGTTATCGTCGCTGAAGACGTCGAAGGCGAGGCCCTAGCAACTTTGGTGGTCAACAAGTTGCGTGGTACCCTCCGCTGCGCTGCAGTGAAGGCTCCGGGATTCGGCGACCGGCGTAAGGCGATGCTCGAAGACATGGCGATTCTGACCGGCGGCAGAGTGGTGGCTGAGGAGCTTGGTATCAAACTGGAGACTGTAGCGATTAACGACCTGGGGCGGTGTAAACGGATGATTATTGACAAGGACAATACGACGATCGTAGGCGGCGCGGGCAAACAAGAGGCTATCCAGGGGCGCATCAAGCAGCTCCGCACGCAGATCGAGGAGACCACCTCTGACTACGATCGGGAAAAGCTCCAAGAACGGCTGGCCAAGCTCGCTGGAGGGGTGGCGGTGATCAAAGTGGGGGCGGCGACTGAAGTCGAGATGAAAGAGCGCAAGGCACGGGTAGATGACGCCATGCATGCCACCAAGGCGGCGGTCGAGGAAGGCATTGTTCCTGGTGGGGGTGTTGCGCTGTTACAGGCGCAGAAGTACCTCGACGAGCTGAAATTTGAGGGCGAGCGAGCCCAGGGTGTGGCCATCGTGCGGCGGGCGCTCGAAGAGCCCCTCCGCCAGATTGCCACCAATGCCGGTCTTGAGGCCTCGGTGGTGGTAAGCAAAGTCAAAGAAGGCAAGGATGACTTCGGTTTCAATGCTGTGACCGAGAAGTTCGAGAACCTGTTCAAGGCCGGCGTGATCGATCCTACCAAGGTCGTGCGTATCGCCCTGCAGAACGCCGCTAGTGTAGCCGGTCTGCTGATCACGACCGAAGCGGCAGTGGCTGATAAGCCCGAGAAGAAAAAGACTGCGGCCCCAGGTGGGCATGACCACGGTGACGACTTTGACGACGAGTACTGATCAGTGACGGGGGACAGGTGACAGGAAACAGGAACAAGGCCAATCGATCGCGTTGTTTTTCCTGTCACCTGTCCCCTATAACCTCAAAAAGAGTGTGCGGTTCGAGTAGAAACGGCCGTTTAATTATGGCAATATAGCAGCATCTTCAGGAAGGGGGTAAGTAGATGAGGACTTCT
>Ga0137381_10003290_pt1 | contig 11441 bp, 6 predicted proteins | sample SagtaG_16_FD_104808 | JGI IMG/M metagenome (GOLD analysis project Ga0137381, IMG submission 104808) | Vadose zone soil microbial communities from Sagehorn Ranch, Mendocino, California, USA - Sage2_L_115_16 metaG | ecosystem: Environmental > Terrestrial > Soil > Vadose zone | place: USA... | reverse complement strand
CCACATTTTGTCCCGCACTTTAGTACAGGTCGTGAAATCCACAGGACGGTATCTCTTGCCTCACCCGTCCCTCGAATTGCCGGTAACCGAGGTGCCTCCCGTGTAGTCTAATTAAGTAGGCGACCGGCCCGGAGAAGAAAGATAAACTCGGAAGGACTCATGGGCGAGGCTCCTCACAGAAACGGCCGCAGCAACATCACCATCTTCCTTGCGCATTTCGCCGTCTTTGTTTTTGTGGTTCTTGCCGCTTACTGGCTTCGCCGCATTGCTCTTCAGCCCGACCCCATTCTTCAAGGCTATTTGCAGGTCATCAGTGGCCTTCTCGCCTTCGTTTTCGCCGCCGTAACCCTTGTCCGTTTCCAGGGCACCCAGGACCGCATCTCATTGATTCTTGGCGCCGGGTTTCTTCTTTCCGGCGCTATCCTCGCCGCCACCAGCGTGCTCTTTTTCCAGTTTTTCCCGGATGCGCCTCTACGGGTTCAGTGGGCGCCCATCGCCTGGTGGATCGGCCGCATGGTCCTGGCGCTTCTCCTCGTCGTGGCGCTTCTCGTGGAGCGGTTCCTCCGCCGCTCGCGGCATCCGCGCGCTGAGCTTGCCGGCGCTCTGCTAACTGTCATCGTGCTGACGTACATCCTTACTGCGACGCTTCGCGGTTTGCCTCCGGACGTCTCTCGGCATCCCGGCGCCTTCTTCCCCAATCCGGAGCAGTTGCTGCCCGGCGCAATTTTCCTCGTCAGTCTCGTCTGGTACCGCCGCCGCTTGTCGGTTGAAGACTCATCTTTCGACCGCACCATCTATGCCGCAACCTGGCTAAATGTTGCCGCCCAGCTTTCGGCCGCTCAATCCGCCCGCCTTCTCGACGCTCCGTTCGTTTTCGCCCAGGCGCTTATGGTGTTGGGTTACACCGTCGCGCTCGGAGGCGCGCTGCTTGAAAACTCTCGACTCTTCGAACAGGTCCACCATCTTGCCGTCAGCGATCCCCTCACCGGTCTTGCCAACTACCGCCGCCTCCTCGACGTTCTCGAAAACGAAACAGAGCGCACCGACCGCACCGGCCGTCCCTTCTCCGTATTGCTTCTCGACCTTGATGGTCTCAAAACGATTAACGACAGCTACGGCCATCTCGTGGGCAGCCGCTCCATCTGCCGCCTCGCCGATGTTCTCCGGATTCATTGCCGCGCCATCGACACCGCCGCCCGATACGGCGGCGACGAATTCGCCCTCGTCCTGCCCGAATCGCAGGAGGACGAAGCGCGCCGCGTCGCCAATCGCATCCGGGAAGTCCTCGCCACCGACGATGAACCCCCGCGCCTCTCCGCGAGTATCGGAATCTCCATCTACCGCGGCGATGGCGAGCGCATTGAAAAACTTCTTTCCGAGGCGGACAAGGATCTCTACACAGAAAAAGCAAAACGGGGAAAGCGCGCCACTTCCGCGCTCAATCCCCGTCGTCGAACTCCCAAGACTTGAAACTCAAAGCATATGAACGTAGACCCAAAACTTAATTCATCGGTCGTTGTTTCTATCTAACGAGATTTCCGTCGGCATCCACGACGTGTACAGTGCCGAGGTTCAGCTCGCGAATTCCGGCTTCCACCTTGGCAAGGTCTCCAACGATGACCCACACCAGTCGATCCGCTTTCAGGAAAGATTTCCCCGCGGTGGTGAGATCGTTTGTGGTCAGCGCCCGCACCTTGGATGCATATGTCGAGTAGTAGTCGTCGGGCAAACGATATTGCACGATATTCTCGATCGCATCGCCGACCTCGGCCATTGTCTCTCGCGAACCCGCCAGGCGAAGAGTTCGATTGTCCTTGTCTTTATTGAGTTCATCCTGCGAGATGGGACGCGCGCCAAACACATCGCGCAACTCCTTGTTGAGCTCGACGAGAGATTCTTTCGTTTTATCCGTCTGCACCGGCGCTTGCGTTACCCATGCGCTGTCGCCGCGCGCAAACTGAAACGCCGTGCGAGCGCCGTAAGACCAGTGTTTGTCCTCGCGCAGATTCATGTTTACGCGCCCGCCAAACGTTCCGCCCAGAACATCGTTCCAGATTCCCAGCGCGATTTCCTGCGGACTGTTGCGCGGCGGCGCGATCGTTCCCGCTAAAATAAAAGACTGCGCCGCACCCGGTTTATCGATCAAAAAAACTTCCGGCTGCTTCGGTGCGGTTACGTTCGAAATGCTCTTCTTCGGCGTATTTCCTTGCTTCCAGGACGCAAAAGCCTTTTCGAGCTGTGGTTTAATTTCCGCCAGCGTGGTGTCGCCCACGATCACCAGCGTCGTGTTATTCGGTCGGTACCATGTATCGTGGAATTTGGCGATCGCATCGCGCGTCAGTTTGCCCACGCCCGCTTCGGTCAACTCCAATCCGTAGGGATGTTCCTTGCCGTACAGCGCCGGAGTCATCACGCGGCCCGCCATCGCGCCGGGGGAAGTTTTCGCGCGTTGGATCGCGGCAATCTGCAGCTTCTGCTGGCGCGCGAAATCTTCTTGCGGGAACGAAGGATGCAGCAGTACATCGGAAAACAGCGCGAGCGATGGCTCCAGCTTGCTCTTCAACGCGGAGAGATACACCGTCGAACTGTCCAGTCCGGAACCCGCCTCCAGCTCTGCTCCCAGCCTCTGAGTCTCATCGCTGATTTGCAGCGCGTTGTATTTGTCTGTGCCGCTTGTCAGCAGCGAGGACGTCATACTCGCCATACCCGGCATAGCCGGACTGTCTGCGGAGGTGCCCGCATCCACGAGCATGGTGAAATCCACGAGGGGCAATTCATGGCGCTCCGCCAGAACGACTTTCAACCCGTTCGAGAGCGTCATGCGTTCGAACGCCGGCAGCTTTATGTTTGGCGTGGCTCCAACTTCGGGGAGTTTCGAACGCTCCGCGCCTGTGCCTGCCGTCTTGTACTCCGGATAGGGCACCACTTCGAGTTGATAGAGACCGTCGCTGAGCCAGCGCCGCGCCGCGTCCCGCAAATCCTGAACCGTCGCTTTGCGCACTCGCTCCAGCGAAATCGTGTACTGTTCTGGATTTCCCGTGAATACTTGGCCGCGAGCGAGAATGTCGGATTTTCCCCCAAAGCCGCCGATGCGGTCCAGCCCGCGCACGAGATTCGCTTCATAAGCGGTCTTGACGCGCTCCAACTCTTCCGCCGTCGGTCCATCTTTCAAGAATTTGTCGAGCTCCTCCTGCACATCCTTGTTAATGGGCGCCAGGCTTCCTCCGGGTTTCGCAGAGGCGCCAACAATGAACTGGCCGCCGATTTCGTTCGGATTGATGCCGCAGTTCACCGAAGTCGCGACTTGCTCATCATAAACGAGCCGCTTGTAAAACCGCGAATCCTTTCCCTCTGCCAGCATGTCGCTCACGAGGTCCAGATAATCGGTGTCGGCCTGGCCGTATTCCGGAACATTCCAGACGTTGAATACTCGTGCCGCAGGCACTCGGTCTTGCGCTTGCTGGCGGTGCACGCCGGTCATTTTCGCCACCCATTCCGTCTGGTGTGCCACTGGGGGACCGGCGGGGATATCGCCAAAATATTTTTCCACCTTTTCGCGCGCGGTCTTCACTTCGATGTCACCGGCAACCACCAGCGTGGCATTCGAAGGCCCATAATAAGTCTTGAACCACTCCTGCACATCCGCAAGCGACGCCGCGTTCAAATCCTCCATGGAGCCGATCGTCGTCCACGAGTAGCCATGCCCGGCGGGATAAGTGTTTTCGGTGATCAGATACCGCGAGATGGAATAGGGCTGATTATCGCCTTGCCGCTTTTCGTTCTGCACCACGCCGCGCTGCAGGTCGAGAGTCTCTTTGTTTATGGTCTTATAAAAATGTCCCATGCGGTCGGATTCCAGGAACAGCGCATAATCCAGCGCTGATGTGGGCACATCCTCGAAATAGTTCGTGCGGTCGGAATTGGTCGTGCCGTTCAGGTCCGTCGCGCCCACGCGCTCCATCGCATCGAGATACCGCCCTTTGAGGTTTTCGCTGCCGCCGAACATCAAGTGTTCGAACAGGTGCGCAAACCCGGTCTTTCCCGGCTTCTCGTTCTTGGAGCCCACGTGATACCAGATGTTGAGCGCTACGATCGGCGCCTTGTGATCTTCGTGGACGATCACTGTCAGCCCGTTCGAAAGCACGAATTTCTCATAGGCAATTTTGATGTCCTGCCCTGATGCGCCTGCCGCGCTCATCGTCAACAGCGCCGCCGCGAACAGCACGAAGGCCCGCGCGGCTCGATCAGTTTTAAAAACCATTTTGCCTCCGTATTTTCTACTCTCTTCAGAGCCTGAAACGTGGTGAGAAAGCCTTGCAAAACGCACAACCACCCCTTTGTTACAAGACGCATGCCGCGCCTGGAAGTTTCAACTGTTGTCCGTGTTTCACACCGGGACCGTCAGTATACCGCGCGCTTCTGATGGGTGTCCTTCGTCGCCAGCGAAAATCGCGCCTCCGCGGCCGCGCCGCCGAGAAGCTGGCCCGTAACATACGTGCCGACCGCCGGCCCATGCTTAAATCCATGCCCCGAGCCCCCGCCCACAAACCACACATTTTCCATCTCTGGATGCCGGTCGATCAGAAAATCCCCGTTCGAACTGTTCTCATACTGGCACACACGCGTCTCCACAATCGGCGCCTCCTTCAGCGCCGGGAATCGCCGCGCCACGTACTTCCGCACCATCTCCGTCATCGCCGGAGAAACAATCCTGGACTGCGTGTCTGGATCAACTCGCTCTCCATGCTCGTCAAACGCAATCTTCAATCCCCGGCCCTCGATGTCCGGCATCCCATAAACCAGGTCTTCCTGAAACAGCCAAGTAGGCAGCGCCGGTGCCGCAAACCGCGCATCCCCCGCCGGAATCCCGAAAAAGAACACTTCCTGTCGCGAAGGGAATATCCGCGACCCAAGAACGTCCGGAAAAACTTTCCCAAGCCACGGCCCGCATGTAAAAACAAATTGCCCCGCCGAAATTATTTCGCCGCCGCTTGTTTTTACTTCGTGAACGCGGCCCGAAGCCGCTGGTCGGAGGACCTGCGCGCAGCGATATTCTGCTCCCATGCGTATCGCATCTTCGGCCACGGCAGCCACGGCCCGGCGCGCCATCAGCACTCCGCTATTTGGTTCCAGGATTCCGCACTGGATCTCCTCCAAACCGATTTGCGGGTATCTTCTTTCGAGCGCCTTGCGGTCCAATTCCTCGAACGGAACTCCACAGCGCCCCAGTGTCTGCTTGGTGTCCCCCAAGCGCGCGTCATCTTTGCCCGCCATCCAAAGAACGCCAGTTTCCAGAAATAGCACCTGTCCCGTCGCTGCGAAAAACTCTTTCCACTGCGCGAGCGACTGCCTCGCCCATCGCGTGTACAGCTCATCCGCGCCATAGCCCATTCGAATGATCCGCGTCTCGCCCCCCGAACTCGCCCGCGAGTGCGCCGGACCGTAGGCATCTATCAGCGCCACTCGTTGGCCCCGCTTCGCCAGATGCCACGCCGTCCACGCGCCAAACACCCCGGCCCCGATCACGGCAACGTCGTAAGTTCTCTGTCCGCCCATGGCTGGAGCATCCTATCGCAACCTGGGCCCCAACAAGCAATTGGCTCCATCTCCGGTTCAGTTAGCCGGCCAGCTTAAGCTGCGGTCAAGGTTGGCCGAATTTGTGATGATTTCTGCATACCGCTAGACTGTATTGATACGATTTGCTTTCTCGTTTCCATTCGTATTAATGTGCCTACCGGCTCGAAGCCTGCCGTTTGATGCCCAGCGGCTAACCGAACGGGCTTCGAACGCGGAGGAGAATGCGTGCGCATCTGTCGGAATGCCTTAGTTTTCCTTGCTCTCTTATTCTTGCCAGCAGTCCCGTCCTGTGCCCAAGGTTCCGCAAATTCCAGCAGCGGGACTAGTCCAGGGTACTTCGCCGACTGGTTTAACCGCGTAGATCGCACGCAGGCTGAACAGCCGCATTGGGCGACACCGCTCGCCACTACGACACCGCGTCTCGAGGAAGAGTTTCGCTACGACACTCTCTGGCAGACAAACAACAGCGGCATCACAACTGAAAACTATGGAGGAGCAAAGGGACTAGAGCTCATCCCTGCCCAGCGGGTCGAAGTGATTCTCGTCGCTCCGCCAGCCTATATCGTGCATAACTACCCCGCCGTGCAGGATGGATTTGGTGATTGGAGCTTCCTCGTGAAGTACCGGATTCTTTCTTCGAATGAAGAGCATGGAAAATACATATTAACGGCGTTCTTCCAAACCACTTTGCCCACGGGCCAGTACAAGAATGGAGCGACCGACGCTGTCATCACCCCTACTATCGCCTACGGGAAGGGCTTCGGAGCATTCGACATTCAAGGCACGCTCGGCGTGACCTTGCCGACGGGCAACGAGGTCAAGATTGGCCGCACAATTCCCTGGAACAATGCGTTTCAGTATCACCTTTATCGAAAGTTCTGGCCGGAAGTAGAAGTGAACTATACGCATTTCCAAGACGGCCCGAACAATGGGAAGACTCAAGTTTTCATGACCCCCGGCTTGGTAATCGGAAGACTCCATCTTTGGAAGCGATTGGCGCTCACCGTCGGTGGGGGAATCCAGATCGCCACGACTCACTTCCATACGAACAACCACAACGGTATTTTGTCTGTCCGCTTCCCATTCTAGCGGCGACATTGCAATATTCTCCAGGTCAGTGGCCGATTAAAGCATTTAGGGACAAATGACACGTCGTTGATTCTGCAGAAGTCCCCTTCGGGCAGGTTGCCATGTTTTCCCGGGTAGTTGGCGTAGCGGAAGCTGACTCACAACCCCAAACGAAAAACTCTTTCCTCCAAGTACCGGAAGCGGTACGATTTTGCGCTTTAAGCTCTCACCAGCGGAGGATTGTGTGCAATTGTCCCGCCAGCCCTTCTATGCTTGCATTTTTTCTCTGGTCTTCCTTTTCCTGATTGTAGCGGCAGCGAGCGCTCAGCAAGTCGACCGCTCGGCGGTCGCCAAGACAATGGACCGCCCTGCGGCCCCCACTCCCATCGACCCCAAGACCTACGGCGGCATGAAATGGCGCCTCATCGGCCCCTTCCGCGGTGGCCGCGCCCTCGCTGTCACGGGCGTGCCCAGCCAGCCGAATACTTATTATTTTGGTGCCGTCGCCGGCGGCGTTTGGAGAACCACAGATGGCGGCGTTTCCTGGGATCCCCTCTTCGATAAGCAGACCACTTCCTCCATCGGCAGCATCGCGGTCTCGGACTCTGATCCCAACGTAATTTATGTTGGCACCGGCGAAGCCTGCATTCGCGGCAACATTTCCTTCGGCGATGGTGTTTATCGTTCCAACGACGGCGGCAAGACCTGGAACAACCTCGGCTTGAAAGACACGCGTCACATCGGCAAGCTCATCGTCCATCCCACAAATCCCGACATCGTGTTCGTCGCCGCTCTCGGCCATGCCTATGGCAAAAACACCGAGCGCGGCATCTTCCGCACTCGTGATGGCGGCAAAACCTGGGAGAAAGTTCTCTACTTCGACGATCGCACCGGCGGCATCGACATCGTTTTCGATCCGCAGAATCCCCACGTCCTCTTCGCCGCGATGTGGGAAGGCTACCGTACGCCCTGGACCCTCAACAGCGGCGGCGACAAAGACGGCCTCTACCGTTCGAACGACGACGGCACTACCTGGAAGCGCGTTGAAGGCAATGGCATGCCCGAGGGCCCGCTCGGCCGCATCGGAGTCGCTGTTTCTGGCGCCGATTCCAGTGTCGTTTACGCGCTCATTGAAGCAAAGAGAGGTGGTCTCTACCGCAGCGACGACGGCGGCACGAACTGGACCCTCATCACCGACGATCACCGTTTCCGCCAGCGCGCCTGGTATTTCACCCACGTTTGGGCCGACCCCAGGGATTCCAACAAGGTCTACATCGCCAACACCGCTCTATTCCGTTCGAACGACGGCGGCAAATCCTTCGAACGCCTCAATGCCCCTCACGGCGATCACCACGGCCTGTGGATTGATCCCCACAATCCCAATCGCCTCATCAACGGCAATGACGGCGGCGCAACCATTTCCATCGATGGCGGCAAGAATTGGTCCACGCAAGGGAATCAGCCCACCGCGCAGTTCTATCATGTGACCGCGGACAACGATTTTCCGTACCGCGTCTATGGCACGCAGCAGGACAATTCCTCCGTTGGTATTGCCACTGCCAGCGACCGCGGATACATCGACCGCCCGGACTGGGAGGCTGTGGGCGGAGGCGAAAGCGGCTACGTTGCCGTTGACCCGCGCGATTCGCACATCGTTTACGCCGGCTCCTACTTCGGCTACATTTCCCGCCTCGACCGCCGCACCAACCAGGTGCAAAACATCCAGCAGTGGCCTCTCGATCCCGACGGCTACAACGCTTCCGTGCAGAAATACCGCTACACCTGGACCATGCCCATCGTTTTTTCTCCCCATGATCCAAACACTCTCTATCACTCCTCCCAGTTCCTCTTCCGTTCGAAAGACGGCGGCCATTCCTGGGAAACCGTCAGTCCGGACTTGACCCGCAACGACAAATCCAAGCAGCAGGATTCCGGCGGCCCCATCACCAAAGACCAGGCCAGCATCGAATTTTACGACTTGATTTTCACTGTCGCCGAATCTCCGAAACAAAAAGGTTTGCTCTGGGTCGGCACCGACGATGGCTTGATCCAACTCACGCGCGACGATGGAAAAAATTGGACCAACGTCACTCCCAAAGGCTTTCCCGAATGGGCCATGATCAGCTTGATCGAACCTTCCCCGTTCGAACCCGGCACTGCTTACGCCGCCATCGACGCTCACAAGCTCGATGACTTTAAGCCCTACATTTACAAGACCACTGATTTCGGCAAAACTTGGTCTTCCATCACCACCGGCCTTCCCGACGGCTCTTACGTTCACGCTGTTCGCGAAGATCCCAAGCACAAGGGCCTGCTCTATTCCGGCACCGAAACTGGCGCGTGGGTTTCCTTCGATGATGGTGCGCACTGGCAAGCCTTGCAGCTCAACCTGCCGACCACTCCCGTCCACGACCTCATCGTCCACGAGGACGATCTGGTCGTTGCCACGCATGGCCGCGCATTCTGGGTGCTCGATGACATCAGCCCGCTGCGCCAGGCGAGCGCCTCCATCGCCGCCGAAGACGCGCATTTGTTCACTTCGCATGCCGCCGTTCGAACGCGCATGGGCCATGCCCGGCGCCGCCGCTACGCCATCGGAGAAAATCCTCCCGAAGGCGCGGCGCTCTTCTACTACTTGAAGGAAGAACCCAAAGAGCACATTAAGCTGGAATTTCTGGATGCCCAGGGCAAAGTGATTCGCGCGTTCACCAGCGAAGAAAAGAAAAAAGATGGCGCTCCCGACGAGGGGGAAAGAGATGAACCCGAGGAGCATATCCCGGCCAAGGCCGGAATGAATTTATTCACTTGGGACTTGCGCTATGAACCTCCCAAGAAAATTCCCGCCGCCATCTATGACGAAGGAGAACCGAGCGGCCCGCTCGTTCTTCCCGGCAAGTATCAAGTGCGGCTGACCGTCGGAGCAAAGAGCCTAACTGCCCCTCTCGAAGTAACCATGGATCCACGCGTCAAAACTTCCGCCGAGGACCTGCGCAAGCAATTTGACCTCATGCTCAGAATGCGCGACCGCCAGGACGAAATGAACAAAGCCATCCTCGCGATCCGCGACTTGCGGAGCCAGTTGCAAGCTCTCGAAAAGCGCCTCGGTTCGAACGAGCCCGCAAAACCGGTGGTCACCGCGTCCGCCGATCTGCGCAAGAAAATCAGTGCGATTGAAGAAGAACTCATCCAGGTGAACTCGAAAGCCAGCGAGGACGAACTCAACTACCCGACAAAACTCAACAGCAAACTAGGCTACCTGCAAAACGCGGTCGATAGCGCCGATGCCCAGCCCACTGCAGCCGAGCTCGGCGTCTACTCCGAACTCGACATGCAGCTCGAGTCACAGCTTGCCAAATGGCGCGAGGTCCTTGCGAAAGACGTCCCCGCCCTCAACGACAGCATGCACAAAAACAGCGTCCCCCTCATTGCTCCATCCGCTCCCAAAGCGAACTAGCTGCGACTACTTGCAAACAACACAGGATTGTCCGGTGTGTGATCTTCTCAGGCCGGACTGAAGTCCGGCCTCTACAAAGCTTACTTCTGGAATGCGGCTGCGATGGGCTTGGCCCAGTGCGAAAGATGGTTGAGCGATTCCGTGTGCGTGGGATCGAGGTGCAGCGGGGTGATGGAAACGGCGCCGGAAAAAATCGCCGCGTAATCCGTGTCCGGCTCCACGTCCTTGTCGATTCTTTGCTCGAAGAGCCAGAAATAACTGCGGCCGCGCGGATCTTTTCCTTCGCTCAATTGGTTGCGTGTAATTTTCTGCGATTGCCGCGTAAATTTCACGTCGCCATTCCACGGCTCCGGCACATTCACGTTCAACAAAACCTGGTCCGGCAATCCTTCCTTCAAAATCATTTCCGCCGCGGCCCGCGCCACGCGCGCCGAATTTTCAAATTTCACTTCCGTCTTTTTCGAGCACAACGACATCGCCACTGAAGGAATGTGATGTAGCGCCCCTTCCCGCGCCGCTCCCACAGTTCCGGAGTAATAAATATTTTCTCCGAGATTTGCCCCGTGATTGATTCCGGAAATCACGATGTCCGGTTTTTCCGGCAAAAGTTTGTGCAGCGCCACGATCACGCAATCCGCCGGCGTCCCATCGATGGCCCACTCCCGCTCCGCGATTTTGTTGCAAACGATCGGCTGCCGCAGCGTCAGCGATTGCGCTGTCCCACTCTGCTCCTGGCTTGGCGCCACAATACTCACCGTCGCGAAATCTTCCAGCGCCGCCGCCAGCGCCCGCAGTCCTTCGGCTTGATACCCATCATCATTCGTCAACAGTATGTTTGGCATCGTTTACGTTCTTCAGTGAATAGCACAGATTCGTTTATTCCATCAGGCTTAATGGTCGCAGTTCTTCGTCAAGGGTGTTGGCAACCGAGACTGTCAGTAGACCTGCCCGAAGCATTTGTCTTGCCTCACCGGCGCCGACCGTAAGGTATCGACAAACATATCGGTCTGGCGATTCCGGTGATGCACCTGAAGGCCGGAAACACACTGTGTATTCGCCCTTATCGTCGTCGAATGACAATTCGGCAACAAAGCATTTGTGATGTCTCTTTGCGTAGCCGTCGAGAAGCTTGAAAAGCTTTGAGTAATCCAATCTCGTCAATTGCGGCGGGCCGATAAGCTTTGCGCTCATATAAGAGAAATGGTCGGGACGACTGGATTTGAACCAGCGACCTCACGCACCCCAAGCGTGCGCGCTACCAGGCTGCGCTACGTCCCGACCGAGCGAAATTACTGACTCGACGAATATCCCCGAGTGTCATTCCGAGCGAAGCGAGGAATCT
>Ga0137381_10003279_pt1 | contig 11467 bp, 10 predicted proteins | sample SagtaG_16_FD_104808 | JGI IMG/M metagenome (GOLD analysis project Ga0137381, IMG submission 104808) | Vadose zone soil microbial communities from Sagehorn Ranch, Mendocino, California, USA - Sage2_L_115_16 metaG | ecosystem: Environmental > Terrestrial > Soil > Vadose zone | place: USA... | reverse complement strand
TGCTCGCCTTTCACGACCCGATCCTCGACCCACGGACCGTCGTGGACAAGAGCACCGGCCAGACTGTCGACACGGAGTATCCCCTCCTCGACGACGACTACCTCGAACGCCTGCCCGATCACTACGTCGCCGCCGCCCGGCTGGCCCACCTTCGGGCGGTGCTGGCGGTCCGCATGTCCCTGGAGGCCAGCCCGGCCTACCGGGACGGCCGGGCCTGGTGGCGGTCCGAGCGGCGGATCCGGGCCGCGATCGGCGGCCGGGCCAGTGGGCACGTGCCCGACGCGGAGGTGTCCTGGCCCGATGTGCCCGCCAGCCCTTACTCGGGGCAGTGCTGGGCGATTGAGGCCGAACTGACCCCCAAGCCCCTCGCGCGCACGGCGTCGATCATGGCCGGGCTGCTGGCCCGCGCCGCCGACTACTACCCCGGCTCGGCCCGGGGCACCCGGCCGCGCTATGACCGGGTGGTGTACCTGGCCGCCCCGGCCGCACGGGGTGTCACTGACCGGGCCGCCGCCACCCTGCCCGCGCGGTTGCGCGCCCGGATCACGGTCCGCGACCTGCCGCCGGGGCGAGCTTGTGAGCATCGTGTGGGCGTACTTGCAGTTCCGGGTGATCGTCTGGCTGCTGCGCACGGCCGGGCGCCTGCTGCTGCTCGCCGCCGTGCTGGCGGTTCTGGCAGCCGCCGCCCCGGTCACCCTGGTGACCGCTGTGGGGGTGGCTGGGGCGTGGTTGCGCGGGTGGCCGCCGACCCGGTTGCGCCGCGCGGCAAGGTGGGCGCTGCCGATGACCGGGGTGTACCTGACTGGGCGGGCGGTGCAGGCCCGCACCTGGCAGGCGCTCGCCTTAGCCCCGGTCCGTGACTACCTGACCGCCTGGCACGCGGTGGCCGTCGGCCGGGTGGTGGCCGCGTTTGTGCTGGTGGCCCCGGTGGCGGTGCCCGCAGGGCTGGCCGCGGCTTCGGGGTTGTGGGCGTGGCGGATCTATGCCCTGGACACCGGCCTGTCCGGCAAGACTGCCACCGCCCCCGTGGTGTTCGACGCCCGGCAGTGGAAACGCCAGGCCCGCACCGCCCGCGCCCGGGTCACCGCCCCCGGCGCGGTCCCCCTGGCCGACGCCCGGGGCCGGGTCGTGATGGGCGCGACGATCCGCGCGGTCGGGCACCGCTGGCGCCCGGTGCTGGCCGTCCCGTACACCGCGATGGGCCGTCATCAGGTGGTCATCGGATCCAGTGGGAGCGGGAAGACGAACCTGATGATCCGCACCTGGGCCGGCTGGTACTCAGCCGCCCGCACCGCGCACCACCAGCACGGGACACCCAGGCCACTGCTGGTGGTGCTGGACTGCAAAGGCGGCCCGGACTCCCGTGCCAAGGCCGAGCGGACCCGCCGCCTGCTGCACGCGGTCGGCGCGTCCCGGGTGGCGGTCTGGCCCGACGAGGCGCCGGTGTGCTTGTGGAGCCTGCCGCCGCGTGAACTGGCGGTGACGTTGTTTCAGATGGTCGAGTCCGGGACTGGCCCGGCGGCCTACTACGCCGACGTGATGCAAGCCGTCCTCACCCTCGCCATCACCGCCCCGCCCGGGCCACCAGTCAACGGCGCTGGGTTCCTGGACCGTCTCGAACCCGGGTGGCTGGACACCGCCTACGCCGCCGACCCGCCCCGGCTGGCCGCCCTGGCCAGCGCCCGGCGGCACCTGGGCGACATCGCCTTGCGCTACCGGACCCTGTTGGACCGGCTCGGCCCCGCCCTGGACCACGGCAGCACCCTGGCCGACGCGGACGCCTGGTACTTCATCTTGGAAGGCACCCGCGAGCAGTCCGTGGCCGAAGCCCAAGCCCTCGCCCTGACCGAGCTGGTCGCCCACACCGCCACCACCCCAGACGCCGAACCCCGGGCCATCCTGCTCGCCTGCGACGACTACTCCGCCGTCTCGGGAAAGGTGCCGCTATGGTCGCTGTACGAACGCGGCCGAAGCCTCGGGATCGGGGTGCAGGTCAGCGCCCAATCCTGGCAAGGGCTCGGGGCGAGTGAGGATGAGCGGTACCGGATCGCCGCCACCGCCGACGGGGGGATCTGGCTGCTGCGCACCCCCTACCCCCAGCCGGTCTGCGAACTCGCCGGCACCCGCCGCATTGTCGAGACCGCGACCAAGGTGATCGGCGGCATGTGGGGCGACGAAGGATCCTCCCGGGTGCAGCACGCCTGGAATGTGGACCCCGGCATCGCCCGCGCCCTCGATGTCGGCCAGGCCGGGTTCATCCACGGCGGCGGCTGCACCTGGGTCCACATCGCCCGGCCCCGCCCCTCACCACTCCCGCTGCCGCCGCCACCCCGCCCGCCCGTGGTGCTGATCCCGCCACCGGCCGCCGAACCGCACACCGCGCCACCTGTTGCCGTGCCCGGCCCCGCGCTGGATGACGTGTTCGGCTCCTACCAGGAGACAGGCCCGTGACCGGCCTGGACCCCTTCACCGCCTTGGGCCTGCCCGCCCGGCCGGATCTGACCGATGAGCAGGTCCGGGCCGCGTGGCGGGCCATCGCCGCCGCCACCCACCCCGACCGGGGCGACGGCGGCGACCCGGGCCGGTACGCCGCCGCGTCCGCTGCCTACGCGGCGCTGCGCACGGCATGGGGACGGTCGGAGGCATACGCCGACCTGACCGCCCAGGCCCCGCCCGCCATGCCGGCCCCCGCTCGCGTGCCGCGCCGTCCGCCGCGCCGGCGCCTGTTGCGGTCGGTGGGGCTGGTGCCTGCCCGGGTCCGTCACGGCAGGCCGCTGCGCCTGGTCGGGCGGGTGCTCGCGGCGGTGCTGCTGGGCGTGATCGCGGCCCGGTCCGGGGCCGGCGGCCCGGCGGAGGCGGGCACGGTCGCCGGGCTGGGCGTCTGGCTTGCGCTGACGGTGCGGGGGGACCTGGCCCCGCCACCGGGCCGGTGAACCGGTGGTGACCGTAACCAGGCTGGGCTTTGCCCGCCGGGGGCGCGGCGGGTGGTTTTTTACCCACCTGCGGCGCGGCGGGACCCTGCGGGGCCGGCCGGCGGGCCTTTCGCCGGGAGCAGGAACCTGCCCGCCGCGCCGGGGAAGCGTAGCCGGCCCCGCCCCCCGCCACGCCGCAGGACACCGGCCAAAAAACCACCCACCGCTCACGTGTGCGCCCATGCACGCACCCGGTTTACGTACACAATCCCCGGCCTGGAAAGGAGCGGCTAATGGGTGATCAGGCAGGCTTTCCCCAGGCCAGCGGGCAGGAAACCACGCCGGATAAACCACCAGAACCGGGACAGGAATACGACCCGGAAACGCTGAAAGCCATTCCTAATGGCACCATTTTCGCGTATAATCTGGATGACAGTAAAACTCCTGCCGGGCTGAAAGTCCGGTTCAAAATCCGGGTCGTGTCCGGCCCGGAAGCCGCCCGGTGGGACGAACGCCAGGCCGACGCGATCAAGGAGCTACTGCAATGGGCATCCCGTCACCCGCCGCGCCGCCCGGCGTGAGCCTGCCCGGTGAACTGGTCCCGGTCGCGTTCTTCGGCCGGACCTCCACCCTGATCCAGAACTACCAGGCATCCATGCGCCGCCAGTTGCGCAAGTCCGAGGAAGAACTCCCGCCCGGCTTCGTCATCGTGGCGCACTACTGGGACATCGAATCCGGCGGGCTGGACCTGGACCAGCGCGGCCACGCCGAGCGGGACGCCTACGCCGGGGTCGGCATCCCCCGCGACGGCGGCATGGCCGCGTTACTGGCCGAAGCACAAACCCCCAGCCCCCGGTTCGCCGCCGTGATCTGTGAGGACATCGAGCGGTCCGCGCGGGACACCTTCAGCGCGCTGAAGCTGGAAAAAGACCTCGGCGCCCAGGGCATCCCGCTGTTCGCCACCGACGAGCCCATCAGCGTCGCGGGCATGAACGCCACCACCGTCCTGATCCGCCGCGTCAAACAAGGCGTGGCCGAGTGGTTCCGGCTGCAACTGAAGGAGAAAGCCTGGGCCGGGTTCCGGGAACACACCCTGGACGGGTGGAACATCGGCACCCCGCCCTACGGCTACCTGGCCGAGAAACACCCCCACCCCAACCCGGCCAAACGCGCCGAAGGGCGCACAAAAACGCGGCTGATCCGCGACCCGGTGCGCGCCCCGGTCGTCGGGCAGATGTTCACCTGGCGCGCCGCGCAGCGGCTGGGGGTCACCACCATCCGGCAGAAGCTCAACGCCGACCGGGCCGCCTGCCCGCCGCCACGGGGGGAGCACTGGACCGACCAGAGCGTCTACCAGATCCTCGCCAACCCCAAATACACCGGGCACATGGTCTGGGGCCGCACCTCCTCACGCACCGGCCGCTGGCACCGGGTGCCGCCCGAGCAGTGGGTATGGAGCAGCGAGCCCACCCACCCGGCCATCGTGACCCGGGAGACCTACGAGACCGCCCGGCAGGTGACCCTGGCCCGTGCCAGCGAAGCCGAAGACCCCGCCGCCCCCGGCCACCCCCTCGCCCGCCGCACCTACGAGCTGCGCTCGCGGATGCGCTGCCGGATCTGCCACCGCCGTATGCAGGGCACCACCAGGGCAACCCGGACTTACTACACCTGCCCGCATGATGCGTCCAACCCGCGCCACGCCGGCGCCTACCCCGACCACCCCAAGCGCATCCTGGTCCGCGAGGATCACCTTGTGCCCGTGATCTGCGAGTTTTTCGCTACCCGGATCTTCGGCCATGACCGGGCCGCCCTGCTGTGCACCCAACTGCCAGAGAACGACGCGGCCAAGGCCGCCCAGCGCGAGAAAAAGATCAAAAAGCTCCACAAGGAGATCCGCCGCGTCGACAACGCGCAGAAAGCCAAGATCGTAGAGCTAGAGAAAGCCGGGGACGCCAGCGACCCGGCCACCGAAGCCTGGCGTGACCGCCTCCGCGAACGGTTCGCGGAACTGGTGGCCGAGCGCAAGAGCTACACCGACCAGCTAGCCGCCCTCACCGCAGAAGACAACGGCCCCCGGCAGGCCCCGGAGCTACTGGACACCCTGCCTGCCCTCCCCGCACGCCTGCAGGACGCCAAACCAGCCACCCGGGCCCGCCTCTACCAGGCATTCGACCTGCAGTTGCTATACAACAAGGAAATGAACCAGGTCACCATCTACGCGACCATCACCACCAGCACACCCGGCACCATCGCCGCCATCCTCAGCGACAGCGAACCCCCCAGCGCGCCTGCCCGTTACCCCTTCCCACTAGCCAATAGCTCCGCTATGGGCTCCTCCTCCGCCTTGCGATGCATCCCGCCGGCGGCCGCTCGCGACGGCATAGATCTACGGGACACACCCTACGCGGCCGGCCCCGCGCCGAGCTTGACCGAGCCGGTCCGCTCCTGGCCGTTGAGCCCGACCCAGGTGAGCGACACCGTGGTGCCCGGCTGGTACTGCCGCATCAGGACGCGCAGCGAGGCCGGCGAGGTCACCGCGTGGCCGTTCACGGCGGTGATCACGTCACCGGCCGCGGCCCCCGCGTTCGCCGCCGGTGCGTGGCAGAACACCCCGGCGATCAGCGTGCCCGACTTGGCCGGCGCGATGCTGTTCGGCACCGGGTTGGCCGTCTCGTTGACCAGGCAGCGGCCGCTGGAGTTGATGCCCTGGCCGAAGTTGGCCTGGGCGGTCTGCCGGAGCTGGCCAAGCTGCGTCTTCGGGCTGCCGGAGTTGCTCGGCGCGTTGTTCTTCGGGTCGCTGGCGATCGCGATGCCGATGAACGCGGGCTGGCCGATCTGGATCGTGCTGCTGCCCTTACCGCTGGCGATCTGCCGGGCGATCGACAGGGCCCGGTCGATCGGGATCGCGTAGCCCTGGCTGGTGCCCGGTCCGCCGATGTTCTGGCTGTTCGCCGCGGTGTTCATCGCGATGACCTGGCCCGCGGCGTTCGCCAGCGCCCCGCCTGAGTCACCCTCGGCGATCGAGGCGTTCGACTGGAACATGTTCGTCAGCCGCTCCGACGTGCCGGAGCCCGCGTCGCTCGCGGTGATGGCGCGCTTCAGCGCGGTGATCGTCCCGCTGGTCACGGTCGGCTGGCCGCCGGTCCCGCCGGCGTTCCCCATCGCCACCACGGGGTCGCCCAGCCGGACCTTGCTGGAGTCACCGACCTGGACGGTCTTCAGCCCCGACACGTTCTGCCCCGACTGCTCGGTCAGCTGCAACAGCGCGACGTCCTGGGCGTTGTCGGTGCCGACGACCTTGGCGCTGTACTTCTGGCCGCCCCCGATCAGTCGCACCTGCACTCGGGTGGAGCCCTTGATGACGTGGTTGTTGGTCAGCACCATGCCGTTGGAGGACAGCACCATGCCGGTGCCCTCGAAGACCTCCCGCTGGTAGTGGACGTAGGAGGTGATGTCCACCAGCCCGGGCTCGACCTTGCCGGCCACGGCGCTGACGTTGATGCCCGAGGCGTTGGTGCCGCCGGAGCCGCCCGAGCCGGGCTGGGTCTTGGGCTTGGGGATGTCCTGGGAGGCCGCCGCGTTGGACGGGGCCGCGCCGCCCGAGCCGCGCAGCGCCAGCACCGCGCCCGCGCCGACCGCCGCCGCGAGCACCGCGACCAGCACGTAGACCAGCGCGGTACTGAGCGGCCCGCGGGATGGCGGTGGTGCCGCGGGGGGCTGGCCGTAGCCGCCGGGCGGGGCCCAGTGGCCCTCGCCGCCGGGCGGCACCGCGCCGTGCAGTTCACCTGGGAGCGGCGGTACCGGGCTGGGCCCGGGCTGGGGCTGCCAGTTCGCCTGCGTCTGGTCGCCGGCGGAGGGCTGGCCGGAGTAGGGCTGGCCCGGGTACGGGGGCTGGCCGGGGTAGGGCGGCTGGCCAGGGTAGGAAGGCTGGCCGGGGTAGGGCGGCTGGCCGACGTAATACCCCTGGCCCATGGGCTGGGTGGGGTAGGGCTGCCCGCCGTAGGAGGGCGGCGTGCCGTACGGTGGCTGGCCGCCGTAGCCGGGCGGCGGAGTGCCATAGGGGGCCATGGTGCCCTGCGGGGCGTCATGGGGCGGCGGGTTGCCGTATGGCGGCTGGGCCCCGGCCGGCGGCTGGGTACCGGCCGGCTGCGGGGTGCTGGCCGGCGGCTGGGCGGGCCCGGGCTGCCCGGCCTGGGCGCCCGGTGGCGTCCAGGGCTGCTGTTGCGTGCCGGGAGAGCCCCAGTTCTGCTGGCCGCCCGGCTGGCCCTGCCAGGGCGAGGACAGCCCGCCGAGGGGACGGGCCTGCGGCCCGGCGCCGGGGGGCGCTCCGGGTTCCCCGGATCCCGGCTGCGGGCCGGATCCGGGCTGCCCGGCAGCCGCCTGCGCGCCGGGGACCGGTTGCGGGCCGGCGCCCTGCGGGGTACCGGGGACTGGCGGTGCGCTGGGCGCCGGCGCGCCGGGGACTGGCTGGGTGCTCGCCGCTGGCTGGCTGGCCTCGTCGGCCGGGGAGGTCATCCGGAACGGCAGCCACGACGCCCCGGGCTCGGCCGCGTCCGGCGCACCGGGGTCTGTGTCCGCCTCCGGCGTACCGTCACCCGGGCTGCCGCCCGCGCCAGGAACCGGCTGCCAGGCGCCGTCGCGCTCCGGCGAGTCGTTCCCGTTGCCCTGACCTTCGGCCATCATCATCACCTCTGCCCGGAAGTAGCCTGAGCCGCTTCGTATGGTCCCCCCGGCACGGCGGTTCTACCGTGACCCTGGCTAAGCGCAGTTCTCAGTTAGCACCATCTCCCTGGACGGAACCTGAAGGCCTTCTGAGGGTTTCCGCCCGCGCAGGGCAGTGGGCGCGGTGCCGCCCGCCGGCGATTGCCCGGTCACGGGGAACAACGCCATCCCGCGGCCGGAGTGTTCCCGCAGCCTGCGGCCCCGCAGGCCAGCGGCGCGCCCGCCCGGCCAGCCCGGACGGGCCGGTCACCAGACCAGGCCGTGCTCGGCGACCGGACCGGCCACGAGCCGTCGTATCGCACATTCTTCGAGCAGCAGGGGCAGTGCGCCCAGCGCCGCGGCGGCAGAACCGGGCGGCGAGGTGCATTCGGAGTCGTGCAGCAGCACCGTGGCGCCGCCGCCCAGGTTCCTGCTGAGCGTGGTGGCGACCGTCCGCGGCGTGGCGCCGGCTGTCCACTCCCGGCCCCAGCAGGTCCACAGCACCGGGGTGAGCCCGAGCCGCCGGGCGGCCGCGAGCGCCCCCGCGCTCAGCACGCCGTAGGGCGGGCGGTAGAACCGCGGCCGCGCGCCGGTCGCGTCCGCCACCGCGTCCCTGGCCCGGGCCAGGTCGTCGCGCACCGCACCGGGGCCGCGCAGCACCGTGTACCGGTGCGCCCAGCCGTGCACCGCCACCTCATGCCCGGCCGCGGCGACCTCCGCGGCCAGCCCGGGCTCGCGGGCGGCCATGGCGCCGAGCATGAAGAACGTGGCCCGCACCTCCCAGGTGGCCAGCACCTCGAGGAAGGCCGGGGTCCAGGCCGGATCCGGGCCGTCGTCGAAGGTGAGCGCCACATGATCGGACCGGCCGAGCCCGGACAGCCGGGGGAAGAACCACCGCCGCACCGGGCCCAGGGCCGTCACGCCCGGCCCGGCGTGCGTGACGGCGCAGCCGACCGCCAGCGCCGCCGTGGTGAGCGCGGCCGGCCGGGCCGGCCCACGGGACCCTCCGTCCATGAACACCTGTCACACCCGCCTCATAGCCTCTGGCCTGCGGTCTTGTCCCATCCGGGCGACACGCCAGGGGAGGACACCTGCTGCACCGTATCGCTACTGGAATGATGGCAAGGTCGGGACGTACCCGAAGCAAGACTGGTTACCAGACGCGGGGCCCCGGGCCCCGGTGTGATTCAGCAAGGGGCCATGCGTTGGGAGTGCCAGCAGCACGTGTCGTGTTCCCCCCCGCGGACCGGGCGGAGATCGCCGCCGCCATCGCGGACATCCTGGCGAGCGGGGCGCTCACCCTGGGCCCGTACAACGGGCGCTTCGAGGCGGCGTTCGCCGCCGCGCACGACGCCGCACACGCCGTGGCCACCTCGAGCGGGACCTCGGCCCTGAACATCGCCCTCCAGGTGGCGGGCGTCGCCGGGCGGGACGTGGTGGTCCCCGCGAACACCTTCTACGCCACCGCCGCGGCGGTGCTGCAGGCGGGCGGCCGCCCGGTGTTCGCCGACGTGGAACCGGGCACGCTCGCGCTCAGCCGGGCCACCGTGGCCGCCGTGCTGACGCCCGGCACCGCGGCCGTCGTGCACGTCCACATCGGCGGCATGATCAGCCCGGACATCACCGGGCTGCGGGAGCTGTGCGACGAGCGCGGCATCGCGCTGATCGAGGACGCCGCGCACGCGCACGGGTCAACTCTGGACGGCCGGTTCGCGGGCTCGTTCGGGGTGAGCGCGGCCTTCTCCTTCTATCCCACGAAGGTGGTGACCAGCGGCGAGGGCGGCATGCTGGTGACCGGCTCGGAGCACGTGGCGCAGGAAGCGAAGATCTACCGCGACCAGGGCAAGGGCGCCTTCACCGCGAACCACCACGTGCGGCTGGGCTCCGCCTGGCGGATGAGCGAGCTGCACGCGGTGACCGGGCTCGTGCACCTGCGCCGGATGGAGGAGTTCATCACCAGGCGCCGCGAGGTCGCCGCCGCCTACGACAAGGCACTGGCCGAGCTGGACGGGCTCACCCCGCTGGCCGAGGCGCCCGGCAGCCGCGGCAACGTCTACAAGTACATCGTGCTGCTGCCACCCGGTGCCGACCGGGCCGCCGTCAAGCAGGAGATGGCCGGCCGGTTCGGCGTCCGGCTGTCCGGTGAGGTGTACGACCTGCCGCTGCACCACCAGCCGGTGCTCGCGGAGTACGCTGGGCCGCCGCTGCCGGTGGCCGAGGACATCGCCCGCAGGCACATCTGCCTGCCGGTTCATTCGGATATGAGCGACGCGGAGGTCGAGGAAGTGCTGACCGCCATCGCCGCGGTGCACGAGACGCTCCCGGGCGGATAGCTTCCGGGCCGAAACGCTGTCCGGGGGCCGGGCAGCCCAGGGGAAGCCGGCCGGATGGAACGAGCCGGTAAGCACGCGAGAAAGGGCGGCCGTGCACGTAGCGGTAACTGGAGGTGGCGGTTTCATCGGCTCCCATGTCGTGGACCGGCTCACGGCGGCGGGCCACGAGGTGCGGGTGATCGACGTGGAGCCGCGCTGGCGCAACCCGGACGCGACGTACCTGACGGTGGACCTGTTCGACGAGGCCGGGCTGGGCGCGGCCGTGGCCGACTGCGCCGCGGTGTTCCACCTGGCCGGCGCGTCCAACGTCAACGAGGTCGCGGCCGACCCGGTGTGGGCGGTCCGGCTCAACGTGGAGGGCACCGCCCGGGTCCTCGAGGCGGCCCGGCGGCACCGCTGCGGCCGGGTGATCCTGGCCAGCACCGTGTGGGTGTACGGGGCGGCGCAGGGCACCGGCGAGCTGTCCGAGGACTTCCCCGTCGACCTGCGCAGCGCCGGGCACGTGTACGTGTCCACCAAGCTCGCCGCGGAGCTGCTGGTGCACAGCTACAAGGAGATGTACGGCCAGGAGTTCACCATCCTGCGCTACGGCATCCCGTACGGGCCGCGGATGCGGGAAGAGCTGGTGGTCGCCCGGTTCGTCCGGGCGGCGCTGGAATCCCGGCCCATCACGATCGCGGGCACCGGCGAGCAGCAGCGCAACTACGTGTACGTGGAGGACCTGGCCGACGCGCACGTGCGCGCGCTCGCGCCAGCGGCGGCGGGGCAGGTGCTGGCGCTCGAAGGCGGGACGCCGGTGTCCGTCCGCGAGATAGCCGACACGGTGCAGCAGCTCCTCGGTCCTGTTCCGCTGCATTACGCCCCTGCCCGCGACGCCGACTACCAGGGCGTGAGTGTGTCCAACCGGGCCGCCAAGGAACTGCTCGACTGGGCACCGGAGACCCCGTTCGCGGCCGGGGTGCGGCGCTACCTGGACTGGCTCGGCCAGGCCGGGGACGCCGGCGCGGCCCCTCTGCCGGGGGCGGGCCAGGGCACGCCATGAGGCGCGCCCTGCTGCTCTCCGGCTCGCTCGGGGCGGGCCACGAGATGCACGCCAGGGCGTGTGCCACCTCGCTGGCCGCGCGCGGCTGGGAGACCGACACCCTCGACGCCATGCGGCTGCTCGGCCCCAAGGGCGGGTCGGCGGGGGAGGCGGTGTTCCGTGCCATGCTGGCCACGCCTGGCCTGTTCGACGCGTTCCACTTCGCCGCGCTGCGGCCCGGGAGCCGGCTGGCCCTGCTGGCCGACGCCGGGGCCCGGCGGCAACTGGTGCCGCGGCTGCGGGACTACCTGGACGCGCACCCCGCGGACCTGGCCGTCTCGGTGTTCGCCACCGCCGCGTCCGCGGTGAGCGTGCTGGCCGACCGGTATCCCGGCATGAGCCACGTGGTGCTGTGCAGCGACGTCACCCCGCACCGGCTCTGGGTGCAGCCGAACGTGGACCTGTACCTGGTCACCTCGGCCGTGGCGGAGGCCGCGGTG
>Ga0137381_10003278_pt1 | contig 11468 bp, 10 predicted proteins | sample SagtaG_16_FD_104808 | JGI IMG/M metagenome (GOLD analysis project Ga0137381, IMG submission 104808) | Vadose zone soil microbial communities from Sagehorn Ranch, Mendocino, California, USA - Sage2_L_115_16 metaG | ecosystem: Environmental > Terrestrial > Soil > Vadose zone | place: USA... | reverse complement strand
TGATATTTCTTCAAGAGCGACGGATAACGCGAATCCACCCAGAAGAAACTCGCGATCCCCGCCATCAGCAGGATAGCAATCGCCCTCCGCTTCCACGTTCCCACGCGTTCTATCGGAAGTTCGACTCCCAGTTCGGTGCGGAGATTTGCGGCAAGTGTGGACATACATCCCCCTTAAATCACACAAACAATTGCCGCGCACTCTATGGCCGCAGAGGGGATAGGGGAATAGTTCAAAACCACTACTCGCATGCCAATACTGCCCGTTCGATGTCGAATTTTTGTCTTTTATCTTTCGGCCTGGGTCATTCCGCATTACAGTCTTACCGAACCAAGCAGTGCGTACTAGTATCTATCGATCCGTTCGGATCAAGGAGCACCATACATGGGAAAACGTGCCGTCTCTGCCGCTCTGCTACTTGCCGCCTTGCCTTTTTCCGCTCTCAACACTTCGTCCGCGCAAAAAACCGATCAAGTCGCGAAAGTCTCGCTCAAAGTCGGCGACACCGCGCCTGACTTCAGCCTGCTCAGCGATCAGTGGAAAACAATCAAACTCAGCGATTTTCGCGGCAAGAAAAATGTCTTCCTCGCCGTCTATGTGCTCGCCTTCACAGGTGGTTGAACCAAGCAACTCCAGGCGGTCCAGTCTGGAATCGACGGCGGCAAAATCGACACGTCGGATACGGAAGTTTTCGGCGTCAGCATGGATTCCCCCGCAGCCAACGCCGCCTTCGCAAAGCAAATCAATATCAAGTTTCCGCTGCTCAGCGATATGAACAAGAAGATGCTCAGCTCCTACGGCATCCTTAAAGGCTACGACGTGCAGTCTGAATCCTACCAGTGGGCGCAGCGCGCCAACATCGTCATTGACAAAAGCGGCATCGTCCAGCACATCGAGGAAGGCGACTCCGCAGTCAATCCCAACAACGCCCTCTCGGTCTGCACCGATTTGCACAAAAAGCAGTCCGCCAAATAGCCGGAGAGAGCGCTCAGCCTTTCAACGCAGCCTGCCGCTCCTGCAGGAATCGCCGCACCGGCGCGTCGCGCTCCAGCCCAATCGCGATCTCGTAGGCCTCGCGCGCTTCGCCGAGCGCGCCGGTCTTCGCCAACAACTCCGCGCGTGCCGCCCAATAAGGCTGGTATTCCGCGAGCCGCTCATCCGCTGCTACTTCCTGCATGACGGCAAGTGCTGCTCCAGCGCCATGTAGCTCCGCAATCGCCAACGCTCGATTGATTGCCACCACCGGAGAACCAGCCAGCGCGAACAGCGCGTCGTATAGTTGCACCACTTCTGCCCAGTTCGCGTGTCCCGTGCGGCACCGATCAACGTGCGCCGACTGCAACGCTCCTTCCAACTGATACCGTCCAATCGAGTCCTTCCGGCTCGCTCGCCGCAGCAGCGCTTCCGCCTCATCAATCATCGCCGTGTCCCAGACCGCCGGGTCCTGCTCGGCCAGCGGCACGTACTCTCCCCGCATATTGCGCCGCGCGCCGCGCCGGGCTTCTGCATGCAGCATCAGCGCCAGCAGACCTAGCGCCTCCGGCTCGCTAGGCAGTAGCGCCGTCACCAGCCTGGCCAGAAACATCGCTTCTTCCGTCAGATCACGGCGCGCAGCATCGGTCCCGCCAGGGTCGGTCCACCCTTCCGCGAATGCTGCATAAATTGCGTCCAACACTGTGTCAAGCCGGCCGGCAAGCTCCTCGCGCTCCGGCACGCTGAACGGAATTCCCGCCTGCCGGATCTTGTCCTTCGCACGCACAAGTCGCTTACCCATCGCTGCGGGCGACATCAGAAACGCCGACGCAATTTTCTTCGCATCAAGCCCCAGCACGGTCTGCAGAATCAACGGTGCGCGGACGCTCGCCTCGATGGCCGGATGCGCGCACACGAACATCAGCGCGAGTCGCTGATCAGGAATCCCGGCATTGAGAGCAGCCGCCTCCAGCCCTAGCGCCAGAACCCGCAACTCCTCGCCTGCTATTTCATCCCGACGTCGTCCCCGATGCATATCGATCGTCTTCCTGCGCGCTACAGTCAACAGCCACGCTTCCGGGTTCGCTGGACAACCTTTGACCGGCCAATCTGTCAGCGCCGCGGCGAAAGCCTCTGAAAGCGCATCTTCGGCAGCTGCCACATCCCGTGTGCGTGCCGCCAGAAACGCGACGAGCTTGCCGTAGCTGCGGCGCGCCACAGCTTCCGCGGCAGCACATGCCGCAGTGCTTGCGTTGTCGCGTGCCTGCCCTTCGCCCGTAGGCGGAGTCAGCAACTGCTCGTCGCCCGTCTCTGCCTTATCGCTCCGCGAATAACCATCGCCGAAGCTCATCCGTTCTCCCCCCACTCCGCGGCTACGTCGCCATGCTCCACACTGGCCGCACTTCAACCGTGCCATGGCCAGCGCCCGGACAACGCGCAGCCCATGAAATCGCCGCATCCAGATTGGCGACATCAATCAGATAGTAGCCACCGATTTGCTCTTTCGACTCAACATACGGGCCATCCAGTACATGTGGCTTTCCGTTCGCCAGACGCACTGTCGTGGCAGCCGAAGTCGGCTGCAGCCGGTTCGAGCCTTTTAGCACGCCCGCCTTCTGCAAGGCTTCCGTGTACGCGGTGTACGCCGCAACTCCCTGTTCTTGCTCGGCCTTCGTCAGCTTGTTCCAGCCGCCCTCTTCTGAATACAGCATCAACAGATATTGCATCGCAGTCCTCCACCTTGAGTTGTAGGCAGCATCATGCCGCCATTGCAAGGGCGCCACAACCATGACGTCCAATCAAAATAATGACGCCCTCACTACAATGACGCTTCAACCTTCGCCATTTGGACATCGATCATTCTTCGTAGCACTATCTTTCCCGCACTTCGGATTCGCTGCTCGCTCGCCGCTTTCACTTTTCATCGTTTTGCACACCCGTCCACAGATTTGCACAACGCTTCAATCCGAATTTGATTGACGCCGCAAACCGCAAATATTATCTTGCGCACAGATTGAACCGGGAAGCTTAAGAACTTTACGGCTCAGCTTAAAAGACGCAGAAAGCTTCACAGCCGATGCGTCGCGAGTTCGACCTGCAAAGGTCGGCACGCAAAGATTGAACTGCAAAGCTCGAAGCCTCAACGGCTCCATCTCGTGGGTGGACAAGCCTGAAGGCCTAGGCCTAACAGCCAAAAGCTGATGGCAAGGACGCCGCCAGAGAGAATCGACGAGGTTAGAAACTTTACGGCTCAGTAGAGCGCGCAACTTGCTTAACGGCGGTTGCGCAGCGAAATTGAACTGCGAAGTCGAAGCCTTAACGGCGCTGTTTGCAGGATGTGACAAGCCTGACGGCCAAAAGTCTGGCGGGCGAAAGCCTGACAGCCCAAAGTCTGATGGCAGCTCACACGGGCAGACAGAATCGAAGAGGTTAGAAACTTTACGGCTCAGTTAGAGGGCGCAAGCGCTTAACAGCGATTGCGCCCTCGATTTTTTTCACTCCGCTTCCTCTTCGCTTCGGTTCCGCCGTCTATCTTGGTGAGTCGGCGACGCAAATGATCCGAGCCTGGCGGCCCAGCTCGAATCGCAGGACGTCTTGATTGCGAACAATTTCCTGGTTCACATGAACGATAAAGAAGCCACCGCATGCATGATCAATCTCGCGCGGTTGGTTCGTCCGGGCGGCCTGTTCGTGTGCCGCGGCGTGGATTTGGACGTCCGCGAAAAAACTATCGAGCGGCTCGGCTTCAAACCTGTCACCTCTTACATCGAGGAAATTCACAACTCAGAGGAAAAGCGCGACGCTCGCAAGAACTGGCCTTGGGCGTATTGGTCCCTGGAACCTCTGGATAAAAGCAAAAGAAATTGGAGCCAGCGCTACTCCGCCAGGTTCCAGGCGCCGCCCGCGTCGTAAATCTTTTTCCCGCCGTGCATGCTCGTAGGGGATGACGACTTTGCCGGGTAAGTTGGAAAAAGCACCGGTCTGAAGACCCTGCCTGCGACAGGCAGGCGGCCACTACAACATCAAGCCCTCGATCTGTTCACTCCATGCCGCGAAGCTAGTGGCGGTCATTTATTGCCATCATTTGCTTGCCAACCCGGCGGGATTTTTCTTGTCGGGAAAGAGATTTTCGACGGGCATTTTTGCGTCGAACACTAAGTTAAAAAAGCCGACCATCATTTCGTCCCAGCTCTGTTCGCCCCACATGACTTCTTTTGTGGGGTCGGCATTTTCCGGATTGCTAGGCGAATTATCGAAGTGCGCGGTGCAATCGATTTTTGTGCCCTTGGGTAAAGCGATGGGCTCTTCCAGGTTGTACCAATTCTGCCAATGCCAGTCGTAGTGCGGAACGCTGAGCAGAATTTTGGTTTCGCCGCTGGGAAAAACCACGCGATATTCAAAATCCTTGCCGCGTCCGTGCATGTGAGGATGCAGGCCAGAGAGTTTTACGTCGTCGCCGACGACAAAGTTGGAATCGACGCGATAGTTGGGGTGGCCGGGCGGAATCTTGAATGTGCCATTGGTGGCGGACAAAGTGAGGACGCGTTCTTTCGGCGGCTCCTTGGCAAAGATGATACCGAGTCTCGATTGATCGCGAGTGGCGTGACCGTGCGGCGTGTAATGCACTTGAAAAATAATGTCTGAGCCGGCTTTGATAAGCTTGGCCTGACCGGGACGAAGGATTTCGGCAGGCTGACCGGGAGCGTAGCCAACGAGAAAATCGCTGGGAAGCGCGCTGGTGTCCGGCTGCTCTTTTGTTTTAACTTGCGGAGCCGTGAAAAAGACACCGGGCTTTTGTCCTCGGAACCAGTTCGAGCCGGGCTCGCGCACGTACGCAATGATGTGATGAACCACCATGCGATCGGTGGGGCGAACTTCCGCGGCCTGAATCCATTTGTCTTCGGTGAATCCGGTGGGAACGATTACGTGCTGGTAATCGATCACGCCAGAAGCGGGGACGTCGTACGCGATAGGCAGTTGGTAAACGGCGTCGGGCTTGCCGATGCCCCAACCCTCGACCCAATCGACGGGAGGCGGCATGTCGGCAGGATCGCCTTTGGGCGCGCCAGCATCAGCCCACTTTGCGAGTGTTTCGATTTCGGCGGGGCTGAGGCTCATGGCGTTCGAAAATCTTCCGTAACGGTGATCGGCAAACCATGGCGGCATCTTGCCTGTTTGCACAGCGACTTTCATGGCCACGGCCCAGGGGCGCGTCTGCTCGTAAGTGAGCATGGAGAATGGACCGGCTTCGCCCGGGCGGTGGCAGGCCTGGCAATTTTTTTGGAGGATGGGCGCGACGTCTTTGGTGAACGTGGGAGCGGATGCAGAAGTTGTGGGGGGCGCGGCGGTGGACGCTGCGTTTGTAGGCGGAGCGTTGTTGAGCGCTGGGCTTGGGTGCGAGGGCGAGGTTGCGGACTGCGCAAAAGCCAAGGCGGCGGTGAAGGGAATTAAGAGTGCGAACCAGGGGCGGCCACGCATTGAAAGAGTCCTCCAAGGGAAATGGTGAATGGCCATAGAGTATAGGTATGAAGGCGGAAGGCGACAAGAAAATCGCGGAAGTGAAAGAAAAGCTTGAAGAGTTGGCGGGTCGAGGAGGTTTACACACCCCAGGTGTTTTTCGTAAGCGGCAAATGCAGGACTTATTTGTGCAGGAGTGAAAAGAATGAACGAAGAGGGAAAAAGTTTGAAAGAAAAGAAAGGAGTTAGTCGGAGGGAAATTTGAGATTACGGGGAAGAAAGAAGCAAGAGTGAGTAAGGCTCTGGTTCGCGGACCGGGACCCACAACTCCTGAGGCTGCGAGGTTGCGGCGGGTTGGCTGGAGCGTACTTCACGCGGAAGGATAGCCTGCGAGTAGATAGGCTCAGACGATTTCCCGATCCCGTGCAAAGTTGCGGCGCGGTTCGAATTGCGTCGAGTCGAGAAGGACCTTGCAAGAATCAAAAGCGCAAGGAGGAGGGGCACCCGCAGAAAAATCTAAGGACAACTCAAAAGCCCCTTTCACCCGCTGTTAGGTCTCGGCTTGAGGCGGCGGATTACCGACGGACTTGTGAGTTCCCTTAGCGCGTCTTTTCCTACCCAACGCGCTACGGAGTTGGGAGAGTCCACCAGGCGACGAGCCACTGCGATTGCGGCGGCGTTCAGAGCGCGATTGCGTTTTCCGATTGCGCGCAGGGCCATGTTGACGGATTTCTTGACGAAGTTGCGTTCGTCGCCGGCGGCGCGCTCGATGAGAGCGAGGCCCTGGACGAACGGCTCGTCGCCCGTGTGCTTGTCATGCACGCTGAGACTCCACAGCAGTGCAAATGCGGTGCGCTTGACGAACTCGTCATTGCTGCTGCTCCAGTGCGTGACCCTGGCCCAAGCGTGCGGCGTGCGGTCGAACAGGTTGAAGCACATGGTGTCGCAGATGCCCCAGTTGTCGAAGTCCTTGCACCAGCGATCCATCTGCGCGGGCGTGAGCTGTGCGGGATCAGCAATGAACGAGGTCACCATGCGCGCTTCGTACACACCGGTGTCCCAGAGAGCGGCGGCGAGTTCATGGTTTCGCCCGAGACGCTTGCCCAACACTTTCATGTCCCGATAGGCGACGCCGAGTGCATTGTTCGAGGGGAGCGCGTAGCGGGCCATGCCGTCCAGCGTGGCCTTGGTGCTGTGGCTCTTCAGCCATTTGAGCGCCGACTGAACTTCATCTTGGAGCGATGCCTTCGTTGCGAATGGTTTCGTTGTGTTTTTGGGCTGCTTGGTGGCGGGTTTAGGTCCGATCTTGGATGAGGAGGTCTTGGCAGATTTGGTCGCTCTTTTGATCGCGGCGGTTTTCATGTATTCGGCCTTCTCTGGCGTAAGTGGCGAGGGAGTATAAGGGCGAAAGCGTGGCACGACAAGAAGACGCGCTCAGATACCTCACCCAGGTGTCCTCGGTACGGCGCAGAGAATTAAGCATGGAATGGGGGAAAATGAGATGGCAGCGGGCACCTGCAGAATTGAATGGCGCGATTCGAATTGAGGCGAGTCGGAGAAAGCCTTACTCTTGCGAAACTCTCTCGTGCGAAACTTTGAGCGCAAAGAGAGTAGCTGGGCTCGCATTCTGCGGGACTTATACCCCTCCTTTTGCGTGAAGTATACAATCCCGGCGACACTGGCAACGCTCAAGCTGAAGTCACAATCTATTTCCCTCTTGCAGCCTAGGGCCGAGAAGAGCGCTCGATCTGTTCGACGATTCTGCGGGCGTCGGAGACGGCGTTTGGAATGGCGGAGACGTAAGCGGGAGAATTGTGTGGTGAGGTGGCGAGTTTACGTGCGGCGAGAATGGCAGCGACGATGGCGATGGTAGCTTGTTTGCGAGGTTCGTCCATGGGCGGAAGATAGCATATTCGCCGTTTGTTCGCCATGCGAAATGACTGGTGATTGGTGAACGGCGCGCAGCGGTGGAACCTTGAGAAAGCACCCCGACGACGACGGGCACCGCGAATGGAGAGCGAGGAATCAGCGAGCGCACCTCAGGGCCTGAGGATCCATGAACTTTTGGCACGGCCTGGGGGGACACTCCCGAGGAAGAAATCCTGGCCAACTCGGATAGCTTACGTCCCGGCTCCCGGCCCGTCGCGGAAAGCCGCGCAAGCATCGGGTGGCGCAGCCGCGAAAGCCTGAACCTTGGCAAAGGTCCTTACGCCACGAAATGGAGTTGTTCTACTCGGCGACGGTTAGTTCGACGATGAAAGACGACGCGACACGGGCACCCGGCGTCGGTGTTTGATCTATCACTGCGCCGTGAGGCCACTGCGGCGCGCTGACACTGTTCAGTTTGCGTTTGATGGAAACGGAATCCAGGCGCCGCACCGCATCGGCAAGATTCATTCCGATGAGGTGAGGCATCACGTATGCCTCTTCGCGTGACCCTTGCGACACGAGCACATCCACGCGCGGCGATGCGCCTCCCGCTCCCGGCTTCGGATTCTGCAGCACCACCGTGTCGCCGGTGATGTCGGGCAGCGTGAGAGTTGAAACTTCGCCGACTTGCAATCCGGCGCGCAGCAATTCAATTCGCGAAACACGTAGCGAATTACCCTCGAGCGACGGAATCTGCAATTGCCGTTGTCCCAAGCTCAACACCACGTGCGCTTGTTGTGAAACTTTCATCAGCAAGCCAGGTGGCGGAGTTTGCCGCACAACGGTATTGATGGCCTGTTCGCTGTAAACGCGATCTGCAACGCGCAGCACCAGCCCGCGCGAACGCAATTCGCTGTTGGCGTCTGCGACGTTTTTGCCGACAAGATTCGGCATGCTGACTTCGCGTCCGTGGATGGCAATTCGCATCGCGGTGATCGCGCTCAAGAATGCAGCGGATGCCAGGATGAATACCAGCAGCACCATGCGGAAAAGCCATTCGAGGCGCTCGCGAAAGTTCATGGAAGTTTCTACTTAATCGGCGGAGCTGGATACTCCGGCAACTTATCCTTGCTCGTGTCCGCGCGTTTCACTTGCAGTTCATCGAAGAGCAGGGAAGGAGCAATCACCGTTGAAGGGATTCCGCCGGTGCGGTTGCTGACCAACGGATCATTTCCTGCAGCGCTCAAATCGCTGCGCAATGCGCGCACGTCGAGCTCGCTGAATACGGCACCCCGCACCAATTCTTCGTGTCCGTCCTTTGCATAAAGGCGATACAGCAGCCTGGGCGCGGGTCCCGCCATGGTCTCAACGCGGTACCCGAACGGTTTGCCTTGCTCCTTGACGAGTTCCGCAACGCGTTTTTTCAGCGCGTCCGGCGTCTGCGCTTCCGAGCTCTTTACCAGGAGCACGCCGAGACTCGGCATCGGAGGAGCCGCGGGCGCCGCGCGTCCGTGTCCATTCGATTCCGGAAAATCACGAATTGGCTGACGTCCCAAAAGATAATTTGTCAGGACGCCTTTTTGAATGATGTCGACTTCCTGCGCTTTCACTCCTTCGCTGTCCACTTCATACGAACCTGTGAGGCTCTTGCCCTGAAATTCCTTCAGGGTCGGGTCATCGACCACATCCAAAAATGGCGGCAGCACTCGCGACTTGTAGCTTGTGGCAAACGTTCCCGTCGTGCGGTTCGGCGCGCCGAGCTGCGGTTTTCGTCCCAGCACATTGTTTCCGATCAGCGACGCGACAACGTCGTCGGCAGCGTCCGGCGAAAAAAGAACGGGCCCTCGATACTCTTCTTCCACGATTGGAGCCTGGCGCAGCGCTTTCAGGGTTTCGAGAGCTTCCCTCGTGTCGTGCAGCAATTTTTCTCTGGTCGGCAATTCGCTGAGTCTGGCTACAGTCCACGCCGGGGTGCGCCCCAGGCGCATCCCGTCTGGCGCTTGCGTTGCGGCGTTCACTTGTACGGTGTAGACCGATTTGCCATTGCGAGTCACGGTGCCTTCCGTGTTCAGCATATAGTCATTAATGACTGTGAAGCGCGCAGAAGCCGAAACGGACTGGATTTCCGGATAGTGACGGTAAAGATCGGTAACCGATTCGAGTGTCTTTTTCCAATCGTCACCATCTACCTTCAGTGACAAGGTTGGCTCAACCAGTTGTACCGGAGTTGCTTTTGCGAAGTCGTCCACGGGATGGTCTTCCGTGGAGAACTGTTTCAGAATCGATTGCTTCTGCGTGAGTGCTTCGCCTGCGGATTTGTATGCTTCATCGGTCGCCAGCCAAATCTGGTGACGCAGCGCAATCGGATCGTTGTCGAGTGGAAGAAGAGCATTGCCACCGACCCCTTGTCCGAAATAGCTGTCCTGTTTGTAATCGCCGAGCCGCACCACGACGCGCAGCAGGCGCACGTGGACTTTCTGATCTTCGCGGGTAGCGCCGAAGGCAGCTTCCGTAACGAAATCTTCCACATCGCTAACGCGGTATTCGAGATAGTACGGCGCCCGCAGCTGATCCATTTTCAATTGCGCCTTGGAGCGTTCCATTTCCGCGAGCAGGGCATCGAGAATGGGATCGCCTTTTGCGGCGACTTTGGCGGCAAGCATCGCATCGCCGCCGTTCGCACCGTCCGGGGATGCAGTCGCGGGGTTAACGCAGGCCAGGAAAATCACGGCAAGGACCGCGAGCAGCGCGCGTCGAAAGTTTTTCATGGCTTCACCTCGGCCTGCGGTTGCACGTTCTGTTTGAGTTGTGAGTTCTCAAATCCCGGTGGAGGAAGGATTGGGGGGCGATCGTGTTCGTGCGCACGTTTTTGCACTTCCATTTCAGAAAAAAGCATGGCCGGAGCGACCGCCGAAACCGGGACGCTGCCGCTCTCTGCTCAGCAGACGCCGTTGAATACGTGCTGTTCGTCGCCAGTAGTAATGATGCGTGTGAGCGCGGCGAGCGGAGTGCCGACGATATCCACGCCGCGCACAAGTTCATCGGGCCGCCCGTCCGCGTATACTTTGTAAACAATCACCGGCAAAACCTGAAACGCCTGCGGAAGAGACCGCGTGGTGAGCGTAAATCCACCTTGAATGTCGTCGAAATAAAGTCCGTACGGTTTGCCCTGTTTTTTCACTTCGTCGATTAGTTTCTGGCGCATCTCTTTCTCGGGAACGGTTTGCGATGAACTCACAATCAAATTTCCTTGCCGCCCGGTGGGCATCAGTCCGGGTTGGTTGCGTCCATGGCCGTTAGAATGCTCGAAGCCTTTAATCGGCATGCGCGAAGTGAGAAAGCCCTTCAATACGCCGTTGGTGATCAGCTCGGTACGCTGCGCGGGCACTCCTTCGTTGTCGAATTCGTATGCGCCCGCCAATTTCATTCCCACCATTTCGCGTTTGGTGGGATCGTCGACGATGCTCAGGAACTTTGGCAAAACTTCCTGCCCGACTTTCTTGGTAAACGTTTGTCCTTCGTCTTCGTCCCGCTGGCGATGACCCTCCAGTCGGTGACCGAGCACTTCATGAAAGAAAACCGCGGCCGCGCGCCCACTCAGCAAAGCCGGTCCCGCGTAAGGCTCCGCGACCGGAGCTTTACGAAGGGCATCGAGGTCGGCGGCCATCTTTTCGGCTTTTGCGGTCAATTCCTTTTCGTCTGGTAATTCTTTTGCGGACGGAGCCTGGAAAGTTTCAACGCGCAGCAGGTCCATGCCGTCGTCGGCGCGGGTTTGTGCTTCCATCACCAGCCGAGTGGAGGCGCTGGGAGTAATGACGGCGGTACCTTCGCTGGTCACTTTGCGCTCTTTTGCGTTCTGTACTTGCAACACAACCGTGGCGAAGTACACTTCGGGATATTTCCGAAATGTTCCGGAAATCCTGCGAATCTCGGCTTCCCAATTTGGTCGATCGAGATCGGGAAGTTTGATTTCTTCTCCGGTGTGAGTGACCGCGGACTCTTTTGAAAAATCAGGCGACTTGTCTTCTTCTTCGGCGCGCACCGCCGTATTGGTTTTGACGTTCAAGAAGGCCGGAGAGGCGCGCTTGTAGCCGCGATCGGTCAGTTCCCACAAGACGCGCGCAATCGCGTCTGGATCCGTTCCGAAGGGAATGCTTCCAGAAATCATT
>Ga0137381_10003276_pt1 | contig 11473 bp, 14 predicted proteins | sample SagtaG_16_FD_104808 | JGI IMG/M metagenome (GOLD analysis project Ga0137381, IMG submission 104808) | Vadose zone soil microbial communities from Sagehorn Ranch, Mendocino, California, USA - Sage2_L_115_16 metaG | ecosystem: Environmental > Terrestrial > Soil > Vadose zone | place: USA... | reverse complement strand
GGCGTCTGCGTGCCCTCGGCGTACGCGTTCGCCTCCACGCCGGGCGGCAGCCAGCCCCGGCCCGCGACCGTGACGGCGTACCGCTGCTTGGCCGGCCGCGGCAGGGCGAAGAACCCCCGCGCCTCGGAACGAACCCGCCCGCGCAGCTCGTCCGGCACGCCATGACCTGTGATCAGGAAGAAGCCCACGCTCTGCAGCGCCGTGTCGACCTGAGTGGCCACCTTCGCGCGAGCAGTGTCGTCTCCGCCGAGCCAGGGCGTCAGGTCGATCACGGGAACGGACGATTTCATGATCGGCTCCGATGTTGTCGCAGCATGACTGGGGCAGCTAGCAGCAACCGGCAAGGGACGGCACGAAACAGCTCAGCCCGCCTCCAATCCGCGCTTACGCCGTCAATCCTACGGCGCGGACGGCAGCCGGGCGATCATGGGAGTCTGAACTCGGCGCGGCCGAAACTTCATATCACTACTTGCGGTCAATTCCCTGTCCGAATTGCGAGCTTCGTGCGACCACAAGTAGTGATATGAGCTATCGTCGCGGCGGAAGAGCCGCAGCGCGCGGCATTGCCTACCGGCTAAGTCAGCATTTGTCCGGTCTGTCGACCCGGGCCAGGTGACCAATCTCCGGTTCCGCGTGCTCAAGTAGCCGGGCAGGTGTTGCTCACCCGGTAACGGCGAGCAGGAGGCGGCCGTGTCGCGGAGGTCGGCGAGGACGCGATCGGCACCGGCCGCGCGCAGGTCGTCCACGCCGTAGGTGCCTGTTGCTACCGCGACCGGACGAGCCGGTCAATGCCGAGCGCGAGCGCGGCAGCTGCGGCAGCGAACTGGCCGGGGTTCGTCACGGGCACGATGCCGAGCAGGTCGCGCACGCAGTTCTGAATCATCGTCAACGAGCGCGATGACCAACCGACCCGCTCAGTCACCGAGCCGGGCAAAGCAGCAGGCGATGCTGTAGGCCACCTCACCAGGGATCAGGTACGGCATGTCACCGGGGAACGTCTCGTGCTCCCGCTCCGCCGGCCGCACCCCGAGTCCAGCACCTTGCGGTAGGCCTCCGCCGCGCCGTGGTAGTCGGCCGCCTCGAACCGAGCGGCCGCCAGGCTCGCCCAGTTGCTCCCGTGCACCTGGTTCGCCGCGACTACCTGCTTCCACAGCCGCGTCGCCTCGGCCCGGTCGCCCGCCCCCGACCGAGCCCGGGCCATCGCCAGAAGCCGCCGGAACCCGGCCACGTCGCCGATCATCGGATCACCGCGCTCCTCCCGCCGGCGCATCGCCAGCGGGCCGGCCGGCGACGGCCCATTCTCGCGGGGCCCGCTATCAGCGCCTGAGCACCCGCGCAGCGGCCGCGGCGATCGTCGTCACGAATATCCAGCCGGAAGCGACCAGCACGTAGGAGAACCACTGCAGGGCCCCGGCCGGATTGAAGGCGTGTTTCTGGCCCAGGTCGACCAGCGGCAGGAGCAGGTCAAGGGTATAGACGATGGGGTTGAAATGCGGCGTGGCGCCTGGCTGCAGGGGCGGCGGCGGATACAGGTCGAAGATGATGCTGCCGGCCGCCAGCAGCAGGGCCAGCCAGGCCAGTGCCCGCCAGGGCCGGTAGCCGTAGCCGAGGGTGAAGTCCTGCACGACACCCCAGACCCGGGCCGCCGGCATCGCGGTGCGGCGCTCGATGCGTTCCCGCGCGTGCAGCACCGCGCGGGCCTCGGCGGGCTGCCCGAGGCCGACGTAGTGGGCGGCGAGTTGCTCGTACGGCTGCGACTGGAGTCCCGCGGGGTCTCGGGCCAGCCAGCGCAGGCGGTCCCTGGCCGGGAGCCGGGGTTCCAGCGCCTGGTAGGTCAGGCCGTCCAGGCTGAGCTCGCTCGGCCAGCACCCGGGATCGTCGCGCAGCACCTCGATGCGGGCGTGGCTGAGGTCGACGCTCCCTTCGATCGGCTGGCCCGGCCGCAGCGAGAGTTGTCCCACCAGGAGGGACCTGGCGCTCAGCGCGGTTCGGCCGGGGTTGGCCAGGCGCGCGTTGTCGAGGCTGAGCCTGCCGCCGACCCTGGCGCCGGTCAGCCTCATCGCGCCGGTCACGGCAATCTCCCCGCAAACCACGTCGCCGGCGATGTCCGCACCCGACATCCGCAGGGCGATCTCCTCCTTGTTCTCCAGGACCGCGCCCTTCATCAGCACCGCGCGGCCGATCCGGGCAGAACGGAGGCTGACCTCGCCGCGGGTGCGGATGCCGGTCAGCGCTAGCGCACCTTCCATCGCCGAGCCGTCGCCGGCCAGCGCGAGATTCCCGGCGCCCGCGTCGACCTGCGCGCGCTGCAGTTCCAGGCCGCTCGCGATGCGTGCGCCGACGAAGCTGAAACGGCCCGCACAGGTCAGGTCGTCGCCGTGGCAGACTCCGACCGCGGCGCGGTCGAGGTTCACGGCGACCGCGCCAGGATTGCGGAACTCCGCCCCGGACAGGGTGAGGTTCGCCGCCAGGCGGGCGCCGACCAGCCTGACCTCACCCTGCGCGGAGAACCCGCGGTCGAGGAACACGCCCCCGTCGACCGTGACGCCGCCGGCGCTCAGCGCCCAGCCGGCCGGGTTCTCCAGCTTCGAGCCCGAGAAGGTGACGCTCGCCGCGACGCGGGAGTTGTGCAGCGAGGTCTGGCCGTCGACCACCATGGCGCGGCAGTCGAGGCGGCCGCCGATCTCCGCGTAGTCCGCGACCAGTGCCCGTCCCCCAGGGCTGGCGATCTCCGCGCCACTGAGGTCAACGGATCCGGTGATCCTCGCGACCTGAATCGAGACCGTGCCGTGGGCCTTCAGCCCCGTGCACTCCAGTCCGCCGTCGACCGCGATCCCCGCCGCCGCCACCGCCTCCGTGCCGGCGGCGCCCGCCCCGATGTCCATCGTCCTGAGGCAGACCTGCCCGGTGACCTTGGCCTGGTCCAGCCTGACCACCCCGGCAACCGCGCAGCCCCACATGTTCAAGATGCCATCCAGTCGCATCCGGGTGCCGTTGAAGCCGGGCACCCGGCTGTGCACGATCCTGACCGTCCTGGTAGAGGACTCGACCAGGCGGATCTCGCCGCCGAAGGAGCAGTACTCGCACACGAGCGGCCAGTCGATGCTGGCGCCCATCAGGTCCAGGCGCCCGACGATGTACGCGCCCCGCAGCCGGATCCCCGGCGCGAAACCCGGCTCCGCGTCGCGCGCGCCGAGCAGCAGCGCCCTGAGCACCTCGGCCCTGACCGCCCGGCCCGGTCCCCACCGCCACGCCCGGTCAAGGCTGTCCGCGTGCGGGTCTCCGGCCCGCAGATCGACCCACGTCCCGCTCGCAAAGGCGTCCCAAACCAGCTGCTCTGGCCCGGTCAGGACCGGAAGTGTCATAGCGACCATTCTCGGGTGTGCCGGGCCGGCCGGCGACCGGGACGCAATGGCGAGTCGGCTGGCTAGGATTTGCCTTCATGACCGGCCCGCCCCTGTCGCTATGGCGCGTCGCCCCGCCACCAGCCATCCGGGCCCAGTCAGGAACGGGCACCGTGGCGCTGGCCGCGCCCATGCCGCCGGCGCCGGCGGGCGCTGTCAGCGCGTGGTTCCACGAGGCGACACGACCGGGCGGCCGCCACGGCCAGAACGTGGAGGTCTGGTTGCCCGCGTACCGCGGCAAGTCACTGGTTCGGCTGCTGAGCTGGCTGGTCACGGAGCGGCTGGCTCGCCCCGGTGCGGGCGTCACGTGGCGGCTGGACAAGCGGCAGGGACCAGACTCGGTCGCCCGGATGCTGACCGCACTGGGCTGGGCCGACATCACCAGGCAGCGGGACGGGAGTGCCGTCGAGCTGACGGGCCAGCCGCCGGCCACCGTGTCGATGCCGGACCCGGAGTGCTTCACGGAGCGGATCGGCGGCCAGGATCTGACCTTCTCGGCCGACTACGGGGTCTTTTCTCCGCGGCGGATCGATGCCGGAACGGCGCTGCTGGCCACGGTGGCCATGGCACAGCCGGCGGTCGACACCGTCGCCGATATCGGCATCGGGTACGGTGCGCTGGCGATAAGCCTTTTGGTCAACGAAAAGGCCCGGAGCGCTGTGGCGACGGACGTCGACTCGGTCGCGCTGTGGCTCGCCGAGACCAACGCGCGGCGCTATGCCGCCGACCTGAAGGTCACGTGCACGCCGGACCCGCTGGACGTACCGCCGACGCTGCTGACCGTCTGCAACATGCCGACCCACATCGACGCGGCGAGCGGCGGGGCGCTCATGGCAGGCCTTGTTCAGCGCGCCAGGCGCGGGCGGCTCCTGGTGGTCGTGCATCAGGCGCTCGAGAGCCGCTACGCCCGCCATCTGATGGGCGCGGGCCTCGTGGTCGACAGATACCCGGGCGCGGCCCACGTCGTCCTGGCGGTCCGGGCACGCCGGTCACCGTAGCTGCCCTGCGGATCGCTCGGGCCCGGTGCCGCAACGACGAAGGCCCCTCCGTGCCACGGAGGGGCCTTCGCCCGAGCTCTGATCGATGTAGTGCTGACTAAGACACCGTCTAAGTCTCCGCGGCGCATAGCCCGGCTAGGACGCTGCGGCGCATTGCCCGTCGCCGTCATATCTTGGTGAAGCTGTCAAATTCTCCGTTTCGTGCCCCTCCGAGAAACGCGTCCCATTCGCCCGTGGTGAACCGGAGAACCGGGCCCGCGGGGTCCTTGCTGTCGCGAACGCCGATCTCGCCGGCAGCCAGGCTCGCTACCTCCACGCAGTTGCTGTTGGAGAAACTCAGCGAGCTCTTGATCCACTGCGCAGCCGACTCCGGCATTCCCTGGCGGCCTCCGAGCGTCAGTCTTCTCATGTCCCTACCTCACTGAATGTGACTTTTTGGCTTGGAGTTGTGACTACGTGTAGTGCCCAGTCGGCCACTTTGAGATACCGAGAAATTGGCGAAGATTCTTCTTGCCGGCTGGGACTGAAGTCCACTCCTGAGCCCTGATTGCGGAAATGATACGCCTGGTGTGCTTGCTTCCGGTGCCTGAATCGCTTCGGCGTGCCCAAAGCTTCTACGACCGGGCCGTTTCATAGCGCGCGTGAGAAGTGTGACCTGAAAAGTCTGAAGTGCGCCACGGCGCCGCGGGTCGATAATCCTGACGTGGACAATGACCGGCCGCCGGGCCGGATCCTGCGTGACGGCGCCCTCAAGGTTCTGCCAGGAGTGATCCGGCCGGGGGAAGGCCGCACCTGGCTGGTCGACTGGCAAGGTACACCTGGAGTTCTGCGGCAGGTGCCGGTCCGGCAGGACAGCATGTCTCTTGCCCGGCTCATGGCGGACGTGACGTGGCTTCATGCCTTCATGACCAGGCTCGCCGGGACTGGCTTCCCGTCGCGCAGGCCGCTTCCCGCCTTCGACGGGAAATCGTGGGCGACGGCACGCGGCTTGTTCTGGGAGGTCGTCTCGTTCCTGCCCGGCTGGGCGGTGGGCTGGGCTCGCGAGCCGCCGATGGAGGAGATAGGCGCTCTGCTTGCCCGCTACCACGCCGCCGCCACCCAGATCGGGGCGGCCGGCCAGCGCCCAAGCGCTCTGCCGCTCGCCGAGGTGCCCGGTATTTTGCTCTCCCGGCAGCTCGAAGCGGCCTCCGTTCGTCCACGGCAGGCGGCCATCATCCGCCAGCTCGCCGACCAGCTCGCCGGTGACCTCGAAGACACGGGTCACCGACGGCGGCCTCGCCTGGTCATCCACGGCGCCTTCAATCACAACGTCATCGCGGACGGCATGCCGCCCAGGGCTGTCGGAGTGATCGACTTCGCTCTCGCCCACGCGGAAACACCGCTGGCCGATGTCGGCTACGGCCTGTGGCGCAGCGGCCGTCCCCGCCAGGACGCCGATCATCTGGACCTGCCGAGAGTCGGGCGGTTCCTGCGCGGTTACGCCAGCACCGTGCCGGCCTCAGCCGACGAGGCCTGCGTGATTTCCCTCTACATCCGGGGCCGCGGCCTCCAGATGATTGCCAAGCGAGTACGGGCAGGACGAGCCGAAACGGGGACGCTGGCTCAAGTCCGATGGCTCGCCGCGAACCGCGGCGCGATCAGCGACGAGTTCCTGGCAGCGCATTCCTGACAAGCCCGGCAGAGATCCGCGGCTCGTCAAGGAACGCCGCGGTCGAAGGGTAGCGAGCAGTCGTCCGGGTGGAGAGCACGTCGTCAATCACGCTCATATCATCAGCATCCCAGACACCGCCCTGGGCGAACCTGCCCATCTCTGCATCCAGGACCGGCTCCTCGCCGGTCTGCCGGCAGGTCACGTCCTTATTGTCCGTGTTCTATGCAGCGGATAGTGACCTCTGGCCCTACTGGCCGCCGCCCGCTCGGACTAGGCAGTAATCAGGGGACCAGATGATGACACTTACAGCCATGGCGACCGCCGTGTTCGCGCTTTGCGGGGGCCTGGCTGCAACCGCAGTTGCGTCCGCGTCGGCAGTGCCGGCGCAACATACGTCGGTTGTCGCGTTCAACTGGTGGCACGGAAACCACGAGCGCAACGCGTACCACGGGTCTGTACGGCCAGTGACCCTCGGCGGCCGGTACGGCGAGCCTGTCACGAGCCTGCACTGGCGAACCTGGAACCAGCAGGCCGCACAGGGAACTGGCCGCACCGCGATAAAGGCACCCGCCCCGCGCGCCAGCCGCCGCCTCAAGAGCGAGCCGTTCAAGCGGATGGTAACGAGCATGTCAACAGATCACCTCGCCGAGCAGCCTGGTCGCCGTCTTCAGACCGAGAAGCCCAGTCAGGCAGGGAGAAACAGATGGCAGCGATCCGAGTACATGAGTTCATCAGCCTAGATGGCGTGATCGACAATCCGAGCTGGACCTTTGAGTACGGATTCGACCCAAAGATGGGACAAGCGATCGCAAGGTGCATGGGGAGTTGCGATCGCATCTTGCTGGGCCGGAAGACCTATGAGATGTTCGAGCCAGCCTGGTCTACCCGCACGGTTGAAGATGACCCCGGCGCGCCCTTCATGAACGACACCATGAAGTACGTCGTGTCGTCGACGCTCAAGACGCCGTCGTGGACGAACTCGGAGATCGTTGGGGCGTACGACGCCGGGAGGATTCAGCGCCTCAAGGACGAAGCATCCAAGGGACTGTACGTGAGCGGCAGCGGGACCTTGGTCAGCGCACTTCTCGCCGACGAGCTAGTCGATGAGCTTCACCTGTTCGTGTACCCGATTACCCGCTCGGCGGGCCCACGTCTGTTTGAGGAGGGCCTGCAGCCCACCAAGTGGACGCGCACGAACGGGGAGCTCTATGACAATGGCGTCGTCTACCTGCACCTCGCCTCGGTGTCGTGAGCGCCACGGCCGGGTTGCCGGGTCGTAGGCCATCAGTCTGCCGCCGCGGGCGTAGGGGCGTGCTCCGGGGACAGCCTCACGGTTTGGCTTGGCTCGGCGCTGCTTCCGTTACCGCTGACTTACGGGCGCAGATGGCGAGGATGACCGGGACTGGCCGATCACCCAGCTCGGCCACATGCTCGATTACCAGCCGCGTGCTGATGAACGCGTTGAGCAGATCAGCTAGCGGGTGATAGCGCATTCCGACTCGCCGGCGGATGTAGGCGCCCCACCATGGTGCCTCTTGATGCCATCCGGCTTGGCGGTAGGTGGGGTGCGCGAGAATGCCGCCGTCTTCCATCCATTGCGTGTGAGGCCCGTTGAAGCAGGGATGGGCCCCGTGGAATACGAGTAGCCCTCCCGGTGTAAGGACCCGCGCAGCCTCCGCCAGCACGGCTGCGAAGTCATCGACATCAGTTGAGATCCACATCACGGCCACGGTCGGGAAGGTGCAGCCGGTGAAAGGCAAGGCTGCCGCGTCTGCCTGCACGATCTTGCGGGACCGGCCTTGAGCGATGCGCAACTGGTCAGCTGACTGGTCTAGCCCGGCCACGTCCGACCGGTGGCAGCGAGAAGGTCGAAGTAATGCCCGCTGCCGCAGCCGAGGTCGAGGCACAGGCCGTCGCCGGATCCGAGCAGATGTAGCACATCGGCGGCGTTGCGCTCGGCGTTCGGCTTGTTCCAGTTGTCGTACATTCGGCGTGCCCGTCATAGCGCGATCTTGTGAGCGGCATCGTGCACTCCCGCTGGTGCTGGGTCTGTACCGAAGCTAGCTCCTCAGCCGAGCCCAGGTGCATGTGATTCGTTCAGAATCAGGAACGAGCACGAGCTGAGGCAGTGATATGCGTCATAGTCGGCCGCTCACCGGAAGCACCGCTCGCGCCGCGGGAGTTGTATGAGGCGGCGCTCACACCCCCTCAGATCTGAGCCATGACGACCAGTGAGCCAGCCCATGGTCATGGCGGCGACGTCACGCCCGACAACTGCTAGTCGCGGCATCCGCGAAGCGCTGAGGGCGGACAAGGCAGGGTTACCCTCCCATGAAGATCAAAAAGATCGCAGTAGCAGCACTTGTGCCGGCCGCCGTCGCCGGCGTCACGGTGTCGAGCTGGACGGCCGTCCAGGCCAGGCACGCGGCGCACGGCAGCACTCACAAGCAGGTCGGCAAGGCGCAGACGGCATCCTCGGGCCGGGACGGGGCCCACGATGGCGCGCAGGCCAAGGCCGGCCACCGAGCACGCGCCGAGGCCGGCCACCGAGCACATGCCGAGCCTGCGTCCTCCCCGGCGGCCCAGCCGGCCGCTCCGTCGTCCTCCTCGCCGCTCTCCGGCATGTCGGCCTTCGAGCAGTGCGTGGCGTGGCGCGAGAGCGGCGACAACCCGACCGCCTCATCGGCTGGCATGTTCGGGATCCTGCCGGCGACGTGGGCGTCCCTCGGCTACCCCGGCACGGCCGGCGAGGCATCGGTGGCCAAGCAGAAGGCAGCGTTCGACCGCCTGTGCGCGCAGTACGGCACATCGCCGTGGGCCCCGTATGACGGCTGCTGATGTAAGGGGTGCGCTACGCCGGCAGAACGGATGACCTGCGGGATCGAGGAGCACGCGCACGTCTTCCTGGGGCTGAAAATCGGCCAGAGTCTCACCGAGCCGGGCGGCGTTGGCGACAGCCGCTGCCAGGTCGTCGACGGCGATGTCGATGTCGATGTCGATGTGCATCATCATCCGCTGGTGGCCTGGGGTGGCGGGCCAGACCGGAGGTGCGTAGTCCGGCGCGTTGTCGAAGCTCAGGTAGGACGATGGGCCAGGCACTTGTATCGCAGTACCACCTGGATCTTGCTTCGATATCGGCCACCCGAGGAGGCTGGAGTAGAAGTCGGCCAGGGCGTGTGCATCTGGCGCTTCGAGCACCACGCCCCACCAGTCAGTCTTGGAACGTCCGCGCATCGGTCCATGATGTCACTGTGAACCACTCCGGCCTCGCGACCGCGTTCAGGCACCGGGCACGCTCACGCAGGCCTTGACCATCCTCGAAGAAAACACCCAGCAGAGCGAGCCGGCCGGGCTGTTTGCGCCAGGCCACCTGGAAGATCACTGCACAGAGCCAGAGCGGGGCGCCGCCGCGACCGCCTCGACCTCGACGAGCTGGCCGGCATACCCGAGGACGGCAACACCAAGCAGCGTGCTCGGCGCGTCATGATCGGCGAACGCCGCCCGGACGACCTCCCAGGCGGCCACCAGGTCGCCGCGATCGCCGGATGCAACATAGACCGTCGTCTTCAGCACGTCATCCAGGCCCGCGCCCGCGGCCGCCAGCGCCTCGGCCAGATTCGCTACCGCCTGCCGGGCCTGATGCCGGACGTCACCAGCGCCGACGATCAGCCCGGTCTCATCGAGCGGGCACGCGCCAGCGGTGAAGACCAGGGCACCAGGCGGAGCGACCGAGGCGTAAGCATAGGGAACACCGTCAAAGAGCCGGTCAGCACGAACGAGAGGAACGGGCATGCAGGCAAGGATGCCGGTCCGGCCGGGCCCGATCAATCGAGATGACCGCAGCCGTCGGCCCAATGAGACTGCGCCGCGTCAGGTGAGACGGGACAGCCAGACGACCTGCCCGTGGTTCATGCCGGCACGTGCCGGCAGGCATCGGCAGGAGCACCTGGGTGGCATATGACTAGCACGTGGTCCCGGCTGGCTCCGATACCGGCAGCCTGCCGCTGACGGTTGTACCGAGCCCGGGCGCGGAGTTGATGCGGAGCATACCTCCAGCCGCGGCTAGCCGGTCGACCATACCCTGCAGGCCAGTGCCATGCCTGGCGTTCACGGCGTCGAAGCCGACCCCGTCATCAGTGACGGCGAACTCAGGCTGGCTGCCCGGACATGACAACGCTACGGTCGCCCGGGAGGCTTGCGCGTACCTGGCGACGTTTTGCAGGGCCTCGAGGGTGCAGAAATACACGGCGGCCTCGACGTCCCGCGGGTAGCGCCCGATGTCGTCGGCCTCGATCAGGACTGGAAGCGGAGCCCGGTCGGCCTGCGCTCACAGCGCTGGTCCCAGGCCCTGGCCGGCCAGCAGCGGCGGGTGGATCCCACTGGCCAGGGCCCGCAGGTCATCGAGCGCCGCGCGGAGCCCGTTCCGCAGCTGACATGTCATCTGCTTGACCCCGTCGGAGTCCCCGGCGGAGTCCTCCAGCAGGCTGAGCTGAACGATGAGCGCGACGAGGTGCTGCTGGGCTCTGTCGTGCAGGTTCCGCTCGATCCGCTGCCGCTCCTCATCCTGTGCCCGCACCAGCCGGCGGCGCGGCGCCCTCAGGTCGCCGATCGTGGCCTGCAGCTCGGCGTTGAGCCGCACGTTGCGGAGGACCAGGCCCGCCTGGGATGCCAGTTGGGTCAGCAGCTTGTCTTCCGCCGCGGACACCGGCTCGTTCTTCGGCTTCTGGACGGTGAGCGCGCCGAGCAGCTCATCCCCGTGACGGACCGCGACGGCACGGGTGGCCAGCTCGAACGCCGCAGGCTCGATGCCTTGGATCAGCGGGATGGCCGCCGGCGGGGTTGACCCGCGTGGCCAGGTCGCATGCGGGCGCAGCTCTGCCCGACCCGGATCCAGACCTCGACCCGGACCGCGCCGGTCGCGGCGGCCAGAATCGACGCCATCCGGTCGAGTGCCATATCGAAGTCGAGCTGCCCCGCCATGTCCTGCGCGAAGTCGGAGAGTACCTGTGACGGAGGCGAGCGCCATGATGGCCAGGCAGCAGCCTAGGCCGAGCATCATCCAGCCGATGGCGTTACCCGCGCGCCGGACGACCAGCGTGCCGAGGGTGGCGTACAAGACAGGGGCGGGCGCAAAGCTCAGGTTCGCAACCGCGTCGCTCGTCGCGAGGTCGCTCCACGCCACGACGGTCGGGACCGCTGCCCGGCCAGCGACATTACGGCGACAAATGCCCAGCCGACCACCGTGGCCACCCTTGGACCTGTTGAAACTGTTGGACCTGTTGAACCTGTCACCGGTACACCGGCGACTATGACTCGCGCCGCCGTGCCCCGACGGAGAGGTATCCCGCGATGCCCACGATGAGCAGCCCGTCGAAGGCGTGCAGGCCGCCGTAGAGCGCGTGGTCGTCGCCGAGCCCCGC
>Ga0137381_10003259_pt1 | contig 11502 bp, 9 predicted proteins | sample SagtaG_16_FD_104808 | JGI IMG/M metagenome (GOLD analysis project Ga0137381, IMG submission 104808) | Vadose zone soil microbial communities from Sagehorn Ranch, Mendocino, California, USA - Sage2_L_115_16 metaG | ecosystem: Environmental > Terrestrial > Soil > Vadose zone | place: USA... | reverse complement strand
GTTTGCTGAGCGAGCGGCCCGGCGGGCTGACAGCCCGCAGGCGCTGCCGGACGCACCTTGCTCAGCTCCGCCCGGGGCCGGCAGGGCGACGCTCATCTCCGCCGTATCCCAGCGTGCGTGCCGAAATCAGCGTCAGTCGGCTCATGGCCCATCGGCCTATGGTCCTGCACCAGGGCCACCTTTCGCCTAGGTATCCCCCCGATCGCCGGTGGTCGTGCGCGTAGTCGGCGGTGACGAGGAAGAGTGCAGCCTCTTGCGCAGAGCCCGGTCGGTCAGCGGCTTCGTATAGTCGCCACAATTATCAAGACCCCCGCGAGTGCCAGTGCCACACCGAGCAGGCGGACGGACCAGCGCACGAACCGGTACTTGCGGCTGACGATCGCGCTGGTTTGCCAGATCTGGTCTATCCAGACGTCGAGAAGCCGGATGCCGGACTCGCTTAGCAGGCTACGCAGCTGACGGGGTGAGCCGGCTGCTGTCACGTCGCCGAAGTAGCCGATCGCGGTGAGCTTCTCGTCCTTCTGGACCCGCCTGCGGGGATAAACGGCCGCCGCCAGGCAGACGATCGCGGCAAGCACCATCGCCGCTGCGGCCCAGAAGGGCACGGTGATGTACCAAGGCCGATGGACGGGGATCAACTTCCCTCCGTCAGCCGCCGCAATTCCGCCTGCGCCGGCGAGAATGCCGGCAAGCAAGATCGCGGCCTTGTTTTCAGCCTGGGCGGTCTCGGCGCGCGTACGGTCGAGGAGATCTTTCGCTAGACGTTCGGTCTCTGCCGAGCTGGGAGCCGAATTTGCGAAAATGTCTCCGGAGAGCCGAAGCGGGTCTACGTCGCCGCTCACCTGGACGCCTAGGCGGTCAGCGGGGGCCCGATTACGCGCGCGCTTCTGCTCGAAGCGTTGCTCACCGGCCTGACCTGTGACGTCAGTGTGGCTTGGGTCGCCAGCATTTCCTTTGCGGCTGCCGGTCAGCCGGGATCCTTCGGTGGTATCGGGTCTGCCCGCACTGTCTCGGAACCCCGGGTCCGGCACCTCCGAGGTCGGCTGAGCAGGGTCGGGGCGGGACGGGTCTGACGAGTCACAATGTCCGACGGGCTCGTCCGGCGGTCGGTTGGTTTTATCCGGCCCACTGTTCATCGTCACCTCCGCAGGAACGGGGCACTTAGCCGTACTTGTTGCCGAAGACAACATCGCCGTTGATGATCGTGTCCCTGAGACGATATTCCCAGAGTCGCCCGAGTCGTCGATGTCATCCTTGGTCCCACTTGTCCTGGGCCCGCGCGGTGGCCTCAGGCCGTTGTCGCCCCAGTGTCGGCCGGGATCGTTCGTCCTCCTTGGGCAGTACTCGGGTGTGCGGGTCCGGCCGGGCATTTTGACCCACGCCAGGTCGGCTGCGGCTCAGCCGGAAAAATACACATATCGGTATATTTACGGCTATTATTCCTTATAAAGTTTAGTGTCAACCAAGTTTGGCAGTTAGACGTCCTAGTCATAGGGGTCGACAGCAAGCCAGCCGCCCGGCCCGAGACGACTATCGGCGATGGTGGCAGGGTATACTATGCCTGACTGAGGCGAACGGGTCGTATCCTACTAAGTCCAGTTGCCGCGACTAGCGAGCTGGCTACAGATCCCGACAGGGGTCGGCCCGGCCTTGCTCTTGGCCGACCTGAGAAACGTGCTCCTGGGGGGGTTGCAAAGATGAATGTCGTGCCGCAATCGAGAACAGCCGACGAACTGGAACGGCTGTTCTCGAGCCTACGGGTTCCGCTCCGACTGCCGTACCGGAGCAGTCGCAAGCGCCCGCGCCAGCCGAGCCCGCCGGCCTTAGGCCCGCTGCGGTGCCCGCCGGATCCAGGCCCGCAGGAAGGCCTGCCGCAGCCTGGGCACCCGAACTGGAGCGCGGCGACGCAAATGCAGAACTGATGGCCTGGATCGCCGCTCCGGTCAGGGAACTCGCCAGTTCAGCGGAGCGCTATCACACCTGGGCAGAGCAACGGGAGAGCCCGATTGACCACCCTCGTGCCGAGGTGGAAAGGCTCAGATCGACACAGCGAAATTGTTCAACTTCTGGCGTTGCAGTCCAAATTCTGAAGTAGCTATGAAAACGACCGTACTGCGGATGGCAGAGGATTGGCAAGTTACCCGCGCTGCAAGCATGACCGCTGCTCGCAGAGTCCAGTGTGCACGGCGGTGCTGTAACCACCCGGCGCGACTTCACGCGTAATGACTGCGTGAGGTACCGTACCGTGCCGTCGGCAGGGCGGCGTGCGCACCTTTATGTACCTACAGCTCAGGCGCTTCAACGGAGCATTTTAGCTAGTGCTGACCGACCTGAACCGTCAGAGGAACCTAGACGCTGGTATCGCGATTCCGGTTCTTCATGCAGCTGCGATACGTCGTCCCGAGAAACGATGGATCAGAGGATCGGATGAATTGATTCTGCAAGATGACGCCATATAGGTGGACCCCTGAAGTCATGTTAGATCCGATCATAGAGGTGTGCAACGATCGCTTGGGAGGGCGGTGCCAGCGGCATGCTAGTCCACGAAAATAATTACGGAGGCAGGTGGGCGCCAGGAAGCCTGCTGGCCTCGCTGTCTGCGGCCCAGCAACAGATTGTCCTACTGCTTGGCCGCGCTAAGCAGTACCACACCGGCGACACCCTTCTCAATCAGGGCGATTCATCGGACTTCGTCGTGATCATCATCGACGGCTTCGTGAAGATTTCTGCGGTGACCGGCGACGGCGCGGAGTCGCTTCTGGCGATTCGCGCGGCCGGAGACGTCATCGGCGAGATCGCGGCCATGGACGGACTTCCTCGCTCGGCTACGGCTCGCGCCGCTGATGCCGTCGTCGCAAGGGTCGTGACCAGGCCCGAGCTGGATCGTTGCTTGCGAGATCATCCCGACATTGCCCGTGCCCTCAACCAGGCAGTCGCAGCGAAGCTGCGCATGGCGACACATCGCCGTGTCGACTTCCGCCGGGACACCAAGACTCGGCTGGCGCAGGTCCTGGTGGAACTGTACTACGGCTCGGCTCGCGGGCACCGCGACAGGAATATCGCGGTGCTGGTCACCCAGTCGGAGCTCGCCGGGCTGATCGGGGCGTCGGAACCAGCGGTGCACAAGGCCATCCGAGCGCTACGCGACGCCGGAGCGATCCGCACCGGTTACGGCCGCCTTTTCATCCACGACGTCACGACAATACGGCAGATTGCCGAAGGCGGCGTATAGATGCCACAGCTCCCCATGACCGGTACTTGCGCCGCGATGACGCGACGACACGAACGGCGGCATGGCTGCGGCGGCGCGGGTAGCAGGGCCGTGCGTGAACGCGAGATTACGTATTTCTACAACGTGGCCGCTGCGCCCTCTGCGGGACGCTGCGAGCAGCGTAGATCACTGAAGGGCTGGTGCCAATGACAACGGAGCCGATGGGGTATGGCGTGCGCAGGATGTGCGTCGCTATTGACCTGGAGCATTACAGCCGGCGGACTGATGCCGGGCAGATCGAAGCGCAGCGGGCGATGGCGGGGCTAGTGCGGGGAGCGAGCGAGCGCGGTGCGCTGGAGCGAGCCCAGTGGCTCACCCAGGAGCTGGGGGATGGTGAGCTGGCGTTGCTGCCGCCGGGTATCGATGAGGCCCGGGTGATTACCTCGCTGTGGCGGGAACTGCAGGAGGGCTTGCACCGGTATAACCGGCACGCCAGCGCGGTGGCCCGGCTCCGGATGCGGGTCGCGGTACACGAGGGGCAGACCTACATCGCCGATAACGGGTTCGCCGGGGATGCCATCAATACCGTCTGCCGACTGTGTGACTGCGCCGAGGTGAAGGACGCGCTGAGCGCCACCGACGGCGACCTGGTGCTCATCGTCTCGGACCGTATTTTCGACGACGTGATCCGCGGCTATGACGCGCATGACCTGCCGCCCTTGGCTTTCGCGAAGGTCATGATCGCCATGCCGGACAAGGGGTTCCGGGCTGAGGCGTACATCTTCAGCGGCGCCGCGTCCTCCCCGCCGGCGGCCGGCGAGGCGCCGCCCGCGGAGGCCGCTCCCGCGGCGCCACCCGCGGATGTCCCGCGGCAGCCAGCGCAGCCGACCCGGGGCGGTCTGCACATCGGGTCGATCGGGTCCGCCCGCGACATCGCCGAGACCATCTACCACGGTAGGCCGGGCGATGAGTGAAGACCAGCCGCCGGAGGATAAGCCCCCGGAGGGCGCTGCCGAGGCGGGTCCGCGGCCCGCCTCACCTGAGTCCGATAGCTCGCCTGAGCCCGGTAAATGGGACGGCAGCGCCGCCGGAGTGCCCCCGCCCGACGGCGAGGGCGGGGCCGGGGACGCCGAGCGGCCGAAGGTGACCGACGCGAAGGAAGAGTCGCTCGACTACGACAATAAGACCTCCCGGTGGCTCCGGCTCGAGTTCGAGCGCGTGAAGAACGCCCGTGACATTGCTGGTCACGACATCAACTACAACTACCACTACGACCTGGGGTCGGAGAAACAGGCACGGGGCCGGATCAGCGTTCCGGACCTGGCGCGCGCCGTGCGCGTTCATGTCACCACACCGTCGGACGCGCGGCTGCAGCAAAGCGTCCTCGAGCACCAGGTGGTGTTCGCCTGCGGCCGGACCGGAACCGGGCGCGGGGCGTCGGCCATCGTGGTGCTCGACCGGCTCACCGGAGCGTGCCGGAAAACCAGCCAGGTCACGGTCCTGGACGCCGCCTCCGGCCTGGCCGACCTGCGGTACCGGCTGGAGCCCGGCTGCGGGCACCTGCTCGACGTGTCCGGGGAGACCTGGGTCGACACGATCACCGACGCGCAGATCGCCGGCGCCAGGGAGGCTCTCGGCCCCTCCGGCTACCTGATCATCCTAGTGGAGGCGGACAGCGAGCGCTCGCTTCCAGGCATCGTGGTGGACCACGAGATGCCCGAGCTGGCCCAGGTGCTGGTCTTCCAGTTGGCCGCGCGGCTGGTTCCCCAGGGCGCGATCGATACGGCGGCCGCCCGCGCGCTAATCGCCGAGGCGTGCCGGGCGGACGAAGCGACCAAGACGTGGTACGAGGAGATCACCGGTGCCGCGATGGCCGGCCCGGTCGACGCGGCGGTGCTGGCTGAGGCGATCTGGAGCTGGCACGATCGGCGCGCCGCCGATTCCTCCGCCATGCCGCGAGTCAGCTACTTCCGTAACAGGCGCCGTTACCAGCAGGCGGCCGATCTGCTGCGTCGCGGCGACGGCACAGATTCGCCGATCAGGCAGTCATACGCGATCGCGGCCGCGGTCCTCGACGGGCTGGCGGTCAGCGAGGTCATCGAGGGGGCGGGCACGCTAGGCGCGCTGCTTGCCGAGGTGGAGCACCCCGGAGCGCCCGGCCAGCGGGAGATCTTCGCTCAGCCGCTGGCCCGCTGGCTGCGCCACGTGGAGCTGACCGCACTGCCCGCTGAACAGGGAAACCGGGACGGGACCGTGATCAAGATGCCAAGCCGGGAGCTGTCCCGGATCGTCATCGAGGTCGCCTGGCGGAACTACGACGCTGCGCGCACGCCGATGCTGACGTGGCTGAAGAGCCTCTGCCAGGAGCACCCCAACGACAGGGTACGGATCCGCGGCGTTCAGGCCCTCGCCGTCATTGCCCAGCACGACTACGCGTTGATCAAAGAGCGGGTGCTCGAGGTCTGGTCAGCCTCTGACCGGCGGATCCAGCACCAGGCGGCGGCGTGGCTGCTCGAGGCACTGGTGCTGGAGGGTGCCGCGGCCGGGAAGGTGATGGAGCTGCTGTGGCGCTGGTCGCGGTCGGGGGACCGGGGCAAGCGAGCGATCGCGGTCCGCGCTTGCGGGACCGCCGTGGCGACCCATAAGCGGCCTGGCGCGGAGCGGTCTGACGCGCAGCAGTCTGACGCGCAGCAGTCTGACGCGCAGCGGTCTGACGCGGAGCGGTTCGACCCGATCAAGGGCGTGCGGTTCTCCGCCGCGGACCCGGGGATGGCCGCGCTGCCCGAGCTCGCGCTGTACGAAATGTACGCACTCGGGCTGACCATGGAGGTGACGAGGGAACTGCCGCTGTGGATGCGCGGCTTCCCGGAGATGCGCGTACGGGCCGGCCGGGTCCTGGTGCGGATCTCCCGGCTGCGAAGGATCGCAGAAAGCACGTCACCAGGGGCCTATGACCTGCTGTGGCGACTCGCCGTCACGCCAAACGAGGTGGGTGTCAGCCTGCCCGAGGTTGCGGCGCTCTGGCACGTGGCTTGCCGGCACGAGAGCTCCCGCGGCGCCGCCTGGCAGATGCTCGGATTCTGGGCTCAGAGCTGCCGTGACCATCCCGAGCTGTGGCGCACTTTTACCCAGCTGGCGGATGAATTCGAGAAGGCAGCCGACACCGATGAACTCCGCGCCCGGCTCGGCGTTTACCGCCGCCGCTGGACCGCGTACCTGGACGAGGAGGATCAGAAGTGACCTATCAACCCCCGACTCCCGACTCATGGGAGGAGCCGGACGCGCCCCGGGCGGGCCGCCCCTTCGGCGCGCGCTGGTGGCGGGAGCGGTGGCTACGGCTCATCCGGTTCCTGCGTCGCTCGCACGACAGCGACATGCCCAGGATCAAGCCGCTGACCATGCCGGCGCTGCTCGATATCCACGAGCCGAGCGACTCCTTCACCATCGAGTCCCCGGCGATGGGCGACGCCTTCAACTTCCTTATCAGGGTCCGCTGCTCGTGGTGCATCCAGGCAACGGCGACTAGGGAGGAAAGGGAGCGCAAGACCGCGGAGGTCCGGGCGTTCATCGAGGAGAGCCGCGCTGTCACCCGCGAGCGGATCGAGGAGAAGGTCCGGCCGATCGCCCGCACGTTCCCGCCGTACCGGGCCGCCGAGGCGGAGCAACGGCTCAACCGTGAGATCGTCGACTGCCTCAATGACGGCGACGTCCGCGTGAAGGTGCGGGCCTGGGTGGATGTCTGCGATCCGGTCCGCGATGACTTGCAAACGGTGTGGCGGCAGCGGCTGGTGGCCGACACCGACGGCGACATGAGGAAGGCCTACGTAGAGCTCCTGGCCGCGCTGCAGGAGGCGTGGCGGCGGCTCCTGGTCTCCGGCCTGGAGGGAATCGGCGCGGTACCGGAGGGCAAGACGGGCTGGCTGGCCCCGTATGCCCTGGCCCTGGCTCAGGACCCCAAGAACGCGGCCGGATACCTGAAAGGCGCCCTCGAGCAGCGGGTCGAGTACACGGAGAAGCTGCTTATCGATCTCGGCGCGCTGGTGGTGGACGACGAGCGGATGGAGGCGATCGATTTCGCGTTCCAGAGCGACTCGGCGCTGCGCAGCCTGCTGACGCACCTCGGCGTCCCGATCCCTTCGGGAAATGGCGGGCGTGACAGCTCCGGAGGTGCCGACCATGTCTGAGCACCCGATCAGGTGGCTCACCGCCATCATCGCCCTGGCCATCTGCGCTGCGGGCTGCGGCAATATGGGGCTGACTCAGACTGCTGGCAGCAGGGTGACGGCCTGCCCCTGGCTGAGCGCGCCGGCCGCATCCCAGACCAGCGGTGGCGCCCAGTCCGACACAATAGTGATGATCGACGCCAGCGCCTCCTTCTGGCCGAGGGCGGGCGCGTCGGCCGAACTGCCGGACAATCTCGTGCAGCTCGCGACCAGTGAACTGCTGGCGAACTTCACCAGCCGAGGGACCAGGCTGATTTCCCTGGGGTTTTTCGGCGGATCCTCCACCACGATCGACTGGAAGCTCGGCGATGTGGCGCTTCCCGTGCCGACCGGCAGCGGCCAGCGGATCCAAGCCGAGGAGAAAGCTGCAGGAAGTTGCCTGAACAGCCTGGTGGCCTCGGCGGAAAGCGCCGCGCCGCAGGTCCCGGGCACCGATGAGATGGCCGCGCTCGCCGGCGCCGGAGGACAGCTCCAGGGCGCCGCCGCCTCTGACGACCGCGTCGTGCTGATCACCGACGGCCTGTCCAACACCGGCTGCCTGAACCTGAGCAAGGTGATCAGCCAGGGACAGAGCGCGTCCGCGGTCCTGGCGGCATGCCCGGAACACGCCGGCCTGGCCGCGCTTCACGGTGTGGACCTGCATGTATTCGGTGTCGGCTTCCAGGCGGCATCCCCGCCGCTCACCACCGCAGAACAGGCGTGGGTAGTGAACTACTGGCAGGGGCTATGCACCGCGCTCGGCGTCGCCTCGGGCGCCTCGTGCGTGGCGTCCGCCAGTACCGACGCGGCGCGCACGTCCGATGTCACCCGTCTCGCGGACCCAGCGATCGTCTTCCCCGCCATCCCGAAGGGCGCGGGCGGTCTCAGTGTTCCCGCCGACCTGCTGTTCGCGTTCGACTCCGCGAGGCTCAGCCCGGCTGGGCAGTCCTATCTCGACATCGTGCTCCAGCAGATCAAGGGGCAGGGGCGGACGATCACCGAGGTGATCGGGCACACCGATGCGGTCGGCAGCAAGGCCTACAACATGGGCCTGTCGCAACGCAGGGCAGCTGCGGTCCAGTCGTACCTGGCCTCCCGCGGGTTCACCAGCGTTAGGGCGGTCGGTGTGGGCGAGGCAGGCCCGGACTGTTCTCCCCAGTACACCGCCGCAGGCGCGCCGATCGAGTCCTGCATGGCGCAGGACCGGCGCGTACAGATCATCCTGGGAGCCTGATATGGCTGATGATGACGACGAGGTTATCGACGCCGAGATCGTCGACGACGGGGACGGCGAGCTAACTCCGCTTATCCCCCCGGACACGATCCTGACGCCGTGTCATCACGGGTGCACCTGCGGGCTGCACCAGCAGACTGTATACGGCGAACGGGTCCCGCTGCATCTGCCCTCGGACCTCGACCACGGCGAGATGGCCCTGCTCGTCGAGGCCGCGGGACACGCCGCCCGTCTCATGAACGACTTCCACGATCACTTCAGGAAGCTCCGTGCGGCCGCCACACGGACGCACGGCCAGGCGCGCCGCGCGCTGCGGGAGCTTACCCTGCTGCTGGGTAGCGACGCGGCGGCCAAGGCGCGCGCCGAGCGCGATCGGGTCGAGGTGGCGTACGCCGATCTCACCCCGGCCGAACGCCAGCCTGCGCCGCGCTGGCTCAAGGTCACCGCGGTCGCCGCCGTGGTGGGCATGACCATCTTCGATGCCTACTTCTTCCAGCAGACCTTCCTGGACATCCTGGGCCTGACGGTCAACGACGCGTGGTGGAAGCGGGACATCGGGCTTGTGGCGGCGCTCGTCCTGGCGATCGGCCTGATCGCGGCGGGGCGGGTCCTGGCCGGGCCGATCTGGCGGCTAGGTCGCCGGTGGCGGCGGCCCGCGTCCCCCGACGACAAGCCGCCCAGGCGCGCGGCCCGCCTCGGGCGGATCCTGGCGATCAGCGCCGCGCCGGCCGGGACCTTCTTCGTGCTCGGATGGTGGGCGTCGGTACGCGGTCAGGCCGCGGTGATCACCGAAAGCGCGATAGCCAGCAACTCGACCGCCCCGCCGCCGATCCCTAACGGCTTTTCCGTCATGCTGCTGCTGCTCAGCCTGGCCCTCACCGTCATCGTGCTCGAAGTGCTCGTCTACAACCCGTACCAGGCCGACATGCGGCGCGCCGAACGCTCGATGGCCAAGCTCCGCAAGCAGGTCAGCGCAGGCACCGACGCGGTGACCGACGCGCTCGACACGCACGAGATCGCCTGGCGGGACATGCGGTCCGCCCGCGACGAGGTCATCGGCTTCGTCCAGGCGGAGCTGGCCAGGCCCTGGCAGACGGTCATCCTGCCGGCCCGGCTGCGGCATGGCAAAGCCGGTCCGACTCCGGTCGCTCCGAAATGCGAGGTGAAAGTCGAGATGCCGGCCGTCACCGCGGTCAACGGCGACATCGCCGGGGCCGATCAGGTAAAGATCACCTACCACCTCTTCGAGGGCGTGCCGCAGCCGCAGCCAGGCCCCGGGCCACTCGCCGAGGTGGTCCGCGCCGTGCTCGATCTCAGCCCGGATGCACTCCGCGCCGAGCAGCGTCGCCTCGAGCAGGCGATCCACGCTCAACTCGGCGAAGACACGGCGCAGCCAGGGAATCCCGGCGGCGACCATCCCGACGCCGGACCGGAGGGCGGACGATGACCAGCCACGCGCCACCGCACAGCCGGTGGCTTATCCGCGAGAGCATCGACCGGCTCGCCGCGAGCCACGACGCTGTCACGGTCGCGGTCGACGCGCTCACCCGCTCTGCGGTTCTCCGCAGTTCCGCGGGCGACGGGCCCACGATCCGGCAGCGCATCACGGGTGGCCGCGGCTGGTCCCGGACCATCTGGTTTGGCGCCGCGACGCTGCTCACCGGACTGTTCATGGCCTGGATCTCGGTGCGTCTTCTGCGGCACCTCTCCGTCGCGCCGGATGTCGTGGCGGTCCTTCCCGGGCTGCTTCTCACGCTGGGACTCGCCGTCACGGCCCGGCAGGCCGCGAAGTCTCTGGGACGCCCATCGGAATCCGGAACCTCCGCGGCCGTGGTGCCATGGACGTTGCTCGCGGCAGCCGCAATCGGCTCTTTCGCCTGGATTACGCTATGGCTTGTCCTGACCACGGGCACCGCGGCCTGGGCGGCGGTCACCGGTGGAGTAGCGCTGGTCGCCGCCGCGGCGGCCGGGATGCTGGCCTCCGCACGGCCCGCTGAGGCACAGCCGGCTGTCGTCACGCCCAATGCCCGCCCACTCCCTCGGCGCCTACGCGCGCAGCGCAGACGCGCCCAGCGGCGACTGCGCGATCACACTCGCGCGTGGAACCTGGCCGCCCACCAGTACGGCGCCGCGATCGACGGCTCCGACGAGGCGGCTGACGTCCTGGTGCGGCTCCTCGCCGACGACGCCGACCCGCCCCTGGACGGTATCGACCCCTATGACACCTTGATCTTGACGGCACTGTGCAAATACCGTCCAGCCCCTCTCACCGCCAGTTTCGATGCCGCCGTGCGCAGCTTGCACGATGAAACGCCGCACTCTGTGGATGCTCAGGAAGCTCCCGCAAGGTAAGGCTTCCGTGCAATGTCGCGGTCTTCTGCGTGATGACGCTGCAGCTGGTGTGACGGGCGCAGTTGCCTTACGTTCTTGTCCATCCTTCGGCCTGCTCGACGGTGGCCCGGGCGTTCTACTACCCGATGGGCATCACCGACAAGTTCGGCGTCGGCCTGGAAGGCAGTGGCACCTGGTCCACCGAGCGGGAGAACTTCCCGAACGGCTGCCACATCTGCGAGGTCGACGCCGAGACCGGCGAGGTCACGATCGGCCAGTACACGCTCGTCGACGACATCGGCACCGTCATCAACCCGATGATCGCCGAGGGCCAGCTGCACGGCGCCTGGCCCAGGGCCTGGCCCAGGCGCTCCTCGAACAGCAGGTATACGAGACCGGTTCGGGCCAGCTGGTGACCGGATCGTTCGGTGACTATGGCGTGCCTAGGATCGGTTTCATGCCGGCCACGGTGGAATCCGCGTTCGAGCCGGTCCCGCGCCTGACCAACCCGCTGGGGGTCAAGG
>Ga0137381_10003253_pt1 | contig 11511 bp, 8 predicted proteins | sample SagtaG_16_FD_104808 | JGI IMG/M metagenome (GOLD analysis project Ga0137381, IMG submission 104808) | Vadose zone soil microbial communities from Sagehorn Ranch, Mendocino, California, USA - Sage2_L_115_16 metaG | ecosystem: Environmental > Terrestrial > Soil > Vadose zone | place: USA... | reverse complement strand
AGCACAAGCTTCACCACATACTCCTGGACGTGCGGCGCCAGGGGAACCGTGCGCACCACCTGGCGCATGTCCATGATCTGCGCGCCATCGACCACGGAGATCACCACCTTGGCGGCCCCCTGCGTCGTGCGGTCCAGGATGTCATGCAGATCCTCGCGTCCGGGAAAAGGCACGCGCAGCTTGAACAAAAACCGGTCCAACTGCGCCTCCGGCAGCGGGTAGGTGCCTTCCATCTCCAGCGGGTTCTGCGTGGCCATCACGAAAAACGGTTCTTCCAACTGGTGCGAGGTGTGCGCCACCGTAACCTGCTTTTCCTGCATCGCCTCCAGCAACGCCGATTGCGTCTTGGGCGTGGCTCGATTAATTTCATCAGCGAGTAACAAATTGGTAAATATAGGGCCGGGCTGGAAACCAAGCGATTTTCTTCCTTCGCCGCTTTCCTGTACCACGGCCGTGCCGATCACGTCGGCTGGCATCAGGTCGGGGGTAAACTGAATCCGGGAATACTTCAGCGCGACGGCCTGCGCGAGTGTGCGCACCAGCATGGTTTTCCCGAGACCGGGCGCGCCTTCCAGAAGCACGTGGCCACCCGCGAGCAGCGCGATCAGCACGCCATCAACCACCTCCACCTGGCCCACAATCGCCTTGGAAATCTCGCCGCGAACCTCTTGCATCTTTTCGGCGAGAGACTCAGCCTGCTGGCCGAGCGTTTTGTCGTCCCTCTGGCCTTCCATCCGTATCGTTCCCGTCATGAATCCATCCGATTCCGGCGGGCTCCACGCCCCGATCTGATCGGGGCATTCAGTTTAAAAGTAGAGCCCGCACCCTTTTGCCTGACATCCAATTGGCCCCGGACAAAAACTTATTTCTGCCCATTCTCAGCGTGCTCGAAATAGTGCTGCACGTATAGACGGTAGCGCGCCGGGATATTTTCCTGCTCCGCGCCATTCGTCACCGCCACTGCCTGAGGAGACAAATCGCGAAGGAGTAGCCGCGCCGTGCCCGTCCCATTATCGATGTGCATCCGCGTTTTCTCTTTGAAACCGTTGGATTCGAGCGCGACGCGATCGGGCACCGCGTTCACCGGCCGCGAAGCCTGACCCCTTCTCAGTTCCTTGGACCCTTGCTGGCTCCCTGCCCCACTGCTGCTATTTTGCGACGCTTTTTGTTGCGCGTCCGACGTGCCCCGTGAATCACCCTTCTTGTCGGCCTCTCCTGAACCGGGTTGGCGTGAATTGCCGGACTGCGGCATGCCTTGAGAGTTGGGCTGTTTCTGATTCGCCTGGTTGTTCGCTTGCTGGTTCTGCGAGTTCGACAACATGTTTTTCAGCGCCTGCATCAGCGACTGCGACAGGGACTGGCGGTTGTTCTCGGAATTCTGAGATTCCGGCTGCTGCTGGGCGTCTCCGCCCATGCGTTCGGAGCCATTGTTGGCTTGCTGTGACTGACGTTCGCCGTCCTCCTGCTGTTGCGAATCGGCTTGCTGCGCTTCTCCCTGGTCACCCTGCATGGAAGATGAAGGCTGGTCTTGCATCTGATCGCCAGCGTTTGCCTCTAGGGAATCCTGTTGTCCCTCTCCCAGCTTGGCCCCCTGTTCATCACTCGACTTCCAGAGATCGTCAGGTGCCGCCGACGCGGTGGAGCGGACCTCCTCGGCCGGTGAGTCCGGTTTCGAGTTTATAAGGGCCATCGTTCTTTGGAGGTCTTTTTCCATGGCGTGCGCGATCGGAGAAAGTATCGATTGCACCAACTGCGATCGCGCCGTGGCTTGTAGCAGCGCCACTATCGGTGGCTTGTAGTAGATGCGGTAGACAAACAACCCGGCGGCGGCCACGGTTAGCACGAACGTGCGGCGAGCTGCGGCAGGCAATCGCAATGGGAACAATGCGTGCGGACTCACTTGCGCGAGACGCATGACTGCATCCTGGCGCTGCCGCAGGATCATCCCATTGGGATTCTCAACGCCTCCCAAGTGGACCGCCGTGGAGACTCGGTCGTGAAGGCTGGCGGCCGAATCCAGCCGGCAAGCTGCTTGGTATGCGGAGGGCCGCGCGCGCCACGTCAACACTCCAACGGCAACGGCCCCGATGGCTATCAGGGCCGCGGCCGAAACCCACGCCCAAGCTAGCTTTGGACTGAACGCGGCGGCCACGATCAGACCAGTCAGAATCCAGGTCCACACTTTCATCCACCCGCCAAGAAACGCGTTGGTAAGGATTCTTCGGCGAATCACAACAAGAGGATTCACGAGTGTGTGCAGTCCCGTAGGCCAATCAAGATTTCCGAAGTCGGGACCGTGGGACACGAGGCGGGTGCGAGATTCCTTCTCGTTCGCAGCAGAACTACCGTTCCAGATATTCCTGAGGGCGGAGAAGAGGGCAGGCCCGGATATAACCGCGGGCGCCACTGATTCTATCTTCCCTCGTGCAGGCAATGAATGCCTCCCCTACAAGTTCCGCCGGGGCAAGTACTGACTCCAATCTACCCCAAGATTCCCGCTTTCCAAACTAAAACTGCAACCGCAGTTGATCGAACAATATGATCCGTGACATATCGAAAATAGACCTACAGAACTAGAGAGTAAGAGCAGGCCGATACCCACTCCGTTGGATACTTGAGGGAACACGTTGGTTGTGCGATTTCAATGGTCAATGGCCCCCACCTGGCCAAAAGATTTCCCGGAGCAAATATGATCTGCAAAGAGTTGCTCTATAGCGGCATCTAAGTGCCGCAGACAGATGGCCTTGACTTTGACTCAGGTAACCGGGCCCCCCAGGACGAGATGAACCGGAAATCGCAAACGGCAGTCCCGCCGGGCGCTTGGACGAGGATGGGATAGCTTCCACCCTAGCGTTGTAGAGGAAAAGCCTTGTTCAGTTGGCATCCCCGGGGGTTGTTCTGGACCTTTTCTAACCCGCGTCTCTCGCCGTGAGTGAACGCGAAGTGTCAGACGCGCGGATTATCTTTACGATACACGGGAAAACCCTGGTCCTAGTCAGGCCGGTACGAACAACAAATTTGCCGGAGGCGGCCATAAATTTCGGCGCGATGCTCATGAGCCTCAGCCGTTGGACCGAGGCCATCAGCATGTTGGAGGGAGTTCTGCCGAAGCTGGATCTGGAAGCCCAATCAATTGTTGGCGCGCTCATTGAACAACGCCGGGCGCAGTTGGCAGCGTCCTCGCGGAATTCCGTCAAAGCAACGCGATGAGATCGATTTCGACACGGACGTCGCGGGGCAAGCGCGCCACCTCGACGGTCGAGCGCGCCGGCGGATGCGCGACAAAGTAGCGCGCGTAGACTTCATTCATCTCGGCGAAATCGTTCATGTCGGCGAGGAACACCGTCGTCTTTACGATCCGATGGATCGATGAGCCCGCTGCTTCCACGATACCCTTCAGATTCTCGAGCACGCGCTCGGTCTGCTTGGCAACGTCGCCTTCAACGATTTGCTGCGTGTGCGGGTCGAGCGCAATCTGCCCCGAAAGGAAAACAAATCCATTCGCCTTGATGGCTTGCGAGTATGGCCCGATGGCCTTCGGCCCTCGGTCCGTTGCGACAGGTTCTATCACGCGATCCTCCTGAAACGATGTAACTGCCGCCCTGGCGTGCTCGGTGGAGTTCTGTAGCGGGCGCGAAAGTCATCCGGGATGCCGGGGCGATTGAGCCAGGTGCGAAACATTTCGGCGAGGTCGCGCTGGGATGCGGCTTCCACAGCGGCCCTCAGTTCTTCGTCGGCCACTTCGTCTCCCGCGCGAGCCCGCACGATCTGCTGAAACGCCGCGCGGAGATTGTCACGGCCACACAGGTCTTCCAGGGCGACAAAAAACAGCGCGGCCCTGTAGCCGGTTGAGATACGCTCCGCGCGCGAATATCCCACCGGCGGCTCGGGTAGCTGACGATCCGTCGCGATGCGCCTGGACTCATCATATCTGTCGAGAAGTAACGCGACCATGCGATGGCGCTCGTCCGGACCGCGCCCCTCGGCGGCAACGATTAGACCAAACAATCCCATGCCGCGGCCCATCAAAATTTGGGCTTCCGGCCTCGGCCTCACGCGCCAGCCAAACCAGGTTCGGGCGAGTTCGTATTCGGCAAGCTCGAGGATCGATTCGTTCGCGACGCCCTGCGCCAATGCTCGGCGATCGAGCAGCGCGCCGCCTGGGAACGATGCGCCGCCCGCATCGCCAGCCTCGCTAAACTCCGCAGGAAGATCATCAGGCCCTTCCACGATGAACAGTGCGGTCTTGCTCTTTGATGCGGGGCCGAAAAAATCCGTGTAGTTGCGCAGGGAAGAGGCGAGACGCGCCGCAGCATTTTGTGCCTGTTGCCGGTCGAGAGGTTGGAGCGTCCAGAAACTCACCTCACCTTGCGGCCCGCGGATCTTCTGTTCCAGATAGCGCCCCGCGACAACGTAAGGGAGAAAGTCCTCGCTCGGTCGAATCTTGAACCGGCGGGCAACCAGGTTCCCAACGGCGCCTGGCTTGAGCGGTTGGCCGGGAGCGAGTACGCGGAAATCCGGGGGGGCAACGACTGTGAGGCTCGCATCCATCGGATTGGGGCCACCTTTTACAAATACGCCGCTTGGCGCTTGCCAGAGAGGCAGTGCGGTTTCATCCGCGATGTAAAATGCCAGGGGCGACGCTGCGACGGTGCCGCGGCCAGCGGACTCAGGCATCAAGTCCCACTCGGTGACAATCTCGCGCGGCTGGTGCTGTTCCCAGACGGGATCAAACGGCGCACGCATCAATCGGCGATCCGTATCGGAGGCGCGCTGCGGCATGACTTCGCGGCCGTCAATGGTCACGCGCAAATTCTGGGGTCCGAACGTCGGCCCATCAGGCAGGCGCACTTCCATCGAACGAAGCGGGCGATTGCCGGCGTTGTCGAAGCGATCGACAACGCGTACGTGAAGCCCCGCGCCGTGAGGCGCCTCGGCGGCAGCGCGAATTTCAGTTTGGCGATCGACGAACCGAAAACCAGGGCCCAGTGGCTGCACGCAACTCGTCGTCAAAAACGCCCACGCGCAAAGGGCGAAGGGAAAAAAGATGCGGAGGCGCGTTTCCTTAGACAAGACGGAACGATTCTACCGGGGCGGGCGGAGCGCGTCAAAACTCGCTGTCGGGTGCGCGCTCTACTTTTACGCTGAATGCTCCGAGTGAAGCGTGGACCCCGCCAGAGTTTTACTCTCGCTTATCGGTTTGCCTTTCCAAAATTGGTTCCAGTTGTCAAGAGAGGTGAACGTGCGGGGGTGCATGCGATCGATATAGAGAGTCCCGCGCAGGTGGTCGATCTCGTGTTGCAGGATGCGCGCGTGCCATCCCGATGCTTCCAGTGTTTCTTTCATTCCACGTTCGTTCAGAAATTCCACTCGGACGGTGCGCGCTCTGGGAACAAGGGCGGAAAAACCCGGCAGGCTGAGGCACCCCTCGAAAAACTCCACCGTATCACCACTCATTTCCGTAATTCTGGGATTGATGATGGCGTGAAAAGCCACGGGACGCCTTTCGCGCTCTCGTAGTTGCTCTGCTGGAACCTCCTTGTGGTATTCCTCGCGGTCCTCGATCACTGCGAGTTGCAGGGAAAGGCCGACTTGGGGAGCGGCAAGTCCGACACCCGGGGCGTCATGCATGGTCTTGCGCATCGACTCGATCAGTTTCTGAATTTCTTGGCTGGCGATCTCAGTGGGAGTCAGCGGACGGGCCTGTTGCCGCAGAACCGGATTCCCGGTCTTTACGATCTCGAGTTCCACACCGATCTCGATTCTCGCGCACATCGGCGCCCGGCGTGCGCTGTTCTGGAGATTTGGATTCTCAAGGCGGATTTTCGCCCAGGGCGAGGCAAATACGAAACGAATTCGTGAAAACTGTCAGCACTTCCTGCGTGTGCTCCCCTGATAGACCCAAACGCGGCTCACTTCGAACCGCCGCGCCATCTCCGTCGGACGTTCCCCGCGAGCCAGCGCCCGCAACACGCGCTCGCGCAAATCCTGCGAATAGCCCTGCATCTACGCCTCCCCTCTACCAGCAGGAGGATTATCGCATAAAATGTAAATACTTACATTAGAACTGCTCTAAGCAGCGCCGGATCAACATAATTTGTTTGTGTTACACGCCCCGGCCTGGCCGGGGCTTTCAGCGTAGATGTGGAGCCCGCACGGGTGGCCGCACCTGAGTCAGGTAGATTTAAGATTTTTTCTGAGAACGCGAAGACGAGGCTGGTGTTGTTGCGAGTGCGGTCTGCAAGAGAAAAACAAGCGCATTGGAAGGAATATGAAAATTGAAATCCACGGCCGCGTGGACAAGCAGCCCGAAACAGGCAACGAAGGCGCCAGCATGAAAGGCGAGAATCCTCACATCCCGCTCGGCATTCAGATTCCTCCACCCGGTCCATGCCAACAAGACCAGAAACGCCAAACCGCAGAGACCGCCAACTACGCCTGTCTCTGCGAGAACCTCCGCGTAATCGTTGTGGCTGTGATTCACGATCAGTCCGTCATACATGGTTTCGTAAAGAGGAAACACGTCCTGCAGCGTGCCCAAGCCAGTCCCGGCGATCGGATGATCGAGAAAAATCCGCCAGGTCCCGTGCAACATCTCAATCCGGCGCCCCTCAGTCACTTCCAAGGACTTGTAACTTGCAAACCGTTCGAGCGCGCGGCCAATGCCGAGCCACGACACCAGGGCTATCCCCAGAACCACCAGCAAGCCCGCGGCCACCAATTCCTTCCTTTCCCTCCGGCGGAAAAGGAGCAAGATTGCCAATAATCCAATTTCAGCGAGGAAGCTCATGATGCCGCCCCGGGAAGCCGACAAAAACAACGCTCCGATGGGAAACAAGGTAAACAACGCGACCAACGGCAACTGGTCGCGCCGCTCCGCTCTCAGAATCAGGATGGCAAGGCCCGGCGGGATCAACAGTTCCGCCAGGCCCGCGAAGTGATTTCGATTGACGTAAGGACCGAAAGGAATCCCGCCATAGCGCAATTCGCGCACCCAATACAGTTTTCCGTTGAATGTAAAGTGCTGCAGAATAGCGAAGACCGACACGGCAAATCCAAGAATCAGCAGGAACCAGACGAAACCATGCCAGTGCTCCAGGGTTCGAAAGGATTGCGCGCAAAGAAAAAACAACGCCAGCAGCGCGGTGTACTTGAGCAGTTCTATGCGAGTCAGAAACGGATAGACGGTGATGCCAGTCGCCAGTTGCACAGCCGTCACTCCCCATAGACCGATGAGCGGCCACATGAGCGGATTCCAAACCACCTTGAAATCGCCGCCAACCGACGCTCTCCATGCCCATAGTAAAAGTAATGCGGCAGCGCCTACTTCCAGCACCGCCTCCGACCAGGGTTCAACAGCGCCGTGCGCGAGCACGGCGAAGGCAACCAGTACACAGATGCCCATGCGTATGGCCTTCATCGCCGCGCACCGGTCGGCAGAAGGGCAACGTCATCCACCCACACGGTGCCACTGATCTTGTTGTCAAGGCGAGCGCTGGGCAAGCGACGAAGGGCGATCCGAATCAGATGTGTTTGCGCCCCGGTCGTGAATTCGACCTCTTCCATCGTCCACGGTTGAGTGCCCGTTTCGTTGGGGGTAAGCACATCCAGATCCTTCGGCCGGCGCGGATCGATGATCTCAAACCTCATGCCGCTGTCGGTTGAAATTTGATCCGTACGGAGAAAACCGCGAAAGCGATAACGTGTGGCCGGCGCAACCAGCACCCATTGGAAGAGGTACTCATAGGAAAGATTCTGCGTACGATCGAAGATGACCCGGGCCGCGCGCGAACCTGAATGCTTTTCTTCGGTGTCGAAATCGAAGTCCGCGCCTGCGACGTCCTGTTGGCGCCAGCCGAAGCCCCCGTTCGACGGATCGCTTTCGAATCCTCCATCAAAGACAAGTGAGCCGGCCGGCGAAGCCGGTGGGAAGGCACCTTCTGCCGCCGTCGCCTGGCGCCAAACGGAACCCGCTTCATCGAAACGGTCTTGACTTACCAGCATGTCGATGAACGCGAAGAGTGTTGTTTTCCGGTCGATCGACGGATGTAGCCCGATCAGGTGATTCCACACGGCGAGAGCCGCCGCACCCTCCTGGGCCTGAACAAGGAAGGAAAGCGCCTCCCAATCCCCCTCGGCTGTTTTCGGAAGAACTTGGTCGAGTAGTACGCGGACGTCGGGATCGCTGTGCCAGGCACGCGACACAGCCAGGGGGAGCAGCTTGGAGTCAACCACCACCGCGCGATGAATTTCCGCATAGGCTTCCGGCAATCGCTGCTGGCGGAGAAGGTAATTCCCATACCTCCAGGACACTTCCGCCGAAATCGGGTAATTCTCTTGCGCCGCGCGAAAGTACTTTTCCGCTTCTGCGTCGTTCCCGGCGATCTCCAGTGCGCCCGCCAGATCGAGTTTGTAGAACGGGGAGTGGGGATCGAGTTGCACGGCGCGGCGGTAATAGGAAATAGCCAGCGGAAGATCGGAGTGTTCGAAATCAAGTTGGCGGTAACGTCCCAGCCGGTACCAATTTTCGGCGTTTGCCGGTTCGATCTTCGAGGCGCGGGGCCAATCGTCGGGATTTGAGGAGGCACCATAGTGGCTGGCCAGTGCGTGGTTCACGCCTGCATAGGAAAGCCAGATGACGATTGCGACCGTGAGCGCAGTCGCTACTTTGTGCAGAGTCGGGTTGATCTGTGCTTCAGTCATCGGTCGATAATCTGCTACGAATCGTTGCCCTTGTGCAACTGAAAAGGCGGGGAAACTTACACGGGTCGCGCATCCAGCAACAAAGATGGGATATGCAGGGGAACGGTTAGGCAGAGGTCCTTCAACACTTAAGACCCGTCCTTCTTCGATGGCTCGACCGGATCCACGGCGCATTCCGCCGCTGGACCTTTCGCTGGCAGCTCCTGGATTCTCCAGAGATAAAGAGAAATCTCAATTCCGTTGGGCAACACGCGCTTTTCCAACCGCTCGGGAGGCCAGCCGTAGATTCGGAAATTTCGCGAAACGATTCGCGCACCTGGAGGAAGCTCGGAGCGCAACCGCTCCACCAGTCTCAAATTTGCGTCCGCACCCAAATACATCATGACGACAGTTGCTTCGGAAATTTCCACCTTCTTCGCATCCTGTTGGAGAAACTTCGCCCGCGATTCGACTCCATGCTGGCGGGCATTCGCCTGAGCCTCCGCAATCCGCTGGGGGCTAATGTCCACTCCCACCGCACGGATGCCGTATCTCTCTGCTGCCGTCACAACAATCCTTCCGTCACCACATCCCAGGTCGTAAAGGACATCGCCCGGCCCGACACCCGCAAGGCGAAGCATTTCGTCAACGACTTCTTGGGGCGTCGGATCATAGATGGCCAGATCCAGCTTGAGCCGCTGGCGAAAACCTAGACCGTACTCCCGCAGCAGCCTCAGGGGCCGCATCAGCACGTAAAGGGAGGCAAGGGCTCGGGGCAAGCGCACAGCCTGGCGGTCACGCTCCGTCGGGGTCATGGTGAGTCGCAGGATGTGTCGCATTCCTTGCCCGATTCCGTCCCGCGACCGCAGCCGGAATAATGCGCGGGGAACCACGCCGGGGCTCGCATCGACGTTCCCCTCGAGCTGATCCCGTACCTTGTCCGCAAGCCAAAGAACACGGGAATCCCTATGAGCTCTCTCCAGGACGGGCTTCGGCAAAGTCGCGCCCAATAATTCGTGCGCCAGATAGAGTCCCAACAAGAACACACGCGTGGACTTCATCTCAGCGGCAATCTGCATGACCAACGCCCAGTCCACCGGCTGCGCTGTGACAAGTTCCGCCACGTCGACGATCCATGCCAGACGATCCCAGAAATGTTTAGTCCCGTGAACGCACAGCATTACCAACGTGTCTTCGACAGAAAACGTGCGCATTTTCCGCCCCGCGATTTCCACAGTAATGAGCCGGCCGCTCATCTCGTCGAAATCCAGCGGAACCGGGAAATACCGGAGCGTCTGCTCTGTGTGCAATTCCACTTGGGCCCGGGTGGCTTCGCGAAAAAAGCCATACTGACCGGGCGCCTGGCCGGTCCGGCCTGCCAGCTCTTCCTGCGGTTCAAATTCGGCGCTGAAACCCGCGGATTTGAGCAAGGCCGTCGCGCGAGGCATGTTCGCCTGTTTGGTGACAAAATCCAGATCGATGAACGTTCGTCCCGTCAGGCTCCGGTAGGCGAGCCAGCTCAGGACTGGTCCCTTGTAGGGAATCAACGGCAATTGCTCTGCCTCAAAGATTTCGTGGATGTGCAAAAGCTCGGAGAGGAGATGTAGAGCCAGCCCCGATGATTCTCGTGTGTATTGCCGCAGACTGTCCAGCCAGACAGTGGGAACGAGTTCTTCCGCCGTGAGCTTTAAATTTTCGTAGAGAAGTGACGCGACGTGGTGTTGGAAGGCAGTGGCTACGACGTCCGACCAGTCCAATCCACCGCGGAGAAGCGCGCCGACGCGTCCGGCAGTCAACTCATCCAGGCGTGTACGCGCGCAGCACAGAATCAACTCCAGTTCAGGACGTAATTCTTTCCCCCGCTTGGAATCCAAACTCATGGCGAGGCTCATTTTGGCAGGATTCCTGATTTTCAGATCAGGAAAATTCGGACCGCGTGCCAAAACCTGCCGGCTTCGATTCGGAGGGGGCCTGGAAAATCGGAATTTCTTGAGGGAGCGCCTTCCTCAAACTGGAATACAGATCAGGCATTCACCACGCTGGTTTCAGTGACTCTGGAAGGCAGGGCGTGGGCGGCGGGCTGCAACCCTTGAATCTGGACCAACCGCAGAGAATGGTAAGGCTGCGAAGACGCTTTCCTTGCTTTCAGATTCTCGGATGGAATCCCCGTCCGCGCATAGGATTTCTCGCAATCCTGGTAAGAAGGTCCGCGCATGTTTCCTTCGAGATACGCTAATCCGGGGCAGCGCGTGCAGGTTCCGCCGTGGGTGCACTTGGAGCACGTAGGCATATCACGAAGTTTGATCGAGCGGACTTCATTGAGCTGGGGGGAATCACTCCAGATATCCACGAACTTCATGCGCCGCACATTGCCGCTGGGGAGAGGAAACTGCACGCACGGGTAAACGTCTCCGTAAGGAGAGACATAGCAGGCCGTGTGTCCGGCGCTGCATGGCAATTGATCCATGTCGTCTTCGCCGGGCGCCAGCGGAGGAGCGCAAAACTCCTCGATGTTTCCGCCGACAAGCGACTCGTTCTGAAAAACCTCTCTTAGCGCAGCCTCATCGACGTTCAAATTAAGAATGGATCTATCTCCGTCCATCATCGGAGTAATCGTGGGGTCCATGATGAACTGCGCGCCCAGTTCCGCGGCCAAGGCCCTCACGCCCGCATAATCGTGCACGTTTTGAACCATCAGCACGTTGGCCATGATGACGTGGATGCCGTGCGCACGCAGCCGGCGTATGGCTTCGATCGACTGCGCGAGTGAGCCCGGCAGCTTGGTAATGGCGTCATGAACCTCGGTGACGTGCGAGTAAATACTGATCT
>Ga0137381_10003251_pt1 | contig 11513 bp, 8 predicted proteins | sample SagtaG_16_FD_104808 | JGI IMG/M metagenome (GOLD analysis project Ga0137381, IMG submission 104808) | Vadose zone soil microbial communities from Sagehorn Ranch, Mendocino, California, USA - Sage2_L_115_16 metaG | ecosystem: Environmental > Terrestrial > Soil > Vadose zone | place: USA... | reverse complement strand
TCGTGGGCGGTCACGACGAGCGCGTGACGGCGGCGGACCCACGGCCAGAGGAGACCGTCGAGGCGCGTGGAGAGCACGCTCTGGACGTGGACGACGTCGGGAGCGAGCACCCGCAGCCGGCCGAGCAGGCGGCGCGCGCTCCTGAGCCAGCCGTGGCGGCCGTCGAAGCAGCCCTCGACGCGGAAGGCGCGCGGCAGCCCCTCGAGCTCGTAGCGCGTGTTCGTGAGGAGCGTGACCTCGGCGCGCGCGCGGGCCAGCGCCTCCGCCAGGTTCCAGGCGTAATGCGCGATGCCGCCCCAGCCGCCGGTCTCGATCATCGCGACCTTCACAACGCGGCCCTCACGAGCCAACCCGGGCGACCGCGCCGGTGTTCCTCAGCCGCCGGAGCCCGGCGAGGAGGCGCCGGCAGGCATCGAGCTTCACGCCGAGCACCGCGGCACGCGCGCGGCTCCACGGCGGGTACTTCAGCGGCAGGGCCGCCATGCGCACGGCCGTGGCGAAGGCGACGGCGGCGGAGAGGGCACGCGCGGCGCCCGCACCCTCGTGCTTGGCGACATAGCGCACGTACGAGAGCCAGTACTCGACCTCGCGCACGGTCGTCTGACGCGTGCTCGCGGCGAACCAGTGCGCGGCGCGCGCGCCGCGGTCAAGCCGCACCGTGAAGCCCGCGGTCCCGAGGCGCCGGCAGAGGTCGGTCTCCTCGAAGTACATGTGAAACGCCTCGTCGAAGCCCCCGACGCGCGTGAAGGCCTCGCCGCGGATCAGCATCGCCGCCCCCGACACGGCCTCGACCACCTCGGGCACCCCCGGCGTGTCGGCGTAATAGAAGCGGCGGGCGCGCGACGGGAACAAGCGGTAGAGCCACAGCGCCTCGCCGAGCGCGAAGCCGAGGTCCGGCAGCCGCTTGGCCGAGGACTGCGGCGTGCCGTCGGCGTACAGGAGCGTCGGGCCCGCCAGCCCACAGCGCGGCTCGCGCTCGAGCAGGACGAGCAGTCGCGCGAGCGCGGCGGGCTCGAGGAACACGTCGGAGTTCAGCGCCAGGTAGAAGTCGGCCGGCGACGCCGCGAAGGCGCGGTTGAGCGCCGCCCCGTAGCCGGGATTGTCGGCGAGCACGAGGACGCGCCACGTCGGGTGCGCGCGGAGCGCCGCCTCCACGGTGCCGTCGGTCGACCCGTTGTCCACGAGCGTGAGGACCGTGGCGAGGCCCGGCTCCAGACCCGCGACGACGCGCTCGGTCTCGGCGAGGCAGCGGAGCGTGAGGTCGCGCGTGTTGAAGCTCACGACCCCCACGCTCACGTGCGTTCTCACGCGCTCGGTCAGCGCGCCCACCCGCGGAGCCACGCGAGCCCCAGCAGGAGCGGCGCGCGGCGCTGCAGCGGAACGAGACGCAGCGACGCGGCGAGCCGCCGCCGGGCTTCGCGCCAGTCGGCCTCCGCGTAGGCGCGATAGCCGAACCAGTTGTGCACGTCGGCCATGAGCCGCCGGCCTTCCATGCCGAGCGCGGCCATCGCCTCGGGCCGGGCGCGACCGAGCTTGTCGAGCGCGCGGAAGCGCTGGTGGTCCATCCGCGCCCGGTCGCGGCTCAAGCCACCCGCCTGCACCCGGTACGTCGCGAGCACGGCGGGGTCGTAGCGCGCCGGCGCCTCGAGCGCGAGCCGGAGCCAGAGGTCCCAGTCCTCGAGCGAGGTCAGGCCCGGGTCGAACGCGCCGACGCGCTCGAGGGCCGCGCGGCGCACGAGCGGCGCCATGACCGGGATGAAGTTACCGACAACGAGCGAGGGGAAGATCCAGCCGTCGAGCCGTCGGTGCGAGTAGTCGAACCGCGCCGACGCGGTCGTCGCGGTGCCCGTCTCCGTGTCCTCGATCCGCACGTCGCAGTAGGTCCAGCCCAGCTCGGGCTCGCGCTTGAGGATGGCCGCCTGCGTCTCGAGCTTGCCCGGGGCGAGGAGATCGTCGGCGTCGAGGAACGCGACGAAGCGGCCGCGCGCGACGGCGAGCCCGGCGTTGCGCGCGGCCGCCGGGCCACCGTGCGGGATGCGCAGGACGCGGACCCGGGCGTCGTAGCGCGCGAGGACCGCCGGAGTGTCGTCGGTCGAGCCGTCGTCGACGACGACGACGTCCGGGGCGCCCAGGGTCTGGTTGAGCGCGCTGTCGATCGCTTCCCCGACGAGCCGCGCCTGGTTGAAGGTCGGAATGATCACGCTCACGGCGGGCATCAACACCGTCGCTCCGCTCGGACCAGCATAGCCAGCAGCGCGGACTTCACGATCCGCAAGACGTTCCGGCTCGAAGGATGGAGGCGGAACGCCCACACCGCATGGTCCAGAGCCGACCGGTGATCTCCCTCCGCCTGCAGCAGGGCGCGCGCCGTGTTCGACTGGTGGGCGCAGTTCCTCAACGCGGCTCTACGGACGTCTCGCCGCTGTTCTGGCGGGAGGCGTCCGATGCCGAGCTCGACCGCATGCACGAGCTCGTCGAACTCCCAGGCCTTGCGTCCGAAGCTCGCGGTGCCGGACCCCGTGTGGACGCGGTAGAGGAGGTACGGCCGGTGCAGGTACCCGAGCGGCCCAATCGCCGCGACCCGCATCCACATCTCCCAGTCGGGACATTGACGGAAGAGATCGGAGAATCCGCCGACTTTCTCATAGACGTCACGCGCGACGACCATTGCCGGCGCGCAGATGAAGTTCTTCGTAATGAGAGGTCCCAGGGCCTCGCGGAGCACCCCTGACCCGGTCCGGTCGGGCGGCGACGGCATGAGGGTCATCCACTCTCCGGCGCGATCGACGCTGATTCCCCGGCAAAAGACGGCGACGACCTCCGGGTGCTTCTTGATGCAGCGCGTATACGCAGTGTAAAACCCGTCCACGACGACGTCGTCGTCGTGGAGGATGTGCACCCAATGGCCCCGCGCGCGCTCGATACACGTCGTCCAGTTCGCGCTCATCGAAACGCGATGCGGCTGCCGGTAGAACGAGACTCTGCCCGCGCCGCGTGTCCGGACGATCGCCTCGGCGGCGCTGTCGGTCGAGGAGTTGTCGACGACTTCGATCTCCATCTCGTCGGGCCCGGGCGCCTGCCGGAGCACGCTCTCGAGCGCCACTCCCAGGTACTCCGATCTGTTGTGGGTCGGGATCTTGACAGACCAGAGCGGCCTCGTGGCGACGTCCGCCGCCGGCGCCACGACGGGATATGTCGGAGGGGGCCACGACCGCATCAGCCGTTCCACACGAGCCGCCAGTCCGCCAGCAACTCGGCGCGCCACGCCGCGCCGCCCAGAAGACAGGCCGCGGCGACATAGGCACCGGTCGCCGCCAGGACGCTCACCAGCAACGAACGAACATCGTGAACCCAGAGATTCGCCAGCAGCCAGAGCAGCAGCGCGCCGACCATGCCCGCGGCGAGCGGCACACGGATGTGGGGGAGGATCCGGAGAGGCACGAGCCGGCGGATGGCGAGCGCCGCCAGCGCTCCCGTCACCGACATGCACGCGCTCGCGACGGCGAGTCCGACGAAGCCCACCTGGGGAACCAGGATCAGGGTCAGGATCCACACGACCGCGGCCCAGCAGACGCTCAGCCGGAAGACCAGATCGGCGCGGCCGAGGCTGTGGAGGGCGTGCACGAGCACGTTCGTGGTTCCACCGAGGAGCGCGGTCACGCAGAAAAAGCGGATCGCCGGCACCGCCGGCAGCCAGGCGGTGCCATAGACGAGGCGAACGATCGGATCCGCCCCGGCACAAAGTAGGAGCGATGCGGGATAGAGCACGATCGCCACCCGACTCAGCGCCCGCTCGGTCGCCTCCGCGAACTGCCGCGGCTGACCCTGTAGCCGTGAGAGCGCTGGGAACAGCACCCTTCCCGCGAGGCTGACGAACTGGAGCGGCAGGAGGCTCAGGGTCGCCGCCCAGTTGAGGAACCCGATGGCCGTGACACCGCTCCATTTGAGGACGAAGGTCGGACCGACGGTATCTCTCGCGAGGCTCACGACCGCGCTCCCTTGAAACCACAACCCGTACCTCAGGACCGGCTCCAGATCGCCCCAGTGCCAGCGCAGCCGCGGCCGCCAGCCAGCCGACTTCCAGAGGACCGCGAGGCCCGCCATCCGGCCGCCGATAGCGCCCAGCACGAAGCTCCACACGCCCGCGCCGCCGAGGGCTGCGGCAACCGCGGTGACCTGGAACACGACCGTGTCCAGCGTGTCGCCGAGCGTGAGCGGAAGGTACGCCAAGCGTCGCTCCAGCAGGACCACGGCGGGCATGCGGAGCGCCGCGAGCGGCACGAGCAGCGCCAGCACGCGGAGCGCGGGGGTCGCGTCCGGCCCGAGGTCGAGCGCCGCGCTCACGGCGGGCGCCAGCGCAGCGGTCGCCGCGCCCAGCGCCAGCGCCAAGCCGAGGTTCGCCGCGAACGCCGCGGGCAGGCTCGCGTCGGGGGAGAGCTCGCGCCGCTGCACCAGCGCCGCGCCGATGCCGAGGTCGCTGAACGTCACGCCGAGGCCGACCGCGAACGAGAGGACCGCCCACACGCCGAAGTCGTCGGGTCTGAGCAGTCGCGCCAGCACGATGCCGCTGAGCCCCGTGACGAGCAGCGCCGCGACGCGCTGGCCCGCGAGCAGGAACGCGCCTCGTAACGTCCGCGCTCTCAGGCCGGAGGCCGGCTCGTCTGTCGTCATCGCTCAGAACGCCCGCAGCAGGCGCAATTCGTCCGGACGCACGGGCGCAGCGGGCACGAAGATGTCGAACCCGTCGGCGGCCGTGCGGCCCATCGTCCGTCCGGTCCGCCGCATCTCGGCGACGAACACGCGGCCGGCCGGGGAGCCGCGCGCGAAGACGTAGGCGACGCGCGGCGCGCGCGCGACCGCCGCCGAGTACGCGGGCCTCCGCTCGACGCTCACCGGCCCCGCCTCCGGCGAGGCGAGGATCGCCTCCCGCGAGAGGAAGATCACGGGGTAGGCGACGAAGTAATCGGTATAGATCGCGGCGAGCCCCCGCGCCCGCAGCCCCTCCACCAGCGGCGCCACCCGGACGCGCTCCCGCGCGTGCGCGGCCGTGCCGAGCGCGTTCAGGGCGAGAAACCCCGCGAGCGCCGCGAGGGCGAGCGGCGTCGCGCGCCGCGGGACGCGCGTCGCCATCCAACCGAGCCACAGCGCGGCGGGCAGCCAGAGCACCGCCTGGTGACGGGGCGCGTCGAAGCGGCCGAGCGCCAGCAGCACGACGCCGGCGAGGGCCGTCCACCCCGCCAGCGCCAGCCCGAACGAATCGTCGCCGCGCCGCGCCTGGGTCCAGACGACGGCACCCGCGACGATCAAGACCACGGGAAAGGCGGCGACCGGCGCCAGGTCGAGAAAGCCGGCGGCGGCGACGACGAGCGCGCGCGGCACGTCCGCGAAGCCGGCCGCGTAGCGCGCCAGGGCCGTCGCGAGGACGCGCCCCTGGTCGCCGCCTCCCCACTGCGCGGCCGAGACGCCGAGGACGCGCCCGGCGAAGCGCAGGATCGACGCGCCGGGCTGGAGCACGTTGTGGACGACGTACGGCCCGACCCCGAGGAGAAAGCCCGCGGCGACGAGCGCGCCGGACCGGCGCCCGATCCCGCGCCGGCGCGCGAGGGCCACGACCGCGCCCGCGAAGAGCGCCAGCAGGAGGGGCATGGACCACGTGGCGAGGCCACCGACAACGCCGAAGAGCGTCCAGTGCCGCGGCCGGGGGTTCGCGGCGGCCGCGAGCCGGACCGCGCCCCATAGCAGGAGTCCGCCGAGGCCCAGAACCTCCGGATAACCGCCGATCGCCTCCGTGGTGTAGAGCGCGAAGACGGGCGGCGCCACCGCGACCGCGAGGCCGGCGACGACGCCGGCGGAGGCACCCCAGAGGGCGCGCGCGGCGTCCGCCACGGCCGCGGCGCCGACGAGCGCGAGCGGCAGCGCGGCCAAGCGCAGCAGGAGGAGCGAGGGTCCGGCGAGCGCGAACGGCCCCGCGGCGAGCACGGGCACGAGGGGCCCCGCGTACTGCGCCTCCCACGTCGTGAGCGGGAATTCCACGCCGCGCGCGATCGCCCAGGCCATGAGGCCGTTCACCGCCTCGTCGGCGCCGACCCGGTCTCCCAGCAGGACGATCCATCCCAGGCGCGTCGCCAGGGCGACGCCGGCCGCGAGCGCGGGGACGCTCCACGCAGCCACGGGCGGGTCACCGCGCTGGACGCGCGGCCCCGGCCGGCACGGGCGCGAAGCTCGCGAGCATGACGACGATGCCGGTGAAGAGCCAGAACGGCTCCATGACCCGCACGATGATGAACGTGTTCGAGCCGAGCGAGTGGAACAGGAGGCCGATCGTGCCCGCCACGAAGCCGAACGCGATCCCGCGGTCCTCGGGGTCGGCGACCACGGCGGTGGCGGCACGGCCCGCGCCGATCGCCGCCCAGACGAGCCAGCAGAACGCCAGGAAGCCCAGGGCGCCGGTCTCGACGAGCACCCGGGCGAACTGCGAGTCCATGAAGCCGAAGCCGGTGACGCCGAAGCCAAGGATGGGGCGCCGCAGCCAGCCCTCGAACGCCGCCCGCACGCTGATCAGCCGCGCGGACGTGGACGGGTCGAAGCCGACCTTGCCGACGCGAACCGTTGCCTGTCCCTTCTCCGGCTCGAAGGTATACAGAACGCGGTTCGTGATCGCGGAGGGCGCCGTGTAGGCGGCGATGGGCGCGCAGACGACGACGAGCAGCAGGAGCCCGGTCATGAACCGCCGCTTCGTCGTGAGCCACCAGATCGCGAGCGCGGCCGGCACGACGCCGAGGTACGAGGCGCGCGAGAGCGTGAACAAGAACGGAACCGACATGAGACCCAGGAGCCCGAGGCTCAGGACGCGCACGCGGAGGCGTCGCGTCTCGAGCGCCAGCGCGGCCGCCATCGCCATCATGAACAGCAGGTAGCCGCCGAACGTATTGGGCTCGCCCTCCTGGCCCTCGAACGGGGCCGACACGCGCTGGCCCGACGGCACCTGCGCGAGACCGATCACCGACACGATCGCGGCGGTGACGAACGCCGCGACGATGAGCCGCCAGGCGTGGTCACGGTCCCGGACGTTGTTGACGACCATGTAGTAGATGAAGAAGTACTCGACGTACTTGAGCACGTAGAAGAAGCCGCCGACGCCGACGTTGCCCATGACGAACCCGGTCATCGTCGCGAGCGCGTTGGCCGTGATGTACGCGATGATCGGCCGGTTCATCGGCGTCTTCGCGACGAGGCCGAGCTCCTTGTTCACCGCGGTCTTCGCCAGCCAGGACATGCCGATGACGAGCAGGATGAAGTCCTCGGAGCGCAGCGTGATCCCCGTCCGCCCCTCGGCGAGCTTCTCGCCCCCGCCGCCGAACTCGGGCGAGAGAAGCATGGAGAAGATCACGAGGTAGATGCCGTAGTCCGTGCGAACGAAGACGAGGCCGAAGAGGGTCACCGCGACGAGGGCGCCGGCGGCGGCCCCGAACGAGACAGAGGTGAGCCCCCGCGACAGCGCGACGGCGGCCGCGACGATCACGACGCCGAGGAGAACGACGTTGCCCGCGGCCGGCGAGGCTCCGTACCGACCGGACGTGGTCGGCGGCATCGCGCGCTAGCGGACCTGGACGATCTGGCTCGGCAGGCCGCGCTCGCGCAGCTCGCGCCCCTTGCCCTCCGCCTCGCCGCGCGAGGCGAAGTTGCCGTGGCGGATGACGAACGTCACCGCCTCGCCGGGCTGGAGCATGACCCGTACCGCGTGACCGTCCGCGCGCAGGCGCTCGGCGAGCTCGACCGCGCCACGCAGCGGCAGCGCCTCCCCGATGCGGACCGAGACGGGATCGGTGCCGAGCGCCGTCGCGTCGGCGAATCCCTGCTCGCGGAGCTTGGCGATCAGCGCGGACGCGTCGCCCGGCGGTACGCGGTCGATCAGTACCGCGTAGACGGCCGCGCCGCTCTGCTGGCGGAAGCGCACGGTCTGGTAGCCCGCCTGCGTGAGCTGTCGCTCCATGCGCTCGGCGTCCGCGACCGTCGGGAAGGGCCCGAACTCGAGCGCCCAGCGCGTCGTCGCCGGTGGCGTCGGGGTCGCGGGTGGCGATGACGTCGCGCGTGGCGTCGAGGTCGCGGGTGGCGATGACGTCGCCGGTGGCGTCGAAGTCGCTGGCGTCCCGGGTGGCTCCGCGGGCGCCGGCGCCTCGGTGGACGGCGACGCCGGCTTTGCCGGCGGCGGCTTCGGCGGGGGCGGCGTGTCGAGCTTCTGGCGCAGGATGTCGCGCGGCGACGGCGACGAGGGCCCGAGCCACCCGAACTGCCACAGCGCGCCGGCCGCGAGGAGCGCCGCGACGGCGAGGAGCGCCGCGACGGCGAGGAGCGCCAGCAACCGCACGCGCGGCGTGCGGCCCTTCGGCTCCGGCGCGCGCGGGATGTCCTCGACGCGGAGCGCCGCCTCCGAGGGCATCGTCTCGGCGGCGCCCTCGGCCGGCGCGGCGGCGGACGCCGCGGGACCGGACTCGGCAGAGCGCCCGAGGCGGCGGACGAAGTCGAGCGCGCGCTGCACGGTCCCGGGGCCCTCCGGCGGCGTCTCCTCGCCGTAGTAGTGCGTGTAGTATTGCGTGTACGTGTAGCCCGAGACCTCGGCCTGCACGTCGTTGAGCACGACGCCCCAGACCTTGCCGCGCGCGCTCTCGAGGTGCGTCTTGGCGCGCTTGAGCACGAGGCGGCCGACCTTGCCGGCCTGGTAGACGAGCAGCACGCCATCGACCTGGCCGGCGACGATCGCCGAGTCCGTGACGGGCAGCACCGGCGGCGTATCGATCAGCACGACGTCGTACTCCTCACGCACCTCGCGCAGGAACTCGGCCATCGCCTGCGTGGAGAGGAGCTCCGACGGGTTGGCCGGAATCGGGCCCGCCTCGATGATGTGCAGGTTGTCGAGGCCCGGGGCCGCCATGATGTCTTCCATCTCGAAGCGGCCCATGAGGATGTCGGCCACCGTCCGGACGCACTCGCGCCACTGCACGTTGCCCACGAGGATGTTGCTGAGGCCGGGCTCGCGCTCGATGCCGAAGAAGCGGTAGAGCGAGGGGCGCCGCATGTTGCCGCCGACGAGCAGCGTCTTCTGGCCGCCCTGCGCCATCGTCAGCGCGAGGTTCACGATCGTCGTGGTCTTGCCCTCCTGGAGCGTCGGGCTCGTCACGACGAGCACCTTGCCGCCGCGCTCCAGGCGCTGGAACTGGACGTTGGTGCGCAGGGTCCGGTACGCCTCGGCCACGGGCGCTTTCGGGTCGAAGTGCGTGATGAGCAGCGCGTGGCTCGTCAGGACGTCGGGCTCTATCTGCGCCAGCGCCGGACGCCGCTCGATGAGGCGCTGCACCGTCTCGCGCGGGTCGATGTGCGGGATGATGCCGAGCACCGGCACCTCGAGGTAGGACTCGACGTCCTCGATCGTGCCGATCGAGGTGTCGAGCGTCTCCTGGACGAAGGCGAGCACGAGGCCGAGCATGAGCCCGAGGAGGGCGCCGACGAAGATCGTCTGGAGCGTCCGCGCGCCCGCGGCCGCCGTCGGCTCGGGCGCCGGTCGGATGAGCGTGACCTCCTCGATGGACTCCGACTCCTTGATCAGCGCCTCCTGGTGCTTGGTCTTGAGCAGCGTCAGGAGGTCGTCGTTGACCTTCGCGTCGCGCTGCAGCCGCTGGAGGTTCAGCTCGACGGCCGGCACCTCCCGGTTCTTCTGCAGGAGGTCGCCCATCTGGCGGTTCAGGATCTCCTCGCGGTTGCGGAGAAGGGCGACCTGGGCGCCGACCTCGCGGCGCATCTCCACGCGGACTTCGCGCAGCCGGTCGTCGATCGCCTGTAGCCGCGGATGCTTGTCGGTGACCTCGAGCGCCAGGTTGCTGCGCTCCAGCATGAGCTCGGCCTGCGTCGACTGGAGCTTCTGGATCGCCGGATTCTGCGTGTCGATGTAGACGCGGTCGTTGAGCGGTGTGTCGTCGCGCAGGAACCGCGTCTGGGCTCCCTCGAGCTCGATGCGTTGCTGCCGCGTCTTCTCGAGGTCGCCCCGCACCTGCGTGAAGAGCGAGAGCAGCACACTGGACTCCGCGCCCGGCGAGATGATCCGGTTCGCGTCGCGGAACGCCCAGACCTCCTCCTCCGCCCGCCGCACGCGCCCCTCGACGTCCTTGAGCTGTTGCTCGATGAACCGGCGCGCCTCCGTGATCCGCACGTTGCGGTTGGCCTTGTTGTAGTCGCGGTACGCGTCGGCGGTCGTGTTGGCCAGGTCGCGCGCCTCGCGCGGGTTCGTCGAGCTCGCCGTGATCTCGATGATGCTGGTCGAGGGTACGCGCTGCGTCTTGAGCTTCGCGCCGAGCGTGTCGAGGACCGCGGTGTACGACTTCGACTCGCGGATGGCCTCGCCCGCCACCGTCTGCGGCAGCTTGCCCATCCGCCGCGCGACCTCCTCCAGCACGAGATAGCTCTTGATGATCGTCGCCTGCGTCTCGATGTTGTCGGAGCTCGAGTACGAGAGCACCTCGACGAGCAGCCCCGAGAGCGACGTCGACTGCTCGAACTTCACGGCCGCGGTGGCCTGGTAGACCGGCGTCTCCTGCTTGGCGAACCAGAAGCTGAAGAGCGCGACGAGGACGGTGGACGCGGCGATGATCAGCCGCCGGCGGCGGATGATCAGCCAGTAGTCGCGGAGGTTCATCTCGTACTGCGCCATCTATCGCCTCATCTACCGGAACGCCTCCGTGAACCTGAGCCGCGCGAGCCGCTCGACCACACCCTCGGCGCTCGCTCGCGGCGGGGCCCCCGAGGACGCCACCTGGCCGCCGTTCGTCTCCGGGGCGCCGTTCGTCTCCGGGGCGCCGTTCACCTCCGACGTCGCGCCGAGGGGCGTCGCGACGACCTCGAAGGCGACGCCGCCGGCGTCACCGTCCTCGTAGAGGCGGCACTCGATCGCCGTCGGCGCGGCTCCGCCGAGCGCGCGCAGCATGCGGAGCGTTCCGTCCGGGAAGCGGCCCGCGACGACGACCGCGCTCGGCGGCACCTCCTCGAGCGCTCCCGGCACGGTCCGCGGAATGAACGCCCGATGCTCCCGCCACCAGGCGGCGCACTCCAGCGCGCGCAGCACGGTGCCCGGCGCCGCCGTGGGCTCGCACACGACCAGGACGAGGCCGCCGGCCGCGTCCACGGCCACGACGTCGGCCATCGCCTCGGCGACGGCGGGCGGGCGGGCGACGACGCGGAGTCCGGGGCAGAGGCCGGCGAGCGACGCGGACACGCACGCCGCCAGCTCGCGGGCGTCCGCGACCGGCCGGCGGCGCAGCAGTCTCACCGGCCGGCCTCCGCGACGGGACCCGTGATGTACAGGAACGGCGCCTCGGAGAGGTCGATGAGCTTCGGCTGCGGCAGGCGCTGACCCTTCGTGTCGAGCAGCACCTCGACGCGCGGACGCAGCGGATGGTCGCGGTTCACGCCGGTCACCCGGCCGACCTCGTCGGTGTTGAGTCGGACGAGGGTACCCGGCGGGA
>Ga0137381_10003246_pt1 | contig 11518 bp, 9 predicted proteins | sample SagtaG_16_FD_104808 | JGI IMG/M metagenome (GOLD analysis project Ga0137381, IMG submission 104808) | Vadose zone soil microbial communities from Sagehorn Ranch, Mendocino, California, USA - Sage2_L_115_16 metaG | ecosystem: Environmental > Terrestrial > Soil > Vadose zone | place: USA... | reverse complement strand
GGCCTGCCGCGCAGGAACGTCGCGACCACCTGGCCGGGCAGCTTCATGCCCGCGAACGGGGTGTTGCGGCTGCGGGAGGCGTGCCCGGCGGGATCGACCGGCGTGATCGGCTCAGGGTCGTAGAGCACCAGGGTGGCCGACGAACCCGGCGCGACCGGGCAGCCGTGCCGCAGGTCACCAAGGCCGGTGGCCAGGGCGCCGATCCGGCCGATCGCGGCTGGCCTGACCGACATCCGGTCGGCGACCGCGGACCAGTCGAGCAGGCCGGTGTTCACCATCGCCTCGTGCACCACGCGCAGTGCCGTTTCAAGCCCCGTCATGCCGAACGCGGCCTGCGACCACTCGGTCTCCTTGGCTTCGGCCGGGTGCGGGGCATGGTCGGTGGCCACGCAGTCGATGGTGCCGTCGGCCAGGCCGGCCCGCAGCGCCGCGACATCCGCGGCCGTCCGCAGCGGCGGGTTGACCTTGAACACCGGGTCATAGCCGGCCGCGAGATCGTCGGTGAGCAGCAGGTGGTGCGGCGTGACCTCGGCCGTCACCTGCCAGCCCTTGGACTTGGCCCAGCGGATGATCTCCACAGTTCCGGCCGTCGACACGTGGCAGACGTGCACCGCCGAGCCGACGTGCGCGGCGAGCAGGCAGTCCCGCGCCACGATCGCTTCCTCGGCGACCGCCGGCCACCCGGTCAGGCCGAGCCTGGCCGAGACCTCACCCTCGTTGACCTGAGCTCCTGAGGTGAGCCTGGGTTCCTGGGCGTGCTGGGCTATCACCCCGTCGAATGCCTTCACGTACTCCAGGGCGCGCCGCATCAGAGTGGCGTCGGCGACGCACCGCCCGTCGTCGGAGAACACCCGCACGCCGGCCGCCGAGTCCGCCATCGCGCCGAGCTCGGCGAGCTGGGATCCGCCCAGCCCGGCGGTCACGGCGCCGACCGGCCTTACGTCGCAGTGCCCGGCCTGGCGGCCGAGCCGCCAGACCTGCTCCACCACCCCGGCCGTGTCGGCGGCCGGCTCGGTGTTGGCCATCGCGTGCACCGCGGTGTACCCGCCGAGCGCCGCGGCAGCGGTTCCGCTGGCCACCGTCTCGGCGTCCTCCCGGCCCGGCTCGCGCAGGTGAGTGTGCAGGTCGACCAGGCCAGGCAGAGCGATCAGGCCGCCCGCGTCCAGCACGCTGAGCTGGCCGCCGCCCGTGGCCAGGTCAGCGCCGCCCTCGCCGGACGGCACCACCGCGGCGATCGTGGTGCCGTCGATCAGGATGTCGGCGGGCGGGCCGCCGAGCGGCCTCGCGTCCCTGATCAGCCAGCGGCCGCGGTCCTGGGTGTGGCCCCCCGCGATCACAGTGTCTCCCCGGAGCCAGCCACCCCGGAGCCCGCCACCCCGGAGCCCGCCACCCCGGAGCCCGCCACCCCGGAGCCCGCCGCGGCGAGGCCGGCGGCGGCGGGTGGCGCGTCACCGGGCTCCCGGGATCCGCCGAGCAGCAGGTAGAGCACCGCCATCCGGACCGACACGCCGTTGGTCACCTGCTCCACGATCGTCGACCTGGGCGAGTCGGCCACCTCGGCGGCGATCTCCACGCCCCGGTTCATCGGGCCGGGGTGCATCACGATCGCATGGTCCGCAAGCAGCGCCATCCGGTCACCGTCGAGCCCGTACCTGCGGCTGTACTCGCGAACGCTCGGAAAGTACGCGTCCGACATGCGCTCGCGCTGCACGCGCAGCATCATCACGACGTCGCTGTCCGGCAGCACCGTCGAGAAGTCGTAGCTCACCGAGCACGGCCAGCCGCCCACGGCGACGGGCAGCAACGTCGGCGGCGCGACCAAGGTCACCCGGGCGCCGAGCGTCCGCAGCAGCCAGACGTTGGAGCGCGCCACCCGGCTGTGCAGGATGTCGCCGACGATCGTGACCCGCAGCCCCGCCAGCCGCCCCAGCCTGCGCCGCATCGTGAACGCGTCGAGCAGCGCCTGGGTCGGGTGCTCGTGGGTGCCGTCCCCGGCGTTGATCACGCTGCCCCTGACCCAGCCGGCCAGCCGGTACGGCGCGCCGGAGGCGCCGTGCCTGATCACGACCGCGTCGGCGCCCATGGCCTGCAGCGTGAGCGCGGTGTCCTTCAGGCTCTCGCCCTTCGCCACGCTCGAGCCCTTCGCCGAGAAGTTGATCACGTCGGCCGACAGCCGCTTCGCCGCCGCCTCGAACGAGATCCTCGTCCTGGTCGAGTCCTCGTAGAACAGGTTGACGACCGTCCGGCCGCGCAGCGTGGGGAGCTTGGGTATCGGCCGCTGGGCCAGCCTGGCGAGTTCCTCCGCCGTGTCCAGGATCGCGACGGCATCGTCCAGGCTCAGGTCGGCCGCGGAGATCAGGTGCCTGTTCACCGGCTCGCCTGCCGACTGACCTGGAGGGTCACCGAGTCTTCCCCGTCGATCTCGGTCAGCAGCACCTTGACCGCCTCGCGCTTGGATGTGGGGAGGTTCTTGCCGACGTAGTCGGGCCTGATCGGAAGTTCCCTGTGGCCCCGGTCGACCAGGACGGCTAGCTGCACGGCGCGCGGGCGGCCGATGTCGCCGAGCGCGTCGAGGGCGGCCCGCACCGTGCGGCCGGAGTACAAGACATCGTCGACGAGCACGACGACCATGCCGTCGATGCCGGCGTCCGGTATCTCGGTGTGCCCGAGCGTCCTGGTCGGCCGCAGCCTCAGGTCGTCGCGGTACAAGGTGATGTCGAGCGCGCCGACGGGAATGTGCACTCCCTCGGTCTCGGCGAGACGCGCAGCGAGGCGGCGGGCCAGCGGCACTCCCCTGGTCTGAATGCCGAGCAGCACCACGTCGCGGGCGCCATCGGTGCGCTCGAGGATCTCGTGCCCGATCCTGGTCAGCGCCCTGCGGATCTCATCGGACCCGAGGACGGACTTGCCACCGCGGCCCTGGCCCTTGGCCGGGCCGGCCGGCTCAGGACCGGCGGCCTCGCTCATCCCAGCCATCAGCAGACCTCCTTCCCCGCCTCACGGGACGGGCCTTAAAGGATGTCGAACGGCCCTAACCTACCAGCGCGGGACCTCCGGGCCAGGCAGGCCGCTCCGGTCGCCGGGAACCTCGCCGACACGAGCCGGCCAGCCGGGCTCTCATCGACTTCGGCGGCTGCCGCCTCGTTGCGCAGTCGCGTGTAAGTTAATCCGGAGACTCCCGGAGACTCCCGATTTTTGCCGATCGGCTTGACCTTGTCGTGCTCTCGGCCTACCGTCACTGTCCGTAACCATCAGTACGTTCGCTCGATCGCTAAAGGCCAGGGAACCCGAACCATGCCATCTGATTACGCGAAGACCCTCGGCGCCCGGCTGCGCGCCATTCGCACCCAGCAGGGTCTGTCCCTGCATGGCGTGGAAGAGAAGTCCAGGGGCCGGTGGAAGGCCGTTGTGGTCGGGTCCTACGAGCGCGGCGACCGCTCGGTCACCGTGCAGAAGCTTGCCGAACTGGCCGACTTCTACGGCGTGCCGGTGTCAGAGTTGCTGCCGGGCGACGCCGGACCCGGCGTTCTGACCCCGGCCCCGAAGCTGGTCATCGACCTGGAGAAGATGGCGCAGCTGCCGCGTGACCAGGCCGGCCCGCTCGCCAGGTACGTCGCCACCATCCAGAGCCAGCGCGGCGACTACAACGGCCGGGTGCTGTCTATCCGCCAGGAGGACCTCCGTTCTCTCGCGGTGATCTATGACAAGACGCCCTCCGACCTGACCGAGGAACTGATCGGCTGGGGCATCCTCGACTCCACCGCACGTGGCGCCATCGACATCGCCTGACAACCCGTCACCGGGCACCCGCCGGCGGGCGCCTGCCTCAGATCGCCGCCGGAAGCGGCAGCGGCGACTGGGCAGGGACGCCGAGCGCGCTCTCGGCCAGCGAGACGAACGTGGCGGCGTCGCGGAGCAGCTCGTCGGCCTCGCGTGCCGACACCGCACGCGGCAGGCCCGCTTCCGCCGCCGCCCGCTTGCTGGCCCCCGCCGCGAAGAACGCGGCCCACTCGCTCAGCGTCGGCTCGACCCTGGGAAGCAGCTCCCAGACGCTCAGCGGCCGCCGCCTGCGGGCCGGGGCCGGCTCGGCCCGGGCGGCCACGATCGCCGCGGCGGCCCGCAGCGCGGCCAGGTGCGCCCCCACATAGCGGCCGCCCGCCGACACGTCGGCCTCGGCCGAGGCAAGTCCCTGCCGCGCCGACTCGAGCAGCGCGAGCGCCGATGGCGCCACCCGGCAGCGCACCGGGTCCTGGCGCGCCTGCGTGATCGAGTTCATGGCAACGTCCTCCAATTCCGCTGCGGGCGGACCGGACGCGGCGCTTCCCCACACCGCGCCCGGCTGCTGCCCGCCTGCCGGCACTGCCGGCGTTCCGGGCGCTTCCCACCTCTGTATTCGAACATAAATTCGGCCCACTGTCCATTCGGTAGCTGCTGCGTTCGAATGTATCGAAGGGGTCTGACAGTCACCGGGTCCTGACCGCATGCGGCGGCCAGACGGCGGCAGCCACGCTCGGACCACAGCCGCGCCAGAGCCGTGACCGGCGCCGGCCAGCCGGGCAGCAGGCGTGCCGCCAGCATCGATCGCGTACCCTGGGCCGAATGGCGACCGCCGCTACCCTCCGCGACCTCGGGCCGAGAGAGTTCCTCGCCGAGATAGACATCCTGCTCGCCATCTACGCCGACGCGATGGATGCCGAGACGGCGTTGCTGCCCGGCCGGCGCGAACTGATGCGGCGGCACGCCGGCTACCCGGCATTCAAGGCGCTGCAGGCCCGCGCGACGGTGCCCGGTCAGGCCGGCAGCTCGGCTGCCGTGCTGGGATTCAGCTACGGGTTCCGCGGTCAGCCAGGTCAGTGGTGGTACGACGCCGTATCGGCCGCGCTGACCAGGGCGATCGGCCCGGCGCTCACGCAGGGCTGGCTCGCCGACTGCCTCGAGGTGGCCGAGCTGCACGTGCGCAAGGACCAGCAGCGATGCGGCATCGGGACCCAGATGCTGACCGCGCTGGTGGCCGGGCGGCCGGAGCGGACCGCGCTGCTGTCCACGCCGGACCGGGAGTCCACGGCCCGCCGGCTGTACCGGCGGATGGGCTTCTGCGACCTGCTGACCGGCTACAGCTTCCCCGGCGGCAGCCCGCCCTACGCGGTCATGGGCGCGGTGCTCCCGCTGCGCGACCCGGTCACCGCCGGCAGCCTGCCCCGGTCCGCCAGCCCGAGCGCCTGATAAACCTCGCCGGTGGCCCGGGACCCGTTCAGCGTGTAGAAGTGCAGCCCGGGGACGCCCTCGTCGAGCAGTCGCTGGCACATCCCGGCCGCGTACTCCACGCCAACCTGGCGGACCGCAGAGCGGTCGCCAGCGCACCTTCGCAGACGCTCGGCCAGCTCCGCGGGGAACCGCGCCCCGGAGAGCAGCACGGCCCGGTCGATCATCGGCACGCTGGTGATCGGCATGATCCCGGCGATGATCGGGACCGGGCAGCCGAGCGCGGCCACCTCGTCCCTGAATCGCAGGTAGTCCTCGACGTAGAAGAACATCTGGGTGATCGCGAAGTCGGCGCCTGCCGCGCACTTGTCCATGAAGAACCGCAGGTCCGAGCTCCTGCTCACGGCCCGGTTGTGGACCTCGGGAAAGGCCGCCACCCCGACGCAGAAGTCGCCCGCCTGCCTGACCAGCCGGACGAGCTCCGACGCGTGCCGCAGTCCCTGCGGATGGGCCACCCACTCGGCCGACGGATCTCCCGGCGGGTCACCGCGCAGCGCGAGCACATTCCTGACGCCGACCGCCGCGTACGACCCGACGACGTGCCTGAGCTCGCCGACCGAGTGGCTGACCGCGGTCAGGTGCCCGACCGGGGTCATGGTCGTCTCCTCGGCGATCCTGCCGGTGACCCGAACGGTCCGGTCCCTGGTCGTGCCGCCCGCGCCGTAGGTGACCGAGACGAACGTCGGCCGCAGCGGCTCGAGCCGCCTGATCGCCAGCCAGAGTTGCTCCTCGTCGGCGTCGGTCTTGGGCGCCATGAACTCGAATGAGAACGACCTGCCGCCGACGGCCAGAAGGTCCCTGATCAGGGGTGCTTGCTGGGGCAGCCGCGATGCCATTGGTCCAGGCTATCCCGATCCCGATCATGACGAGACGCCCTCGCCGCACCGCCCGGCGACGGCGCCACGTGGTGGCTGCGGCTAGGGTCACGATCATGTCGACGGGAGCTGCGGACATGACGCGGATCCGGTCAGCGATCGGTGCCGAGCTGGACGAGTTCATCGGGCGGCAGCGGCACAACCTGGCCGCGATCAGCGCTGACCTGCTGCCCTGCGTGGACGCGATCGCCGACCTGCTGGCGGGCGGCAAGCGCCTGCGGGCCGCGTTCTGCTACTGGGGCTGGCGCGCGTGCGGCGGTGCCGACGGCCGCGAGATCGTCGCTGCCTCAGCCTCCCTTGAGCTGCTGCACGCCAGCGCGCTGGTGCATGACGACGTGATGGACGCCAGCCAGACCCGCCGCGGCCAGCCCGCCGTGCACCGGCGCTTCGCGTCCAGGCATGCCGCGGCTGCCTGGCGCGGCTCGGCCGATGACTTCGGCGCGGGCGCGGCGATCCTGATCGGCGACCTGCTGCTGGCGTGGACCGACGAGATGCTCAGGGCGAGCGGGCTGGCGCCGGCCGCGGTCTGGCGCGGGCTCCGCGTCCTCGACGCGATGCGCACGGAGGTGTTCTCCGGGCAGTTCCTCGACGTCGTCGCCCAGGCGTCCGGCGCGTCCGACGCAGCCAGCGCGCTGCGGGTGGTGACCTACAAGTCCGCCAAGTACACCGTCGAGCGGCCGCTGCACCTGGGCGCCGAGCTGGCCGGCGCCGAGCACCGCGCCATGCTAGGAGCATCCGGCCGGGACGGGGCCGCCGCGCCGGGCGGCGGGCCAGGTCGTCGCCGGGCGTTCACCGACTACGGCATCCCGATCGGGACGGCGTTCCAGCTGCGCGACGACATTCTCGGCGTCTTCGGCGATCCCGTCAGGACCGGCAAGCCGGTGATCGACGATCTGCGCGAGGGCAAGCGGACGGTGATGCTCGCGATCGCCAGGGAGCGGGCCGACCGGGAGCAGGCCGCCGTGCTTGACCGTGCCATCGGCAACCCGCTGCTGACCGAGGCGAGAGCGGAACAGGTCAGGGCGGTGATCACCGGCACGGGCGCGCTGGCCGAGTGCGAGGCGATGATCGACAGGAACGTCAAGGAGGCGCTGGCGGCCCTTGACCTGGCGCCGATCACGCCGGAGTCGAAGTCGGCACTGGCCGACCTGGCCATCGCCGCGACCTCGAGGAACGACTGACGTGACCGCCGCCGAGCCATCGCTGCCCCGCCAGCTCGCCACGACCAGGCGCTTCAGCCTGGGGGTGCCCGGGCAGGTCACCGTCTCCCCCGACGGCCGTACCGTCATCTTCCTGCGCACCAGGACCGGGACGGATCCCGCGTCGTGCCTGTGGGCGATGGACTGCCTGACCTGGCAGGAACGGCTGATCGCCGACCCGCTCGCCCTGCTGGCCGGCGCGGACGAGGAGCTGACCGCGCAGGAAAGGACCAGGCGCGAGCGCGCCAGGCAGATGTCATCCGGCATTGTCTCCTACGCGGCCGACCGCGCCTGCGGCCTGCTGGCCTTTGCGCTGTCCGGGCAGCTGTGGACCGCCCGGCCGGACGGCGGCGAGGTGCGCAGGCTGCCGGCGGCCGAGCCGGTCGTCGACCCGCGGCCCGATCCGACCGGACGGCGAGTCGGCTACGTCAGCGGTGGCACGCTGCGCGTGACGGAGGCCGACGGCAGCGCGGACCGGCCGCTGGCCGAGCCGGACGGGCCGGACGGGCCGGACGGGCCGGACGGGCCGGACGGGCCGGACATCAGCTTCGGGCTCCCCGAGCACGTCGCGGCCGAGTCGATGGGCCGCGACCGCGGCTACTGGTGGGCGCCGGACGGGCGGCGGATGCTCGTCGCGCGGGTCGACGCCCGCCCGGTCCAGCGGTGGTATGTCGCCGACCCTGCCGACCCCGCTCGCCCGCCTGCAGCGTTCCGCTATCCGCCAGCCGGCACCGCCAACGCGGCGGTCAGCCTCTGGATCGCCGACCTCGACCGGCCGGCCGGGCCCGGCCGGTCAGCCGCCGTGCTCACTCCCGTGGCCTGGGACTCCGCCGCCTACGAGTACCTGACCAGCGCAGGCTGGGACTCCCACGGGCCCTACGCCGCCGTGCAGAGCCGTGACCAGCGGGAACTAGTCGTGCTCGGCATCGATCCGCGCACCGGGGCGACCGCGCTCCTGGCAGCCCGGCAGGACGACGCCTGGGTGTCGCTCGTCCACGGCCTGCCCGCGCGGACGGCCTCGGGCGTGCTGCTGACCGCCGGGGACCTGGACGACACGCGGCGGCTGCTGGCCGGCGGGCATCCGGTCACCCCGCCGGGCCTGCAACTGGACGCCGTGCTCGGCGTAGAGGGCGAGACGGTGCTGTTCACGGCGTCCGACGAGGAGCCGACGCGGATCCACTTGTGGCGCTACGGCCCGGACTCCGGGCTGAGCCGGCTGAGCGACGTGCCCGGCGTGCACTGCGGCGCCAGCCAGGGCGGGACCACGGTCCTGCTCTCCGGCAGCCGGGACTGGCCGGGGACCCGCGCGCTGGTCAGCACCGGGCGCGGCACCGGCCAGATCGCCTCGCTGGCCCAGGACCCGGTGGTCAGGCCGCGCATGGAGCTGCTGGCGCTCGGCCCGCGCGGGCTGCGCGCCGCCCTGTTCCTGCCGTCCTGGCACCGCCCGGGTGATCCGCCGCTGCCGGTGCTGATGGACCCCTACGGCGGGCCCGCAGCGCGCAAGGTGACCGCCGAGCACGGCTCGTGGACCTATGTGTCGCAATGGTTCGCCGAGAACGGATTCGCCGTGCTCGCCGTGGACGGCAGGGGGACGCCGGGCCGCGGCCCGGCCTGGGAGCGGGCGATCTACCTGGACATCGCCGGGCCGGTGCTCGACGACCAGGTGGAAGCGCTCCAGGCGGCCGCCGCGCTCCGCAGCGAGCTCGACCTGGGCACGGTGGGCATCCGCGGCTGGTCCTTCGGCGGGTTCCTCGCCGCGCTCGCGGTGCTGCGCCGTCCCGACGTCTTCCATGCCGCCGTGGCCGGAGCCCCCGTGACCGACCAGCGCCTGTACGACACGCACTGGCGCGAGCGCCACCTCGGCCATCCCGACCGGCATCCGGAGGCCTACGACCACTGCTCGCTGATCGGCGACGCGGCGTCGCTGACCCGCCCGCTGCTGCTGATCCACGGACTCGCCGACGACAACGTGTTCGCGGCGCACACGCTCAGGCTGTCCGCCGCGCTGCTGGCGGCCGGCCGACCGCATGAGGTGCTGCCGCTGCCCGGGGCCACCCACCGGGTGTCCGACGAGGCGGCGGCCGAGAACCTGCTGTGGCACGAACTCGCCTTCCTGCGCCGGGCGCTCAGCCTGCCCGGCCACGCAGCATCCGGCCAGCGGGATGTCAGTTGAGATGCGCTGCCGGACAACCTGCTTACAGCCCGAACTCCCTGCTCGGATACTCGCAACGAAAGCCCGCCACGCGGCCGGGCTGGCAGCCAGCACCGGCCCGTCCGGATCTTTCGAGTCTCTGATGGCCACGATGCCCGGTAGGTTCGTAGCTAACCTCCACGCAGGAAGCTCAGCCAGGTGAGACCGGGCAGGATCGGTGGCTGGCTAGCGGCGCCGCAGACCAGCAAGACTGGCCGAACCTGGTCGCCGCCTGGAAGCCGGGCCGGGGCCTGCGGACCGTCCCCGCTTCACTCCGGCGGCGGGCTGATGCTGCTCGTCTGCGGCCTGACTGGCCGGCCCTCAGCGCGCACTCCCGCGAAGTACGCCGTCGGTTCTCCGCGAACATCCATGCCACATCGATGTTCGTGGTCAGGCAGTCGGAGGAACATCGATGTGGCAGCGGTGTTCGCCGGCGAACCACGGTGCCGCATCGATGTTGGTGATCGGGCAGTCCGGGGAACATCGATGTGACAGCGGTGTTCGCCTGTGCGGCGTGATCCGGCCGGGGCCTGGTCCACCTGCCCTGGCAGCCCCGGCGCCCGTGCGTGCCGGCGCGGCACGGCGCAGGTCAGCGGTTCGCGGCACGCACTTCGATGACGTCCGCGATAACTCGCCGGCCGGCTGTGCTGGCCCAGCCTTGGCAAGGCGGGCAGGCTGCCGTGCGGCCAGGTCGGACGCCGAGCCCCGGTCCCAGGCGGGAGTTCCGCTCAGCGCGAGCACCGCGACGTCCGGGCCCAACGCGGCCTGAAATTTGTGTGGTGCGACCTGCTCATCGAGAAATGATTGATATAGCTCACGGCTCAGCGGGCGTCCGCGAGCCGGGCAGCGAGCCGTCCGGCGGCCGCGCCAGGGTCGGCCGCCTCGGTGATCGCCCGCACGACCACCACCCGGCGGGCGCCGGCCTCGAGCACGTCGCCGAGGCTGGCCTCGTCGATGCCGCCGATCGCGAACCACGGCCGCGTAGCCGCCAGGCCCGCCGCGTAGCTGACCAGCCCGAGCCCCGGCGCCGGGCGCCCCGGCTTGGTCGGCGTCGGCCACACCGGGCCCGCGCAGAAGTACTCGACCGCCGGATCCGCAGCCGCCGCGACCGCCTCGGCCTGTGAGTGCGTAGACAGGCCGATCACCGGGTCAGGCCCGAGTATCTGCCTGGCCACGGCGGGCGCGAGGTCGTCCTGGCCGACGTGCAGCACGTCCGCTCCCGCGGCGAACGCCACGTCGGCGCGGTCGTTGACGGCCAGCAGCGCCCCGTGCCGGTCGCAGGCCGCGCGGAACACCTCGAGGAACCTGAGTTCCTCGCCGGCCTCCAGCCCCTTCTGCCTGAGCTGGACGATGTCCACGCCCGCACCAAGGACGGCGTCGAGGAACTTCTGCAGATCGCCCTGGCGCTGCCTGGCGTCGGTGCACAGGTACAGGCGCGCGGACGCGAGCCTGGCGCGCAGTGCATCGGGGCTGACCTCGGTTGCACTCGTCACGCTGCCATCCTGCCACTCGCTGGACTTCATGATCGTGGTGGGTTTACTGCTCTATGCGACCCGAACCCACCACGATCATGAAGCGGGTCGACCGGGAACCGGCACCGGGCACATGAGCACATGACTGTTAAGGCGGCGGCCCGGTATCGCCCCTGGGCTGCCGTAGCGGCGGGACGACGCCGGTCAGATGGCGAGCGCCTGGGCCCGCCTGTTGACCTCGCTGCAGCGGTGCGCCGCGATCGCCTCGATCGGGCTGCCGGGCAGCGAGTCGTCCGAGGTGAACAGCCAGCGCATCGCCTCGACGTCGGTGAACCCGCAGTCGAAGAGCAGGGTCAGCGTGCCGTGCAGACCGCGGACGACCTGGTTGCCGTCGAGGAATGCGGCGGGCACGCCAAAGGAGCCGTCCGGGCGCTGGACGCCGAGCAGCTTGTGGTCGCGGAGATACTGCTTGACCCTGCTGGCGCGCAGGTCAAGCCGCTCGGCAACCTCGGGAATCGT